>Ga0207420_1000151_pt1 | contig 143323 bp, 114 predicted proteins | sample ThiBio_inoc_biof_FD_183941 | JGI IMG/M metagenome (GOLD analysis project Ga0207420, IMG submission 183941) | Wastewater bioreactor microbial communities from Cape Town, South Africa - Thiocy_inoc_biof (SPAdes) | ecosystem: Engineered > Bioremediation > Thiocyanate > Unclassified | place: South...
GACAGCGCTACCCGCCTGTTCGTTTCCGAAGGTAAAATTGCCGTGCGCTTCAACCTCGAACGTGCAGCCGAAGTAACCTTCGGCCTCTACAACCTACAGGGGATGCAAATCGCTTCGAAGAAAGCCGATCTTACCACCGGCACCAACCAGGTGGAAATCGCCAGCGGACTCGAAGCCGGAGCGTACATCGTAAAAGTAAGCTCTGTGAATGGGGAACAAACGCTGAAAACTATCGTACGATAATAACAGGCGCTATATACACAACAGGCCCGATGAACGCGGTTCATCGGGCCTGTTGCCTAATATGTACATCTTGAAACTACCCGGACAGGATCGCATCCTCACAAATCCGGTACTCTTTTAACTTCTTTTCTGAATAAAAATACAGGTTGAACCGCAACAATAAAGCACCTGAAACGTTAAATGTTAGTTGAATCCCGCACAATGCCGACCAAAGCCGAATCAAGCCCGGGAGTGCGCGGACCCTTATAACCCCCAAAAAAAGAATTGAATGAAATACATCGTTATCACAGGAGGAAGTTCAGGTATCGGAGCCGCCGCAGCCAAAGCACTCAGTGCCCTGGGGCATAAACTGATTATCACGGGTCGTTCGAATGCCACGCGCACCATGGCCGAAGCGATCGGAGCCGATTATTATATTGTCGACTACACCCGGCTGGAAGAGGTAAAAGCGTTTGCTGCAACGCTTACCGCTAGCTATCCGCGCATCGATGTATTGGTCAACAATGTGGGAGGTATCATCAAAGAAAGGTATGTAACCCCCGACGGGCATGAGCAGACATTTCAGGTGAACCACCTGGCCGGATTTTTCCTGACCAACCTGCTTCGCGAACGCCTCGAAGAATCGAAAGGAGTGGTAATCAATACGTCCAGTATGGCCAACAGAGTCGGGAATGCGAAGATGGACGATCTGGAATCGGTGCGTGGCTATGAACCAATGAAAGCCTATGGCACGGCCAAGCTGATGAATATTCTACATGCACAGGAAATCGGCAAACGCTTCAAGGGGGTCCGTGCAGCCTCGTTTCATCCGGGCGTGGTGCGCACCGCCTTTGCACGCGAAGGAAAAGGGATCATCCGCTGGGTCTACGAATCGGTATTCGGTAAGTTATTCATGATTTCGCCCGAACAAGGTGCCGACACGCTTGTATGGCTGATCGCCACCAACGATTGGAAATCGGGCGAATATTACTACAAACGTCGGCCGGGCCGCAAAAACAACACCTCGAAAGCGGCAGAGCTCTGGGAAAAATCGCTCCAGGCCATCCATCATCTGGAGTAGGATCGATAACACGAAGCCCGCAGCATCAGGATTTGCAACTCAAATCCGTACAATCAGGAATCGCATCGCGATTCCGCACACTCCGTCGGCTCAAATCGACAAAATCTGCACCACCCCCAGCAACTGCTCATTCACCGGCTTATCGTCCTTAATGGCTTTTGCCAACGGAACGTGCACGATTTCGTTGTTTACGATCCCTATCATAATGTTCCGGAGCCCATCCATCAGTGCATCGATCGCCGCAACACCCATGCGGCTGGCAATGATACGGTCGTAGGCCGTAGGGGACCCACCTCGCTGTATATGTCCCAAAATGGAAACCCGCACATCGTATTCGGGATGTTCGCGGCGCATCCGCTCGGCCAGGCCATTGGCTCCTCCCGTAACTTCACTTTCGGAAACAATAACGATGCTGCTGTTTTTCGATTTCCGGAACCCATTTTTGATAAGCTCCTCCAGTTGGTCGACCTTGGTTTCACGTTCGGGTATAATCGCAGCCTCGGCACCCGAAGCCAGGGCGCTGTTCAACGCCAGGAAACCCGCATCACGACCCATCACCTCAATAAAAAACAAACGCTCGTGCGAACTGGCCGTATCGCGTATTTTATCCACCGCATCGATAATGGTATTCAAGGCCGTATCGTAACCGATCGTACTGTCGGTACCGAACAAATCGTTGTCGATGGTACCCGGTAAGCCCACGATCGGTACGTCATACTCCTGCGAAAAAAGACGTGCACCCGTAAACGTACCGTCGCCGCCAATCACGACCAGGGCATCTATTTCTTCTTTTACCAGGTTCTCGTAAGCCAGCTGACGTCCTTCGGGAGTGCGGAATTCGGCACAACGGGCCGATTTCAGAATAGTGCCTCCCTGTTGTATGATATTGCTTACATTTTGAGTCTGAAACTCTTTAATCTCTCCGGTTATCAAGCCCTTATACCCACGATAAATTGCTTTAACCCTGATATTATTAAAAATAGCCGCTCTGGTAACCGACCGTATGGCCGCATTCATACCAGGGGCATCGCCACCGGAAGTAAGCATCCCGATGCATTTAATCCCATGACCCATACTTATTTAGTTTAAATTCCTTTCTGTGCAATTGCTTCGGCCACCTGCTCCATCAACCAACGGGGCGTAGAAGTAGCTCCGCAAATACCGATCGTCTTTGTCAAATCGAGGTCGAGAGCCTCTACTTCGGAAGGTTCGGAAACAAAATAGGTGTTAGGATTGATGCTTTTGCTGTGTTCATACAGCACCTTACCGTTCGAACTCTTTTTCCCGCCGACAAAAACGACAATATCGTTCTGCTGTGCAAAGGTAGTAATATTCGGGATTCTATTCGAAACCTGCCGGCAAATTGTATCGGAAGCTTCTAATTTAGCATCATTCTTCCTATTGGAATCAATATTGGCAATCAGCCGGTTGAATCCGTCCAGCGACTTGGTGGTCTGCGAAAACAAACGCACGTTCTTCGACAAATCGATTTTCGACAGATCATTTTCATCTTCGATCACAATAGCCTTTCCGTCGGTTTGTCCCATCAGACCGTTCACTTCGGCATGGCCCGTCTCTCCGTAAATCACAATCTGCGTATCGTCGTCTTCCACCGCCTGGTAAGCAGTTTTAATGCGCGATTGCAATTTCAGCACCACCGGGCACGAGGCATCCACCAGGGTTATATTATTCCGGCGGGCAATTTCATAGGTCGACGGCGGTTCGCCATGCGCTCTTAATAAAACTTTAACATTAGACAACCGGGCAAACTGTTCATGATTGATCGTAATCAACCCTTTGCTTTCGAGCCGTTTCACTTCCTGACCGTTGTGTACAATATCGCCCAGGCAATACAGCAGCTCGCCCTTATCCAACTCTTCTTCGGCTTTTTTGATCGCATTCACGACACCAAAACAAAAACCCGATTTCTTATCAATTTCTATGTTCATCTTTTTTATAGCCTTATTCCGGCAGCCTCCGAAGCCCCATCAGCCGCCAACCGTTGATGTAAACAATTCCCGCAACACTTCCTGTTGCTCCTCGGGAGTAAGATCGGTGTTATCGATCACATGGGCATCCTCAGCCTTACGGAGCGGACTTTCGGCACGGCTCTGATCGCGCTCGTCGCGCTCCTTCACTTTAGCCAGCACATCATCGTATTCAACCGCCTCGCCCTTGGCCAGCAGCTCGTCCATCCGGCGCTTGGCACGCACCTCGGCACTCGCTGTAAGGAATACCTTCAGTTCAGCCTCCGGAAACACGACGGTTCCGATATCCCGGCCATCCATCACGATGCCCTTTCCGAGCCCCATGAGCTGCTGCTGACGAACCATCTCGCGGCGCACCACCCCCAGCGTACTCACCCGGCTGGCCCCGTCCGACATCTCCATCGTACGGATATGCTGCTCCACATTTTCGCCATTGAGCCACATATCGGCACTGCCATCGGCGCGCAGCCGGAACTCGAGCCTCACAGCTCCGATATTCGCTTCAATGGCAGCCACGTCCATCGTTCCGGGAGTAAGCCATCCGTTGCGCTTACAATACAGAGCCACAGCACGATACATAGCACCGGTATCGACATAAACATACCCGACCTCACGTGCTAATTTACGGGCCATCGTACTCTTTCCGCAGGAAGAAAACCCGTCAATTGCAACAATTATCTTCTTCATATGTTCACTTAAAGTTTAAATTCGTTGAGCGAAGTGGAAACCGAAAACAAGTACGACGAGTTCCCAACCTGGAACTGACTTACCCCGAAACCGACCTGAAACTTACTGATGCGCACCCCGCCTCCGAACGAAAATCCGGCCATACTCCTGAATCCGTTCATCACCAGCTCCTGATGGCGGCGATGATTGTACGACGCCGCCAGGTAGAAATTCTTACCCGGCAAAAACTCCACTCCCACTATGGCATGCCTGAAGGCCATATCGGCCACCGAAATACTGCCGGCCATCTCGATGTAATCGTAATCGGTTTTTCCGCTCGAATTGTCGGTATAATACAGGTTCCACCGGTTGAGCTGATGCAGCGTGAGCGACAGCCGGAACGGAGCATGCGCCAGCTTTTGAGTAAAACCAAGCTGTAAATCGAGCGGAAGCCGCTCGGTATGCTGCCCGTCGGCACCCAGGTAGTAACCCTTCAGCTGCGCCCCCAGATTCCGTAAGGCCATCCCCGCCGAAAACAATCCCGATACCGACCGGTAATGCAATCCCATATCGAAAGCGGCACCAAAGGAAGTATAGCGCTCATAAGCCGAAAAAACAGGCTTCAAGGTCACCCCTACCGATATCCTTTCCGACAGTTCCTGACTGTAAATCAAACTCAAGGCGATGTCTTTGGCGGTAAACTCACCAATAATCTCGTTCGATTCCGTGGCCTCCTTAAAGGTACCGTAATCGAGAAACTGAACACCCGCTGCAAAATGATGCCTGCCCTTGCTGAAACCATAGGCGGCTGTCCCGAACTGAATATCGGCCAGGTAATTGGCCATATTCAGGCTCAGCATCGAATTCGAGGCTCCGTTCAACAGCGCCGGGTTGAGAAAGGCAAAATTCAAATCTCCGTCGGGACTACTCACATTCTTACCTCCCAGGGCAGCCATGCGCGACGACACCGGCAAATCGAGCATCCTGTATGCCGAAGTGCCCGACTGAGCCGAAATCCCCAGCAATCCACACAACAAAAAAGTTAAAATGATGTTATATCTATAGAACATTGAAATAAGTATTTCTTCGTTATTTTGGTTCCGGAAGTTACTGTTTTCACGACAAACGAAGCTCAAAGATACAGCTTTTCCGACGAATGAAACACAGACAACCAGGAAAGTACACGCCTATATAAACGTAATTTTAGAGAAAAAGTACATTTGAAAATCAAAAAAAATATGAAAATCAACATTTTATGGTTTTCGAAACAATAATTTCAAAAAAAAACGTTTGTAAGTCATATTATTAGAAAAAAAATCGTACATTTGCCAATCTGAAAAATATAAAATTAATTGCATCAATATGGACGTAAAAAAATCACCAAAAGCTTCACTGGAAGACAAGAAATCCATCTATCTTCTGATGGGATTCGTAGCGGTTTTATCGTTACTTTATATTGGATTCGAGTGGACACAACATGAAGTAACCATTTATGAAAGCACTACAACCGAAGTGATTGAAGAAGAAGAAATCGAAATCATTCAGACGGCCGAAGTGTTGCCCCCTCCTCCTCCACCCGATGTGCCGGAAGTGATCGAAATCCTGAACGTAGTGGAAGATGATGTTGAAACTGCCGAAATCGAAATCGATACCGAAGACGAGAAAGACAAGGTGGTGGTGATTCAGGCTCCCGTATCGACTTCGGGTACTGCCGTTGAAGAAGATACTGAAGTTGTATTCGTGGTGGTTGAATCCATGCCTTCGTTCCCCGGTGGTGATCCGGCATTGTTCAAATACCTGAACGACAATATCAAATATCCGGTTATCGCTCAGGAAAGCGGCATTCAGGGCCGTGTAATCTGTCAGTTCGTGGTAAACCGCGACGGTTCGATAGTGGATATCGAAGTGGTGCGTAGTGTGGACAAGAGCCTCGATGCCGAAGCTATCCGTGTAATTAAAAACATGCCCCGCTGGACGCCGGGTAAACAACGTGGTAAAACGGTACGTGTTAAGTACACCTTGCCGGTTAACTTCCGTCTCCAGTAAGAAGAGCTGGATTGTACCAACGGTCAATCGGAACTCATTCACTAACTTTTACAACCGTTTGGGAATATCCAAACGGTTTTTTTATCGTAATACAACCCCTCGTGCCGGTTTAACGCACGAAACACTTTACGCCTATGCAAACTGAAATATACCAGGAAACAGCCGTACTGGTGGGGCTTATCACCCCGCAGCAGCCCGAAGAACGGGCTAAAGAGTACCTCGACGAGCTGGCGTTCCTGGCCGATACTGCCGGAGCTAAACCGGTAAAATTCTTTGTTCAGAAGCTCGACTATCCGAATCCTAAAACCTTCGTAGGTCCGGGCAAACTGAAGGAAATCAAGGAATACCTCACGGCACACGATATAGGGCTGGTCATTTTCGACGACGAACTGAGTCCGGGACAGCTGAGGAATATCGAGCGCGAACTCGGTGTACTGGTACTCGACCGTACCAATCTTATTCTCGACATATTCGCCAAACGGGCTCAAACGGCCAATGCAAAAACCCAGGTGGAGCTGGCCCAGCTGCAATACATGCTGCCCCGGCTTACCCGCCTCTGGACCCACCTCGAGCGTCAGCGCGGGGGAATCGGAATGCGTGGCCCGGGTGAAACGCAGATCGAAACCGACCGCCGTATTATTCTGACTAAAATTGCCCTGCTTAAGCAAAATCTCAAGGATATCGACAAGCAGATGGCAACCCAGCGGAAAAACCGGGGAAAAATGGTGCGCGTGGCCCTGGTGGGCTATACCAATGTGGGAAAATCGACCCTGATGAACCTGCTGAGCAAGTCGGAAGTATTTGCCGAAAATAAGCTTTTTGCTACGCTCGACACCACGGTACGCAAAGTAATTATCGACAATCTTCCTTTCCTGCTCACCGACACGGTGGGTTTTATCCGCAAATTGCCCCACAACCTCATCGAGTCGTTTAAGTCGACCCTCGACGAAGTGCGGGAGGCCGACCTGCTGTTGCATATAGTGGATATCTCGCATCCGAATTTTGAAGAGCAGCTGCAGATCGTACAGCAAACCCTGCAGGAAATCGACCCGCAGGAAAAGCCTACGGTGCTGGTGTTCAATAAAACCGACGCGTTTACCTACACGCCGAAAGACGACGACGATTTACTGCCGGCTACCCGCGAAAACATCAGCCTCGACGAACTGAAGGCTACCTGGATTTCGAAGATGCACGAGAACTGTATTTTTATATCGGCCAAACAGAAACATAATATTGAAAACCTGAAAGAGCTTATGTACCAGAAAGTAAAAGCCATTCATGTGGAACGCTACCCGTACAACGATTTCCTCTTTCAGCGTTACGACGAAGAAACCCTTTAAAAAAGAAGAGCAATGAAGAATTTTCATTTTTATAGCCCGACCTATTTTGTGTTCGGCAAAGGCAAAGAAAGCGAAACCGGTTCGATGGTGAGCCGTTTCAACGGGACCCGGGTCTTGCTTCATTATGGTACCGGATCGGTGGTAAAGAGCGGTTTGCTCGACCGGGTAAAGGCATCGTTAAGCAAACAGGGTATTTATTTTACCGAACTGGGCGGAGCGGTACCCAATCCGCGGAGCGGACTGGTATACGATGGCATCGCCTTGTGCCGGAAGGAAAAAATTGATTTCATAGTGGCCGTGGGGGGTGGAAGCGCCATCGATTCGGCCAAAGCCATTGCGATGGGAGTGCCGTACGAGGGCGATTTCTGGGATTTTTACAGCGGCAAGGCGATTTGCAAAAAGGCAGTGCCGGTAGCCACTATTCTCACCATAGCCGCGGCAGGCAGCGAAGGGTCGAGCAGTTCGGTGATCACACACGAAGAGGGTAATTTCAAACGCGGTTGTACGTCGGAACATATCCGTCCGGTGTTTTCGATCCTGAACCCGGAACTTACGATGAGCCTGCCCAATTACCAGACAGCCTGCGGGGCGGTGGATATGATGGCGCATGTGATGGAGCGGTATTTCACGAATACGCAAGAGGTGGAAATCACCGACCGCCTTTGTGAAGGTATTTTACTGACGGTTATTAAAGAAACACCCCGGGCACTGGCCGATGCCGGCGATTACGCATCGCGGGCCAATATCATGTGGGCCGGCATGGTGGCTCACAACGATGTGTGCGGGGTGGGCCGCGATCAGGACTGGAGCACCCATGGTCTGGAGCACGAACTTTCGGCGCTCTACGATGTGGCTCACGGGGCCGGACTGGCGGTGATGTTTCCGGCCTGGATGAAGTATGTGATGCACCACGATGTGATGCGCTTTGCCCAGTTTGCCGTACGGGTATGGGGTTGCGAGATGAATTTCCAGCATCCGGAACTTACAGCCGAGGAAGGTATTCTTCGTTACGAAAACTTCCTGCGCTCCATCGGCATGCCGGTACGCTTCTCCGAAATCGGGGCACGGGAAGAAGATATTCCGTTGCTGGTAAAGCAAACCGGAATCGGGAGCGGCACCATGGGCAGTTTTGTAAAGTTGAATGCTCAGGATATTGAAAAAATTTACCGTTTAGCCCTCTGATGAATATTTATTTTCCCCGACCTTCGATCGACGCGCGGATCAAACTGCCTGCTTCCAAGAGCATCAGCAACCGCGCGCTGATTCTGAACGCGCTGGCCTATAGCCCGTACGAGATCCAAAATTTGTCGGACTGCGACGACACGCGTGTAATGATCGGCGCACTCGATTCCAACGACACCTGTTTTGATGTGGGTGCGGCGGGCACTTCGATGCGCTTTCTCACCGCCTTTCTGGCTAAAACGGTAGGCGAATGGTGCATTACCGGCAGTGAGCGCATGAAGCAACGGCCGATCAGGCTGCTGGTGGATGCGCTGAATAGCCTCGGAGCCAGGATTGAATACCTGGAAAACGAGGGTTTTCCTCCGCTCAGGATTTACGGCAGCGCCCTGATGGGTGGCGAAATTACGCTCAACGGAGGGGTAAGCAGCCAGTATATATCGGCCTTGATGATGATAGCACCGTATATGGTGAACGGCCTGGTTATTAACCTCGAAGGCGATGTGATCTCGGTTCCGTATATCGAGATGACCCGTAGCATGATGGCCGGATTCGGGGTAGAAACCCGCTTCGACAATCACACCATCAGCATCGAACCGCAGCGCTATACGCCGGCGCCTTTTACAGTGGAGTCCGACTGGTCGGCAGCGTCGTACTGGTACGAATTGCTTTCCATCGCCGGCACGGGAGAAGTGTTTTTAGAGGGCTTAAAGCAGGACAGCTATCAGGGCGATGCCCGGGTGGCCGAATTATTCGGCCGGCTGGGGGTGCGCAGCGAATTCCTTCCCGGTGGGGTGCGCCTCACTCCTACCGGTGAATATACCGGGCGGTTTCGGTACAATTTCGTCAACGAACCCGACCTGGCTCAAACTTTCGCCGTAACCTGCTGCATGAAAGGAATTCCCTTCGAATTCAGCGGTCTGCAGAGTTTAAAAATCAAAGAAACCAACCGGGTTGCGGCCCTGATGAGCGAGTTGGCGAAACTCGGCTTCGTTATCGAAGAGCCTGCCGAAGGAATGCTGGCCTGGACAGGGGCAACCACCGTATCGCAACAACCACCGGTTATCAAAACCTACGACGATCATCGCATGGCTATGGCCTTTGCTCCGGCAGCGCTGGTACAGCCGCTGACGATCGAGCATCCTGAAGTGGTGAGTAAATCGTATCCCGATTTCTGGAACGATTTGAAAACAGCCGGAATGACAATCCTTTAGGTGGATATCAACAACAAGGGCCTGCAGGTGGATCACCAGGCAGGCCCTCGTTGTATTTTATTCCAGCACCGTCACCCAACCGTGCGTATCGGGCTCATCGCCACATTGAATGGCCGTGAGTTTGTGGTACAATTTATCACACACCGGCCCGGGCTTGCCGTCTTTGGCAAACACATACGAAACCCCGGTGTCGAAATCATCAATTCGTTCGATAGGACTGATTACCGCAGCTGTGCCGCAGGCACCTGCCTCTTCGAATGTAGCCAGCTCTTCAACAGGAACATGGCGGCGTTCCACGGCCAATCCCATATCTTCGGCCAGCACCATCAAGCTTTTGTTGGTAATCGACGGCAAAATGGACGTCGACTCGGGAGTTACATAGGTATTGTTTTTTATACCGAAGAAATTGGCCGCCCCGCATTCATCAATGTATTTCTTTTCTTTTGCATCGAGGTAGAAAATATTGGAATACCCGAGCCGATGCGCGTGCTGGCCGGCCACCAGACTGGCCGCATAATTGCCTCCTACCTTGTACTTTCCGGTACCCAGGGGAGCCGAACGGTCGTACTGGCGCATGATCACAAACGGAGTGGTGGCAAAACCACCTTTGAAATACGGACCTACCGGAGCCACGAACACGATAAACAAATACTCCGAAGCCGGGCGTACACCCAGCTGCGGACTGATCCCAAACAGGAACGGACGAATGTATAAGGTAGCGCCCGAACCATAAGGAGGAATAAAGCGCTCGTTCAGCTTAACCGCCTTCACTACAGCCGCTTCAAACAACTCCTGAGGAAATTTCTCCATCAGAATGCCTTCGCAGGAATTTTGCATGCGCTTCGCATTTTCGTCCATCCTGAAAATACGCACCTTGCCATCCTTTCCTCTGAAAGCTTTTAAACCCTCAAACACTTCCTGACCGTAGTGCAGACAAGTAGCAGCCATGTGCAGCTGCAGGTATTCCTCATCATGCACTTCCAGCTCGCCCCATTTTCCGTCTCTGAATGTACAGCGCACATTGTAATCGGTTTTCATATAGCCGAAACCCAGGTTTCCCCAATCGATTTGTTCCATATCGCGTATATTTAAGTTCGTTATCGTAGTTTTCACAAAATTACTGAAAACTTATGGTTTTTAAAAGAATTCAGGTATAAAATTGCCTCCTTTCCGCAATTCATCAGCAGATCGAGAGTGCTGAGGTTGGGGGCAAAACCGGTTTTGGAAGCAAAAACCTGATAATAAACAGGAAAACCGGTCAGCAAGGCGGGCCTCTTGGGATGCAGCAGCTGCCGCAACACGAGGGCATCGCCGGGCACTGCCTGAAAAGCCTCCGTTTTTAATAACGGTTTATCGATTTCGAGCCACGATGCCAGCCATTCCATCAGCCGCCAATTGAAATCCCAAAGGCTAGCCCCCGGCCGATCGTAGATGGCTTTTAACTCGTCGGCCATGTATTCGAAAAAAGGACTCGACTGGTAGGCCGACTCTATCGCTTTCCAATGCTGCTGCGCCCAGTTGCCGTGATCCGACAGCAACACCTCGCCAATGGGCGTGCGGTTGCCGGAGCAACGCTCCACGGGGATGGTGAGCTCCATCGTTCCGGCAGAGGCAGCTATACGGCACCGGTTACGGTAACTCTGCTTTTCGAAATACTCGTGTTGCTCGATATAAAACGCAGGCGCATGCATCCACAAAACCAGGTATTCGACCGGCGGAAGATAGGCCGTACTTACACATACCGGACGGTCAGCGACGAGCATCCTTGAAGAAACGATTAAACCGGATCTTACCTTCCAACCATCCTTTATCCTTGTCGAGCGACAGCCACACGGCAACCGGGCGACCCACCACATGATCCTCGGGTACAAAACCCCAGAAACGCGAGTCGGCCGACATATGCCGGTTGTCGCCCATCATCCAGTAATAATCCATTTTAAAGGTATAGTATTCGGTTTCTTTCCCATTGATATAGTACTTGCCGTCCTTTACCACCAGATCGTTTTTCTCGTATACCCGAATTATACGCTCATACACCGGCAAATTCCAGGCATTCAACTTCAGCGTACCGCCCTTCTTCGGAATGTAAATAGGTCCGTAATTGTCGCGATCCCAGCCATGACGGCCTCCCAGCGGAAACACATCCCCACCCATCACCGGAGGCTCCACCAGTATCGTTTTTACCAAGGTGCTCGACTTGAGTTTCTTCACCATCTCGCCGGTAAGGGGCATATGATAGATCGGCTGCGAAGAATCGAGCCCGAGGTACGAAATCAATTGTTTGTCGGCATCGGGTTTCATCAGGTAACGATCTTCTTTACTTACCCCCAGTTTGGTGAGCATTTCGTTCGAAAAAAAGTTCCCGTTGGTCTGCACATAATAATTCAACTGCACACCCGGATGTGCTTCTTCGGGCTCGTTGTTGATATAAATAACATTATCGCGCATTTCAAAAAAATCGCCGGGAAGCGCAACACAGCGTTTCACGTAATTCTCGCGCCGGTCCACCGGCCGGTACACTATTTCGCCATATACATCACGCCGCGAACGCACGATCTCCCTTCCGCGGGCCATACAGGCTTCGGGAGTGGGTTCCACATCGGGATTCTGGTATTTCAAACTGCCGTACCCCTCGTAATAGCTGCTCACATAGTAATCGGGGTTTTGCTTCTTCACAGGCACGGTGTCGCCGGTGGGGAAGTTGAACACCACTATATCGTTCCGTTCGATTGTATCGAAACCCTTCAACCGTTTATACTCCCATTGCGGCTTCTCGAGATACGATTTGGTATTGAGAACCGGGAACGTGTGCTGAACCAGCGGGAACGACAAGGGCGTGTTGGGCACGCGGGGACCGTAACTGGCCTTGCTCACAAAAAGAAAATCGCCTACCAGCAGGGTTTTCTCGAGCGATGAAGTAGGAATCTGGTAATTCTGAAACAGGTATAAGTTGATGAAATACACTGCTACCAGTGCAAACACAATGGCGTCGATCCACCCCATTACCGTCAGTACCGTCTTGTTCTGCGATTTCTTCCACCAGGTCCAGGGGATATACTGCGTGATGAATGCATCGAACACCAACGGCAACAGCAATAACCACCAAAAAGTTCCTACCCAGGTTATAAACAGAATATATATCACACACCAAACCACCGCCTTGATCCACTGTTTCACCGGTTGCTTCAACCGGTCGCGCAGGGAAGCCGACGACCTAGGAAACCTGCTTTCCTGATTCTTCATATACTTATTAATTTAGGGGTTCAATCAAATTTGAAAAGATCCTTCATACCGAGCAAGCCCTTTTTACCGGCTGTAAATTCGGCTGCCACCACCGCACCCAGGGCAAAGCCCTCGCGCGACTTGGCGTCGTGGGTCATGGTGATGCTATCCACGTCCGATTCGTAACGGATGGTATGTATACCGGGCACCTGACCTTCACGAATCGACCTGATCGCCAGGTGAGCGCCCGATGCCTCGGTTTCTTTCGACCAGGCGGTCTTCCGGTCGAGTTCGTTCAGAATGCCTTCGGCCAGGGTGATGGCCGTTCCGCTGGGAGCGTCCAGTTTTTGGGTGTGGTGCACTTCGGTCATTTCGACATTATACTCCGGAAAGCGATTCATAAGCTTTGCCAGGTACGAATTCACCTTCATAAAGATGTTCACTCCCAAACTGTAGTTGGAACTCCAGAACAAGGTGTGACCGCCTTCTTCAATCTCCCGTTGCAAGTCCGGCAACGCTTCGGTCCAGCCCGTTGTGCCGCATACCACCGGCACCCCGGCAGCAAACGAACTGCGGATATTACTCACCGCAACCGCCGGCACCGAAAACTCGATAGCCACATCGGCACTTTTATAAGCTTCGGAAGCAAAATCGTCGCGATTGTCGATATCGATAACGCATACGATCTCATGGCCACGTTCCAGGGCAATACGTTCGATGATCCTGCCCATTTTACCATATCCAATTAATGCAATCTTCATATTTCGAGGTATTGAAATCAATATTGTCCGGTACCCAACAACACCAGTGTGCAAGCTACTTCCACTTCAATCCCCTTGTTGGCAAGCAATAATTCGAATTCCGGATTTTCGGTCCCCGGATTAAAAATCACCCGCTTCGGATTCAGCGAAGCAACATAATCGTAGTACTCAGGCTGATTTTTCGGTCCTACGTACAGCGTTACCGTATCCAGTCCTTCGTAGGCCTTCTTTTCGGTGTCGATAGTGCGGCCGAATATCACATCGCTACGTAAACCCAGCAACTCGATCTCGTGACCGTAATTCAGCAGTTTTTCGGCAGCTTTGTACGAATATCGCTCGGGATTATTGCTCGCCCCTATCACTAATGTTTTCTTCATAATAACTTCCACATTGTGGTCGCAGTACACCCGCAACCCGTTTTAACTTATATCGATAAATAAAAATCAAGCGTTTCAAAAATCTGCTCTTTGGTGGCCGAACAGTTGATCCGTATATCGCCGATGCCGCCCAGCAGGGTGAAATTCACGAAACCGGCATCGTTTTTCTTGTCGTGTGTCATGAGTTCGTACAAATCGTCGTAATCGCCGCAGGCAAATTCGAACTTACCGTAGTTTTCCGTCAGCATATACCGGAGTCTCAGCAATTCCTCCTTCGGAAAACCCAGTTGAACGTGCGACAGGTAAAGCTCGCACAACAACCCCCACATCACCGCATAACCATGGAGAGCCGGACGATGCACCCGGTGCGAAAAAGTTTCAAAAGCATGCCCGAAGGTATGCCCCAGGTTCAAGGCCTTCCGGATGTTTTTTTCGGTAGGATCCTGCTCCACCACCCGCTCCTTGATGCGCACACTCCGCTCCACCAACCTGCCGAGACGTACAAAATCGACTTCCTCCAGATCGAACGCCAGCACCTCTTTCCACTCCTGCGGAGTATCGATAAGCGCATGCTTCACCATTTCGGCATAGCCCGAACGGAGATTCTCTGCGTCCAGACTCTTGAAAAAATGAACGTCGATAAGCGTCGACTCGGCCGGATTAAACACCCCGACTTCGTTTTTCAACCCCCTGAGGTTGATTCCGGTTTTGCCGCCCGTAGCAGCATCAACCGCGCCCAACAGGGAGGTTGGTATATTAATGTAACGAATCCCCCGCTTGAATGTCGAGGCCGCAAATCCGCCCAGGTCGGTAATCATCCCACCTCCCAGATTGATAAAGAGCGACTTGCGGGTAGCGCCGCTGCTGCTCAGGAACTCCCAGATCTGAACCGCCGCCTCGATGTTCTTATGCTCGTCGCCCGCCCGAACCGTTATAATACGGCTTTCGGCGGGAAGACCGCATTCGTATAAATAAGGCAAACAGGCGCCGACGGTGGTGGTATCGGTAAGCACGTAGCAATCGTGACCCGGATGAGCGCCGGTGGCACGCGAAAGTTCGGCAGCTAAATCGCTGGTTATGATGGTTGGATTGGCAATGGTCATCTTCCTTTTTTCTTCAAAAATGCAAAGATAAAACATTTCTGCCGAATTGACTCTAAATTGATATTTATTCATCATTCACAGCATTTTTCGCAGCAAAGTGTAAAATATTGAGGCCGGCTTATTAATATTTCTGAAAATGTTATGGATATATGAAGATATGTTCATATATTTGCACGTGATTTAAAAAACACGATTGTCATGCAGGAATTATTACAAATGGAAGAAGCCGCCTATACACTGAAAGCCATATCGCACGGAACCCGGTTGTGCGTGATATCGCTGTTGGCCGATACCGACGAAATGAACGTTTCGGAAATAGGCGAAAAGCTGAAATGCGAGCAGTCGCTGCTGTCGCATCATTTGACCGACATGCGGGCAAAAGGCATATTAAACTGCAGAAGAGAGGGTAAGAATTGTTTTTATTCGCTGAAGAACAAACAAATCACCCGCATTCTGGATTGTATAAAAAGTTGTAATTGCGAAGAATAAATATGAACGTACAGGCTTTCCTCAAAAAACATTACCTCAAGCTCGCCGGCCTTGCCGTGGGTTTTGCCGGGGGGTATCTTTACTACTACTTCATCGGATGCAACTCGGGTACCTGCCCTATCACTTCCAACCCCTGGGTGAGTACCTTCTATGGCGGTCTGATCGGCTACCTGCTGTTCGATTTATTCAAACCGAAAGCAAAGAACGACGATGGTAAAGAATAAATTCGCCGCCTGGGCCAAGACCTACATCGCCGGATGGAATTTCACCCGGTTGTTGCGCCTACTGCTGGCAATGGCTTTATTCGGCGCTTTTTTTTCCACAAAAGAACAATTGTATGCCGTGACCGGTTCTTTTCTGGGAATGCAGGCGCTACTCAACCTGAGTTGTCCGGGCGGCAGTTGCGCACCGGCGGCAAAACCAACTCAGAAACAAGTAATGAAATTTAAAAAATTAGAATTAAAAAAATAAGATGTACAGTACTTTCCAGGTTTCTAAATCGCAGTGTATGACCTGCAACAACGAAGTGCTCAAGCAACTGGGCACCCTGCGCGGAGTGTTTGGTGCCGAAATGGACCGTATCGACGGCCGTATCGTGATCAATCACACGGATGAAATTTCGCGGGAGGAAATCGGCCGGAAACTCGACGAACTGGGCTGGAAAGAACTGCCGGCAAGTACAGGGGAAGAAGTCGCCTACGACGATCCTTCCGTCTGGGGATGCACCCTCTGATCATTACGAATCAACAATTAATACTTCAATATTTATGAGAAAAATCGTAGTAGCTTCATTAGCACTGATTTTAATTGCCTTCACAGCCTGCGGCAATCAGTCGAAAGACAAAGCGACCGAAAAAAATGCGGACAATATTACAACTAACGAAACAAAAAAAATGGGAACAATTAAATTGACCAAAGCCGAGTTCCTGACCAAAGTGGCCAATTACGAGGCAAATCCTTCCGAATGGAAGTACCTGGGCGACAAGCCTTGTATCATCGATTTTTACGCCGACTGGTGCGGACCCTGCAAAACCATTGCGCCTATCCTCGAAGACCTGGCCAAGGAATACGACGGACAAATTTACATCTACAAGGTCGACACCGAAAAAGAACAGGAACTGGCAGCCGCCTTCGGTATCCGCAGCATCCCTTCGCTTCTTTTCGTACCGATGAACGAGCAACCTCAGATGGCCATGGGAGCCCTGCCCAAGGAAACGTTCAAAAAAGCAATTGAAGAAGTACTGTTGAAGAAAACCAATTGATTTTTCAGTAACTCTATATATTTCCCACGAACCCGGCTGGAGCAATCGAGCCCGGGTTCGTTTTTTTTCGCCCTGCCGTTAAACTTTCAGAGGGCTGTACAGTCAGAGTAGCTGTGAATTTTCCACTCCAATATCCATTTAATTGATTAAAAGTATGAAACGTAATTTTTTTGTAATGATGGTGGCCCTGGTAGCCTTTTCGCTCAACCTTACGGCACAGCAAACTCAGCAAGGGCAACGCGGCCAACGTACCCAATGGAATCCCGAACAACGCGCCGAACAGGTTGCTAAAGATCTTGAATTGAATGCCGATCAGCAGAAACAGCTGAAAGAGATGTTCGTTAAACAACAGGAAGAAATGACAAAAATCCGCGAACAGGCGCAGGGCGATCAGGCCAATCGCCGCGAACAGTTTGTGGAACTTCGCAAAAAATGGGATGCCGACATGGAAAAAATTGTGGGTCCCGAAAAAATGGCTAAATGGAAAGCACTTCAGGAAGAACGGGCCCGTAACCGCCGCAACGGTCAGGGGAATCAGAACTAACCGCCGACTCCGTTATATACCGTAAAGAGATTGCCTGTTGATATCGGCAATCTCTTTTTTTGTGCCATACTTTTTTAGCACGATCTGCGTTATTCTGTAAAACAACCGGACCGATATATAAGCCTATGTTCATAATTGACAAATTTCAACAATTTTTTTAAACAAATGAATTGAACATTTACAGTTTAACTCATGTTACAAACAAATACTGACATTTTATCTTTTTTAGCCCAAAAAAGGATCCAGTCATTCCAACAACTTTCATTAATCAAATTGTTTCGTTCGTATGAAAAAATTAACTCTCATTTTTGCTACACTTAGTTTGGTAGTGCTCACCAGCCGATGTACATTTGCTGATGACATTGATAAACTGACCGAACTGGCGACCGACTCGCTCAGTCTTGTGCTTGGAACACCGGTTTTCGACACTGGTTTTCAACTGGAAGTGAAGAATGCGAAATCGAAAGACTACATCGAAGATGCTGAAGTTTCGGTATCGATTACCGGTAAGAATGCCGGATTAGTCTACAACAACCTGGGAATAAAATCGAGCGTTTACAAATCGAAGCTCGGCATGCTTAATTTTATTCTGGATCCTACCAAAATCGATACTACGGCCATGAAGTCGACTCCTCTGGAGTTCGATCTGCAGATTTCGGCTCCGGGTTATTTACCGGTTACGCAACGGGTGCAGTTCCAGCGAAAAGAGTTGCGTATTATTTCGGTCAACCTGGTTAAGCTCAACGATGCCCCGGCCGGTATTGCCGTATCGAGCGCTGCTGCATTCGCCAGCTCCAATGCTTCGGGGGCTACTACCTCCACCGCTTCGGTATCGATGAACGGCGGCGGGCAGGTGCTGACAATCGAACCGGGCGTGGTAATGCGCGATGCCGCAGGAGCTGCGGTTTCGGGCACGGTAGCTGCTACCATTGTTTACTACGACCCTGCTTCGGCCGATGCGCAGCAGGCTTTCCCCGGCGGATACACTGCAGCTGCAAAAGTGGAAGGAAATGCGGCCGAACAGTATCAGTTTACCCCTGCGGGACTGTTCAATATCAAACTTTCGGCCGGTGGAAAAACGGTAAAAACCTTTTCTAACGGAGGGATGAGCATCAAAACTGAACTTCCCGAAGGTTTTATTAATCCCGAAACCAATCAACCGGTAAAGGAAAACGACCAGATCGATATGTGGAGCCGCGACGAAGGTACAGGCGAATGGACTTTCGAGAAAAAAGCCACAGTGAAAAAGGTGAATGGCAAGTTGATTGTCGAGGAACAGGTCACCCATCTTTCCGAACATATGTATTCGTTTGCTACCAAACTTTGCCCCGCCCAATCGGCTATCCATTTCACAGGCAGCAATCTGACTCCGTCCGCTACATACCTGGTTACAGCCACCCTGGTTCATCCCTTGTATACGAAAAGCGATATTATCAAACTCTCGGCGGACTCCGAAGGAAAACTGAGTTTCCGGCATCCGGTCGTGCAGCTACCCGGTTATTCGTACAACCTGGTTTTATCGGCAGCCAACGAATCGGCAACGGGCAATTTCACATTAAGCCAGACCTCGCTCACGGTAGCAGCCGGCTGTTCGACTACTTCCTACAATGTGACACTCACCGAAAACACGGCTCCTCAGCCCAGCAAGATTAATATCAACCTCTACCTTTCAATCTCGTCGGGACCTCTCGTGGTGAAACCCAACCTCAGCATCCTTTACCGGGTGAACGGATCGGGAAGCGGTTACGAATCGGCCCTCTTGCGGAATGGAACAGGAAAAATGGGGGTATTGCTGAACACCAACTACGACCTGCTGGTTTCGCTGGGAGGCAACCAGGGTAAGGGCAACATGAAAATTGAGAGCATCAGTACAACCCGGTACCGTATCACTTTCTCGGGCATTTCGCTGGGCAACGGCTCAACCAACGAGCCGGTAGTGCTGGAAACAGAGAAAGCGCTCGACGGCAGCATCAATGTGACCTATAAAATCGAAGTCGATTCGGATGTGCTGAACCAGCTTCTTTAATTTCAAATTTCAGCGTCAACTTACTACAAAACCAATTTATATGTATAAACTTATTATAGTACCGGTACTTGCATTATTGATGAGCACAACCGGAGTACTCGCGCAGGATTTATCGTCGAAAAAGTTCGGATTAGCAATCGGTGGGAGCGCTTCCACCAACGGCGTCGGAGTTAATGTAATTGCAGCTCTTCACCGCTCTGTGGCGCTACGGGTAGGCTACGAATCGCTTTCGAAAAGCTTCAACGAACCTTTTATCTACACCATCGAAGATGTGGATTTTGCCATCACGCCCAATGTGAAACTGGGAGGCATCAGCGCCAATGTCGACTTCTATTTGCTGAAACGGCTCTACATTACCGGCGGTATCGTGCAAACCAATCTCGACCTGGGGATCAACCTCACCCCCAACGAATCGATGAAAATTGGCGAAATTGAATACCAACCCGAAGATATAGGCGAACTCAACGTAACGATCTTACCCGAGCGCCGGCTGGCTCCTTACCTGGGAATAGGGTTTGGAAGAACCATCGCGAGAGACAGCCGGGTGGCTTTCAATATGGAACTGGGCGCCTTCCACATGGGTTCGTATGTGGTCGACATGACCGGCACCAAACTGCTCGAAGGTAATTCCGACAATCCGTCGGTTGAACGCATCAATACCGTTCTGAAGGGGTTTAGCTGGAGTGGTATCTATCCGGTGGTTAAGCTGGGTTTATCGGTCCGGATTTTATAAAAAGTACGCCCCGGATCGAGACATAAGCGGCCCCTCACCAGATAACTTCCTGTGAGAGGCCGTTTTATCTTCAGGTTTACTTTTCGGATGCCCGCCGGCTGATCAGCCGGCGGGTTTATTAGTGCTTAAAACAAAGTCATTTGTCCGGTAATTTCGTCGATCAGACGTTGCTGATCGATTTCTTCTTCATCCGGCCCGGCCTGCGGCGATGGAGATCCGCCACCGGCAGGGCTATCGTCACGCGGCTCCTCACCGGCGCCTTCCTCACCTTCTTCATCGTCGTCGGAAGCATCGGGCGCCGGGGTATTAAAACGCAAAGGCTCCAGCTCCACAATCGTTGCAACATCGAAGGTACTCAGGCGCTTGCCCTTGGCCTTGAAACTCTTCACCCCTATAAACTCCTCGGCATCTACTTCCAATGGCTCGCGGTACGAATCGCTTCCTCCGAAACGAATTTCAAACCGCGGATAATCCTTATCCGAAATGGCAATCAACTTCGAGTCGGCATTCTCACCCAAAATATTCTGCAATTTCTGCGAAACCTCCAACTGGAACCGTTTCAGATAATAAAACTGCTGATCGGCATCGAACAGCGCTACCGTCCATACCTTATTCGAATCGAACTGCTCGAATACCACGATGTCTTTTTCGTAATGATTGGTCAGTTCGAAATTGGTAGTGCAGTAATCGCCATTGCCGTACACGACCAGAATCTGATCGTCGCTCTGGAACTCGCCCAGGTAAGTGCCGCGGCCATCGTAATTGAGCCGCAACACATCGCGGTCGAACCACACCTGGCGGCCACCGAGCGTCGATCCTCCTTTTTGCTTCAGAGCGATCTTGTGAATATCGTTTTTGGTGAGGATATTCCCCATCGACTGGCGTCCCTTGATGGCAATATCGCTGAAGTCCTTTTCGAACACCAGCTTGGTGATGCGGGGTTTGGGCTTCAGGGTAACACGAATCACCTCGGCCTCGGCATTCGGATTCGACGTAAAATAAACGATTTTCGATCCGGCCGTTCCCTGCGTCACATCGTATTCCTTATCGCGGGTGATGCCGTTCACCGCGAACCGCTTGATGTAATAAGCTCCCAGCTTGCCGTCGCGGTACACCACATTGTAAATGGTGCGCTTGTCGTTTTTGCGGAACACATCCAGGTGAAGAATATTCTTTCCAACAAACAGTTTGTCGGTTACCTTCACCACCTTGTATTTCCCATCGCGGAAAAACACGATAATATCGTCGATGTCGGAACAATTGCACACGAACTCGTCTTTTCTCAGTCCGGTGCCGATAAATCCTTCTTCCCGGTTCACGTATAGCTTTTCGTTGGCCTCCACCACCTTGGTGGCCACAATGGTTTCGAAATTACGGATTTCGGTGCGGCGCGGATAACTCTTGCCGTACCGGTCCTTCAGCCCCTGGTACCAGTTGATGGTGAAATCGACCAGATGAGCCAGGTTGAAATCAATTTCCTCGATGCGTTTCTGAAGCGAAATGAGGGTATCGTTGGCTTTGTCGGAGTCGAACCTGGTAATACGCATCATCTTTATTTCGAGCAGCTTCAGAATATCCTCGCGCACAACTTCGCGGATAAAATCCTTTTTAAACGGTTCCAACCTGCTGTCGACAAAGGCTACCACCTCATCCTGCGACCTACTATCCTCGAATTTTTTATCTTTATAAATCCGGTTCTCGATGAATATTTTCTCCAGCGACACGTAGAAATACTGCTCCCTCAATTCGGCCCGCTGTATCTGCAATTCGAGCTCGAGCAGGTCCTTGGTATGTTCGCAGCTGATACGGAGCATGTCGCTCACCCGCATAAACCGGGGCTTCTTGTTGTGAATCACGCAACAGTTGGGCGAAATGCTCAGCTCACAATCGGTAAAGGCATACAACGCATCGATGGTTTTATCCGACGACACCCCTGCCTGCAGGTGCACCAGAATCTCGACATTGGCCGAGGTATTATCGTCCACTTTCCGGATTTTGATCTTCCCTTTTTCGGCCGCCTTCAGAATCGAATCGATAAGCTTGGAAGTATTGGAACTATACGGAATTTCGGTAATCGCCAGGGTTTTGTTGTCTACCTTGCTTATTTTAGCCCGGATCTTTACCGCCCCTCCCCGTTCGCCATCGTTATACCGGCTTACATCGATCGAGCCGCCGGTCTGGAAGTCGGGATACAATACGAAATCCTCTCCCCGCAGGTGAGCGATACAGGCATCGATTAATTCATTAAAATTATGGGGAAGGATTTTTGAATTCAATCCTACTGCAATCCCTTCCACCCCCTGCGCCAGCAACAAAGGAAACTTTACCGGCAACGCGATAGGCTCCTTGTTCCTACCGTCGTACGAAAGCTTCCACTCGGTGGTCTTGGGGTTAAACACCGTTTCCAATGCAAATTTCGACAGCCGGGCCTCGATGTAACGGGGAGCCGCCGCACCATCGCCCGTAAGTATATTCCCCCAGTTTCCCTGACAATCGATAAGCATGTCTTTTTGCCCCAGCTGTACCAGCGCATCGCCGATGGAGGCATCGCCGTGGGGGTGAAACTGCATGGTGTGCCCCACGATATTCGCCACCTTGTTGTAACGCCCGTCGTCGAGCCGCTTCATCGAATGGAGGATCCGACGCTGCACCGGCTTCAATCCATCGTAAATTTCGGGCACGGCACGCTCCAGAATCACGTACGAAGCATAGTCCAGAAACCAGTTCTGGTACATCCCCGTGAGGTGATACTTGGTTTGCTCATCGGCTATCTTCGGAACTTTGTAATTGGAATGCCCGGCAATCTCCTTCTCTTCTTCCTCCGGGATATTCACTTCATCCTCAATAATTTCATCGGTACTCATGCTATTACCCTCAATTTTGGTTTTTCAACCTGCAAAAGTAACAAAAAAACAAAAAAAAACCGTACTTTTGCAGCTTTAATTTTTGAACAGTTTAGTATGGCTTCACAGGAAGATGTTTTTAAGAAATTGATTGCGCATTGTAAGGAATACGGCTTCGTATTTCCTTCGAGTGAAATTTACGATGGCCTTGGCGCTGTGTACGACTACGGACAGAACGGAGTTGAGTTGAAAAACAATATCAAAAAGTACTGGTGGGACAGTATGGTATTGCTGAACGATAATGTAGTCGGGATCGACGCCGCTATCTTTATGCACCCTACCACCTGGAAAGCCTCGGGCCATGTGGATGCGTTCAACGACCCGCTCATCGACAACAAGGACAGCAAAAAGCGCTACCGTGCCGATGTGCTCATTGAAGAGCTGCTGGCCAAGTACGACGAGAAAATCCAGAAAGAAGTGGATAAGGCTGCCAAACGTTTCGGCGAAAGCTTCGACGAGGCTGTTTTCCGCAGCACCAACGAACGGGTGCTCGAAAATCAGGCAAAACGCGACGAGATTCACGGCCGTTTCGTGAAGGCGCTCAACGACTCCGACCTGGCCGAGCTCAAAGCCATTATTGAGGATTACGAAGTGGTGTGCCCCATCAGCGGCACCCGTAACTGGACCGACGTGCGCCAGTTCAACCTCATGTTCTCCACCGAAATGGGCTCTACGGCCGATGGTGCGATGAAGATTTACCTCCGCCCCGAAACGGCTCAGGGTATTTTCGTGAATTACCTGAACGTACAGAAAACCGGCCGCATGAAGATTCCGTTCGGGATTGCTCAGATTGGTAAGGCTTTCCGTAACGAAATCGTGGCCCGTCAGTTCATTTTCCGCATGCGTGAGTTCGAACAGATGGAGATGCAGTTCTTCGTGCGCCCCGGCGACGAGATGAAATGGTTCGAATACTGGAAAGCATGGCGCCTGCGCTGGCACAAGGCGCTGGGACTGGGCGATCACAAATACCGTTTCCACGACCACGACAAGCTGGCCCACTATGCCAATGCCGCCACCGATATCGAGTTCGAGATGCCTTTTGGTTTCAAGGAAGTAGAAGGAATACATTCGCGCACCGATTTCGACCTCGGCAGTCACGAGAAATTCTCGGGCAAAAACATTAAGTACTTCGATCCCGAGTTGAATCAATCCTACACTCCGTATGTGGTTGAAACCTCCATCGGTCTCGACCGTACCTTCCTTTCCATCATGGCCGCTTCGTACGAAGAAGAGCAACTGGAAGGAGGCGACAACCGCGTGGTACTGAAATTGCCACCCGTGCTGGCTCCGGTAAAAGCCGCCATCCTGCCCCTGGTAAAAAAGGACGGCTTAGCCGAAAAAGCCCGCGAAATAATGAACGATCTGAAGTTCGACTTCAAGTGCGTGTACGACGAAAAAGACTCCATCGGCAAGCGTTACCGCCGCCAGGATGCCGTAGGTACCCCCTTCTGCATCACGGTAGACCACCAGACCCTGGAGGACAATACAGTTACCGTTCGGCATCGGGATACAATGGAGCAGGAACGCGTGGCAGCTTCAGCCCTGAGCGGAATTATCGGCGAACAGGTGAATATGAAAAACTTGTTTAAAAAGATAGTGGAGTAAAACCAATACTGTTGAGATTGAAAAAGGCTGTTCCGGGAAAGGGGCAGCCTTTTTTGCTGCGAGGGCAGAAATTCGATAGTTAAAGACACAACATAATCAGTTTGAAATAACTATATTTGGACCCAAGTCTCCCCTACTTTTTTGATTGTAGAATACAACATATCACGACTTTACTATTTGCTTGACATGTACAAAATGTCGGTGGATGAGTTGCTGGCTTTGCTGAACGAAGGCCGGCAGAAGCCGTATGTGCGTGAAGACATAGAACAGGAAGAGATAAAAGTCAGCTTATTGAAGAAGATAGATGTGGTTTTTAAAAAAGGAATCAATTTTTACTTAGACCCCCGAACTCCACAGAAGACCACTGAATCGAGTATCTTTTTTCGCAAAGAGAAGTTTAATTCCGAACTGAATCTGGGTTCAAAAAAGATTGTAACCCACTTTGAAGACTTTAAAAATAATTTCGCGGCTATAGCTAAGCTGTCTGATGTGAAATTAGCGCGTCTGGTTCCTGTTTTCAGTATCACTCAGCATCCGCAGCATGTGGCAGATATAGTGAGAACTGCGCTTTACCCCGATTTTAAAACCGAAAAACGCGACTTTCTTAAATCGTTTATCGATCAACTTGGTTCGGCCAATATACTGGTGTCGGAGTTTGTTGAGACCTGGAACAAAAAAGACAAGGCAAATATTGACGGATTCTTTCTGACACCGAATGTTATTGTACTAAAACGGCAACAAACAGCGCTCCGCAGGGAAATCTTTACGCTGGCGCACGAACTGGGACATTATCTGCTGAATGAAGAAGAAGTTGAGAGTATCGATTTTGCCGACATGTATGGCAGGAGCCACAATAAAATTGAAAACTGGTGCAACGATTTTGCTTTTTATTTTCTGGCTGGAAAATATGCCGATTCCATTAATCAACTCGGCGTAGCCAGTGCATCCAACGATTACCACATGGAAGTGATCGCCGGAGTTTCGAAAAAGACACATCTAAGTCGTCTGGCCTTGTATACCCGCTTGCTATTGAACGGAAAAATATCATACATTAGCTATCAGAACATCAAAAAGGATTTTGAAGAACAGTTCCATGTACGGGAAGCAGAACAAAGAAAACAACGAGAGTTGAATAAGCTGGCCGGCATTAAAAGTAACGCACGGGCAGCGCAGCCCTTAAAATCTCCTTTGCTTATCTCAACACTGCAAACTGCTTTTTATGAAGGAGTGATCACCGAATATGACTTTTGCAAAACCCTGAATATCCAACCCGATAAGCTTCCAAAATATCTTCAATGACAGTGGTAATCGACACAAGTTCACTTCTGTCGTCGGTTCGTTACTACCTTCCATTCGACAGTGAAGATAAACTGAAACAACTGTTTCAGACAAAAGTAGAATGTGGCGGGAGGAATTGTATTGGAACAGCTTCCTTTTTTGGCTGAAAAGCAAAATCAGACTAAAACGACAGAACTCTTTCCATCTAAAGCATTTTTCAATATGCTTGATAACCAATTTATCAACTCTCAACTAAAAAGCAAATTAAACAATTAGTGAACCGGTGAGGCAATATTGTTGCCGGAAATTAATCGTGCATTCGCTTTTAAAAGCCTGATTGAAAAAGTCACCTGATTGTAACAAAAATATATTCTGCAGGTAACAGTAACGATTTACTTTTACCAAAATTTTGTGACCCTAGAATGAACAGAACCTCATACCGCACTGTAGTATTGTCCGACATACACCTGGGAACCAGGCATTCCAAATCCAGAGAACTCTGTCAATTTTTATCCGGAATCCGATGCAACAAACTAATTCTCAATGGCGACATAATTGACGGATGGTATCTTCAGAAAAAAAACGGGAAAAACAGCTGGCAGAAACATCATACCGATTTCTTCCGAGTGATTCTTAAAATGATGCAGAATGATGGCACGGAAATCATCTATATCCGGGGCAATCACGACGACTTTCTGGACAGCATCGCTCCTTTTCGATTTTTAAATATCCGGATTCTAAATTTCTACATCCTCAGATCGAACGACAAAAAATATTACGTTACCCATGGCGATATTTTCGATACTGTTACCACAGGTATAAGATGGCTGGCTAAAGTCGGCGATATCGGATACAGTATCCTCTTAAGATTAAATAGAATCGTCAACCAGCGACGTATCAAAAAAGGATTGCCTTACTATTCTTTATCACAAAAAATTAAGAAACAGGTAAAACAGGCTGTTTCGTATATATCCGATTACGAAAACGAGCTGGTACGACTCGCAAAATCAAAAAAAATGGACGGAGTGATCTGTGGCCATATACATCAATCCGCCAATGAAATGATTCAGGGAATTCATTATCTGAATTCAGGAGACTGGGTCGAGTCCTTAACAGCTCTTACAGAGGACTCTGAAGGCAACTGGAGTATCTACCATTTTGACAAAAATCAAATCCTCGCTTAGCGTACCTTTATATTCAACTATCAATAAACAATACAGCATACGCGAAATGAAGTATCTTTTTGTAGTACAGGGCGAAGGCCGCGGTCATCTGACACAGGCCATAGTACTGAGCAATATACTCCGAAAGAATGGACATGAAGTGACGGGAATACTGGTAGGAAAAAACAATGACGTAAGGATACCTGCCTATTTCGTCGAAAGAACGGCATGTAAAGTGGAAACCTTCGATAGTCCTCATTTACTTCCTGTCGAAAAAAATGTGAAGGTATCGTTACTGAAATCTGTTATTACCGCTTTTAAAAAATCGCCCCGTTTCCTGAATAGCTACAAATTTCTGGATAAAAAGATTGAAGAATACGAACCCGATGTAGTAATCAATTTCTACGAATTGATAATAAGCCTGCTTTTTGAGATTAAAAAACCAAAAACGATGTTTATCTGTATCGGGCACCAGTACTTCTTCCTGCACCCCCATTTTCGATTTCCCAAGCCACGTAAACCCGAAATATCGGCCTTTTTGTATTATAGCCGCTTAACCTGCCGGCGGGCCGACAAAATTCTGGCCCTATCGCTGGGTTCGCCACCCCGTTACAATTCAGGGAAGATAACCATCATACCCCCTCTGATCAGAGAAGAAGTATTCGCACTGGAAACACGGAACGAGGATGTTATTGCCGGTTACATTGTAAATCCTGCTTTTGAAGATCAGATTCAGGAGTGGCATCGCAATAATCCCGGACAACAACTGCACTTTTTCAGCGATCGCAGTCAGGACGCTACCACGGAGGTCGTCGATGCCAGTTTAAGTTTCTCGAAGCTAAACGACCGGCATTTTCTGGAAGTATTGGCAACATGCAAAGCGTACGCTTCAACAGCCGGTTTCGAATCGGTATGTGAGGCTATGTACCTGGGCAAACCCGTAATGATGGTACCTGCTCATATTGAACAATACTGTAATATGATAGACGCAGAACGAGCTGGTGCAGGTATCGGGAATACAGGTTTCGACCTGAGCGTACTACAAAATTACATCCCCCACTATCAGCCATCGCCTGAATTCAGGAAGTGGGTAGAAAGCGCAGAAAAAAGAATCTTGGAGCAGTTGACCTGATCAGTAAAGTTCGGCCGCATCAAAACGGATTCTGCGCTCTACAGCAAGTACTCTGCAACTAGCTGGCCGTCGGCTTATCACAACCGGTTTTGCAAACATGGCCGGTATCAATCGAACGTAGTCGCCTCAGGAGCCGGCATGCATAGCGAACATGTTGATAACTTTTTTTTGTATTGCATTGCCATACAATTAAAAAACACTAATATTGCCTTTCTTAAATTATTTAATAAAACCTGTTTACCATGAGATTTTCGTTACAATTAGTGCCAGACACCTCCATTTTCGGCAACACATTACCCATTAATTACCAGTACGAACTATCGTCCTTTGTTTATGCTGCCATTCATCGTTCGGACGCCCAATATTCCACCTGGTTGCACCAGAACGGATTTATTGCCGATAACAAGCAGTTTCGCCTGTTCACGTTCTCACATCTCCATGTTCCGAAGTACAACATCGCCGGTGACCGGCTGATGATCGAATCGCCCACTGTGGAGTGGCAAATTGCTTTCCTGCCCGGGCGATCGACCGAAGAATTCATCCGCGGGCTCTTCTCCGAGCAGGTTTTCACCCTTGGCGACCGCCAATCGAAGGTGCAATTCCGCGTTACCGGTATCGAACTGATGGCCGAACCCGTTTTTACCACCGACACGGTCTTCACCACCCTTTCGCCCGTTTGCATTGCCCGGCACATACCCGAAACAAACCAGATCTTTTACGAATCGCCCGACAGTCCTTACGCCCGTGAAGCCATGCTCCGCAACCTGAAAAACAAATACGCCGCATACCACGGACACGACTATACAGGCTCCGACACTTTCGAACTGAAACTGCTTTCGAAACCCATCTCGAAATTAGTGAGCATCAAAACCGGCACGCCCTACCAGACTAAAATCCGGGGCTATACATTTCGGTTTAAGCTGAAAGCTGATGATGAGTTGCTGAAAGTGATGTGGAACAGCGGATTGGGTGAGAAAGGAAGCATGGGGTTTGGGTGCGTGGGGGAGGGATGAGACAGGATTTTTTAAGAATAAGAAAGAAACATAATTAACATATAAGAGAATATGAGGTTTTGTTAAAAAATCAAAATCAGGTTTTGAGAAAAATCCCCTCTCCAAAAAACTGAAGAGGGGATCAAATCACAAAATTAATTGATTTTTTTTCATCTTTCAATTCCAATCACTGGTTCGATTACATATATGATGCAAAGATAAATCAAATTCTATAAAACACAATAAAAAACATATTCAATTTTAATTGTTTTTTATTCATAGGATTGTTTTTATAAATAAAATATCTATATTTGTGCTGATAATATTATTAATCGACACAAATGGAGACATTAATGAGAATTGAAGATGGACATATATTTTCAGATGAAGATACAATCTTCAATATAAAATGGAAAGTGAATGATTTGAAAAATCAAGGATATTCAGATCAAGATATTTTGGATTTTGATTATTGCGAAGGCTGGTGTGTTTATGCAAGTGTATTTATTGAAGAAATTAATAAAAATAACAACATGAAAGAAATTACAACCATTGATTATGATTGGCTAACACGACTAACTGGAGATCCATTTGCTGACGTAGGCGGATATGTGATTAAATATCTTATGGGAAAACATCCGGAAAAGGAAATTTTGGAATTAATTGACTACATAGCAAAAATATATGTCAATAAATGGGAAGGAAAGATAAACCCTTTCTTTCTTAACTCTGCAATTACACAACCGGCTTATAAAGGAGATGTGAAAATTAAAGAAACTATAAAGTATTTCAATTCTCTTATAAATGAAACGACAACCTGCGAAGAAGGATATTGCCGGATAACGGGACGAAAGACAAAACTATTTAAAGCAGGTCGAGACAATTCATTAATGTCCGGTTCAGGAACTTTTGTCAATTTCCATCATAATTTTCAGTTCGGGATGATGCTTTCTAAAGAAATGATAATCCGGATGTTTTTTATTCCTTTTGGTTCAATCTTTATTGGAGGACGAATTGCTATCATTCAAAGCAATTCAGCAGAAGTAAATGATTTTTTCGTCAAAAGGAATTGCGAAGCAAACTTGGCAAATTTAGCAACATCTTCTTCAGAAGGTGTTTTGAAATCAGAATATGGCATTCCTGCAAACGCATTATTTCAGTTTGTAGATGATCTCCTTATCAATAAAATCAAAGAAGCGACTGACGAATACAGAGGTGTTTCGTTAGGTTTATATCATTTTACAAATTTCGGGGCAAGTCCCGAAATAGTTATTTATAAACTTCCTTCATCAATATTCAGGTTTTATTCAACTTGTCAAGTTGCGACATTGAAAGCTGATTGGCAACCTTTTTTGTTATCTCATTACAAGAATTCTAAACATAAAGGTGCTAAATATAATGCGATGACTTCAAGCTATGAAATAACAAAAAAAGACGAAACACATCAGATTACATTTGACGATTATAAACTGTGGCGAAATATCATATTGGAAAACCTACTTAATGGCAAATCTCTTTTAAGATTATTTGTCAATTGGGGTGTCACTCATAAATTCAATTTTGCAATTATTGAAAAATATCTAATAAACGTTCAAAATATGAAACACGAAACATTAAACAAAATCAAAGAATTAGCTCTTTTCCTTACCAATACAGATGAAGAAGCTATAAAGAAAAGTATTAAAGCTTTGGATGGGTACAAAAGTGCGTATGAATTGCGACGCTTCTTTTTGAAAAATGTAGTTGCAAAGAACTATAAAGATGGTGCAAAAGAAACCATTATTACTATGGAAGAGTTGGTTTATTATCTTTTCCCGGATGATGTTTTCTGGAAAGACATTCGTGACATTTTACTTTTTGCGATTTACCAAGAGCTACATGCCAAAAACATTCATGTCGAGGCTGAATTATCAAGTATTGAAACTGAAGAAACTGACTTAAACGAAAATTAATTTAAATTTAAATTCAAAATAACATGAGTAACTTAAAATCACAAGGATTTATCCTTATTGACGTGGATGTTGTTGCATTGAACAATGCAGGAAAAAACACACAAAGCAACTTTGATAACGCAGTAGGGACAAAACGTATTTATAAAGAAGGTAAAAGCTATGTTTATGTATCGGGACAAGCGTGGCGTTATTGGTGGCGTGATACCCTACAAAAAACCTTTAATTGGGAGTTGTCACCAATTACACGAGATTCAAAAATTGCATTTACGGCAGCAAACCCAATTAAATATGCCGATGATGACATTTTCGGATATATGAAGGCTGCAACAGAAGAAGTAACCGATGATAAAGGAAAAGTAAAAAAAGAAAATGTTACTGTAACTCGCATATCACCATTGAAAAACTCGGTTCTGGTTTCGGTAGGATCGGTTCGTCCGGTTGAAAATTGGTCGAGCATGGCTCGTCAGGATGGTGATTCAGTTCCTTACGGAAAACAAGAATATAGTGCTATAATGAAAGGAATGTTCAGTCTTGATTTAGAACAAGCTGGAACATTTGCTACTTATAATAAAACGGGATTTAAGAATCTGACTGACGCATTAAAGAAAGAAGCTTTAGAAAATGGCGCGAGAGAAGTAGATGATAACTTTTTGAAGGATGAAAAGGGAAATCCTTACAAGTTAGTTCGATTAGAAAATAGTGTACGTCAAAAAAGAATAGTAGAAACAATTCAAAGTTTAAAATTCATATCAGGTGGAGCCATGCAGACAAATAATATGGGCGATGTGACTCCAAAATTTATAATTCTTGCAACTTTAAACAGTGGAAATCACCCATTCTCTCACATTGCATCAGCAAGCGGAAAAGATAACGATATAGTAGACTTAAATATTGACGCCTTGACAGAAATATTGTCTGATTATCGCAATAATATTGAAGGAACTGTTTTTATAGGCCGCAGAAGCGGATTCTTAGATGAAAAAGCAAATAGTTTAAAAGCTTTAGAAACCACGTTTTCGAATGTAAAAGTTCTTTCTATAAATGAAGCTATTGACCAGTATACAGAACAATTGAAAATCCAATTATAGTATGAAAGTTTTCAAAATTGACATAACTGCGTGGACTTCGAGCTTTAAATATCCCAATATTATATCGGGCTTTCAACCAACACTCGAAGTGCCACCTATTAGTACAGTTTTGGGGCTAATTAATGCAGCAGCAGGAAAATATATAAAGTATGACAAATTAAAAATTGGTTATTACTTTGAATTTGAAGCCAAACAAACAGACTTAGAAACCATTTATCAAATAGAAGCACATGATAGAGGTTATCCAAAGAATACGACAAAATCGAACGTAATACACAGAGAATTTATGTTTAATAATCATTTGATTCTCTATTTACAGAATAATGAATTGGTAGATTACTTTCGTTTGCCTGTTTATCCTTTACTATTAGGTCGTTCCAATGATTTAGCAACTGTAAATAGTATTGAGGAAGTAGATTTGAAAGAAATACATAATGCTGAAAAAATAAAAGGACAGATAATTCCATTGATTGGGAATTTTCTTCCTGGAGTTATTCAGCCTTTACCAAAATACTTTTCAGCTACTATTCCCCGTTATAATTTGGGAACGGAAGCCTACTCGGTCGTAAGTTGTAATTCTGCTGACGGACAAACGAATCTTACTGCATACATTGATTATCCCAAGGACGGGAAAGAGGTTCATATCTATTTTCACGAACTTGATTTTAGTTCATATTATGATTAGTATAAATTTATCTGAGGTTCTGGCAAAATCAGAACCTCAGGTTACTTTAAAACGACATATAGAAGATGGATTAAAAGTATTGGAAAACCTAAAAAAAGGCTTTCCAAACTTACCAGTAGCAGATCTTGAACATTTTTGGGATTTGCTTTATCTGTGTATTGTTTGCCACGACTTAGGAAAAGCACATTCGGACTTTCAACGCATGTTACGTAGTAAACAGCATAAATGGTTAAGGCAACGACATGAATTATATTCAATTCCATTTATCGACGGATTAGAAAATTCCGATCTCGACAAAAAGATGATAAAACAAGTAGTTGCCGGACACCATAAAAGCTATGATGTTTTATTTAGTCATATTGAACATTTATATAAGCAAGATAACAGTAATGGCTATCTGCTTGAGTTTGACAATGAGTCAAAACTTTCATTCGAAACTGAGTTTAAACAAAATATAAATTCCGATTTCGTTAAGAATCTGCTGAAAGAGTTTGGCATAACACTTAACGAAATTAGTTCAGATTTACCTCGCAAGTTTATATTGGAATACATAAGAAATCCAGTAAAGTTAGAACAGTCAAACTATTTCGATTTACTTTTAATGGCTGGAGGATTTAAACAGTGCGATCATTTGTCTTCTGCCTTCATTTCAAAAATTGAATTACTAGAAAGTCAAGATTTTAAGTTTCTCATTTCGAAAAGACTAACACTACAAAATAAAGGTTATGACTTTTATCCCCACCAACTAGACGCTTCAACAAAAGAAGGAAATGTAATACTTACAGCTCCAACAGGTTCTGGCAAAACAGAAGCTGCCTTTTTATGGCTACAAAAACAAATGCAACTAAATGGTCAGGGGCGTGTATTTTATATCCTACCTTTCACAGCTTCCATCAATGCTATGTACGAACGACTTGGAAATGACATTGGCAACAAAAATAAAGTGGGATTACTTCATGGGAAACTCACGGAATATTTAGAGAGTCTTGTTGAAAAGGAACATCCTACCTTTTCACAAGAAAAGAGACAATACTTAACACACAAAATAAAAGAAAATTACAGAACAATTGTAACGCCAATCAAAATCGTTACTCCATTTCAATTACTCAAAAATATCTTCGGACTGAAAGGCTTTGAGAAAGGAATGTTTGAATGGGTTGGTGGTTATTTTATTTTCGATGAAATACATGCTTATCGGCCGGATATTTTTGCTCAAATCGTAGTGTTGATTGAGTTTGCTGTGAAATTTTTTCGGGTTAAAATTTTCATAATGACAGCGACATTACCCCGGTTTTTGAAACAAGAATTAGAAAAAGCTATTGGCGCTCATTCGGAAATTTCAGCAAAAAACGAATTGTATGAAAAATTTACCCGTCATCGTATTGTGCTACATGAAGGATTATTAGCGCATAATTTAGATTTGATTCAGGTAGATTTGAATAATGGGAAAAAAGTATTGGTTGTTTGTAATACTGTAGAACAATCGCAAATAGTATACAATGAGCTGTCATCAAATAACAAAGTATTGCTTCATGGTAGTTTTAATGCTTCTGATAGGAATAAAAAAGAAAGAGACTTGAAAGGAAATGATGTTCAATTACTTGTCGGAACTCAGGCTATCGAAGTTAGTTTGGATATTGATTATGATGTGATTTACACTGAACCTGCTCCTATTGATGCATTAATTCAAAGATTCGGACGTGTAAACAGAAAAAGAGAAAAAGGTATTTGTGTATGTAACGTATTTAAAAATCGGAATAAAGTAGATTCTTCCTATATTTATACTAATCAAGGTATAATTGACCGGAGTTTGGAAGCCCTCAGTTGGTTCTGTGAAAGAGTTCTGGAGAAGGACCTTCAAAGAGCCATTGATTTTGTTTATCCTGATTGGGACCTGAAAGATAAAGAAGAATATGATTTTGTATATGATGTCCTAACTGATATGATTAAAAATCAATTATCTCCTTTTGTATATTCTCAGAAGTCAGAAGAAGATTTTTATTCCAAATTTGATGGGATTAAAGTATTACCCGCTGCTAATGAGATGGAATTTAAATCATTTCTCAATCAATATGAATTTGTGAAAGCTGAATCTTTAAAAGTTCAGATATCTAAAAAGCGTTTTGCCTGTTTTATAAATTCAGGAGTAATAGAAAGAAAAGTTCATCTATTTGAAGCAAAAAATGAAGATAAAATCATACAAACATCCTATTTTTTAATCAAACGAAAATATACGAACGATTTAGGCCTGCAAATACAGGAAGAGGATTTTACAAAAAATGATAGTTTAATTTTATAAGACTGGTCTTAACACTTATTTGTGATGTAAAATAATATGAGATATCTTAAAGAGCATTTAGTATTTCCAAACTATTATGAGTGCCTAGAATGGGGCCTCGGATGGGTATGGATTCGCACATGAAATGACTGATATTTTTACGTATTCTATCCATCCTGACAGATTCAAAATTAAATAAACACATTATGACCGGCACACAATTCAACTACTTCCAAATCTGCCACCGGAAACTCTGGCTATTTTCAAATGGTATCAATATGGAACACACTTCCGATCTGGTGTACGAAGGCAAACTGATTCATGAATCAAGCTATCCACAGCGTTCGGAACGGTATGAAGAACTGGAAATTGAAGGTATCAAGATTGATTTTTACGATACCCGAAACAAAGTTATACATGAAATTAAAAAGTCGGATAAAATAGAATTGGCACACGAATGGCAACTGAAATACTATATTTATGTACTTATCAAACAAGGAATTGAAGGAGTTACGGGTATTTTAGAGTATCCGGCCCTACGACATACAACCCAGATTACGTTGGCTCAAAACGACATCAATTATATTGAACAATCAGAATTGGCGATCAATAAGATTGTTGCATCCGATAATTGTCCACCGGCAATTAATAAGAAACTCTGTACTAATTGCAGCTATTACGAATTTTGCTATATCAATGAAGTTGATTAACCAACAAATCCGGTCCACATGAAAAAAACGTATTATCTATTCAATCCCGGCACCCTGCAACGCAAGGACAACACCCTGAAATTCACCCCTATTGAAGACGACGGAAATGGGTGTGAACGCAACGGTCAACATCGGTATTTACCTGTCGAAGACATCGCCGAATTCTATGCATTCGGGTCGCTCACGGCAAATAGCGCAATTTACAATTTTCTGGGACAAAACGGAATTGCCGTACACTTCTTCGATTATTATGAAAATTATACCGGTTCTTTTATGCCCAGAGATGGATTGCTATCAGGTCGGATGTTATTAGCCCAAACGGCTTTTCATCAGGATAAAAAGAAGCGGATCATCATTGCCAAAAAGCTCATCGAAGGAGCAGCATACAATATGATCAAGAATCTAAGGTATTACGACAAGCGGGGCAAGGAGCTGGCAGAATTGATCATGCAAATTGAAAATTACACCTCATCTATCGGGAATGCACGTCAGGTTGATGAACTGATGGGAATCGAAGGCAATATCCGGCAAAAATACTACGAAGGTTTCGGCCTGATTATTACCGACTTCGAAATGGGCAATCGTACAAAACAACCTCCCCGGAACGAAGTTAACGCACTGATTTCCTTTGGTAACATGATGTGTTACAGTCAATGTCTGAGAGCAATTCATCAGACCCAGCTAAATCCTACCATCAGCTATCTGCATACACCCGGAGAAAGAAGATATTCGCTGGCACTTGATATTTCCGAGATATTCAAACCTATATTGGTAGACAGGGTGATATTCAAAGTATTGAACAAAAAAGAAATACAGGAAAAACATTTTGATAAAAAACTAAACAAATGTTTGCTCAATCAGCAAGGAAAAAAGATATTTGTACAATCGTTTGAAGAGCGGTTGAACGAAACTATCCAGCACCGGTCGCTGAAACGTAAAGTAAGTTACAGGCATCTGATGAAGTTGGAATGCTACAAATTAAGCAAGCACCTGCTTAATATGGAAGAGTATAAACCATTTAAAATGTGGTGGTAAGATGTACGTGATATTGGTATACGATTGTGGAGAAAAGCGCGTAGGAAAAATGTTACGGCTGTGCAGGAAATACTTGAATTGGATTCAAAATTCCGTATTTGAAGGAGAAATAAGTGAAGTAAAACTGAAAGAATTAGTGATAAATGCTGAAAAGTTTATGGAAAAAGATGAAGACAGTCTGATAATTTTTTCCGGTCGCACCGAAAAATGGCTGGACAAACAAATTGTTGGTAAAGAGCGCAGTAACATCGATAATTTTTTATGAACCGTTGTCGGTGAAAGAACCAAATCAAATTTTTCCAGGTATTTGTGTACCATACGATCTTTGACATACTGATAATCAGAACAAAATCAAGTTGTCGATGTACAGGGATTTTTATATTTTTGCACATCGACAACTTTTCACCTGCAAAAAAGAAGAAAACAGAATAATTAGCACTCTGATTTGCAGGCTTTTTCAAGATGTCGAAGAACGGCTTTTAATTGAACCAGAAGGAATTGAAATGAATTGCCTGCGCCGATATTATGCTCCCAGTAAGTACTTTTAATTGAACCAGAAGGAATTGAAATTAAATAGCATTTGTGTCATTCCGCTTTCCTGATAGCTTTTAATTGAACCAGAAGGAATTGAAATATAAAATGTACCAATCGTAATTTTACCGCCTACACCCTTTTAATTGAACCAGAAGGAATTGAAATGACCGAACCGCCTCCCTGATTTGTTCCAGGGTGAATCTTTTAATTGAACCAGAAGGAATTGAAATGACTTTACAGCTTCGCAAGCTTTCACCCAATTAGCTTTTAATTGAACCAGAAGGAATTGAAATAGAGGAAATACGAATGCTGAGAAATGGACTGTTGACTTTTAATTGAACCAGAAGGAATTGAAATCTGATAAACGGTTCCATTTCTTTTGTGATTCTTGCCTTTTAATTGAACCAGAAGGAATTGAAATTACAGCAAAATTGTAACCATTCCGCTTTCCGGCAACTTTTAATTGAACCAGAAGGAATTGAAATTATATTTCTTCCATCTCTTCATCTAAATCCTGTTGGCTTTTAATTGAACCAGAAGGAATTGAAATAGGATTGTCCATCGTCAGAAATTTTATCTTCCATAACTTTTAATTGAACCAGAAGGAATTGAAATAGCAAAGGGAGTAGACGGAATTACAAAACAGCCCTTCTTTTAATTGAACCAGAAGGAATTGAAATGCGATTAGTAAATAAAATAAATACAGCACATGTTCTTTTAATTGAACCAGAAGGAATTGAAATTACAATATACATAATTTGCAATCGGTGATATATTACTTTTAATTGAACCAGAAGGAATTGAAATGACACATCAAGTAGATTAAACCTGATGATCGTTCCCTTTTAATTGAACCAGAAGGAATTGAAATATAATTCGGTAGCTTTCAGTTCAACGGCAGCACGGACTTTTAATTGAACCAGAAGGAATTGAAATATCCTTCCGGGCACTTGAAATATATGTATCCGTTACCTTTTAATTGAACCAGAAGGAATTGAAATTAATTTCGATTCCGCAACCTCTTTATTTACAAACGCTTTTAATTGAACCAGAAGGAATTGAAATAACCCTCTCTCTTCGGTGGGGAGCGTTGACACTTGCTTTTAATTGAACCAGAAGGAATTGAAATCACGCAAACCGGTAATCAAATTGAAAATCGGGTGTCTTTTAATTGAACCAGAAGGAATTGAAATTTCGAAGGATATAAATGTATTCAAATGGAAAATTATCTTTTAATTGAACCAGAAGGAATTGAAATGTGGTTCAAACATGTTTCGCGGATGCTGAATCGGCCTTTTAATTGAACCAGAAGGAATTGAAATAGCGCAGTTTGATTTTTCTGAAGATTTTGAATAACTTTTAATTGAACCAGAAGGAATTGAAATACGATTTAAAAAAGCAGTATATTGATTTTGAAAAACTTTTAATTGAACCAGAAGGAATTGAAATTTTCCATTGATTTTAAATTGTTTATTTGTTCAAAACTTTTAATTGAACCAGAAGGAATTGAAATGCATTACGGAACTGATTACTTTTGTTCCATCAAAGTCTTTTAATTGAACCAGAAGGAATTGAAATATTCGAATTCTTTTTCCCATGTATCAATTGGAGGACTTTTAATTGAACCAGAAGGAATTGAAATAAGGAATTACGCAACAGAAATAAAGTACAACCCGAAACTTTTAATTGAACCAGAAGGAATTGAAATTCGTAATTGCCCTGCAACCTTCAGGAATTGGGTAAGTCTTTTAATTGAACCAGAAGGAATTGAAATTCGATTCAGCGGATGTTAGTACATCCCGGCCTTTTGCTTTTAATTGAACCAGAAGGAATTGAAATTAATTTACACGGCAGATATCGCCGTCGAATTCAGTCTTTTAATTGAACCAGAAGGAATTGAAATAAATTTGTCAGCCGCCTGTTTAAGTTTATCAAAAAGCTTTTAATTGAACCAGAAGGAATTGAAATAGCGTTATCCTGAACAGTGGTTCGGGTTTTCGGTGCTTTTAATTGAACCAGAAGGAATTGAAATGTGTATTTAATTCTTCCTGCCTTCTTCTTTCAATATCTTTTAATTGAACCAGAAGGAATTGAAATTGTCTAGCGCAGGGGCGATGCCTTTGCTCGGCTCTTTCTTTTAATTGAACCAGAAGGAATTGAAATGTAATTACGCCATCTACCCACTCAATTTCGTTGAACCTTTTAATTGAACCAGAAGGAATTGAAATTCAAATCAACTTCCGTCGTTTGTTGATGATGTGCTCTTTTAATTGAACCAGAAGGAATTGAAATGCCGATATTGATACTATTAAGCATCTTGAAAGTAAACTTTTAATTGAACCAGAAGGAATTGAAATAAAAATAAAGCTCTTGTAGCTTTTAATAAATCAGCTTTTAATTGAACCAGAAGGAATTGAAATTTCCAACGACAAAAGTCTTCATTTTCTATAAATTCTCTTTTAATTGAACCAGAAGGAATTGAAATCTTTTATCTTCGCAATAAATAACATCACCCCGCTTCTTTTAATTGAACCAGAAGGAATTGAAATCGGTAACGCTCGTATGATTACCCGAGACAGAATAAACTTTTAATTGAACCAGAAGGAATTGAAATATGTATATTTAGGCCGTAAAACGGTGCTTTAAACGCTTTTAATTGAACCAGAAGGAATTGAAATAACAGGTGACGTCCTCGTCTGCCGGAAGCGTTTTCTTTTAATTGAACCAGAAGGAATTGAAATCTGAGCAAATTCAGCCCCACCTACAAATGCATTAATCTTTTAATTGAACCAGAAGGAATTGAAATAAGTTTATTATCCCTTGACAGTTGGGCGAAAAAACTTTTAATTGAACCAGAAGGAATTGAAATAAACTGGGCGCAACGGCCTGATTTGCTGCATTCTAACTTTTAATTGAACCAGAAGGAATTGAAATGCAATTCCGGCGCTGCTGAGATGAGTTTGGCGTTCTTTTAATTGAACCAGAAGGAATTGAAATGACCTTGCGTGGGTCTTCGGGAACACCCGGCTGACTCTTTTAATTGAACCAGAAGGAATTGAAATTTCCAACGACAAAAGTCTTCATTTTCTATAAATTCCTTTTAATTGAACCAGAAGGAATTGAAATAACAGATGACAAAAATATTCAACTCGAAGATACTGCTTTTAATTGAACCAGAAGGAATTGAAATCGATCTCACACAGGAGCAGCTGGCGCTGGCGATAATAACTTTTAATTGAACCAGAAGGAATTGAAATGTCCGTCTTTTCGCACGCCTGCAAATTTGGCTGTCACTTTTAATTGAACCAGAAGGAATTGAAATATGGATCCCGCCTTACGCGAGCGACATAAAAGAGTCTTTTAATTGAACCAGAAGGAATTGAAATAACAGAAGAACAGTCTAAAAGACTTCTTGAGAAACTTTTAATTGAACCAGAAGGAATTGAAATGGATATGTTTCTTTTTCCTGGTATCGTTTGTTTCTCTTTTAATTGAACCAGAAGGAATTGAAATGCTGGAATGACTGGTCAAGTTGTTTTAATTAATCCGCTTTTAATTGAACCAGAAGGAATTGAAATGGAGTTAAAGCTATGGCAGGAGTAAAAAAATCAAAACCTTTTAATTGAACCAGAAGGAATTGAAATTTTCTTAAATGTTTTCGTATTGATACCCGTTTTGTTTCTTTTAATTGAACCAGAAGGAATTGAAATATAATATCATTCCAGCGAAGTTTGGCTCCGAAAATCTTTTAATTGAACCAGAAGGAATTGAAATATAAGTCCGGAGCTGCTGCTGCCAGTTTTGCATTGCTTTTAATTGAACCAGAAGGAATTGAAATGAACTAGAACAGCATCACCTGTATACGGTACAGACTTTTAATTGAACCAGAAGGAATTGAAATGTACGATACTCCCCTACCCGATAAAACTGTTGCCCTCTTTTAATTGAACCAGAAGGAATTGAAATAATAGTACCTTTTTGAAGGAGTTCCGTGTCAAAACTTTTAATTGAACCAGAAGGAATTGAAATTTGAACTTGTCGGAGTTGGTAGCATTCCCTTGTGCGCTTTTAATTGAACCAGAAGGAATTGAAATTTTGTTCTGCTGATTGGTTGGTTTCCTGAACAGGCTTTTAATTGAACCAGAAGGAATTGAAATTATCTATAGATTCTCATAATATTCCTTATGTCTTTCTTTTAATTGAACCAGAAGGAATTGAAATTTCGGCTGGTTTATTCTGTTGCTTTTTTGATTGCTCTTTTAATTGAACCAGAAGGAATTGAAATATGCCCTTCACTGAATCAAAGCTGATGTCGGGTGTCTTTTAATTGAACCAGAAGGAATTGAAATGTAGTTAAATTTGGCTGGATACTTGATAAAATATCACTTTTAATTGAACCAGAAGGAATTGAAATAACCTTTAATGGATTACAATTGGACTGAAAAAGACTTTTAATTGAACCAGAAGGAATTGAAATTTCCCAAAACTGGTATGGCATAGCCCTTTTTATTAACTTTTAATTGAACCAGAAGGAATTGAAATATCTCTTCGCTACAGTTTGATGATATGTCGAAAATTCTTTTAATTGAACCAGAAGGAATTGAAATTCGTTCCTATCTCGAAGGTTGCAACTATGAATTACCTTTTAATTGAACCAGAAGGAATTGAAATTTAATTACTTCGCCCCCTACCAGTTCTGCCAGCACTTTTAATTGAACCAGAAGGAATTGAAATCTCCTACTCACTACTCGACAAAACTAAACTGAAACTTTTAATTGAACCAGAAGGAATTGAAATCAAGGATTTGAACTGTTTATCAATTACATCGTAATCTTTTAATTGAACCAGAAGGAATTGAAATACCTGACTTCAATTCGTTCGATTGTCGGGATGGTCTTTTAATTGAACCAGAAGGAATTGAAATATAAGTCCGGAGCTGCTGCTGCCAGTTTTGCATTGCTTTTAATTGAACCAGAAGGAATTGAAATAACTGATTAAAATACTTTCTTCTTTGAATGCTGTACTTTTAATTGAACCAGAAGGAATTGAAATATCAACCATTTTACTTTTTTCCTGTCGCACCCATTAAGGGTTTTCGACGTGGTTATGGAAACAACTCCCTGAAAACAATTGTATTTATCCGTTATATTCAACTTGATTGGAAATCACAACCGAATCTTTTTCTCCATTCCTCTTATAGCCTCCAGATTTTCTCCGATTTCAGATTCTACCTTTGTGCTACACCATCGGAGAAACCTGAAAATCCGGAAGAGAGTAGGGAGAAAATAAAAACATGAAATGATATGAGAAAATATTTTTTTACGGCTTTACTGTCCTTGTTTCTGATGAGTTGCGAAGCTGAAGTCATTGTGACCGAACAGAAAGTTCCGGCCGAAATTGCCGGCTACCTGAACGATCATTTTCCGGCCAATCCGGTGTTACAAGTGGTTAAAGGGGTGGATGGACTGAAACTGATCTACGACATCACATTAAAAGACGGGATCGTTGTCGAATTCAACAAAAACAAAAAGGTGATCAGTATTGAAAGTACCGGCCAATTGCCCGGCAGTGTGCTGCCTTCTGAAATAGCAGAATTTGTTGCGGCCAATTATCCCGCTAATTACATCATTGCCTGGGAAAAGGATAGCCGGAATCAGCAACTCAAACTGGATAACGGACTGGAACTGGAATTCAATCGAAAAGGAGAATTGTTACGAATCGACAGCTAGGATACCGATCTTATTCAAACCCACTACGGCACTCTTTTACAATTCAATATCAGGGCCGACCCTGGAAGTCATAAAAGAGTGCCGTAGGAGTGGCAATGGTTTATTTCTTCAGAAATCCCTGTGCTTCGGGCATTACTTTCTGGATATTCGCGATCCGTTTCTGGTCGGACGGGTGGGTGCTCATAAACTCGGCTACCGAACCACTGCCGTTGGCGGTCATGCGCTCCCAGAACGACAAGGCTTCGGCAGGATCGTAACCTGCCATAGCCATCAGAATCATCCCCAGGCGGTCGGCTTCGTATTCCTGCTTGCGCGAGTAAGGCAACAATACTCCTACCTGTGCTCCGATGCCATACAGGGTATTGATTCCCATGCGGGTGACTTCCGACTTGTTCGATACCAGTACATCGGTAATCGCGGCACCGTATTGCACCAGCATTTGCTGGCTCAGGCGCTCGTTGCTGTGCTTCGCCACCGCATGGGCAATTTCATGCCCCATGACCACGGCAATGCCTGCTTCGGTTTTGGTTACCGGCAAAATGCCGTCGAAAAAAACCACCTTGCCACCCGGCATGCAAAAAGCGTTTACCGTAGTATCTTTCACTAAACTGAACTCCCACTGAAAATTGGCCAGTTCGGCTTCCAGCCCGTTGGCTTTCATGTACTCTTCAACGGCAGTAGCAATCTTCACACCTACCGATTTTACCAAGGCTTTACTTTTCAGGTCCTTTGAGGGGGGAACCGAATCGATAAATTGCTGGTAACTCTGTAAACTCATGGTAAGTAATTCGGCGTCGGAAACCAACAGCAGTTGCTTCCGGCCGGTAATCATCACACTCGAACATGCCGTAAGAAAAATGGCTGCGAGTAAAAAGAATAGCGTTCTTTTCATATTGTTCTGTATTTGAAGTTATTAATTGTCGTACGGTGGTATCGAAGGTGTAAAATTAAGCTTTTTTACGAAGATAATAACTTTTTTGCCAGATTTTCGGCCCAAAAGTCTTCTGAATTCAAACTTTCGACCATCACCAGCTCTTCTCCTCCTTCTTTTTTGAATAAATCGCGGTAATCGAGGCCTATTTCTACGATGGTCTCCAGGCAATCGGCAACAAACGACGGCGCCACGACCAATATGCGCCGCACACCCGAACGGGCCAGTTCCCTTATCCTATCCTCGGTAAACGGGCCTACCCATTTTTTTGCAAAGCGCGATTGAAAAGCCACGCTGTAACCGGCAGGCGGCAGGCCCAGGCGGACAGCCAGCACCCGGGCGGTTTCGTAAGCTGTTGCTTTGTAACACTCGCTGCCGAAGTCGGGCATCGCATGTTCGCACGGGCAGCTCTTACACGAAGTGCCCGGGTGGATGCGATCGAGATGCCTTTCGGGCAGGCTGTGATAGGTGAAAATCACATGATCGAAAGCCGAAGGATCATACGCGGCGATACGCTGCTCGAAGGAGTCGAGAAAGGCCGGATGGTTGTAGAACTGCCTTATAAACCTTACTTCCTGAAGCCCTGTGAGATCTTGCCGGCTCCGGCGTACCACCTCGAAAATAGTTTCGGTGGTCGATTCGGCAAATTGCGGATATAACGGGAGTACCGTGAGATGGGTTACCCCATCGTCGTGGAGTTGCCGGAGCACAGTGTGGAGCGACGGATTGCAATACCGCATGGCCGCGTACACCCGTTGGTACGGTAAATGCTGTTCGAGCTTCCCGCGCAATCGGTATAAATGCTGCAAAATGGGCGATCCGCCGGTAGTCCACAAGCGCCGGTATAAACGGGTCGATTTTTTTAGTCTGAAAGGTATAATGATGCAATTCACCAACAGAAATCGCCAGGGTTGAGGAATATCGATCACGTAAGGATCGTTGAGAAACTGCGTCAGATAACGCCGCACAGCACCCGGACGGGGTGCGTCGGGCGTACCTAAATTCACGATTACAACAGCCTTGGTCATGCGTTCAATAATGGTTGATTACATCCGTTTTATCGGGAGGGGAGATACGGAACGGCCGCTCAAACGGTTACCTCCAGGTATTCGCCGATCTGCCGTGCCACGGCTGCACCCTGTTTCACCCGGTCGGACATACCGATGCCATCGCGTATATTTCCCGCCAGCAGCAGCCCCGGATACCGGAACTGAAGATCGGTAATGGTCTTCAACCGCCGGCTGCTCGTTGCATCGTACTGCGGTATGGCCTGAGGATAACGGTATACCCTGAGCAAATCAGGATCGCGCCTGGCCTGCATCATCTCCCGGATATGTTGAACAGCTACAGCCTTCAGTTGTTCATCGCTGAGCTCAAAAATATCGGGCCGCTTAATTCCGCCCATGAACACCGACATCAAAGCACCATCGCCGGGCGCCCGGTGGGCAAACAGGGCCGAAGGAAACAAAATTCCCAGAATATCTTTTCGTTCGCAGGTGGGCACCAGTCCGCCGAATGCCCGTACAGGCACTCCGTCCCACTTACTGTAGCCTGCAGCCACCTGCACCACTTTTGCATAGCGCAACGCACCTAAATTTTCTTTTTCAACCTCCTTTATAAAAGGCAAGGTATCGAGCAGTGAAGGGCCTCCAAAGGTTGTGACAAGGGTGCGGGTCAGCAATGCGTAACCGGCAGTACCTGCCGAATCGTCGGGCCGGGCTGTTTGCCGGGAATCTGATTCAGAAAGATGAATGCGGTATCGTCCCGTTTCCACTTCTTCCACCTGCACCTTACCGCAATTGCAACGTATATTCTCCGCTCCCACCGAAGCTACCAGGGCGCCGGTGAGTCGCGACAGTCCCCCTTCGACCGAAAACACCTGCCGGGTCACCCTTTTTTCTTCGGCCGGCTTGGGCCGACGGGCTTTGGCGATGGAACCTTTGATAAAACTACCGTAATTCTGCTCCAGGGCATATAATTTCGGCATGGCATAACGGGTAACCAATTGTGCCGGATCGCCGGCGTAAATGCCCGAAATAAACGGATCGACAGCATAATTAAGAAAACTGCGTCCCATACGGCGAACCACCAGCTGGGCCAGGGTTTCGTCGGGGTTGGTACCTTTCGCTCTGAAAGGCTCCAGCAGAATCCTGAATTTATCCGTCAACGTGAATAAAGGAGTCCGGATGGCCGACAACAGTCCCGAAGGAAGCGGTTCCCAGCGGCGTTTTTTCCAGATCCAGCGGGCATTGGCAAATTGGTGCGGCACTTCGAACTGCAAGCCCAATTCGTCCATCAACCGTACCAGTTCAACCGACGAAATGACTCCCGTATTGGGTCCGGCTTCGAAAACAAATCCATTTTCGGAACAGGTCTGAATGACTCCGCCCGGCCGCTCGCCTTTTTCGAGCACCAGCACCCGGCGACCCGACTTGCGCAGGTAATGGGCAATGGTGAGGCCGGTAAGCCCTGCACCAAGAATGATGGTATCGTACATTTCGTTGTTCATAAAAAACAGGTATTAAACCGACTGCGAATACTTCCTCGTCTGTGCCAGATAAGCCGGATCGAAAACGCAGGCAATATTACGAATAAAAAACGAACCGGAGCCGGTAATTTCTAATATTCCATCCCGGAAATGAACCAGTCCGTCGGCAATCATTTCGTCGAGACGGGACTCCTCGAAGCCGGTAATGGTCACAAACGCTTCGTTATCCATCCCATAACATTCGCAAAATGATGGAATATCGAGTTTTTTATTACACATCAGCTGTTCGATCACCGCCCGGATAATCAATTGATCGGCGGTAAGAGCCAATCCTTTCTCCACCGGAAGCTGTCCGTTGGCCACCGATTGCATGTACACCGAAATATCTTTTACATTCTGAAGATAGCCTCGTTCGAGTTGCGAGATCGACGATACGCCAAAGGCATATACCTGGCCGGTGGTCCGGCGGGTACAATAGCCCTGAAAATTACGGTGAAGCTGGTGGTTTTGCAGGGCCACATTCAATTCGTCGCCCGGCAACACGTAATGGTCGAGCCCGATGGGTTCGTATCCGGCCTCCACAAGCAATCGGCGCGAAGCCATAAACAGATCCATTTTTTCTTCGGACCCAGGTAATCCGCGCTTTTCAAGCACCTGCTGGTGCTTTTTCAGCCAGGGAACGTGGGCATACGAAAAAGTAACCAACCGGTCGGGACGAATAGCAATGGCTTTGGTCATTGTTTCGGTAAAACCGGCTACATTCTGACCCGGCAGACCATAAATAAAGTCGAGGTTGACCGAAATCGACGGGTTGGCTTCCTTCAGAAACCGGACGATATCGGCAACCGGCATGGCCGCCTGCGCCCGGTTGACGGTATCGAGTACTTCGGTATTGAAATCCTGAACTCCTATGCTGAAGCGGTTGAAACGCGCATTCAGCAGGCGTTGCAGGTAAAGTTCGCTGAGGTGGGCCGGATGACATTCAATGGCGATCTCGGGCTGGGGAATAAACTCGAACAGGTCGAAAATGAGTTGATTGAGCTCTTCGAGATATCGCACATCGATGCTGTTGGGCGTACCGCCCCCGTAATGAATCTGCGACACCCTGCGCTTGCGGTCGAGGCGTGCGGCCACCATCCTTATTTCCTGTTTCACCGATTCAATATAGGCTGCCACCGTTGCTTCCTGTTTCATGAGGGTGGTATTGCATCCGCAGTAAAAACAAATTTTCGTACAAAACGGAATGTGGATATAGACAGCGATGTTGGAGGGCGAACCCTGGTTCGATTCCCCGATAAGCCTTACTGCTTCAGCGACTTCAAAATTGTCCTGAAAATGATTGGCAGGCGGATAACTGGTGTAACGGGGAACCGCGATATTGTATTTATGAATTAATTCCTGGGAGATTTCCATGTGTTGAAACGAATGGGGTAAGCAAAAAATAAAATCAAGATCGAAAGTGCCGACATCAGTGCCTCCACTCCGAACAACTGGTGATATCCGATGAGATCGCCCAGTTTACCGCTGAAAACGGCAATAAGCATCGAACTCAGGTGTGTAATCACAATCTGTACGGTAAAGTCGGTGCCTGCCGAGTGCTCGCGCACGGCATCCATGGAGGTGGTGTAAATAATTACCGACGACAGGCCATAAGAAGCCCATAAAAGGATAATTCCAATATAAAGTGCGGTAACCGAGGGTACCGACATCGTCATCACGTAAAAATAGAGCCCCGTGAGCACATTGATAAGGGCGAAGGAATACAGCGCTATGGTACGTCCTATTTTCCGGATAATAAATCCGCCTCCGAACGACATGAGTGCTGCCGTGGAAGTACCTACAATGCCCGACATAAAACCGATATCTTTCACCGAATAGCCCAGATCGACCATATACGGTTTGAGCATGGCCAGAATACCGATGAGCCCCGAATAGTACAACATCAACAACGGAAGGCGTTTCAGGTTGCTTTTAACAGCAAAAAACCGGAAGATATCCCAGGGCTTCACCCGCACTTTTTGTGCGGCCGGCAACGAGATATCGGGTTTATATACAAACAAGGGAACGATGGCAAACACTACGAAACAAGCCAGGATCCACAACAGCCATTGCCAACCCAGGTAATGATAAGCCAGCAACAATACTCCGGTTCCAAACAAACTGCCGATAAAACTGCCCGACGACTGAATACCATTACCGATGGCCTTTTCGGAGGCACTCAGCACCCGGATGGCAAAAATATCGGTGGCAATGTCCTGTGTGGCCGAAGCGATGAACGCCAGCAGCATCAGGACGATGATGAGGGTGAAATCGGTTTTGAGACTGAACAGGCTGATGGTGAGGATCACCACCGCATAGAACAACTCCGACAAGATGATCCATCGCCGCACCTGGCGCCGGCCGGTGGCCGTGTTATCCACCAGCGGAGCCCACAAAAACTTGAATATCCAGGGTAGCTTTATTAATTGCAACAGTCCGATCGATTCGAGCGAATATTGTTCCTGACGCATAATAACCGGTACCACCGTCGAGAAAAAACTCATCGGTATCGACTGTGCAATATACAAACTGAACAGCGTCGGAAATTTCCACTTAGAGCTTACCATTTATACGAGATATTAGCCCCCAGCTGCATCGGCCGTCCGGCCTGTGCAAAAGCCGAAGGACCCGATTCGAAGATAAAGGCACGGTAGCGCGTGTTCAATACATTTTTTCCCCACACATCGAGTTGAAGATCGCCTTTTGTAAAGCTCACTTTTGCATTCAGCAGGCCGTAGGTTTCTTCTTTCAGGGTATTGGAAAGGTTCCAGTACAATTCGCCGGTCTGGTTATATACTGCGTTCACCCGAATTCTATCGAGCCAACGGGCATTTTCGAGCCGGAAAGTCTGAGTAGCTTGTACCGAAAGCGTATGCCGGGGAATATAGGGAGTAAACTTATTGTTGTAATTCAGGGTAGCGCTCTGTACATATTCCAGTATTTCGGAATGGGTGTATCCATAGGCAACCGCAGCTTCGAAACCATGAAAGGCACTGTTCTGGAGCATTACTTCAAATCCTTTATTGTTCGACAAGCCCGAATTATCGAGGTACGAACCCCGGCCGCTGGGCACGGTGCGGTATATTTGCTGATTGACGAGGTCGGTATAAAACAGCGACACATCGGCAAACAAGTAGGAAAGGAAAGCGGTTTTTACTCCTACTTCGTAGTTGTAACTTTGTTCTTTTTTGAACATCAGGTGCTCGGGCAATTCGAACGTACTGTTGAATCCTCCGGGTTTGTATCCCGACGAGTACGAAGCATAGGCATGAATATCGGGAGTGAGCTCGTACGAAAGTGCAATTTTAGGTAGGATTACCTGATCGCTCAACGACGGATACACCGTGTCGACCGGCACAAGATGCGAACCGGCGCGGGTTCCCTGGTACTGGTAACCCATGCTGGTGCGTTCGTAATCGAAACGGATGCCGCCGGTGAGGGTAAGCTTAGGGAGCAATTGATAGCTCGACTGATGAAACACAGCGGCTCCCTGCGTCTGGGGCAGGTAGTCTTTCCGGTACCAGAGTTTATTGTTGTAGTCGTCGACCGCCACGGTATTTTTACCCGATTGCCCGAACAGGAACAAACCCGTGAGCCAGGTGTAACGTTGCTCTCCCTGCGATTGAAAAATGAGTTCGTTGGCAATATTGTGTTGTTTCTGAAGCTGTCCGGCAAAATATACCGTTGCCTTTCCAAAATCCTGGTCGATTTGCTGATCGTCGTCGAGCAGCTGGTACGAAAGGGTATTGGTCATCGACCAGCCAGGTGCCGAGTATTTCAAATGTGCCGCATTGGAAAATAAAAATCGTTCGTATCCGCTTTTTTCGTCGTATTCAATATCGCCTATCGTTCCTTCGGTTTTATTGAAGGGAGCATAGGGGTAGCCGCTCTGGTCGCTTTTCTCGAACGAGCTGGTCAGATCGAGCTTCCACTGGTCGGAAAACCTGAAATTGAGTTTGAAACGAAGCCCCAGCGAACGTAACGAATCGGCTTGTTCGCCCCGGGTGACATTGGTGTGAAAACCATCCTGGCTCAGGTAATTTGCCGAAATACTATATCCCACTTTATCGCTGAGGGTATTGTAATGCCCTACGTTCATCTTATACATCCCGTAGGTTCCTCCGCTCAGTTGCACATGCGTACCCTGTACATCGAACGGTGAGCGGGAAGTGACCGTAATCACCCCTCCCATACTGTTACGGCCAAACAAAGTCCCCTGCGGTCCGCGTAACACCTCAATTTTCTGCACATCAAAAAAATCGAAATCGAACGACGATTTTTCGAAATAAGGCACATTATCGACATACATGCCCACCGAAGGCGAATTAATACGCGAACCTATCCCCCGGATATAAATGGGCGAAGTAAGTTTAGTTCCGTAGTCGGGCATAAAAAGATTAGGAATCAACGCGCTTACATTGTTGAGTGTCGCTATTTCATTTTTTTCGAGCGCATTGGCAGCCACCACGGTCACCGAAGCGGGCATATCCTTTAATCGTGTCTGAGTACGGGATGCGTTTATTTCCACTTCGCGTAAATTCACTTCATCGTGCACCGTTTTATCGATCGGATCGAGCGCGGAGTTGGAGGTCGCACCCGTAGGGAGCGCAGTTGCTGTGTGCAGCAGGAACGACACCAGCATCAGCATTAAACAATATTTCTTCATACAAACAATCGCATGTTGTGATATAGAAAACGCCTGTCGGTTTTGTCAACTGACAGGCATTTTCGCCTCAAGTGTAACAAATGTTACAAAAGTAAGGAAATTTTTCTATAATTCACCGCAATTTCCGGTATTTTTTCGGCATCAAGGGCAGCGATTTCTGAATTTCACCCCATCGATCCGCTTAATTGAATTCGGACAATTGATAGTTATGCATTTTTTCGTCGGTAACCGATCGCGCAGCAGCGGCCTGCTGATTTTTGTAACGGAACGTGAGTTCGATCAGTTGTTCGGCAGCCTGATGGGGTTTGTTTACATGAATTACCAGAGGCACCGACTCGCGTGCAGGATCGATGAGCGAACTGATGTCAAACGACACGATCCCGTAGCGGCGGTACCTTTCGGCATCGCCCCGCGAATTGTGGCGGAATTCCAGGTGCACCTTACCGTCGGAATAGGTTTTCGACTGATCTCTCACCAGGTTGATGTAGTGCATTTTATCGTATCCATAATACGCGAACTCGATGTTGAGGTACTTACTGCCGATCCAGCTGTCGGTAATTTCGACCGAGTCGTTACCTATACTGTCCTGCGTAGCCGGTGTAATATTGAAGATGGGCTTGGTGAGCACTTCATACACATCGTTCAACCGTATGTCGTAATCGTACATGCCTGTTGGCCGTTTATCGGCAAGAAGCGTGTAATTGGCAATTACCCTCTGACCATCTTTCGGTTTATAATTGTGAATGGCCGAGGCAGCCGTCCACATCAGCGTGCTATCGTCGAGCTGCAGAAAAAACACATTTTTCTGATCCGGATTAGCGACCGTAGCAATATCGACCCAGAACTTGTCGAGCGAATAACCATCATCTTCAAAACTGCTGCACGCAGTAAGCACCCCTCCCAGCAGGGTTACCATCAAAACTTGTTTCAAGGTTTTCATACGTATATTCATAATAACTTAAAATTAAACTGTAAGTAAAACATCCCACAGATGTACGGCAGGTAAAAAATGTTGCATGACCCGACAACAGAAACGACTTCTCCGGCATTTACATGCTGCCGGAGAAGTCGCTTCTGTTGTCGGATCGACCATCCTCGTGAACAATATTTCCGGCTTTAATAGGCGTGACTGTCGTCGTTGATATCCTGCAGATCGGTTTTTTTCTTTTCCATGGCTCGCCAGGCGATGAAAATATAGGTAAGCACCACCGGAACCAGCGCCGAGGCATAGGTCATGGCGCGCAGGGTAAACTCGCTCGACGAGGCATTATAGATGGTGAGCGAACTTTGGAGATCGGTCGACGAAGGGTAGAAAGCGGTATTGTTGTATCCTGCAACCAGCAACAACATGGTAACGGTAACTACGGTACCCACACCGGTCAGCCAGATTCCTTTTTTAAACTTTTTGTCGAGGAGCGACACAATGATTCCGGCCAGCACAACAACTACCCCCAGGAGAAACAACACGCCTACCAAGGGCATGTCGATGAGGTTCGTGAAATACTTGTATTTTTCCATGTATACTTCGCCCGACGCGTTTACTGCAAATCCTTCGGAAAGGAAGATGGAGATCACAAAAGCCAGGAAGAATACGACAAAAGGCACCGCGTTGTAGAGCAGGTATTTGTACGAACGCGCTTCGAGGACTTCGTTGCTGATGCGGTTGATAAAGTAAAGCGTGGCGTTGGTGCGGGCCAGGAAGAATACGGCCAGTCCCAGGAACCAGTTGCGGGGACATAACAGTGCTTCCAGTCCGTGCCATGCACTACCCCAGCGGCTGATTACCGGCGAGGCAATGTCGGTGATATTTCCTTTGCCTACTGTAAAATCGCTCCCTGTAAAAAAGGTGGCAACGGCAACCCCGATCAGGAACGAACCCAGCACACCATTGATAAACAACATCGACCGGTAGGTGGTTTTGCCGTAAATATTGCCCGGTTTCGACTGAAACTCGTACGAAACAGCCTGAATAATAAAGGCAAACAAGATGATAATCCACACCCAGTAGGCGCCTCCGAAACTGGTGGAATAAAACAGGGGGAAGGATGCAAAGAATGCTCCGCCGAACGTTACCAGGGTGGTAAAGGTGAATTCCCATTTACGACCCAGTACATTAACCAATAATCGTTTCTCGTCCTCGGTTTTCGACAGCGAGAATAACATCGATTGTCCTCCCTGGATAAACAGCAAAAACGCGAGTAAACCTCCCAGCAGAGAGATGATCAACCACCAGTAGTGTTGAAAAAATGAGTATGTGAACATAATATTTCGTGATTAATGGTTAGTGATTAGTGATTTGCAGGGCCTTTTTTGATTTGCTTCCACATGATGCGAAGTTCGGCAATGAGCAGGGCGGTAAATAATGCCACGAACAGGAAGAACGTAAGCTGAACCGATCCGGTGGAAACACTCGAAACAGCTGCCTGCACGGGTAGGATATCCTGAATGGTCCAGGGCTGACGTCCTACTTCGGCTACTACCCACCCCAACTGCGTAGCCAGGTAACCCAATGGAATGGTGAGCAGGGCAATCCAGAGGAACCATTTTTGTTTTTCGATATTTTTCTTCCAGATAAAGAACCAGGCCAGGGTGAAAATCACCAGGAACAACATCCCGAGCGCCACCATGATGTGGAACGAATAAAATACAAGGGGCACATTCGGAATCAGATCTTCGGGTTTTTCGAGGTATCCGTAACCGAAATTGCTGTAGTTATCGCGCAGCACTTTCAGATTAACCGCTGCGAGCGAATCGTTTCCATCTTCCTTGGCCGATTTATAATCGCGCAGGGCATTGATGGCGAGCGTTCCGCTTGCCTGCCGTTCGGCAAACGACGGAACCACCTTACCGTCGGAAAGTGTATACCCATCGATAATATCTTTAATCCCCGGCACAAACGCATCGGCATCGCGGTAGCCCAGCAACGAAAGCAATTTCGGGACCGGGACATCCATTTTGACGATAAATGTTTCTTCGTCGTTATCGTACCGCTTTTCGGGATTGAGTAAGCCCATGGCTACTATATTGGCTCCTTCCTTTCCTTCGTACAGCCCCTCCATTACAGCCAGTTTCATCGGCTGTTTCTGAGCTACATGATAGGCCGAACCGTCGCCCGACCAGATGATCAGGATAGACGAAATAAAACCGAAAATCGCACCCACTTTAATACTTTTCAGGGCAAAATCGGTATCGCGCTTGCGCAACAGGTACCAGGCGCTGATTCCCACAACAAACAGAGCGCCCATTACCCATCCCGAGAATACGGTGTGCAGGAACTTATTGATTGCAACCGGCGAAAGTAAGATGCTCCAGAAATCGACCATCTCGTTGCGGGTAGTATCCGGATTAAATTCCATACCCGTAGGGTACTGCATCCAGGCATTGGCCACCAGGATCCATAAAGCCGACAAGGTGGCTCCTATCACCGTAAGCCAGGTGGCGGTAAGGTGAAAACCTTTGCTTACCTTCTTCCATCCGAAAAACATGATCGAAATAAAAGTAGCTTCCATAAAGAAGGCCAACATACCCTCAATGGCCAGCGGCGCTCCGAATATATCGCCTACAAACCAGCTGTAGTTCGACCAGTTGGTACCGAACTGGAACTCCATGATAATACCGGTAGCCACCCCGATCGCGAAATTAATTCCAAAAAGAACCATCCAGAACTTCGTGGCCTGTTTCCACTCTTCCTTACCGGTCTTGTAGTACAAGCTCTCCATGATGGCCATGATAACTCCCAACCCGAGGGTGAGCGGCACAAAAATCCAGTGATACATGGCGGTAAGGGCAAACTGTCCTCTCGACCAATTGACTAACGACGCATCTAATAATTCCATACAATATTAACTATTAAATTGATTTATGATTAAACTCTTTTTATTCGAATGCACAGCCGGTAGTTCCGAACATATGCCAATAAAACAAAAAGTCGAATTGTATTAATTACAATTCGACAAAAATAAGCAATTTTTTGACAACTAAGCTTCGTAGCTGTAATTTTATTTTTCCAGGGGTGCCGAGCCGGCCGTCAGTTTCTGTTTTGCGAACTCCACTACATCACTAAGATGCTGCACCATAAGCTTTTCAGCCTCCACCGAATGTCCGTTCCGGATTAATTCCACCATTTGCCTGTGCTCGTCGACGAGCTCTTTCCGGGGAGCACAAAACCGCTCACGGTTGTAAATAGTAAGAATATCGGGTGTAATGATGAGCAACATGGCCTTGATAACCGGGTTGTGCGAGGCCTCGGCGATGGCCCTGTGAAATGCAAAATCGTAGGTTACCCGCTCGGGAGTATCCCAGTATTTCTGAAACTGTTCCAGGGCAAAAATAATCTTTTTCATATCATCGTCGGTACGCCGTTCGGCACACAGCCGGATAGCCTGGGCTTCGAGCAACACCCGGGTTTCGACAAGCGAATAAAAATCGTATTCCTGCAGGTCGACCACGTCCGATATGAGTCCGTCGAGCGCCGTAATATCCAGCCGGTTGACTACCGATCCGCTCTGGGGAAGGGTTTTAATGATTCCGTAAAACTCCAGCTTATGCAGCGCTTCGCGTACTTGTGCACGACCAAACCCGAAGTCGGCGGCCAGCTTGCGTTCGGCTGGCAACCGGTCTCCGGGTTTTAATTCGCCCGACGCGATCATCTGTTTGATGCGCCGGATTACTTCATCGGCAGCTGTTTTTTCCCGTGGAAGGGACAGGGTTTTAAGTGCATTCATTCGAATCTGTTCTGATTGGCAGACCAAAAGTACAGCAAAAATTTCAATCTTACAAAAGCGCCGAAAGGGTCCTTATGGCATTGCTCGCTGTTTACCTGCGCAACTGCCACTTCACCCCGGCCAACAGATGGAATCCGGGCATGGGCAGTCCGCCGAAATCGACATAGCTATCATTCAGCAGGTTATTGGCGTCGGCGTAAATCTGAATGCGCTTAAGGCTCCACGACACGCGCGTCGAAAGGAGGCAATGGGGCTTGTATTCGGTTGGAGCTCCGGTGGCAAAATCGGCATAGGCCCCGGCGCGGTCCTTGATCAGTAAGGTCCAGCTGGCTCCTATGTTTTTAACAATGCTGTGTTGCACTCTCCCCGTCAGCTGATGCTTCAGGTAATCGAGGGCGTACTTCGAGTCGAAGCCGTCGGCTTTTTTATCGGCATTCATTAACTGATACGAAACCGACAGGCGGGTGAAAGGCCCTGCATCGGGAAGATATTCGGCACTCATATAAATACCCTGCGTGGTAATAGCGGTAAGATTTTCGCTCTGCCACAGAGTTTCGGTCGGATATTTGATCCAGTCGATGATGTTTTGCCCGAAGCGGGTAAAAAAGCCGGCTTTTATTCCCAGGTTTTTTTCGCCATAAGCTACGCCTCCTTCGTAGGTCTGTGCCGTTTCGGGCCGCAGATCCGGGTTCGATTTCCGAATAGGGTCGGAATAGTACAAATCGGTAAAAGTGGGCAAGCGCGACGAGGAATTGGCCGAAACATAGGCCGACAGTTCGTTGGTGAAAAAGTAACTCAAATCGGCGCCGTAATGGTGCTTCAACCCGTAATCGCCGGTGTGCGAAAGCGATAATCCTGCCGATACGAACACGGGGCCTACCGACCCGGTGTAGCCTGCATAACCATTGGTGAGGGCTCGTTCGGCCTCGTAGGCATACCGGATATCGCGCCGGCGTTCGTCGGTATTTTTGGGTAATTTCCCCTCCACGGGCCGGCCCAGTTTGGTACTGTAAATGTGGTCGTTGCGCACATCGAGTCCGGCGGTGAATTGCCCGATGGCGGTGGTGAGCCGGGCGTTTATTTCTCCGCCGTTGACCGTGGTTTTGTGGTAATTGTGTTGCGTGTAAGTTGCGGGGGCTCCCTGGAAATCGCGGTAAAGTTCGAAGCGGTCGTAATGCCTGCGCCGGTAGAGTGATCCCTGCAGGTAAAGTTGTCCGTACTGCTTGTCCCAGTTGAGCGACGACAGGCGGTGTGTTCAAATTGATTGGGGTAAGCTAACCCATAAAAACCATTGGCTCCAAAGGATTTGTACTGACGTGAAAACTGGGCGTCGAAGGTGCCCGATCGTTTGGTTTTCCACACCGTACGGTTGTACACATTGCTGATGTCGTAATCGGTATTGATGCGGTGCCCGTCGCTGCTGTAATGCCCTAACGAAGTATAGTTACGTATTTTCTTCCCGGCACTGAAGCTGAGCTGCTGCGAACGGGTGTCGAAGGCTCCGGTGGTAAGCGCCACCTTCAGGTTGTTTTTTTCGTCGGGCCCGGTGATAAAATTGAGCGCACCACTGAACGCCTGACTCCCGTAGCGGCGCGAGGCAGCTCCCTGGAGCACTTCCACGCTTTGCAGATCGTTAAGGTCGACCGGCAGATTGAGGTTATGATGTCCGGTTTGCGGGTCGGTCACATTGATCCCGTTGACCAGTACCAGCACCTGGTCGAAGGAGCCGCCGCGGATGGAAATATCGGCCTGGGTGGAGCCGGTGCCGCGCTGACGGATATCCACACCGGGTAACAACCGCAACAGGGCATCGGTACTTTCGACCGGCATCTTACGGAGTTCATCGGCTTTTACTTCTTCCACTACCCTGCCGGCCCGTGAAAATACCCGGTTTCGTCCGGCATTCACTTCTACCCCGGCCAGGCGAATAACGGTGGTATCCGACAGGCGGTACATATCCTTGCCCAATACCGGTTCGTTGCCGGCCGCTGCCGACCAACTCATCGCGATGGCCATCACGGGCGCTACTGCTTTCTTGAAATTAATACGCATAATTCGTAATTGTTGATTATTAATTGTTAGTTGTTAGTCATGATTGGGATAAAAAAAACGGTCGATACGACCAAAACCGTACCAACCGTTGAATATTGTTGAGAAAAAAAATGCCGAAGCCGCACCGGCAGGTACGGCAAGAGTTAAAGGAAGTACTTCTACCACCCGCAACTGCACTTCTTCCAGTTCATCTTGTTCTTCCTGTAGCTGCTGAATAGCTTCGTGCGCACAAGCTCCGGCCGGCACATGTGCCTTAGCCATCGACTGTTCGGCAATGCCATCGCGAAGCGTACCGATAGTGACTTCACGCCCTACACTGGCAAACACAGCCCATGCCTTACGACTCCAGCGACGGAAACGCAACGACAATGCAAGATGGGATGTACGGGAGTAATGCATGGATCATTATTGACGGATAAACGACAAGCGATTTAACTTACCGCGCCACACATCGGTATATACCTGCGAGGTACGCCCTCCGAACAGGTACAGCGATTTCGAAACGGGCTCATACACCACCGACTGATAACTGCGGGCTGCATACGAAGCATCGTATTCCTCGTCGTAAATCACATTGTAAGTAGTATCGACGGCTCTCCAACTCAATCCTTCGTCGATCGACTCCATATAAAACGGATCGATCACTTCATCGTTGGCATTCATACCGCCGAACAACAACAATTTATCGTCGTAATTCACCAGCGATGCTCCCGCCAACGAAACCAGACTCGTGTTTTCAAGACTGAAATCGACCCATTTGTATTCGTTGTATACATTACGCTCCACACTCCAGGCATTACGCAACAAGGTGCCGCCGGACGAGTATCCGCCCAGCACGATAGCTTTTGGCTTTTTGGTGCGCGAGGCAAACGAAAGGGCAGCATAATCGCCTACCGGGAAATTGGCAGGTAAAGCCGCTCCGGTGGTCCAAGCCGCCCCGGTGGCCGAAGTAGCAAAGTAATATTGCCCGGTCGAACTGTGTTTCACTGTTGCCCACAATTTACCTTCGAGTGCAAACAGGAGGTTTACAATCGTAGCACCGCCGGCATCCACCGCAACTTTCGTCCAGGTACTAGCATTGGTCGACCAATACAAATCGCCATTTTCGTGCAGGTAATACAAGGCATTGTTGAATTCGGTAAGCGAGCGTAAATCAACCACATCAGCCGGGAATCCCTGCAGGGCGACCGGCGTCCAGCTGCTTCCATTGCTCGAAGTGTACAAATAATTATTGAGCCCCGAACTGGCATAAAAAAAGAAACGATTGTTGAACAACACAGTCCGCTGTACGGCCCCTGCATGCGTATAAACCGACGAATTCAGCCTGTTCCAGTGAAACAATTCGGGTTCCACCTGGTGTACATTCACTTTCACTTGATACGTACGTTCGGCAATTTTATTCTCGGCGATATTCCGCACGGCAACGACCCGTGTAAAATCAACGGTATCCTTTCCGGTAAGGGCAATGGTATCGAATCCGGTTCCCTCCGAATTACGCATAATCAGAAAAGATCCGGAAGTACTCATAAATGTGAAAGTCGGAAACACGCTATCGATTCGGGTCTGATAGGGTAACGAGTCAAGATTCACAATTATGGAATCACTAAATCTCGGATCATTTATTGCCGTATCAACTTCAAGCGTAAACACCGCAGTTTCAATATTCGGTATACTGTCGTTCTTCGCGAATTTCAAGGAATAAAAATACGGATTCGACGACAATTCTGTCTCGTTGTCGTTCCACAGACAAGAACTCATCACCGCCACAGTGACAATCAGGATGCTAAATTTAAACCAGTTGAAGCTCATTGAGTTGGATTTTGAAATGCAAAAGTAACCACAAAAACGCTGTGATAGAACGTGAACGTGCAATATTTATGTTTTTTAAGATAACTCAACAGTCACCGGACAATGATCGGAATGCACAGCTTCGGCCAGGATGCGGGCATCGACGAGCCGGTGGCGCAGCGGTTCGCTCACCCAATGGTAATCGATACGCCAGCCGGCATTACGGTAACGGGCGCCTCCCCGAAAGCTCCACCAGCTGTATTTTTCGGCACTTTGGTCGAACACACGGAAACTGTCGATCATTCCCGTAGCTTCGTAACGGTCGAGCCATTCGCGTTCTTCGGGCAGGAATCCCGAAACGCCCACCTGCCGCTCGGGATGATTGATATCGATGGGCTTATGACAGATATTGTAATCGCCACACACGATCAGGTTCGGACGGGTTTTACGTACTTCGTCGATAAACGGCAGAAAAGCTTCGAGAAATTCCATCTTGAACGCCTGGCGCTCGTCGCCCGACGAACCCGACGGAATATACACCGAAATTACCGAAACATCGCCGAAATCGGCACGGATCACGCGGCCTTCGGAATCGAAACGCGGGTTATCCATCCCTACCACGATAGTGTCGGGCGTCAGTTTGGTGATGATGGCTACGCCACTATACCCTTTCTTTTCGGCCGAATGCAGAAAAGTAGTATAGCCCAGCTCGGCAAAAGCCATAGTATCAATCTGTTCGGGCTGAGCCTTGGTTTCCTGCAGGCAAAGCACATCCGGATCTTCTTCCTTCAGCCAGCCGATGAGGTCCTTTGTCATAGCGGCCCGGATGCCGTTTACATTATACGATATGATTTTCATATACAATTAACTTTAAAATTGGAAGCTCCTTCAGCATTCGCGATGCACCCGCTACTGATTCGCCTTTTTTACTTTTTTATACAACTCCGATGCAAACACGAAATCGTTCAGATCTTCATTATCTGCATGGAAAATTTCTTCTTTAGTTCCCTCCCAGGCTTTTTCGCCTTTGTTGATGAAAATAATTTTTTCGCCAATCTCCATCACCGAGTTCATATCGTGCGAATTAATAATCGTGGTCATATTAAACTCACGGGTGATTTCGTTGATCAACTGGTCGATGATGAGCGAAGTCTTGGGATCGAGGCCCGAGTTGGGCTCGTCGCAAAACAAATACTTGGGCTGAAGGGCGATAGCACGGGCAATGGCCACGCGTTTCTGCATCCCGCCACTGATCTCCGACGGGGCCAGTTTATACGAATGCTCGGGTAAATTCACCCGCCGCAGGCACGAAACGGCGCGCTCCTTCATTTCCTCTTTCGTTGTTTCGGCAAACATCTCGAGCGGATACATCACATTTTCGAGTACGCTCAGCGAATCGAACAGTGCCGAACCCTGAAACAGCATACCCACCTCGCGACGCAGGCGGCGGATTTCGCTCATCCGCATATCGGGCAGGTTGCGCCCGTCGTACTCGATACGGCCGTGTTCGATGCGGTGAAGCCCGATGATGCTTTTCATCAGCACCGTTTTTCCCGAACCGCTCGCTCCGATAATCATATTCGTACGGCCAGCTTCAAAGGTGGCCGACACATTCTTCAACACATGATTATCTCCAAAAATCTTATCTACATTTTTTACCGTGATCATCTTGTTTTAATTAAGCATAATATTAGTAATCAATATGTTAAAAAACAAGATGAGGATACTGCTGTTTACCACCGCGTTGGTACTCGCCTTCCCCACATCGAGCGCACCGCCGTAAGCATAATAGCCGTAGTACGAAGCCACCGAAGCAATAATAAAGGCAAAAAACAGGGATTTAATGAGCGAGTAAAACACATAGTACGGAATAAAGGCATACTGAATGCCCAACAGGTAATCGGCCGTGCTGATGATATCGGAAAACATCCCCACGGCATAACCGCCCACCAGACCGATAGCCATACTGAAAATCACCAGAAAAGGCATCATCACCACGAAAGCAACCACCTTGGGCAGGATGAGGTAATTAGCCGAGTTGACACCCATAATTTCCAGTGCATCGATTTGCTCGGTAATGCGCATGGTGCCTATTTCGGAAGCGATATTCGACCCTATTTTACCGGCCAGAATAAGACAAAGGATGGTCGACGAAAACTCCAGCAACAAGGTATCGCGGGTTACCAGACCGGTACTGTAGGTCGGCAACATCGGATTTTCGGTATTCAACTTGGTTTGAATCGTCATAATAGCTCCGATAAACACCGAGATAATAATGACGATGGGCATGGAATTGAGACCCAGCTTTTCCAGTTCTTTAGGGAACTGCCTGAAAAACATCCGCCAACGGTCGGGCGCCACCAGCACCCGCTTCATCAGAAGCACGTATTTCCCCGTTTCATGAATAATCTTCATACAAAATTTTTAAAAACGCAAAGATACATTTTTTTCGGGGAGAGCGAAAATGCTGATGCCAGGTTTCAGCCTAATAACCCGGTTTCGATTGACCTGACTGCAAAATGAATGACCGTTTTTTTTACGTTTGTCAATTGGGTATATTCAAATAATCCTGCTCAGTAAATGTGTACTGGTATAAAAAGTGATGCTCATTAATTTTGGTTATCGCATAGGATTCGGCCCGTAACGGATTTCTTGCAGAGCCGTTTGACCATTTATAGAGCACTTTTTTTCCCGGGTTGAAGATTACACCAATGGAGTCGCAATAAAAAAACGGGGAATCAAAACCTCCTTCAACTTCAATTTTTCTTGTCGACTCTTCACGATCAGCCAGAGTAACGGTATCATTGATCCCCTGATATAGAACCACACTCAGCTCCACCCCGCTTTTATTGATGAATTTACATTCCAACGTAATACCCGGCGGTTGAGGCTCGGTACAGGCAAACAGTACAACCAACGGCAAAAACAACAATAATTTTTTCATTTCCATATTTCATTATATTGAACAAAAAGTGAATCAATAAATCCGCACTATTCTTGGGTAAAAAGCTCACATATCCATTTCGGAGCGGAATGAAAAGTATACCGAACGGTAGTCGTTACCCCACATTCATTCTGAAATTGATCAATTGTTTCACTATCACCGGCCTTCGTCGGCGGAAAATAACATAACTCATCCGGTCTACAAGCGCTTCATGTTGAATTATTGGTGTTATCTTCAATACCATTGACAATCGCAAACCTGTTACATTAACAAAAAAAGCCGAGTAAGACTACAAAAACAATCACCACAACCAAAGAGCCATCCTTTAAAGTTCTATTTTTTAATCTGCTTTATTTACGTGCAAATATAAGCAATATTTCTTGTTTAAAATTCCCACACAATCCTCACACTACTCTCACAGCAAGCTCACCACATACACAACTATCTGATTATCAAAATACAAATCACAGCAGTTTCAAACACAGCAACCGAATAATTAACTTTTTTTAACCTACCCCCCCCCGTACTAAACAGCCTTGCCATCCGATGGACGCCATGTTCCGAAATTACATCGCCTTATTTACTTCATCATCCGGAGTGCAGTGCACAAAAAAAGGAACCACAATACCTAAAAACAACAAGTTTAGCTTAGTCTAATATATACACAGTAAACTAAACCTCTGTTTTACAAAGGTATCAGTAGTAAATCCTGTTTGTGAAAATTAATTCTTTAAACTAAATTCACATAACTCTCACTCTTTCTTGCAACTCTCTCATTTTCTGCAAGAGCACATCAAACTCTAAAGATTCGCCATAAATGAAGAAACGCCTCATATCGGCATAGTCATCTTGCCATTCCTCTATAGCAGATTCTGGTATCGTAAAGTTGCTGGGAATTCTTCTGTCAAAAGAAACAACTTCTCAAGGAACGTGCGAGTAGGTACTACTGTTCTGACAAAACTCTCAGCATCGGTATCTTCGCCATCAAAACTATCTCCTAGCAAAGAACTAATCTGTCGCATCTCGGTAGGTTCATCCATTGAAAGGCAACTAATCTCAATTTTTACACGCGGAGGGATATAATTTATCGTGTCTTCAAGAATTGACGGGTAATGTAATAGAATTACAGTCGGATCTTTATCCGAATCTATGGGGCGCCATTCTCCATTTTTATCTTGTACTTGAGATACATTCTCTATAGTGTAACCAGAAACACCCATTTCTTTCAAATGGGCATCTACTTGTGAAGAAAGGGTCTCATGAATATATACTCGTGCCATTTTGCGTAATTTATCACGCTGACTTTTACCTGTTTCCTCAATACCAAAGAATGAATGACTGATTGCTAAGTCAATGTCTTCAGAAAAACGCTCTATGATATTAAAACCTTTTGACAACGATGTTCCTCCTTTAAATAGCAAAGAATCACGGCAATCTGTTAGGAATAATGCCTTCAGCGTAACGGTTACCCACCAGTCCTTTTCTATAGCTACCTGATTAACACCTGGATGTCCAACCTCCGTTTGCTGTAACATTGCCAAACGGTCTACTATCTCATTGTTTAACCACAGTTTTCCAAAAATGTAATTCTATTTTAAGCGGTCAACATAGGTTTAACAATTCGTTTCATCCATGCAGGCATCATATCTATGTCCTTGACTAAATTCTCCTTGTCGGATTCCTTTGATACCAATTGTTGGATAATATTCAATTCCTCTTCTCCTACATTCTCCTTTTTCAGAGACTTAAGTGCCTGGACAAGTAGTGATATAAAGCGAGTACCATAACAGAAATTCTGGGGTACACCTCGCTTTAATACTACTTTTCTATTGGATAGGTTTACTGTTCTTTCACTTCCTGTAGTAAGGTATGTGTAATTCATCGGCACTTGAGTCGATAGCCCTAATGCATTCAATGCCGTCATACCAGATGGTAACACCTCTGCGTTATCTCTGGCAGCAATTGCCCGTACCACCTTGTCAACCGAAGGAAGTACTACACCAAACTTACTTTTTCTGGGTTTGGAATATATTCCATGAGAAATTTTAACAAGTTTACCTTCTGCAGTCAATTCAGATAAAACACTTCCTACAAATTCAGTATGATATTCCGGAAAATCCGAGCGAAACAGAATGCAATCTTCTGGCATTGCTTCTATACGTTGCCTAAGAGTAGTACCATCTATTGAATATTCATTAGCCATATCACCTTTGAAATTTTGATAATTTTTCAAATGCAAAGATGAAAAAGGATTTGATTAAATGATAAATTGCCAAGTAATTTATATGTTTGACTCGAAAAATACATTTTTTGCAATGGCAACAAGAATCATTTTTTATTTAAAGACCACTTTCCTTATCGGTAACTCAATTATTTTTTCGACAAACGGAGAATCGAGCGGAAAAATACGCTCTACGCCGATGTTACCCGACATTTTACGTACGGTGAAACGTTTGTTACCAGTATGGCCCGAGATTAGGTAACTTAACCAAGGATACTCTGAAAGCTTTCCCCCATCTGTAAAATCACAATTAAAGCTACAGGGCGTGCAAATAAATGCCATGGACTTTACTGAGCCAGCCACAATGAAAAAAAGCGGTCGTAAACATAATAAGCTCCATCTTCACCTTTCAGGATAAAGGTCTTGTCGATCAGCGATGATAAAGCTAGCTTCACACTACTTGGCGCAGTAAGATTGTATTTACGCATAAATGTTCCCTCGTAAGGTAACGAGACCTTCTTTTCTGTCGCTATCGCTTTGAGTAAACGTAATTGTCCTTTGCTTATTACTTCGCAATAAGTTTTAAACGTAGCATTTTCTTCCTGTAGAATCTCCGTAATCAGGAGGTTTACATCTTGTTCGGAATATTCGTATTGTGATAATGAAAATAATTGATTCAGCAAATACTGCACATACCAGGTGTGTCCCATCATCAGATTGTAAATATAATCGAAAACGACCGGTGAAATAGATTTGTTGTACGTCGAAAACAAATCAATAGCAAATTGTCGGTAGGCTTCAATGGGAATTTCTTTCAGTCCGATTTTTTGTGTACTCTGGTAGAAGGGACGGTTTACAGAAGAAAACATGGCATCCATCAGATGTTTCTTACTCCCGGCAAATATGAATTTCACGTTTGGCAGAAACTGCATGTATGAACGCAGCAAGGCTTCTACACCCTTCTCGGGATATTCTGTAATTTGTTGAAATTCGTCAATAGCAATATAACAACGTTTACCGGACGTTTTCAGATAATCAAATATTTCCTGCAAGCCGGCTTCTGTTTGTTCTTTCTGAATATTTAATGACACCGAGGGACTCCCGGTGACCGCATCAAAAGTAAACGATGGACGGAAACTTTTGAAGAACGTAGCTATACGCTTTACCATTGTTTCGGAATAAGTATCTAACTTCCCGATAACGGTTTTACCCAGTAATTCGACAAACTCATAGAGGTTTTGAGTGGAAAAAATATCAAGATAAAAGCAGCGTACCGATTGGTCATGGTCAGCAAGCTGGTAAAAAGCATGATGTATTAAGCCGGTTTTGCCAATGCGTCGCGGGCTTATCAGCGAAATATTTCGATCATTAATTAAAGCCGAAATTATTTTTTTTGTTTCCGTTTCTCTGTCACAGAAATAGGACGGACTATGATAGCCGGCAATTAAAAAAGGATTGTTCGGTTTGTCTTTCATATGTATCTATTTTTACAATCGCCGCTTCATAAAACATGAAACATAAAACATGAAATGCAAAAGTAACGATTATTTTGGTTTATACAAATAATATAATTACCCCCGACTCCTGAATAACCAGTATCATTATACAATATCATTCATTTTGTTGTCGGGAAGTATAATCTTCACCCGAATGAACGCTTAAACCAAGAGTGCATTAGCGACTGCTGACACTACAAAGTGAGTTGTATTTTTTCAGAGAAGGCCGCTACCAGTTAAATTATATAACAAAAAAGACCCAAAACAAATCATTTGACTTGATGAAGCGTTTTGCGTCGATACATTCCAGACCCCAAATATGCTAACAAATCACAACATAACTTAAAATAAACTTACATGTTTTGCTCTTCAAAGAATCTCCTTGTAAATTTCGAATAAAATAATCCACCTCTATTTGTTTGTTTAATTGTAAAATATTTTGCCTATGAAAAACAATTAATTCAATGGAAAAAACCTCTGTTACAATTCATGCACATGAACGAAATGCCTGCATGTATGTATATGCACTTTCTAGCAGACAATGAAGTAATTAATACAAAACGAATAATAGCAACAACATAAACAATTTTTTGATGAAAACAAAACATCTGTTTTTAATACTTGTAATGGTATGTATCGAGCATTATGGATCAGCAAATACACCTTTACCTCAAATTGGGGCAAAATGGTATTATTCAACCATGTTTATGACCCCGGATATGGGTTATTATCAGTTGGGATATGTAAATGACACTACTATAGATAATAAGAACTGTAAAATTTTTGAAGGTATAGATGTAAATTCAAGAAAACAAGTTACATCTCGATCATTTTTTTATCTGTTATACGATGGAGGACGTATTTTGCAATATGTGAATTCCGATTTTCATTTATTATACGATTTCAATGCGAAGGTGGGTGATACGATTAAGACAACATACCCGTCAATACACCATCCACAAACAGCTATCGCAATGAAATTGAAAGTTACAGAGGTAAAAGATACATTAATAAACAACGCACTGTTAAAATCATATTCTTTCTATTCTATTGATTCAGACATAAATGACGAATGTATTGGTTTTTCGGGCAAAGCCATTGAAAATATCGGAAACGTTACTGGTTATTTTTTTCCTCTGGATTGTTTGGTTACCGATATGATAAAACCTACCGACTTCAGGTGTTACCAGAATGGAAATTGGGTGTTTAAATCAGAATCCTATAAAAATAAAGAGTGCGATTACACTTATGCGTATTCTCCAAATGCTACAGAGATGCATCTATTCGAGAAGGATGTAAAAATAATGTTTAGGGAACATAACAATAGCATTATAATAAGTGAAACGGGAACAGCAAAACCAAACCTTGTAATTTATGATGGTGTAGGAAAAATATGTTTTAAAGCCAGCTTGCAAAATGATGTTCCCATATCCATATCAGAATTGAGACCCGGCATTTATCTTCTTGTAATCCAGCTTGACTCTAAGTCCGTTAACGTGAAATTCATAAAAAAATAATATGTAAAAGGTTCAACTTGATCTGACAATCGGGCAATTTTATTAAAGCTTCAATACTGGGTTTTTCCAAGGTATAGTGGTTTGGAACAGGGGAATAAATACTCTGAAGATGCTCATTTTTTACGCGTTAAATACGTTGAAATCTCAAGATTAATTGCACGCAAACGATCTTCTTCCAATTTAATCACTTTACGGTCATACGTCATTAAACCGTTAACTTCACCTTCAACATCGGTAGTCTGTGTATAAACTGCCGCAGAATAACAAGATTTGATCATCTTTTTGAGTTCCTCGGCATATTCGATGTATTTGTCGGTTACTTCTTTAGCACTCTGAAACTGAACATACCCCCAATTTTTATCTGGTTGCCATAAGTGACCTGCCAATGGTAATCCGATACCGCCATATTCGCCCAATACATTCGCGCGTTCCGCATCGTACATATAAATTTTCGGACCCGGATAATTGTGCATATCCAACATATCGCCTGCTTTATAATGGTTGCCTCCACTGGCCGGATTTACAAGACGAGACGGGTCGTAGTGCTTCGTCCAGTTTACAATTTCCTGCGTTTTAAACTGTCCCCATGCCTCATTAAACGGCACCCATACTGCTACCGAAGGATAGCTGTACAAATAATCCATAATATCTTTCCATTCCCGGCGGAAATTAGCTTCTGATTCTGCCGAACGAGCCCTGTCGTTACCATCAAAGTAACGGTGCTGTTCCCACTGCGGACTTTTATCTCCATTCGGCATATCCTGCCAAACTAAAATCCCGAGACGGTCGCAATGCGTATACCAACGAGCCGGCTCTACTTTCACATGCTTACGAATCATGTTGTAACCAAAATCCTTGGTTTTTTGCAGATCATACAACAATGCTTCGTCGGTCGGTGCTGTGTAAAGACCATCGGGCCACCAGCCCTGGTCGAGCGGGCCGAAATGGAAACAGTCTTCATTGTTCAATTGCAAACGCATAATCCCGGCATGATCTCTCTTCATCGATATTTTACGCATCGCAAAATAACTACTGACCCGATCAATCTCTTTACCTTTCGAATACAGTGTTACCTGCATAGCATAGAGGAAAGGAGAATCCGGCGACCATAGTTTTGCATCAGGCACCCGAATGTCCACAGCTTGACCAACTGCGGCCTTTGCAATTCCTACCACCTTAGTATCATCCGACAACCTGATTTCAACAACATCGGCCACAGAGGTATTCGCAGTTGACACTTCAACCTTCAGATTACTATTGTCAATATCGGGCACCGTACGTACGTTGGTGATGTATTTTTCGGCTACCGGTTCTAACCATACTGTTTGCCAAATTCCCGTAACGGGAGTGTACCAAATCCCGTGAGGATTTTGCACCTGCTTTCCCCGGGGCTGATATCCACTGTCTGTCGGATCAAACACTTTTACTACTAATTTCTGATCGCCTGCCCCTAATACATAAGGCGTTATATCCAGGGAAAACGGGGTAAATCCACCCTCATGCGTGCCTATTTTCACATCGTTGACATAAACATCCGCCCTCCAGTCTACCGCGCCGAAATGAAGCAGCACATGCTTTCCTTTCCATTTGGAAGGAATCCTGAAAGTGCGTTTATACCATAACTCGTGTTTATCTCCAACCGTTTTCTGAACGCCTGAAAGACTCGATTCGACAGCGAAGGGAACCAAAATTTTACCCTCAAAAAAAGCCGGCTCACTTTTGCCTACCGGTAGGATTGCATACTCCCACAACCCGTTCAGATTTTGCCAATCGCCACGTTCCATGATCGGACGGGGATATTCCGGTAATACATTCTCCGGATCTACTTGTTCCGCCCAACGTGTTTTGAGTTTATCTCCAACAGGAATCCACTGGGCTACTGATAACCCGGAGAAAATAAGACTCATAGAAAAAATGAATACTGTCCTCATTCTTGTTAAATTTATACTTGGCCTGGTGATCACACACTCAGAACCCGGATTGTAGTTGTATGCTTTCATAATGAAATATCTATTAATAAAACGCCGTATGTTCTTTTATAATGGTATCCTTTCCCAACACATTCTTAATGTTGGAACGCAGACCTGGAGGGCTTTGTCAATGGGGTCGTGGTAGGAAAAGGAATCCCAAAATCAGGATAATCGTTCTCGAGCCAGACAAATTTTTGTGCCCTCGGCGATCGTGTATCTCCTTTTCCCGGAGGATCGGTCTGAGTATCACGTGCATGATATAAGATGAAATCCTCCTTTCCATCAGGCGACTTGAAGAAACTATTGTGCCCCGTACCGTAAACTCCATTTTCAGGCGATTGCCGAAATACCGGTTCAGAAGATTTACTCCATGATTTCGGATCGAGTAAATCGGCATCGGTACTCGCCGTAAGCAGCCCCAATGCATAGTAAGGAGTCCAAACGCCACTTGCAGAATAAGCTATATGGATAAATTTACCTTTCGGACTTTTCAATGGCTGAGGACCTTCATTTACATATATCACATGAGGAGGGTTCCATCCATCGGTATTCTTCCAGTGCGTTTCCCATTCCAGTTCAGGCTGCGAGATCTTTACCCTTTTCGATCCTAATGTCCATGGATTATCCATCCGGGCAATATATATACACTGAGTTTCCACATCAATTCGTCTTGTTTCCCAGCCCGACCAAACCATATATAAAACTCCTTTATGTTCAAACAGCGAACCGTCAATAATCCAGTTATTATTTTCATCCGTACTTACACGTCCTTTCATTACAAACTCTCCATCAAACGGGTCTTTATTCGGATTTTCCAGAACATACAGTTGATGATTATCGGTATTTCCATCATCAGCGGCATAATGAACATACCATTTCCCATTAATATTCTGAATTTCAGGCGCCCAAAGATTAAATGAATTGGACGGATCAGTTGGAACCCAAATCGTTTTCCGTTCGGCATTTCTCAAATTAGTGATGTCATCTGTTTTCCACAACACAATACTATCTTTCATGGTGTGCATATAATAATATATTCCTTCGTAAAAGAAAGCCCAGGGATCAGGACCATAGTCCATCAAAGGATTATAATATGTATTATTTGCAGCGGGAACCGATCCTTTATCTTTCGCGAAGTTTCCACATGAACCAATAAAAATGATGATGATAACTGACAAGATCGAGGTTTCTACATTAAGTTTTTTCATACCTGATTTTATTTTATAATAATATTTATGTTCTAAATTCCTCTGTATTTAATCATGGGATTAGTCGCCTGCCATCTGAAATATTCATAGGCAGTATGTAATGAATATTTCTGAAATGCCGGCATTTGATACGATAACGTTCTAAACTCGCCAACAATTTCCACTCCGACAGTCCGGGACTGCATCATCTTTTTCAATTGTTCATAATGCATAAAAATCCTTGTATCACGTTCGGTTTTAGCCCCCTTTTCGTTGTCTGCAAATTCCTGCTGCAACTGATAACTCAACACCAATCCATTTTCAAGGTGAAACCGGAGCTCTTTGAAACCGGTTAACTGTTTCCCCCTGAAATACAACTTAGCAGCCAACTGAACATTATTCTCTTTTGTTTCCTGATTAAAAAATGCCAGCATTACGGCATCTTCTTCCGAAAACTCATACCATTGCGGTCCGTAATAAACCTTTTGTTTAATTCCCGGAGCTACCGATTCAACAATAGGGTAATGAAACAAGGAAAAAACTTCAATCTTATTCTCCCGAAGGCAGTATTTCACGAGGAAGTCTTCATCGGAATAAACTATCCTGTTTTTGTTTGAAAAATCGGGTGCTGTAAAGTATTTATCCAGCTCCTCGACGATCTGTTCCTTACCGGCTCTTCGCCCTCCTTCATTCACCTGTATTCGAATGCCATACACCACACTATCACACAACATATAACTGATACCGGAAAAAACACTGTCGTACCTCAAAGGAAGACACCCGCTTTCCTGAAGATTATTCTTCGTACGCGACAGCTGAATCTCGGAGAATTTATTCAAAGAAAATCCGAAAGGCATGATGGCTCTTACGCCCAAGTTTCTGAAAACAGGACAATCCAGTATCAATTGTTCAGAAGGAATATATCGCTGCATAGGCAGGCAATAATTTTTGTTCACAGTGGACTGAAGAGCTGTGACCGGCTCTCCGGTTTCCGACAAATACGTTTCCACCCGAGGTATACGTGGTTGTTGCGACCATACAACAACAGGAAACAGCAACAGGAGAATCATACCCTTTTTCTTCTTCATGACGCTCTGATTGTTATTCTGACAACATTCCTTGTTGAATGGCATATGCTTCCATCAATTTTATTTTTTTCTCCAAAGGCCATTGCTCAATCAAGTCGATATCCCACTCACCGAACGCATCCATAAAACGGCACATCGGATCTAAAACAGCCGCCTGATTCCATGGCAGTTGCTGCCGGACACTATGCCCCCTGTTGGCCTGAGGAGCAAAGCATTCGGTGAGCAACCCCCGATAACGAAAACCCATTTTACCATCGAGATCCATAATCTGCAAAGTGTTGTTTTGTATCACTCTGGCCAGGTGCAAAAAATGTTTATCGTGCGTCAGCAAATACAAACGATAATATTGAAATGATGAAAATGACAATCCATTGTCGATACCAGAATGCCCTGTAGCTATAAGCGTAAACCCGGTCAGATCCCTGTGCAGGGGAAAATCCGTCAAACTATCATTGAAAGCCATTGGCACATTGTATGAAAACATAAAGGTTTCGGTATAACGTGCCGCCTGTACCGCTGCTGCTTTCCATCTTTCTTCTTTCGTCACGTCGTACAACGCAAGAAAGGCATAAATTGCCATCTGACCGGACTCCCTGTCCTTTACATTCGGATTATCGATAACTCCACCCACATACAAATAATCTTTATGAATAAAGTCATAACTAAACTCCCCTGCTTTCAATGCGGAAGTCAGATACTTCTCATCAGAAGTAGCACAGTATAATTCGATCAAAAAACGAATTACGTTTGTGGTGGTATATTTGCTGTCGTGGGTTGGCCGTGCATCTTCCCACCGGTAGCGAATATAAAAACTCCCGTCTTCTTCCTGGTTTTCAACCAACCAATTGGCGTAGGTTTTACAATAATTCAACCATTCGGGTTTATTTATTCCATGTTTTTTCATGGTGTTCCAGGCCGACATCATTCCTTCCATTCCACCGGCTGTTGTCCTCATATAGGTTTCATAATGACGCCAGGTATGCTTCCGATCGGCATTTGCATCAGCCCAGGTTTTTGGCAACCCATGTTCTGTCATGCTTTCTTTAACCCAAAAATCCACAACCTCCGATGCTCTTTTAACCTGATTACTATTACCAGTCTCCAGTCCATGACGCAACAAAAATGCAGCATTCGACAACTGAAAACCGATAAATCCCATTTGATAATTGTACGCACGCGCAATACCATTCGGCAGATAAATCGAAAAAGGCCAGCCCGGGGCTCCGTTCACATTCTCCAGATAGGCATCAAGCACTTCGATACTTGCCTGATAAGCATCGGTCATGTTCATTTTATGAACCGGGGGGTTATACCTGTTCCACGCCTGTTTCCAGCATTTCTCAACAAATGACGCGAAGTCGCCGGTTTCATTAGTGCCAAACACAAGTCGATAGGTATGTGCAATATCCTTTCTGGCGGGATGACTGCGATAGGAAAAAGATTTTTCTTTATCCCCTAAACTTCCGGTATAGGTCCTTTCGCCTTCGATACCCGGAAAAACAAATTGCACCGACACATCTCCTGTTTGCACAAAGCCAAGACTCCCAAATTGCATTCGCTCATCAACAATGCGGTGCAATCCATTCTCTCCGTAAAATGTTTCCGGATGTGCATCAATATGCATCAAGCTCAGCGCCGTACCGTTCTTTTTATCGCGGGAGGCAACAATTGGCAGCGGAAGCCTGTCCTCTCTGAAATAAAAGTAATTATCGGAAAAATCGTTGGCCAACGCTCTTTTGGTTAAATAACGATTATCCTTGTACCAAATTCCCGGCACAAAAAACTCAAAATCATTTATGGATGAAGATACCCTTATCGTCCATCCAAAATAGGAGTTGAAATACTCTTCCGGATCTGTTGGCTTGATTACAACTATCTCTCTGGTTAAATGGAAAAATCCGGTACTGTCGGGAGAGAATGCATCTTTAATACTCAATTGCGAACCATTCGTAGTTGTTAACCGGGCCGAACATACCATACTGTTATTCCGATATTCAACTTTTGAATAAAAATCAGTAAGAGTCGCTCCATTTACCTCAAGCGTAACAGGAAAAGGATAATTCATCGTTTGATATGTAGCAGTTGGAGTCCGAAGTATCAAACCATATTGTTGATGTGCAAATTCTATCGCTGACAATTCGGCGCTCCCTGAAAGCAATACGTATGATTCGGCGCTCATTACCACCGAAACCAACAATTGACACATTACCATCGTACTTATTTTTATCCATTTCATATCTTAAGCTCCATTATTCAAAATTCACCCGACTCCGCTTTTTCTGTGGTTTGTAGCCAGGAATAAATCCGACGATCTATTCCCGGCTAATCAGCATGCTCAGTTACTTTCTTTACAGTATCGCTTTAAAAGTTTTTCCATTCACCTGAACGACATATACCCCCTGATTAATGTTTAAAGTTTCAATACCATTTACAGACACAAATGCTTTTTCCAAACGGCCTGTCGACGAATAGACTTTGACAGCACTGCCAACAGGTATATTACAGATATTCAATCGTTCGTCAGCCACATAAACAAGAATATCACTTGCGCTATCCGATTCGACATCAGTTTGCAAATCGTACATAAACTGCTGGCTCTCCGTAAAATTATGCACCACATAATTGCCTGCGCCCACCTTATCCTTTAGCCGTATCTTGTACTGTTTAGTTGCATCGAGACTTATAGGAAGTTCCACCGTTGCAGCGCCTGCAATGATCTCCACGTCTGCTTTCAGCAAGGTAGTATCCGTTCCGTCAATCAGGGATACATCCATCTTTTCTCCTGCAAAATACCCTGAATGCAACCAGTTTACCGTTAGGGTATTCTTCTTTACATCCGTTACTGTAGCATCGTATAAATAAATCGGAGCTATCAGCACATTATCCAGGAACATCTTCTCCGATGCCGGCAGTTTGCCTACAAAAAACGTTGCCGAATAAGCAAATTCTTCGGTCACCTTGGAAGTAATGAAGTCTTTGGTCTGCATCGTCGGAGTTACTTCTAAATACTCAGCAGGACGAATCTTATTCGTACCATCCCAGATTTCCAATCCGATACCTCCTACCGATGGCATGTTTACAGAACTGCCGATATCAAACTTTACACGATACTGAACCCCACGTTGCGCCCACCAGGTTCGGGTTACGGTGGCATTCCACGGATCTGTAAAACCTACTTGTTGCGTATACTGCAACACCGTTGTTTCTGACGGTTTTACTTTCCTGAGCTCTCCCTTTTCCGATGCAGTCTTTGGCGTCCGCTCCCAGCTATTACCGTTCAACTGATAAAGTCCCCAGTATAAATCTGTTTCAAAATCATCGGTATAAGTCACCTGATTATTATTGCTCTCGTATAAATTGATGTCCTTGAACCAAAGATTTCCCGATACTCCGTTCACATAGATCTCAAGCTGATAACACTGAGGTGTTTTGGTTCTGATATCTTCTCTGTAAACAAAAGTAACCGTATAATCCTGGTACTCTGCTGCATCTATCGCAACCTCCGAATGAACCGCAACCAGATCTGTCCATGCGTCGGTCCGCAACAGGTTGATCTTTACATTCTGCGCGCCGTCACCATCCTTTTTAGCTTTAAACTTAAGGGTATATTCGCCGTTCACCGACGGCGTAAAACGATGATTGAACTTACCCGCCAGTGTCCCTGAGGCCTGGGATACTACCTTGATGGCATCTCCGTCTTTTTCCAGAACAAATGTCCCATTGGTGCCTTCCGCATAAAATCCGCTCGGCCAACCTATTTCATCGTGACCCGACAACTTGTTGATCTGGGCATTGGCCGTAATAAATACAAGACCTGCAAATAAAGCAATGAATACTCTTTTTTTCATACTACTAATCTTTAAAGTGTAAATAAAAAATCTATTTTTTATCATCGAGCATGTGAATCGGACCTCGTCATTGCTGAACCAAAGGAACGTTCTCAATTTTAACAATATCAGAGTACAGGTAATAAGAGGGAATACCGTCCAGTTCGATTGACACTCTACAGAAAGCATGCTCCCTGAAATTATTTTTGTAAATATCCCTGTATGAGTTCGTCCCAAATAAAGGAATTAGAATCTCAAAGCTTCCGGAGGAGGTAATTACAGCTCTTTTTGATTTGGTACACAAGGTTCCACCGTTAACAATAGAAGTCGTCCCGGCATATCCTCTGGCAAAAATCACTTTGGGAACCGTCACAGGAGCTTCCGGGTTCTTTGCCACATTACAGCGGAGCACAATATTGTTATTTTCAACTTTAGCTGTAAAATCAGTCAGAAGGTAATAAGGAACAAGTTCCAAATCCATTTCAATATCCGATTGCAAATCTATTTTTAAGGAGTCATAACCAAGTCCGGCTCCCAACGATCTGATCGCCTTAAAATCAAAGGGATATACATTATTCTCCAGCGTCAGCCAGTACTCGCCGGGAAAGAGCAATTGAGCGAATCTTCCATTTTCATCGACCCGAACCGAGGTGCCGTTATCCGCCTTCCCAAAACCCTTCTGTATCACCTTAATAAGTCCTCTGGCCGGATTTCCATCATAAAGAAAATTTTGTCCGCCTGAAATAAGCTTACCGGTTATTTTTACCGACGGGGCATCATAGTTGTCATATTCACAAGAACTTAGATACGAAATCAAGATAACGACCGACACCAATATTATTGTTTTTTTCATTTGAATTGATTTTTTTATTACTAATAAATACCCGCTTAATGATTAGGATTCATTTCGATATAAGGATTTCCCTCATTCATGGGATAGGTAGAATAATACATCGTTCTGTCGAAGTTAAGAGGCATACCCATATCGGTAGCTGTTCCCCTGTGCTCAATCTTCACTTTACGGTAGAGCCATTTTCCATCTTTTGCATCGCCGGGCGCATAAATCTTATACGGCCACAAACCATACAACACTGCAGTTTCACTATCACGGTTGAACTCCCATAGTTCATCAGCCAATCTCCATCGTTTAAGATCGTAATACCGGTGATCTTCAAAGGCAAGTTCCACGCGTCGTTCATTGATTATTCTGTCAAATGTCAGTTCAGCAATGGTCAGTTTAAACGCATCCCCTCCTGCACGTTTTCTGATCTTATTAATGTACGCAAGCGAAAGTTCTTTGGGATGAGTATTATGATACGAGGCAACCCCGTTTTGACCCAGCAGATAAGCGGCTTCGGCTCCGTTTAACAGCACCTCACCATAGCGGAAAATTATGTATGGCACCGCACTGTTCCCTTTGGTTTCACTACCCGTCGCAGCATCCACATATTTTCGGAGCAGAAATCCTGAATGCGAAATGTACCAGCAGTTGTTGCCCGACCGGAATGGTCCATCTTCGCCCGTGAGTCTGACCCCCTGATAGTTGGCAGTACTGATCACATCGATGGATGGTGCTGATTTAAAAGTATACCTTCCATCCGAACCAAGCACCGCCAATCCGGCCTGTAAATCGATTGGCTTATTTCTAAGAGTCGACCCGGCGAACACAACTGTCCCACTCAGACGCGGATCACGACCGGCAAAAATATCCTCCGGTTGATCAAAAATATTATAACTGTGACCTGAAGTGGCAGTTCCTATCACTTCGACAACTTCGTCGCCTGCATAAGCATCCAGGGGGCTTACTTCATGTGTCGCCACCAGTTCATAGGAATTTACAAGATTCAAGGTGGGATTTATTTGAGCGCCGCTTTTTGCAACTCCTGTTTGAGAACGGGCAATTGCCCGTTGTGTAAAGAAATTAAAAACATTAACCCCATCATATGCCTTGCAAAATATTATCTCTCTGTTGTCTGTTTTGGTCAAGAATAAGTTGCTGTAATTGGATGCCGGGTCGGCGTCTTTATCATACAAAGAATAATAAGCCATTTCGTCGAGTTCCCTGCAAGCATCCAGGCATTTTGTAAGATATTCGTTCGCTCTGTTTTTATCAATTCCCGTAGCGCCGCTCGGCAGATTCAATCCTTTAGCACTGCTTTTATCGTAATTGAAAGCCAGAGAACCTGCATACAACATTGCCCGCGATTTCAGAGCCAGCGCACTTCCCTTTGACGCCCGGGTCTGCGTAATCACACCCGAAACTACCTTCAAGTCGTTTTTAATTTCATCCACCTCACTGGCAATGAAATCATACACTTCAGCTTCTTTATTCCGAGGTTTGGCCAACTCAATGGGATCATTTACATAACCCGTTGTTTCCGTAATCAGCGGCACCCCGCCAATGCGCGTAACCATCGTAAAATACACCATAGCTCTCAGAAAACGGGCCTCAGCTTTGTAATATTTCAGCTTCTCAACAGGAATATTATTCGCATTATTTTCCAACTCTTCCAGATGAAGATTAATATCTCTTATCAAACCATAATCATAATAGGATCTGTAGTCGCGCCCTACATTACCGGCAAATGCCCAATACTGGCTGTTATTAGTCGCCTCATCCCATCTTGTCAGATCATACGACTCATTATCGGAACTAAAGTCCTGTTCATAACGGAGTCGAGAGTATAAATTCGCAACTATGCTTGTAATTCCCTGATCTGTAGAGTATGCCTCTTCCGGGGACATTCCTGTTAAATCTTTCTGTGTCAGCCAGTCATCACAGGATATAAGAGAAAAAAGACCCGCAATGAATAGAAAGATAACTACTTTGTTCTTTTTCATATGATTATCTATTAGAATGTTAGATTGATACCAAATAAACAGGTACGATGTTGGGGATAATCGAATCCGGTAACAGTCGATATTTCAGGATCAAAACCATAATCTTCCAGACTGTCAAGGCAAAAAAGATTACTTCCCTCAAAATAAAATCTTAATTTTTCAATCAGAATTTTTTTTGTGTATTTTACAGGAAGCGTGTAGCCCAGGACCAAATTCCTCAAACGGACATAATTTATTTCTTTAGTATAGTAATCATTCCAGCTACGAAGCGAAGGATTGTTCCAACCGGCCGGCGCAGGAAACTTACCCGGAACCCAGGGCGATGTCGGATCGTAGATGTCTTCATGATGCCACACATCCAGCGAGTTATAAACAAAACCGGTTTGAGTACGTGAAGGACCGTATTTTACATGCCAGTCGGGAACAAAGGTATTCATACTTCCACCTGCAAGGTCAGCAGCAAAATCAATTCCCTTCCATTCAACTCCCAGGTTTAATCCGAATGACAACAAGGGGTTTTTATTTCCTTTTGAGGAGTCCCACGGCCAGTCGGCAGCGGCATAGCCCAAGGGCCTTTTGTCAAAATCATCGATAATGCCATCTTCATTGATATCTCTGAAAATAAGATCACCCGGTCTGAGATTCGTATTATTAGCCCCGTCTATATTTACCGGATAATTATCAATTTCTTCCTGAGTCTGAAAAACCCCAATCGTTTCCCACATCCAGATTTCGCCATTCTGCACATTGGCCCATCTGTTTTCCTGCGACCACCTGTACCGGTCCCAGGCATTTAAAAACAATTCTCCATAGCGCTTTCCATTCATTTGCCGTGCCAGCGTAGCATTGACTCCGACAGAATAAGTAAAGTCGCCGATTTTATCATTCCACTTGATAAACCCATCCACTCCGAGCGTTTTATCAGAGTTTAAATTCTGAGCCATTGCAAGAAATCCACTCTCGAGAGGATATGTCACATCATCGGGATATGCAGGAATGCCATCACGTACTCTTTGAAACGCATCGAATTCAGCAGTCAGGTGGTTATCGAAAAAACCAAGATCGATTCCCACGTTAGTAATCGCGGTTTTAATCCAGGTCAGGTTGGTAACCGGCAATCCCTTCGATTGACTCCCAATAACCATATTATCGGCCCCTCCTGAAATCGGATTGGAGGTGATAATTGCTCCACCTTTATCATAGTTATATCCTGGAAGATAAGCAAAATACGGATATATCCCGGTACTCAGGGCATCACTTCCCATGGAGCCATAAGACACTCTCAACTTCAGGTTCGACAACCAGGATGAAATTTCCGAACCTTTAAAGAAATCTTCTTCCGAGATCCGCCATGCTCCGGACAAGGAAGGAAAAAAGCCCCACTGATTCCCCTGTTGAAAACGCCATGACGCATCATAACGACTCGCGAAATCAATAATATATCTTTGGTCATAAACATAACCCGCACGAAATACCCAGCTTGCAGTACTGTAATTCAAAGCATCATTTATCACCTTATTGTTTTCGCTATCGGTCAGCAAACTTATAAAGGTATTATTCGCAGGAGTTTGGTAAATAATCAAACTATTCCACGCCCTTTTATAAAATTCGAAACCCACCGTAGCCGTTACCTGATGAATATTTCCGAAAATCCGGTCAAAATCCAGGTAAGTCTGGCCTGTCAGTTCTTCCACATGTTCGGTTTCTTTTCCCAAATAGGTCTGACCTAAAGCGACCCGGTCGTACTTTTCTTCATAAACCTTTCCCTGCTGGTTATAGGTGTATTCTTTCCATCCTTTTTCAAAGTTTGAAGTATTCTTATCTCCGTAATAATATGACAACAAAGACTTAAATTTCAGCCCTTTTACAGGAATATCGTAATCAATATTGAAAATCGGCTGAACAGTACGCCAGGTTTCTTTAAATTCTCCCGCGTTATCGATTGTATACGCGGCCATATTGCGTGCTGCGTCATGCCCTGCCATAAAATTCAGATAATCAGGATTATCATTTGCATAGGGACGCCAAACAGGTAACAAGTTATATAATGACGACCGCATTTCCGCGTAATCATCGCTACCCGGGAGAGCCGGGTTGGTACGGTTTTCTATTTTTCCGAGAACCTGTACGCCAATTTTCCAACGATCAGTCAGATCGACATTAAAATTTGCCGTCATATTGGTACGATTAAAATTATAATCTTTAAACACCGCATCCTGACTAACATGACCTACCGATATATAATATGTTGTATTCTCGGATCCTCCGTTGACGTTGGCATTCACGTAACTCTGAGGGGCTGCATTATCAACGAAATTGCCGTACCAATCATATCCTCTGTAATCTTCGCCCGTTTCGGCGTTGTAGTAACCTGTTCTCCATTTTTCCAAAGCCTCTTTTTTTGCTGCAATAGCAAGGGGGTCTTTTAATGTTCCGGCATTTACATCTGCCATATCGTTCGCATAATTCCACTGATATGCATTTAACAGGTCAGGATATTCCGTCCATTGCTGAAAACCGGTATAGGCATTGATATTTACCTGCTGTTTTTGATTCTTACCTCCTTTTTTTGTAGTTACCAACACCACCCCATTCGAGGCCTTGAATCCATATATCGCGGCTGCACCATCTTTTAAGACAGAGATATTATCGATATCATGAATGTCCAGATTATTAAAAGCCCCTTCATCTGTCATTACGCCATCGATAACATACAGCGGAGTTCCCATATTACGAATCTGAAGCGACGCTGACGATCCTGGCGTTCCGGACTTCTGGCGGGAGGTGATCCCTGCCATTTTGCCTACAATTGCCCCTGCCGTAGTTGTTGATGCCGAACGGATGATATCTTCATTGCGGACCGTACTAACCGATGCGGCCAGATTGCCTTTTCGCTTCGTACCATACCCGACAACTACTACTTCATCGAGCAATTCGAGTTCTTCCTGAAGTACTACATGAATATGGTTCTTTTCTCCGGGCAGGATTTCCGCCGTTTTATATCCTACATACGAAAACAGGAGCACCGGGTCGGTATTCAATACTGTCAGACCGAAAACTCCCTGAATATCCGAAACAGTACCATTGCCCGTACCTTTCTCTACAATACTCACCCCGATTAATGGCAGACCTTCTTTATCAACGACCTTCCCTCGTACAAACCTTTGACTCTGCATCAGGTTCCCGGCATAGACTGAATTTATTGAGATACAAATGAATGCCGCCAGAACACTTAGAAAACACCGTTTTCTTTTCATAATTTCAGAAATGCGTGAATTACATAGCTTGCTCATTACAATTCGATTTAATTATTTGATGATTAATTTATCCGTTATCATAAAATGTTCTCCGGTCAATTGGACTAAATAGATTCCGGCAGGAAGACCCTCGAGATTTGTCACTTCAGGTTTCGAACCGGCGCCGTTTAACTGTTCCGAATAAACTGTTTCGCCCATCATATTACAAATAAGAATATGGCGGCATTCCTTTCCGGCATCGGACCATTCGATACTCAACTGTTTGCTGCCGGCCGGAAGAGGATTGGGATATAATCTTATCCTGCCATAGAGCTCGTTGTCTGTCCCGGATTCGATCTCCTGTCCGTAATTAGCCGATTGAACTTGGGAGTACATATTATTAAGACGTATTCGTTCTTCCAGAGGCATTTGTTCTACTACTTCCAGGTCGGGAGTTCCAAATGCATCTTTTAATCTGAACATAGGATCGAGATGGGCGGCATAGTTCCAATTGAGTGCAGTCAACACTCCATCCCGCCTTCGGGGAATCATTACCTGAAATGCCTCTAACTGCAATCCTTTCGGTTGTCCGGGATAAAGCGACCCGTCCCAATTCATGGATTGTTTAGTATTATGTGCTGCAATTCGGGCAACTTTCAGATAATGTTCATTAGCCGTTTCGAGATACAACCGATAGAAAGCAAACGACGACCAGGCAAAGCCCAGATCTGCTGCCGAATGACCGATTGCAATCAAATGCTGGCCCACTATACTGCGATCTTTAGGAAATACTGTATTCTCGGTTCTGTCTTTTTCAACCGGAATTTCATGCGAATATACCCAACTCTCGGTATAGGTAGCTGCTTGTTCGGCCGCAACCAACCATTTACTTTGCCTGGTCAGATCGTACAATGAAAGAAATGCATTGAGAGCCATTTGACCCGATTCACTATCGATAGTCTGTGGATTATCCACCACGCAGGCTACATAAATATACTTTTCATGAATATTCTTATACGCAAATTCTCCGGCCTTCAGTGCCGCTGTTTTATAAGCATCCACACCTGTTGCTATATACAGTTCCACAAGATACCTCACGGCACACACTGTTAAATACTTATTGTAGTTTGTAACGGTGTGCTTACCATTCACAATGGTATTTTGGTCATACGAATAATAATAACTCCCGTCAGCATTCTGATTCTCCACTAACCAATCTCCGAATTGTTTACAGGCAGCGATCCACGACGGATTATCAATGCCATTTCGCTTTGCAAAGCTCCAGGCAGCAATCAAACCCTCCATACCTCCTGTACACACCCGGATATTACTACCACTTCTGAATGTACCCTTCTTTCCATTCAGTCCCGGATCGTACCAGGTACGCGGAAAACCCAAGGCAGTCAGCGAATTACCGGCCCAGAAATTAAGTACCGCAGCTCCCTTATCCTTCGTTAGCACGTTTTGTTTTTCAATTCCCTCCCGGTACAGGTAATAGCCGGTGGCGATCTGCATCCCTACAAAACCCATCTGATAATCAATCCCCATAGGTTCGAAGGTAGTCAGACTCACCTGAAACGGGAACCCGGCAGCATCACGGATCCCTCCCATCGTATTATCCGGAACATAATAGGTCAGTAAAGTTTCAATCAATCCATCATATGTAAATGATAAATCAACAGGATATATTTTCGGATTATATAAATCGAAAGCTCGGTTCCACGTGTTTTTGACTGCCGTAGCATAATTGGAAGTGGTTGAAAAGGAAATCTCAAGGTTGTATTCGTGCTTTATCCCCTTTTGTACCGGATGAAAGCGATATCCCTTGCCGGAAGTTCTCTCATGCTCTGAGCCAGGATATACAAATGTAGTGTATATAGTATCATTTTCTCTTTTAATGCCCAAGGACCCGTATTGATAATCTGCATTGATATAAATGCCATTTGCATCCTGCAGTACCGTTTCGTTGGGAGAATCTTTATGAATAATTGAGACAGTCAATCCGTCAGCAGGATTTCTGAACATCACCAGAGGAAGTGTGATCCTGTCTGCACGATAGTAATGATAAATGTCATTTGAACCGGGAGTGCCGGGAGGAAGATTCCCTGCCGCGGAAAAATTACCCTTGTACCATACTCCCGGAATAAAATACTCATTTCTGGTTAATCGGGTGGCTACCGAATCTGTTATAAATCCGAATAACGAATTAAAATGAGAATCCATACTCATCGCTGTTGCAAACTCCAGTTTCCGTTGCAACTCAAATCTGCCGTCTCCCTTCGTAAAATACTTGTCAGTTACCACTATCTCCGATCCACGTGCTGTTACCAGTGAAGCTTTACATAGCAATGAATCGTTTATGAATTGGCATGAAAAATATTTTCCTGACACTTTCTTTCCCTTTACCTCCAAACTAACCGGATTGGAGGGATCGAGAGTTGGAATTTCATTCCCGTCGAAAGAGAAAGAAAGTCCGAATTGATTTTCGGAATACGTTATTAACGTTATCGAGGCATGGCCCGAAATTAATTGATTAGTTGCTGTAGTTCCGGCAACTGAAGGAAAGCACAATAATCCCAAAAACCAATTGAGGTATAGCAACTTAAGGTGTCTCATGGAAGGTACGGATTTGCTGAGTCAAAATTCTTGTTTTGAAAAGGCCAACGAGTAGGTTCCACAGAACAAAAGCACTCTCTTTGGCTTGAAAATATTTAAATAACTTATTTTACAACAACTTTCCTGGCCTCTCCATTGACTTTTACAATGTATAGCCCTTCGTTAAGCTTATAATTAAATGAGTTGGATGTAACTTTTTCAGAATTGATAATTTTACCATTAATCGTATAAATATCGATCTGATTTTCACCGCTGAGATTTTCTATGCTAATAGCGCCCGAAGAGGGAACAATGGTAAAACTGTTTTCGTCGACAGAAATAGTACCCGAAATATTGGATGATAACTGTATCCCCAATATTATCGGCCAGTCCTTCACCTGTTTCAATTGAATAACATTGTCGTAGTCGGCATACAACTCTACACTAAAATCGATTGTTGCAGGAGGATCTGCGGTTAATTTATAAAGAGTCAACTGGGTGGCAAATTCACCATTAACATTAATTGTCATAGTTGCACCTGTAGCATCGGCATAGCCTATACCATAGGATAAAGTAACCACATATTCACCATCTTGCGATACTCTGACGGGAAATTCAACCGTACTGCCTCCATTAAAATCAATATAGTCGGGATTCTCGGCAAAAAGTTTAGAACCGGTACCTTCCCAATCGGTACATTGAGCATAATAAAAATGATCCAGCCAAAAGTCGGGTATCTTGACTTCTGCGGCAGTATAACATGTAACCTCTGCTTTCACCGGAACACTCAGTATACCGGAGAATAAAAACACGAATCCAAAAAGTAACATTTTTTTCATGGTAATAAAATTGAATTGTTGAACCTATTTATATATACCTGTCAGCCTGCACAACGTGATTGACAAGAGCGCATTATACGACTGGCTGGCACTACAAAGTAAGTTGTATTTTTTTTCAGAGAAGGCCGCTAACCAGTCAAATTATAACAAAAAAGAGCCAAAACAATACTTTGACGAGAAAAACAAATTATTTGACTTGATTAAGCGTTTTTCGTCGATCAATAATAAAAATAAGTAACTAATTTTAGCGCTGAAATTGAAATACGACTACCATGAAAAGATATTGCTTTATTTTTCTGAGCACATGTATGCTAACATTCTCTCTTGTATATGGCCAGCAAAAGTATTATTCTTTCCGTCATTTAAACACCGAAAACGGACTCTCGCAAAACACCGTTTTATCGATCATGCAAGACAAAACCGGCTTTATGTGGTTTGGTACAAAGGACGGTCTTAACCGTTACGACGGAAATTCGATCAAAATATTCAAACACGATGACAGTAACCCATTCAGTTTGGGGAATAATACGGTATGGTCACTGCTTGAAATGCCTGATGGCACAATATGGGTGGGAACCGACAGAGGAATTTACATTTACAACCCGATAAATAATACGTTTATTAAATTCCATAAAAAGACGAAAAGCAATATTGAGATTAATGGTGAAGTCCTGGACATGAAAATGGACCAGTCCGGTTGTTTATGGGTTACGTCGTCGTCCAATCTTTTCAGGTATTCAATTTCGACCGGAGAGTTGGACGCATTATTTAATATTAATGATGACAACGATCCCAAAACACAACCACTTTCAAAAGCATGGTCGGTTAATGTTGACAACGATAATCAGGTATGGATTAGTTTTCATTATGGTGGGATCAGAAAATTCAATCCTTCTGTCAAGCAAATAACAAAATACCAGCAAGATGCGATGGGAAAGGATCTGACCTCATTGCTGATCTCGAAAACCATTAATATCGACAATGACTATCTACTGATTGCCTCCTTTAATGACGGATTAAGAATTATGGATAAAAAGACCGGAGAGATAAGCAGGTTCACTTTGGGGAAAAATATCAGCCCGAACCTGTTTGTCCGTGATTTAGGATACTTTTCCGATGGCAATTACTGGATAGGAACCGAATCGGGGCTTTATATCTACAATCCGGCGTCCAAAGAAACTACCCATTTATATCATAACATCAATGATCGCTTTTCTCTGTCCGACAACGCGATATATTCGATGTACGAGGACAGGGAGGGAGGTATCTGGATAGGAACCTACTTCGGAGGAATTAATTATTTCCCTTTACCATACAGCCATTTCGAGAAACATTATCCCATAACCAATAAAAACTCCTTATCCGGCGAGAGGGTTAGTGGCATATGCGAAGATGCATCGGGCAATATATGGATAGGGACTGAGGATGCCGGACTGAATATGCTCGATATCAAAACGAAACAATTCCGACATTATTCTTCGGGTGCCGGCGGGTTGAACTACCACAATATTCACGACATTATTGCCGATGGTAATTATCTGTGGATTGCCACGTTTAGCAGAGGGATTAATGTATTGAATCTAAAAACGAACACCTGGAAACATTATGTTAAGGGATCTCAACCGGGAATGCTCGACAATAATGATGTGTTTTCACTATTTAAAGACAAATCGAATAATATATGGGTGGGAACCTCTACCGGAGCTTTCCTGTTCGACAGAAAAACCGAGCAGTTTATCAAACAAGACTATATGCAGCAGCACTACGTATCAGATATTACGGAAGACGCTTCGGGACAAATATGGTTTGCTACTTATATCAATGGGGTCTATTGTTTTAACCCCAGAACCAAGGAGTTAAAAAACTACAATTACAATCCGGAGGATCCGTCATCAATATGTCATTATAAAATCACATCAATGTTTCTTGACAGCGACAACCGGCTATGGTTCGCGTCCGAATCGAAAGGTATATGTATGTTCGATAAAGCTACAGCGAAATTTATCAGATATAACATGAAAGATGGTTTCTCGAATAACGTGATATATAAAATACTGGAAGATAACGAAAAAAACCTATGGCTATCGAGCAATCTGGGTTTAATGAGATTTAATCCGGAGACCAAGCGAATCAGAATTTTCACAAAAAACAATGGTTTGCCCGGGAATCAGTTTAACTATAAATCAGGCTATAAAGATAAAACCGGGAAAATGTATTTTGGCAGCTTGAACGGCCTGATCAGTTTTCAGCCCAAGCAGTTCATTTACAACAATCATATTCCTCCGGTTGTAATAACAGACTTCCACCTGCTCAATGGCAACAATTCACTATCCGATAACGAATCGGGTTCCGCTGTAAAAAAACTCAAACACACACAGTCCTCTTTTTCGATACGTTTTTCCTCCTTGAGTTATGTTGCCCCCGAAATGAATAAGTATGCTTATAAAATGGAAGGTCTTGACCCGGAATGGAATTACCTGTCCAGTCCTCAACAGATAACCTACTCTAATCTGAAACATGGAAAATATATTTTCAGAGTGAAGGCATCAAACAACGACGGACTGTGGAATGAGAAAGGAGATTTATTGGAAATCATCATTTCGCCTCCTTTCTGGCAAACTACATGGGCATATGTACTATATGTTATGATGGTAAGTGCGACATTTTTTTATATCATCAACTACAATAAGCGGAAATTAGAAAATGAAAACAGAAGAAAACAACGCATTTTTGAAATAGAAAAGGAAAAAGAAATTTATAATACCAAAATCGAATTCTTTACAAATGTGGCTCATGAGATTCGCACTCCCTTAACTTTAATTAAAGGACCACTCGAATATATTATTACTACTGAAGTTCCAAAGGACGAATTACAGTCCAATCTGCTGGTGATGGAGAAAAACACCAACCGTCTTTTGCATTTAATCAACCAGCTGCTGGATTTCAGAAAAACAGAATCACACGGCTTTAGCCTTACTTTTCTTCATAGCAACATTAACGATTTATTATCCGAAACATATGAACGCTTCAAGCCATTAACCAACCAAAAAAAACTGAATTTTGAAATATCAGTACCATCAGAAACCGTATATGCGGATGTCGACAGAGAAGCGTTGATAAAGATTCTAAGCAATTTACTCAACAACGCGGTGAAATATTCCGGATCGCATATTGGCATCGAATTGAAAGAAAAAAACGACGATTTTGTCGTCACCGTCGAAAATGATGGAGAAATTATCCCCGAAGAGTTAAGTAATCAGATATTCAACGCATTTTTCCAGATAAACAGTAAAAAAGCAGGATCCGGAATAGGCCTTGCTCTGGTCAGATCTTTGGTGGATTTGCATTCGGGAGATGTATACCTGGACACATCCGTTAAAACGATGAATGTTTTTGTTGTTTCACTTCCCAAAAAGCAACAAAACGTTATTGAAATAGATCATCCGAACTCAACATCCGTTCCTGTAACCGAAGAAGTAAATATCACCAAAGATAAAGACACACCTTCGTTACTGGTGGTTGACGACAATGAAGAATTGCTTCAGTTTGTAGTTGAGAAATTAGTAAAACAGTATATTGTATTTAAGGCCCATAATGGCGAGGAAGCACTGACGGTACTGGAAAAAGAAATGATCAACCTGGTTATCAGCGACATAATCATGCCCCAAATGGATGGCTTCGAACTTTGTACCCGGATTAAAGAAAATCCTGAATACAGTCATATCCCGGTTATTTTATTGACCGCGAAAACAAATATCCAGAGTAAAATAACCGGTTTGGAATCCGGCGCCGATGCCTATATCGAAAAACCATTTTCAATGGAATATTTACAGGCTCAGATATCAAATCTTTTGGATAACCGCCGAAAACTAAGGGAGGCATTTAACAATTCACCTTTTGCCCATACCGGCAGCATTGCCTTAACCAAATCGGATGAGCAGTTCCTTAATAAGCTCACGGATATTATTCATAAAAATATCGCCAACCCTGTTTTTCATGTTGATCAACTGGCCGAAGAACTTTGCATGAGCAGGTCAAGCCTGTTGAGAAAAATCAAAGGGATTTCGGGTTCTACTCCGAATGATTTTATCCGGTTAATCCGGTTAAAACAAGCTGCCGCCATCTTAAAAGAAGGAGAATATAAAGTAAACGAGGTGTGCTTCCTCGTTGGATTCTCCTCCACCTCATATTTTTCCAAAACTTTTCACAAGCAATTCGGAGTACTTCCAAAAGACTTTATTAAAAATTTCAGAAAAAAAGAGGAGGAGTGAAAAATCAAGCAGCCAGAGAGGCTCCTCCACCCCCACGCTACTGTGGTGCGCCTTATTTACTCCATCATCCGGAGTGCTGTGCACAAAAAAAGAGAAACCCGCTTTGGCAGATTTCTCTTTTTTGTTCCGATAAGGAGGGAAGCTTACACGCGACGCTCCTGGATTCTGGCTTTCTTACCGGTAAGTTTACGGAGGTAGTACAGCTTAGCACGACGTACCTTACCGTATTTATTCACGGTAATTTTTTCGATAAACGGAGAATCGAGCGGAAAAATACGCTCTACGCCGATGTTACCCGACATTTTACGTACGGTGAAACGTTTGTTACCAGTATGGCCCGAGATGCGGATTACATCGCCACGGTACTCCTGGATACGCTCCTTGTTACCTTCTTTAATACGATAGGCAACAGTCACGGTGTCACCAGCCTTGAATGCAGGATGGTTGTTTTCAACCAGAAAAGCCTGTTCGGCTACTTTAATTAAGTCCATTGTATTCACAATTTTGTGTTGATCGCAATCGCGCAATATTCACAGTTCTCACTTAGCTGTCAGAGATTGGGCGAAAAACGGGTTGCAAAGGTAGTACAATTTCAGGATTTTACAAAACCGGAAAATAAAAAAATCGCATTACTTTTTCTCAGGGAGTCCTACGAAACACTACTATACGCTTGTCACAAGCAACCAATCATTGAAATATTTCCATTTCGACACGTTCGATAAGCACCTATGATTTCCATATTTCACCCCCCTCCCGTCTTCATTCGTCGGGTTTTTACCTTCACTCACCGATTTTTTCTTGCTCCGTGTGCTGATAGTCATTACTTTTGCACCATCACAATTTAAAAATTTCAGCATGGAAACTTCAAATCAATTTTCAACACCTCCCCGCCGCCGTTCGGGTTTATTCTTCGGACTGGGACTTATCGCCGTAGGCGCCATCTTATTAGCCATCAATTTCGGCAGTCTGCCACAAGGTCTGAAAAGCATCGTTTTCTCCTGGCAGATGCTGATTGTCGTCATAGGGATCTTCAACCTTCGTCAGCGTCATCAGATTCCGTGGGGGATCACGCTCATTTCGGTAGGTACTTTCTTCATGATTCCTAAACTGGCGCGGGTATTTCCGATGTATTTTCCGGGCGTCGAAAATTTCACTGCTACCTACTGGCCGCTGTTACTTATTTTTGCCGGCGTCATCTTTCTTGTTTTCCGTTATTTCTTCTCCGATTATTTCGATGCGGGTCATTGGAAACATCGTATTCATCAGCCGGGCAAACACAGCTCATCGAACATTTACGGAAGTTTTGAGAAAAACAGCGTATTCGGTAGCGGCGAACACATTATTTTAGATGAAGAATTTAAAGGAGGCGAAATCAATTCTATTTTCGGGGGAATGACGCTCGACCTGCGCCGCACCAAATTGCCCGAGGGCGACAGCTACCTCGAAGTAAATGCTGTGTTTGGCGGGGTAACTTTGTACATCCCCGGCGACTGGGCGGTAATCAGCCAGATGGATGCCGTTTTTGGCGGCTTTGAAGATCGTCGCCGGATTATTGAGCCGGTCGACAATAGCAGACGACTGATTATAAAAGGAGCCTGTGTATTCGGAGGGGGAGAAATAATCGGGTAAGAAAAAACGACCCGGACTATATTCAACCCATAAAATATCATCAACCGCTAACGCTCCATTGTCATCCATGCAACTAACCATCAGGCAACTTTTGCTCCCGGCTTCGGCACTCACAGGGTTTGCACTCCTGCAAACCCTGGCCCTGCTGCCGGTTGCCAATATCTACTTTTGGCAGCTATTACCCGACTCGCTACTCCATTCGCTCGGGTGCGGACTGCTCGCCATTCCGCTTCTCAACGTGGTTCGTTTCAGTCGCCTCGAAGCAGTATCGCCTACCCTGCGCTTTGTCAATTACAGTATGTACGTAGCCGTTGCCACGGCAGCCGCAGCAGGCAGCGCCTATCTGGCCGAATTAGTGATTTTCGGTCCGGACACTGCAGCAGGCTACCAAACCCTGATTCCGTTGAGAGCTTTGCTGAACGCCTGTATCTTTTCCGGGATTTTGGTATGTGTCAAAACATCGGACAAGGAATCTGAAATAACTGAAATCGCCCCGGAAGCCGGAGACTTTCCGATTGACCGGGACATACCAAAGCCGGCTATCCCCGATCGGTTTATTGAAAGCCCCATGGAAGCAAGCCGGCAAAACAACATTCACAGCGAACCGGCAGAACAAATCGACCCCACTCCATCCCTTGCCGCAAATCCGGCGCTTACCGCCATCTCCTACACTACCCGCATCGCCCTTCGTTCCGGAACTAAAATTCACGTCGTTCCCATCGACGAAGTTCTTTACCTGCAGGCCGATGGCGATTATGTACAAGTAGTCACCCCGCAGGGCCGCTTTCTGAAAGAGCAAACCCTGAAATCATTTGCCGGACAACTTCCGCCCGAACGCTTCGCCCGCGTTCACCGCTCCATACTGGTAAATATCGAAGCCATTTCACGCATCGAACGCTACGAAAAGAACACCCAGCAGCTCAGGTTGAAAAACGGCGATACGGTGAAGGTGAGTCAGCAGGGATATAAGCTACTGAGGCAGCAGCTGGGGTTGTAAACATCCTTCGTTGTTTGAAAACCACATGAAAACCTGTATCGTAGCCGGGATAATCCGGTAAAATAAAAAAACAGGGCATAACAATTTAATTGTCCCGGACCAACGACACATCGTCCACCTGGCACGAAGCCCCGGCCTGTGCGTCGGCATAAAACCCGATTTCCACCTTCCCGTTGCGCACCGCCACCTTTTTCAACTCCACGGAAGTCCAACCCTGCGCACCGGGAGCCAAACTCTTCACCCGTTTCCGGCCGCCGCTTTCGGCATACATGTATAACACATGAAAACCCGCAGTATACTTCACTTTGGCTGTGAGCGTATACCGGCCATCGGGTAATTTCACATAGGGAGTCGATTCGATCTGCTGGAACACCCGGCGCGTAAACGCAATGGTATCGGCTATATTCAGACTTTTTTCGCCTGTAACCTGCTTACGGTCGTCGGCAGTATTGTAATAATTGAGCACCGGCGAATGTGGAGATCCGATCACGATGGTATTTCCCTTGTACACTTTCGAGTACCAACCCTTCAGCTGCTCCTGCAAGGGCTTCACCGGCGAAGGAATATACTTCCGGTCGGCTTCAAAACTCGCATTTCGCACGTAATTATTCCCGGGAGCCACCCTCCATTCGCCGGTGGCCGCATTCAGCTGCCACGCATCGAGCGAATTGAAATACGGAGTTTCACCCTCAAACGACAGCGGGAACCACTGGTTATAACCCAGACCGTTCCCCGCAAAATTGGCCCACCGGTCGCCGCAGTAAATAACCGTTTCCTGCTTACTGCCCCTCACCGAAATAAAAAATCCGGTTTGCGTGACATGTGCGTAATCGTCCATACTTCCCGGCACGATGAGCATATTATTTTCGGGACGATAGGGGCCGCGAATCTCATCGGCTACCAGGTAGTAGGCATACGACGAATCCCAGCCATAGAGGTTGGAAGCAAACATATAATATTTGCCCTGGTACTTCACCATGCAGTTGCCTTCGCGACCTTCGCCTTTGAAGATTTCCGTACAATCGAGCAGATCGACTTTTCCATCCACAACCCCGATTTCAGAAATATAAATCCGGTTCCGGCCCCGGCCGTAGGAGTATACCAAATACGATTTCCCCGTATCTTCATCGGTAAACACGGTCTGATCGCCGGTATTGGAAGTGCCGATAACGGGTTCCATACTCTTCCGGTGATGCCATTTAAACGGTCCGGCCGGCGAATCGGAAAGCAAAAACAAAAGCTGATCGTTGTGCTGGATCATCATGGCATACTGGTTCAGCTCTTTTATAAACGCCACGCCCATGCGCCCCACCCAGGCAGTACGGCCGAAATTACGGTCGAGCTCACCGCGCTGCAGCACCGGCCCCACAGCCGTCCAGTTCACCAGGTCGGTAGAAGTATAGCAGGTCACCGCCTCGAAATAGTCGTGGGAATGGGTCACCGACGGATCGGCACGGTACAACTCAGCCTGTTTATAATGCACGCCGTACCAGTAATACTGCTGCTGGCCCGTGGAAGGATCGGCAAAGCGAAACACACCGCCCCCCTGACTGTAAACAGGCCGGCCATCGATCGTATTCCAGAAAACATTATTTTTAATCGTATTCGGCTGTGCCGCAACCCCTATGAATGAAAGAAAAAAGAACAGAATAAAAACCAGGCGTGCCATGTGTAAAAAATTTGAGTTAATAAACAGGTGGCGGCCAGATATTTGGAATCCAGGCCGCAAGACAATCAGTTTTTCAGCACACTAACGCGGGATTTCACTTCCAGCTACAGTGGCCGGCATTGGTCGCTTTTCAGCACTTCGCCCGTTCCCATCAACAACCATTCGGGGTTTAAATCCGGAAATGTGTTACAAATTTTCTGACAATTATCCGACGATATCGATCCTCTTTTATCCAGGAAACCATTGGACAATCCGGTTAGTTGGTAAAATCTGTATCTGGTAATTTCTTTTAAAGCTATAAAATGTAAAACCCGTTCACGTATAGTCATATTATTTACAAAGTGCTAACAATCGATTGTCCTAAATGAGACGTTTGCAAAGGTAGTAAAAAATTTCAGTGATCAAAGTGCTTCGTTTTATTTTGAACTTTTTTAAAGTCCATCCACCAACTTTCCTGTAATTTTCGTATCTTTGCGCCCTCAAAAAAAGATTGTGTTACATGCAGAAAATCAGAAACATCGCTATTATCGCGCACGTTGACCACGGTAAAACTACGCTGGTGGACAAAATGCTACTGGCCGGAAACCTGTTCCGTGAAAACGAAAACGCCGGCGAACTTATTATGGACAACAACGACCTGGAACGCGAACGCGGCATTACCATCCTGGCCAAGAATGTGTCCATCGACTATAAAGGATATAAAATCAACATCATCGATACTCCGGGCCATGCCGACTTCGGGGGCGAAGTAGAGCGCGTGCTCAATATGGCCGACGGCGTACTGCTGTTGGTGGACGCATTTGAAGGACCTATGCCCCAGACGCGATTCGTACTGCAGAAAGCCCTTCAAATCGGATTAAAACCAATTGTGGTAATCAACAAAGTAGACAAGCCGAACTGCCGGCCCGACGAAGTACACGAAATGGTGTTCGATCTCATGTACAACCTCGACGCAACCGAGGAACAACTCGATTTTCACACCGTATACGGCTCGGCCAAGAACAACTGGATGGGCAACGACTGGAACCAACCCACCAATTCGATTGCCACGCTGCTCGATGCCATCATCGAACATATTCCTGCTCCCGAAGTGCGTGAAGGAACGCCTCAGATGCTCATTACCTCGCTCGATTACTCCAACTACGTGGGCCGTATCGCCGTGGGCCGTGTTCACAGAGGCACTTTACGTGAAAACATGGACGTAGCCCTGGTAAAACGCGACGGAACGGTGGTCAAATCGAGAATCAAAGAATTAAACACGTTTACCGGCCTGGGACGTACCAAAACAAAAGAAGTAAGCTCGGGCGATATCTGTGCCCTGGTAGGCATCGAAGGGTTTGAAATCGGCGACTCCATTTGCGACCTGCTGAATCCCGAACCCCTGAAACCCATTGCCATCGACGAGCCCACCATGAGCATGGTATTCACGATCAACGATTCGCCTTTCTTCGGAAAAGAAGGAAAATTTGTTACATCGCGGCATATCCACGACCGACTGGTGAAAGAATTGGACAAAAACCTCGCATTGCGTGTCGAAAAAAACCTGAATGCCGACGTTTGGAACGTATACGGGCGCGGAGTGTTGCATCTCTCGGTATTGATTGAAACCATGCGGCGCGAAGGTTACGAACTGCAGGTAGGTCAGCCGCAGGTGATTTATAAGGAAATCGACGGCAAAAAATGCGAGCCCATCGAGCAGTTAAGCATCAACCTCCCCGAAGAAAGCTCCGGAAAAATCATCGAGATGGTGGCCATGCGTAAAGGTGAAATGATAAGCATGGAAATTAAAAACGACCGCGTTCAGCTCGAATTCATGATTCCTTCGCGTGGAATTATCGGGCTGCGCACCAACGCCCTGACAGCTTCGGCCGGAGAGGCGATTATGTCGCACCGCTTCGTGGAATACCAACCCTACAAGGGTGATATTGAGAAACGCGTCAACGGATCGATCATCGCCATGGAAAGCGGCACGGCCTATGCTTACGCCATTGACAAATTACAAGATCGCGGCCGGTTTTTTATCTTCCCGCAGGATGAAGTTTATGCCGGACAGGTGGTAGGCGAAAACGCCAAGGAAGGCGATATGATTGTGAACGTTACCAAGTCGAAAAAACTGACCAATATGCGTGCGTCGGGCGCCGACGACAAAGCCCGGCTTATTCCGCCCATCGTTTTCAGTCTCGAAGAAGCGCTCGAGTATATCAAAGAAGATGAATATGTGGAAATTACACCAAAAAGCATTCGTCTTCGCAAGATTCTTCTCGACGAAAACGACAGAAAACGGATGGCAAAGAAATAATTCGTAAAAAATTTGTATCTTTGCGGACTTTTTACTAAAAAGTTAGATAACTATCAGCTAATTAAATATGAACATTGTCAGAAAAGACCACGACAGCGTCAATGCTACCCTTACCATCAGCATTGAAAAAGCCGACTACAGCGAAAAAGTAGAAAAGACCCTGCGCGACTACCGCAAGAAAGCCAATATTCCCGGCTTCCGCCCGGGCATGGTACCCATGGGTTTGTTGAAAAAAATGTATGGTAAATCGATACTTGCCGACGAAATCAACAAAATGCTTTCGGATGAATTGTACAAGTACATCCGCGAAAACAATATTAACATCCTGGGCGAACCGCTGCCCAACGAAGAAGAACAGAAGGAAATCGACTTCAACACCCAGGAAGATTTTGAATTCTCGTTCGATCTGGGTCTGGCTCCCGAGTTTGAAGTGGAACTGAACAAGAAAGACAAAGTTAAATTTTACCACATTGCCGCCAGCGACGAAATGGTGAATAATCAGGTAAAATCGTACACCGGCCGTTACGGCAAATACGCTCAGGAAGAAACCGTGGAAGAAAAAGACATGGTGAAAGGCCTGATCGTGGAGCTCGAAGGCGGCCAGGTGAAAGAAGACGGAATTCAGGTAAGCGACGCGGTACTTACACCTGCTTACATGAAGGATGAAGCTTCGAAAAACAGTTTTGTGGGAAAGAAAGTAGGCGATCAGGTCACGTTCAATCCGAAAACAGCTTTTGAAAACGAAGCCGAAATTGCATCGCTCCTGAAGGTGAAGAAAGAAGAGCTTGCCGGTTTGTCGGCCGATTTCCTCTTCACCATCGAAAGCAACACCCGCTATCACGAAGCCGAAGTGAATCAGGAATTGTTCGACAAGGTATACGGCGATGGCGTTGTAACTTCGGAAGAAGAGTTCATTGCCCGCATCAAAGCCACGATCGAAGAACAGCTTCAGCAGGACAGCAACTACAAATTCGGAATCGATGCCCGCGAAGCGTTGATCAAAAAATACAACGACCTTGTATTTCCCGATGCATTTCTGAAACGCTGGTTGCTCGCGACCAACAAAGAGCTTACGGCCGAAAAAATCGAAGAAGATTACCCGAAGATGATTGCCGATTTGAAATGGCAGCTGATCAAGGATAAAATCGCCCGGGCCAACAACGTACAGGTTGAAAACGAAGATGTACAGGCTTACGGCCGTCAGGTGGCCCGTGCCCAGTTTGCGCAATACGGCATGACCGGCCTCGACGATGCCATCCTCGACAACTACGCGAAAGATATGTTCAAGAACGAAGAGCAGTTGCGCAACATTATCGATCGTGTGGCCGAGAATAAGGTAATCGACATCGTCAAAAACACCGTAAAACTCGATACGAAAGAAGTTTCGATCGAGGAATTCAACAAAATGTTTGAATAAGGTTTAATTTAGTACAAAAGGCACAAAAGTTTAGTTGCGGTAGGTCGGGAATCAGTTTATTTGATTAATTTTACGCCTCCAAAAATTAAACCTTTTGTGCCTTTTGTGCATCTAAAAATTTGACAGATATGAAACAGAACGAATTTCAACACTTTGCAACCAAGCATTTAGGATTGAGCAGTTTAGGTCTGGAAAACTACATGAAGATTACCAGCAGCTATATTTCTCCGTCGATTCTGGAAGAACGTCAGCTGAATGTGACCCAGATGGACGTATTCTCCCGGTTGATGATGGACCGCATTATTTTCCTGGGCACTCAGATCGACGATTACACGGCGAATGTAATCCAGGCTCAACTCTTGTTTCTCGACTCTTCGGATCCGGGGAAAGACATTTCGATTTACCTGAACTCGCCGGGCGGGTCGGTATATGCCGGCCTGGGTATTTACGACACCATGCAGTTTATCGGTTCCGATGTCGGCACCATCTGTACCGGCATGGCAGCTTCGATGGCTGCGGTATTGCTGGTAGCGGGAGCCAAAGGTAAACGCTCGGCGCTCAAACATTCGCGGGTGATGATCCACCAGCCTATGGGAGGAGCGCAGGGACAGGCATCGGATATCGAAATCACCGCCCGCGAAATCCAGAAACTGAAAAAAGAACTGTATACGATTATTGCCGATCATTCGGGAAATGAGTTCGAACGGATTGAAAAAGATTCGGACCGCGACTACTGGATGACCTCGCAGGAAGCGCTGGAATATGGCATGATCGACCGTATTCTCATCAACGACAAGAAGAAATAAGGAATGGCAAAACAACTCCGACATTGCTCTTTCTGCGGCCGCCCCGAATCGCAGGTCGAATTTATGATCATGGGGCAGAACAATTCGCAAATATGCAACGAATGCGCGTTGCAGGCGGCCGAAATCGTAAAAGAAAATGCCGTCAGCAAATCGAAACTACCGAATATCCACCGCGACAATGTGCCCAAGCCCATGGAGATCAAGGAATACCTCGATCAATATGTAATCGGGCAGGACGAGGCCAAGAAGTTCCTTTCGGTAGCGGTATATAATCATTACAAGCGCCTGATGCAGGAAAAAACCAACGACGATGTGGAGATTGAAAAATCGAATATCATCATGGTAGGTTCCACCGGCACCGGCAAAACCCTGCTGGCCCGCACCATCGCCCGTAAGCTGCATGTTCCCTTCACCATCGTCGATGCCACGGTACTTACCGAAGCCGGCTATGTAGGCGAGGACATCGAGAGCATCCTTACCCGCCTGCTGCAGGTGGCCGACTACGATGTGAAGGCGGCCGAACGAGGCATCGTGTTTATCGACGAAATAGACAAGATAGCCCGCAAAAGCGACAACCCGAGCATCACCCGCGACGTGAGCGGCGAAGGCGTGCAGCAGGGATTGCTCAAGCTGCTCGAAGGTTCGGTGGTGAATGTTCCGCCCCAGGGAGGACGCAAACATCCGGAACAGAAGATGATAGCCGTAAACACCCAGAACATCCTCTTTATTTGCGGGGGAGCCTTCGACGGTATCGAGAAAAAAATTGCCGCCCGGCTCAACACCAAGGTAGTCGGCTACAGCGCCACCCTCGAAAAAGAACATATCGACAAGCATAACCTGTTGCAATACATTGCCCCGCAGGACCTGAAGTCGTTTGGCCTGATTCCCGAGATCATCGGGCGTCTGCCCATCCTCACTTACCTCGAACCGCTCGACCGGGAGGCACTGCGCAACATCCTCACCGAACCCAAAAACTCCATCGTGAAACAATACCTGAAGTTGTTCAGGATGGACGATATCGAGTTGGTGTTTGCCCCGGAAGTGCTGGACTATATCGTGGACAAGGCCATCGAATTCAAACTGGGAGCACGAGGTTTGCGGTCGATAACCGAAACCATCATCATGGACAAAATGTACGAAATGCCTTCGAAAAAAGAGCCGACACTCTTCATCGAGCTGCCGTACGCCATCAGTAAGATCGAAAAAGCCAACGTGAACAGGCTGAAAAGTGCCTGACCCATGTACCGCTTAATTCTGTGAGCGGCTCGATTATAAACAGATCGCAACAGGATAAATGCAAAAAACAGCATTTATCCTGATTTTTTTCCGAAAAAGACTTGTATATTTGAAATCTGTTTATAATTTTGCTTAGTCAAACATTCATCTATGACAACTCATTCAGAATTAACGGCACAACTGAAAAAAAACTTCGGGTTCGATAGTTTCAAGGGCAACCAGGAGGCAATAATCCAGAATGTGCTTAACCAAAAAGATACATTTGTGTTAATGCCTACCGGAGGTGGTAAGTCGTTGTGCTACCAGCTACCGTCGCTGCTTATGGAAGGCACGGCCATTGTAATCTCGCCGCTGATTGCACTGATGAAAAATCAGGTGGATGCTATGCGAAATTTCAGTGAAGAGGACGGGATAGCCCATTTCATCAACTCGTCGCTCACCAGGCAGGCGATTGATGCGGTGAAGGCCGACATCGTTTCGGGAAAAACAAAACTGCTGTACGTAGCTCCCGAATCGCTCACCAAAGACGAAAACATCGAGTTCCTGAAACAAGTTAAGATTTCGTTTTACGCGGTGGATGAGGCCCACTGTATTTCGGAATGGGGGCACGATTTCCGCCCCGAATACCGCCGCATACGGCCCATCATCAACGACATAGGCTCCGCGCCGCTGATAGCGCTCACGGCAACAGCCACACCCAAAGTACAACACGATATCCAGAAAAACCTGGGAATGTTGGGTGCTACCGTGTTCAAATCGTCGTTCAACCGCGAAAACCTCTACTACGAGGTGCGCAACAAGACGAACACCATCGACAAGGACATTATTAAGTTTATACGTGCACAAAACGGAAAATCGGGCATTATTTACTGCCTGAGCCGCAAAAAAGTGGAAGAACTGGCCGAAACCCTGAAAGTAAACGGTATTTCGGTGCTGCCTTATCACGCGGGTATGGACTCGGCCGTCCGGTCGCAAAACCAGGACATGTTCCTGATGGAGAAGGTACAGATCATTGTTGCAACCATCGCTTTCGGAATGGGGATCGATAAACCCGACGTGCGTTTTGTACTTCATTACGATATGCCCAAAAGCCTGGAAGGTTATTACCAGGAAACCGGACGTGGGGGCCGCGATGGTGGCGAGGGACAGTGTATTGCCTATTATGCCTACAAGGACCTCGAAAAGCTGCGTAAGTTCATGCAGGGGAAACCCGTTGCTGAACAGGAAATCGGTAATCAGTTGTTATTAGAAACACAGGCCTATGCCGAATCGTCGGTATGCCGCAGAAAATTATTATTACATTATTTTGGAGAAGAGTATAAACAAGACAATTGTGGGAGTTGCGATAACTGTATGAAACCGAAAAAGACAATGGAAGGTCAGGAGTTACTGGTTGTGATACTGGAAACCATCCTGGCAGTGCGCGAGAAATTCAAAGCAGAGCATATTGTTGACATTTTAAAAGGTCACGAGACCTCCGATGTGACCTCGTACCAGCACGATGAGCTCGATAGCTTCGGATCGGCGCCCGAGGAAGATGAGAAATTCCTTCAGGCCATCATCCGCCAGGCGATGATTGCCGGATATATATCGAAAGATATTGAAAACTACGGACTACTGAAGCTCACTGCAGCCGGTAAGTCGTACCTTAAGAAACCGACTCCGTTCCCCGTAGTCAAGGACAACGATTTTGAAGACGACGACGAAGAGGCGGCCGTTAAATCGGGTGGAGGTACTTGTGCGGCCGACGATGTGCTGTTTTCCATCCTGAAAGATCTGCGTAAAAAATTATCGAAGAAACTGGAAGTCCCTCCTTTCGTTATCTTCCAGGATCCTTCGCTCGAAGCCATGGCAACTACTTACCCTATTACCATGGATGAGTTGCAAAACATCCCGGGAGTAGGGGCCGGAAAGGCGAAACGCTATGGGGAGGAATTCCTCAAAGTGATTAAAGAGCACGTGAAGGAAAACGAAATTATTCGTCCCGAAGACTTACGCGTTCGTACGGTAGCTAAAAAATCGCAGCTGAAAGTATCGATCATCCAGGCTATCGACCGGAAAATCGCACTCGACGACATTGCCGATTCCAAAGGACTCGACATGGGCGAATTGCTCGACGAAATTGAAGCCATCGTTTACTCGGGCACCAAGATCAATATCGATTATTTCCTCCAGGAAATAATGGAACCCGATCATGTGGACGAGATTTTCGACTATTTCCGCACTGCCGAGTCCGATAAGATAGATGCTGCGTTGCGTGAATTGGGAGAAGATGATTTCAGCGATATTGAAGTACGGCTGGTACGGATCAAATTCTTATCGGAAATAGGAAATTAAACACACACGAAATGCATTAGAAAATCAAGTATAACTGAAAGCGGTTGCGATGAAGGAGCTATTCCCATCCAACCGCTTTTTGCAAAAAATCGCACATCCATGAAGAAACTGTTTGGAACTGTCGGCCTGATGCTGATGGCTGTCGCCGCAGGGTTGGCGCAACAAAGTAAAGGTACGGAAACCATCGCACAACGATTTGCACAGCTATGGTACCACAATCCGCAAGAAAAAGTGTATTTACATACCGACAAGCATTTTTACAGTGCCGGCGAAACCATCTGGATTAAATCGTATCTGGTGAATGCAACCACCCATCAACCGTCGACCAAGAGCAATTACGTGTATGTCGAGTTGCTCGACTCGGCCATGCGGATGAAACAGCGCGTTAAATTCCGGCGTGATGGTGCCGGCGCTTTCGGGATGCTGAAACTTCCCGCCGACTACAGCCCCGGCGAATACACCCTGCGTGCCTACACTTACTGGATGCAAAATACGGGAAAAGAGTTTTTCTTTCATAAAAAAATAAGCCTTGGCAATCTGATCGACACCCGGTCGGCACTGGCTAAAGTACTCGACAAAACGAAACAGCCCGATAACGACCCCGACGAATTCGACCTTCAGTTTTTTGCCGAAAGCGGCACTTTTCTGACGGGTATGCTACAAACGATCGCTTTTAAAGCTATAGGTGCCGACGGGCTTTCGGAGACGGTAAAAGGAACTATTGTAAACCAGCACAACGAAGAGGTGGCAACTTTTGCTTCAACTCATCTGGGGATGGGTAAGGTAGTGCTGATGGCCCAGCCGGGCGACCGGTTTACAGCAAGGGTAACGAGCGCCGGCGGAAAGGAGAAGCAGGTCGAGCTGCCCATACCCGCCGACCGGGGTATCGGGTTGAATCTGAGTTACAACCGGAACCGGGTGAGCTTTACCGTTGCCAACAATACGCCCCTGCCCATCGATTCGTTGCGCCTGCTCATCCACTGCCGGGGCGAAGTAGTGATACACGCAGCACTCAGCAAGTACGAAGGTCAGCTGCCCGAAAGTATACTTCCGGCGGGAATCAGCAGTTTTTCGATTATCGATACACGGAACAGGGTTTGGTGCGAACGCCTGTATTTTTCGCGCAATTTTATCGAACCGCTCATTACGATGCAAACCGATAAGGAATCGTACCTGAGTCGCGAACCCGTAGAGCTGGACTTTCTGATTCAAAAAGCCGACTCTACCCCGCTGCCCGGAAGTTTCTCGGTAAGTGTGACCGACGCTTTTCACGTTGGGCGCGACACGATCAACGACGATTTGCGAAGCTATCTGCTGCTCAGCTCCGACCTTCGCGGCTATATCGAATCGCCACAGCATTATTTCAACGACAACAGCCTGCAAACCCGCGAAAAAACCGACCTGTTGATGCTTACACAGGGATGGCGCCGGTTCAATACGGCCGAAATTGCACTGAAACAATACCCCGAGAATAAATATTACATGGAAGTAGGGCAAGCCATATCGGGTAAGGTGTACAACCTGTTCAAGAAACCGGTAAAGAATAACAATGTAATTTTACTCAACGGGTATAAAAACAAAATCCGTTTTGCCACCACCGATAGCGTCGGGCAGTTTTACTTCGACGGGATCGAATTTCCCGACAGTACCAACATTATGCTGAAAGCCATGTCGAAATCGAAAATCGTGGACGTGGAAGTAGTTCCCGATGCGGAGCAATTTCCCTCGGTTCCCGTGCATCTTCCCGATTACCTGTTCGGCAAAAAACCAATCAGCGACGAATACCTGCAAGCCAGTCGCGAAAAATATTATATCGACGGGGGCATGATGGTTATCGACCTGAGCGAAGTGACGGTTAGTGCCGAGAAGAAAACAGCATCATCGGAATATTACTACTCGTCGCTTGCCGACAACCGACTCGATGCCAAACGATTGGCCGATTACCAGGGAATGAGGGTGCTCGACATTCTGAGTATGCTTCCCGGGGTGGAAGTAAACGGCGATAATATTTCGATACGCGGCGGTGGTAAGCCCTTGTTTCTTATCAATGGCATCGAAACGGAATATGCCGAGGATATCAATTACCTCAATGTGACGGATGTGGAAGAAATCATGCTGTTCAAAGGACCTTCGGCTGCTATATTCGGAGCGCGCGGCGGCAATGGCGCCATCGCCTTTACGCTGAAGCAGGGATACGAAGCTCAAGGTAAATCCTCGTCGAGTCTGTCGGCGATCAAGCCTCTGGGTTTTCAGATTGCCGATGAATTCTACATGCCCCGGTACGATGTGGATAGTGTTCGCAATAATCCTAAGCGCGACCTGCGTACCACCGTATATTGGAATCCGGAGGTGCAACCCGATTCTACCGGACGGGTAACTCTGAAGTTCTACACGGCCGACAATCCGAACGACTACCGGGTAGAGCTCCAGGGATTGGGGCACAACGGTACCATCTGTCGCTACAAGGGTACGATCCGGCGACGGTAAATAAAAAACCTCCGGAACGATCCGGAGGTTTTTTTGTTCTAACGACCGGCTTCCTGCTGTACGACCCTGGTAGGAGTTTTACTGGTAGGAGCGGCTTTTTTCCCCGAGTCGGGCGGGGCAATCGGGATACTGTCGAGCCGGCTGCGCAAGCTATCCTGCATAAACGCAATGTATTCGCGTTTCAGCGAGATGCTGTCCACTGTAACCCGGAACTGGCCCTTGGTTGATTTTGCACCCAGCAAAACGCCCGAAAGCGAATCGACGGCCAGGTTGCGACGGGCCACCAGCCGGAAATGATACCTCCGGAGTATACTATCGTTTTTAATCGGGTAACTCAGGCTGTCGGTATGTCCGTCGGCATAATGAATACGCAGGGCTGCATACACACCTTCGCTCGAATCGCGGGGTTCGCGGCGCATTCGAAAACGCAGGTGATACACATCGCGGGTCATCAGGTCGGAATTTTGGATTGAAAACGCAAGCCTGGTGCGCGTCGAATCGGGCGTAAAGCGATACGACGCGGCAAGCGCCGGCAAATCGGTAATCGTCGGCCTTTTCAGAATCGAGTCGGGAATCGCGAGTTCGTATTTTCCATCGATCACATCTTTTTCGAGCTGTTCCAGCTGGCGCGTTACATTTGCATAAATACGTTCGAACCGCTTGGGTTGTTTGGTGTAATATACCAATGAGGAATCGAAATTGGCTTTGGTGATGCCATGCTTTTCGAACAAGGCGTTGTAGTAATACACCTGCAGCCGGTCGTCGCCCGCTATTTCGGGATGCTGGGCCAGCACTCCTTCGAGCAGGTGGAGATCGGTAAGAAAGAGCCGCATCTCGCGCTGACTCATTACGCCGTCGGGGCGGCTGCTACAGGCCGCCATCACGAACAGTAGTCCTATCAGCAATCCATTACGCATTTTCCACTTCTTTTTTCTTCGACTTATCCGATTCGAGGTGCTCGTTCAGGTCTTTTCGGTAAAACAGCAGGATAATGGCAGCAGCCACACTGATGGCCGAATCGGCCACGTTAAACACCGGGCTGAAAAAGAGCGTTTCACCCGCCTCGTTCACGATAAGCGGGAAATACAACATGTCGACCACCTTACCATAGAACAAGGGAGCATATCCTCCTTCGGCCGGCAGAAAACTGGCTACCTGTCCGTAGCTGTCGTTGAACAGGACGCCGTACAGCACGGAGTCGAAAATATTGCCTGCAGCCCCTGCCAGCAACAAGGCTACCGACAACACGAAACCGGTACGCGCTCCCTTTTTAATTAAGTAATAAATAAAATAGCCCAATCCGCCCACCGCCACGATTCGGAACAGCGTAAGAAACAGCTTCCCGAAAATCTCCATTCCAAAAGCCATCCCGTTGTTTTCAATAAAATAAATCTGAAACCAGCTGAATACTTCGATCGATTCGCCGATTCTGAAATTGAGCTTAATGTAGAATTTACTCACCTGGTCGATGAGTAAAACAATAAAAATCAGAAGTAAAGATTTTTTTGTTACCGACATAAAAAAGGTATTAAACAACAAAACGGCAAAAGATCAACTGAAGCGACCCTTTTGCCGGTTTGCAATGTGTAGAGTTGAATTTATTTCTGCTGCGATTTGGCTTCAATGCTCAGGGTGGCGTGGGGCACGGCGCGCAGGCGTTCCTTGGGAATCAACTTACCTGTTTCCCGGCAAATTCCGTAGGTTTTATTCTCGATGCGTACCAGGGCAGCCTGAAGGTGTTGAATAAACTTCATCTGACGTTGAGCCAACCGGCCCGATTCTTCTTTGGTGAGTGTAGCGGCACCTTCCTCCAACACCTTGAAGGTGGGCGAAGTATCCATTACATCGTTGCCGTCGAGATTGGTAAGTCCGTTTCTCAACATCTCGTAATCTTTCTGAGCTTTATCGAGTTTTTCGAGAATAATCTGACGGAATTCATCCAGCTCAGCATCCGAATATCTTATTTTTTCGTCCATACTCTTAGTAGTGATTAGGGGTTAGTGATTAGTGGTTGGTGAACCACCTGAAAATTGCTGCGAATATACGATTTTTGTTTCAGTTGGGCAATAGTTTAAAAAACAGCTTTGGCCACCCGTTTAACACTTTGCGTCGCCATCATGGTGTAAAAATGAATGCTCGGCGCTCCATGGGCAATAAGATCCTTTACCTGAGCCGTACACCATTCAATTCCCACCTCAACGGCCTGTTCGTCGGAGGTACAACTGCGCAAAGCAACGGCAAAATCTTCGGGTATATCGGTATGAAAAATCTTCGGCAATACCGTCAGCTGATTCATCAGGGTGATGGGCTTAATGCCCGGGATCACAGGGACCTGAACTCCGGCCGCGCGCAATTTACCGACAAAATCGTAATACTTCCGATTGTCGAAAAACATTTGCGTAACCAGGTATTCGGCACCGGCATTTACTTTCTGAATTGCATATTGAATATCCGAATCGAGGTTGGGAGCTTCTTCATGTTTCTCGGGATAGCAGGCCATACCGTACGAAAAAGGCTGAACAGCCGAACGTAGTTTGGTACCATCGTAAAAATAACCCTCGTTAAACCGGTTCACCTGCGCCTGCAGTTCGGTTGCATGGCTGTGGCCCGTTGGGATAAACGACTTATCGTGACGGGCTTTATCGCCCCGCAGCAACAACAAATCGGTAATTCCTAAAAATTGAAGATCGATCAGCACGTATTCGGTCTCTTCGGGTGTAAAGCCGCTGCATAAAATATGCGGAACCACCGGAATGTGGTATTTATTCTGAATTGCGGCCGCAACAGCCACCGTTCCGGGCCGGTGGCGCTCGGCAACCCGCTCAAACAATCCGCCTGGTAATTCCTTGTAAACCATCTCGCTACGATGGGTGGTAATATTGATATACTTCGGATCGAATTCGCGCAAGGTATCGATGGTTCGGTACACCGATTCGATGCCGTTCCCCTTTAACGGAGGAAGCAATTCGAAGGAAAAAGCAGTTTTACCGGCGGTGGTAATTCTATTAACAATACTCATGAAACACTTATTTTCAGTAAAACGAATTAAAGTGTGCAAAAGTACGAATAATATTCGAGATAGATAGTCGCCAACTGTTGCCCGGACGGGATTTTTGTGCTATATTTGTGTGTTTTTTTGTAAAGCACTAAAGTCGTTAAAAATAAACAAGTTACTATAGAAATGAGTGAAGAAGAAAAAAATACGGGCAATGCATCGTACGGTGCAAGCAGTATTCAGGTATTAGAAGGATTAGAGGCGGTTCGCAAGCGCCCTGCCATGTACATAGGCGATATCGGACTCAAGGGTTTGCACCATTTGGTGTACGAAGTAGTGGATAACTCCATCGACGAGGCCCTGGCCGGACATTGCGATACCATCCATGTTACCATCAACGAGGACAACTCGATTACCGTGGTCGACAATGGGCGCGGTATTCCCGTCGATATACACGAAAAAGAAGGCAAGTCGGCACTCGAAGTGGTAATGACCGTGCTGCATGCCGGAGGTAAATTCGACAAAGGCTCGTATAAAGTGTCGGGTGGTTTGCATGGTGTGGGCGTTTCGTGCGTGAATGCCTTGTCGACCCTGCTGCACGTGGAGGTAGCGCGCGACGGCAAGCTGTACATGCAGGAATACGAGCGTGGCGTACCCAAGTTTGACGTGAAAGAAATCGGCACATCGAGTTCGACAGGCACTTCGGTAACCTTTAAACCCGACGACACGATTTTCGTGGAAACCGTTTATCGTACCGAGATTCTCACCAACCGTCTGCGTGAACTGGCATTTCTGAATGCCGGTATTACACTGACGCTTACCGACAAACGGGCAAAAGATGAAAATGGAAATCCAAAATCCGAAACATTCTTCTCCAACGAGGGATTGAAAGAATTTGTCGAATACATCGACGAAGCCCGCGAGAAACTTATCGACAACGTGATTCACATCACCACCGAGAAAAACGGGACTCCGGTGGAAATCGCGATGACTTACAACACTTCGTACAACGAGAATATCCATTCGTACGTCAACAATATCAATACGATTGAGGGGGGAACCCACCTGGCAGGCTTCCGTCGCGGACTTACCCGTACGTTGAAGAAATATGCCGAAGACAGTAAGATGCTCGAAAAGGTAAAGGTTGAAATCAGTGGCGACGACTTCCGCGAAGGCCTCACAGCCGTCATTTCGATCAAGGTGGCAGAGCCGCAGTTCGAAGGCCAGACCAAAACCAAGCTGGGCAACAACGAAGTGATGGGCTCGGTGGATATGGCCGTGAGCGAGGCACTTGGAAACTACCTGGAAGAAAACCCCAAAGCTGCAAAAATAATTGTGGAAAAGGTGATTCTGGCCGCTACTGCCCGGGCCGCCGCCCGCAAAGCCCGCGAAATGGTGCAGCGCAAGTCGCCTCTTTCGGGAGGAGGCCTGCCCGGCAAACTGGCCGACTGTGCCGACAAAGATCCGGCACGCTGCGAATTGTTCCTGGTCGAAGGAGACTCGGCAGGCGGCACCGCCAAACAAGGCCGGAGCCGGCAGTTCCAGGCCATCCTGCCTTTGCGCGGTAAAATCCTGAACGTCGAGAAAGCGATGCCGCACAAGGTACTCGAAAGCGAAGAAATCCGCAACATTTACACTGCTTTGGGGGTAACCATAGGCACCGAAGACGACAGCAAAGCGCTGAACATGACCAAACTGCGTTACCACAAGGTAATTATCATGACCGATGCCGACGTCGACGGAAGTCACATTGCAACGCTCATCATGACGTTCTTCTTCCGCCACATGAAAGAACTCATCGAACAAGGTTATCTGTACATAGCTACTCCTCCGCTCTACCTCTGCAAAAAGGGAAAAATTGAAGAGTATTGCTGGAACGACGCCCAACGTCAGGCTTTTATCGATAAATACGGAGGCGGAAACGAAGGATCGATCCACACGCAACGCTACAAAGGTCTGGGAGAGATGAACGAGATTCAGCTTTGGGACACCACCATGAATCCCGAAAACCGTACCTTGCGCCAGGTGACCATCGAAAATGCCGCGGCAGCCGACCATATCTTCTCCATGCTGATGGGCGACGATGTGGCTCCCCGCCGTCAGTTTATCGAAGAGAACGCTTCTTACGCAAAAATCGACGCATAACATACCGGATGAATCTATTCTGGAAACGCATACTGGGAATACTCCGGCCTACACCGATAATCGAAAAGCAGGAGTACGAGTTTCTGACCAACGCCGCCCGATACGAGGCCATCAGAAACTCTCCCGCTATCGCGTCGTATCGCCAGTTGTTTCTGGAGGTGAAGCTGTCGTCGCCCGCGACCCGCAAAACGAAGCAGCAAAAACTAAAGGAACTCGGCAAGCATCCCGACGTTAAACTCTACCTTGCTAATATCGGCGGTAAATTATACGGGCACCGCGATGTGTACCTGAGTTTCGGCGACGATTTTTACTGGGAAAAAGACAAACCCAATGCCTGGCGGCCCGGTTTCTTTTTTAAAAATGAAACGATGAAGCGAAATTACTCGTTTCACAACGAGCAGCAAGCCAATAATTCGGGTAACAATACCACCACCCGCGACGGGGTGTTGCAGATACACACGCGGCGTGAAGCCTGCAGGGCAATGGCCTGGCATCCGCGCAACGGTTTCGTGGAGAAAGATTTCTTTTACACTTCCGATATCATTCAGAACGCAGCGGCTTTCAACCAGCGTGGAGGCATATTCAAAGCCAAAATACGCTGCACAGGCAAGGTGCATCACGCGTTTTGGCTGGGAGGCGAACATCGGCAACCCCATATCAACATCTTCCATTTCAATGGGAAAGAAGTTCAAATGGGTTTTGTGAACAATAACTCGGGCGATGGCGTGACCATTTCCGGCATCGATCCTTCGGCATATTTTATTTACGGGCTCGAATGGACTCAACACGAACTCGTCTGGTCGGTGAACAATATCGTGGTGCTCCGCAGCACCGGCAATATTCCATGGGAGCCGCTTTTTATGAAGATCAATTCTTTTATTCCCGTACACGACGAAGGCGGCGAAGGCCTGCTGGAAGTCGACTGGGTAAGAGCTTATCAATTTAACACATGACCAAGGAAGTAATTATCAACGAACAGTGTATCGCCGGCGGAAACCGGCGATTCATGCTCATAGCCGGTCCGTGCGCCATCGAATCCGAAGAGATGACGATGCAGGTGGCCTCGTACCTTCAACAGGTATGCAACGAACTGAATATCCATTTCGTATTTAAATCGTCGTTCGACAAAGCCAACCGTACTTCGCCGGAAGCGCCCCGGGGGGTGGGAATCGACAAGGGACTGCAGATTTTAAAACGGGTAAAGGATGAGTTGGGACTGGCGGTAGTGACCGATGTGCACGAGAGCTGGCAGTGCGATCAGGTGGCCGAGGTGGCCGACATTCTTCAGATTCCGGCATTTTTATCGCGTCAGACCGATTTGTTGATAGCTGCCGCGCGCACCGGCAAGGCAGTCCATGTAAAAAAGGGACAATTCATGGCTCCCTGGGACATGAAAAATGTGATTCGTAAACTGGAAGAAACCGGCAACCGGCGCATCATGATCGGCGAGCGGGGTTCCAGTTTTGGTTACAACAACCTGGTGGTGGACATGACCGGATTGGTGGAGATGCGCAGTTACGGGTATCCGGTGGTGTTCGATGCTACTCATTCGGTGCAGAAGCCGGGCGGACAAGGTACTTCGTCCGGAGGAAACCGCGAAATGGTTCCTTACCTGATGCGTGCCGCACTGGCGGTAGGGGTAGATGTGATTTTTGCAGAGGTACATCCCGATCCCGACGCTGCCTTTTCGGATGGTCCGAACCAGATCAGGCTCGATAAGATGAAAGAGATTTTGCAGCAAGCTGTTGCGGTCGACGACCTTACCAAGCGTTTTCTGAGGGAAGCTGGTACCGCACCGGCCGCTCACGTACCCGCAGCCGATGAATTCAAGCGCCCCAAGAAGGAAATCCGGCTCTTCCTTACCGATGTGGATGGAGTTCAAACCGACGCCGGCATGTATTATTTCAACTCACGCGACGAGGCCAAACGCTTCAATGCCCACGACGGTATGGGCTTGCAGTTATTGCGGCGCTCGGGTATGAAAACCGGATTCATCACTTCCGAGGAGACCCGGCTGGTGGAGTATCGTTTTAAGAAGCTGAAGCTCGATTACCTGGTTCAGGGCAAGCGCGATGGGGGAAAACTGGCAGCGGCGCTGGAGATTTGCGAAAAGGAAGGGATTGGCCTGGATCAGGTGGCTTATATAGGCGATGATGTGAATTGCCTCGACCTGCTCGAACAGGTGGGATGGGCTGCGTGTCCGCGCGATGCCGTGAAAGCCGTAAAATCGGTACCCGGGATCACCATTTTGTCAAAAAAAGGAGGCGAAGGCTGTGTTCGTGAATTTATCGACATACTAATGGAATCATGAGTTATACGCGAAGGGCAAAAGAGATCGTCGAACAACAGATCGGCGAATTGAAGAAAATGCAACAGGCGCTGGGCGAAGAGTTCGACCGGGCGGTAGAAATGATTTATGCCTGCAAGGGCAAAACCGTGGTGATGGGGATAGGAAAGACCGGCACGATCGGTCATAAAATTGCTTCGTCGATGGCATCGACCGGCACCACCGCCATTTTTATCAATGCAGCCGAGGCCATGCACGGCGATTTGGGCATGCTGAATACCGGCGATGTGGTCGTACTGATTTCCAACAGCGGCAGTTCACAGGAAATATTAAACGTCATAGCGCCGGTTAAACGCATTGGCTGTCCGATAATAGGTATCACCGGCAATACGGCTTCACCCCTGGCCCGTGAGGCAGCGGTAGTGCTTAACGTGCATGTCGACGAAGAGGCCTGCCCGCTGGGATTGGCGCCCACCACTTCGACTACCGCCACCCTGGTGATGGGCGATGCTTTGACGATCTGTCTGATGGAAAAGCGTAATTTCAAAGCCGAGAACTATGCCTTGTACCATCCCGGAGGTGCACTGGGCCGTAAATTGCTGGTGCGGGTACGGGATAAAATGACAACTGATATTCCGCGGGTAACCGAAACTACGACTTTTAAGGACCTGATATACGAAGTGAGCAACAAGCGTCTTGGAATGACGGTGGTGGTTGATGCCGGCGGTGCCGCTACGGGAATAATTACCGATGGGGACATCCGCCGGGCGGTGCAAGGTTTCGACGATATTAAAAGCCTGACGGCCGGTGATTTCATGACGCGCAACTTCAAATCCATCGCTCCCCATCAGCTGCTTACCGAGGCTCTCGACCTGATGGATGCCAGCAACATCACTACGCTTCCGGTGATCGACGAAGGCAGAGTGGAAGGAATTATCTCTATACACCATATAATCGACTTCAAGTAACTCCTTACTGCATGAATCATAAGATGGTAGCTTACACCCTGGTAAGCTATGCGCATCTGGGCTGCCTGCCCGAATGTGTGCTGGTGGATACCGATGCGCAGGGTATACCCGGGGCCCGATCGGTGAAGCTGAAGAAAGAAACGCTTCCGCAGCAAACCGATTGGATGGACCAACAGGATATCCGGCTGGCGGAACTTTGTTTTCAGCTCGATCCTGATTGTATTGCGAAAAAGGTGAATTACGGCAAAAACCGGAGCTGGAGCGATATTGAACGGTTGTTGGCAAACACGAGAAGCAACGATGAAACGACACTTTATTTCCGTAACTACCTGATTGATTATGTGCAAAAGCGCATGGACCGGTTTTTTCAGTTAGTGGGAACGCGGCCATTGTATTTTCCCGTAGGAAAGTTCCCATTTATGTGGACAAGGATTCACCGGGTCGAAGATGTGCCTGAACTGATGTATTGTTTCGACAACCAGCCCGATAAAATTGTTTATTCGCTCGACATCCGGCTCAACAACCGGCCATTGAGTATTGCGAAAGGAGTATTGGTTACACAAAGTAAAGCGCGGATTCTGGTCGCCGATCGCTTGTACGAATTCGATCCGAGTGTGGATGGGATGAAGCTGGTCCCTTTTTTCACCAAACCATTTGTTACCGTACTCCAGAGCAATGCTCCCGATTACATCGAAAAAGTGATTATGCCGCTTACTACCACCAATCGCGTGGTGGCCAAGGGTTTCGACATCCAGCTGATCAGCGGTATGAGCAATGCGGTATTGCGGGTTCGTGAGAACAAGGCCAGCAGGCAGCTTAGCTTGTTTGATGCGACCGACGGTACGTTGCAGAGTGGTGAAGTAGTGCTGGAATTGCTGTTTGAATACGAGAATTTCAGGTTCTGGGCAGGCCAGGGAGCAAAAACCACCCGGCTGGAAATGAGCGACGATAGTTTTACGATTACAAAGGTGGAGCGCGACAAAGCGCTGGAAACGGAAATGATCGGGGCATTACGGCAGCTGGGTATCGATCTCGACGGTAGGATTAAGAAGATGTCGTACACCGATGGGATCGATTTTATCAATCAGCACCTCAAAACCATCGAGAGTGCCGGTATCGACGTACAGTTTGAAGCCAGCGGCGAGGCCAACCGGTTTTTTATCGGCGAACAGGAGATCTCGGTAGTCATTGAAGAAGAGCGGGACTGGTTCGACATTAAAGGCCGGGTTGTTTTCGGCGAATACGAGATTCCTTTCATCGTAATCTTGAATCATATACGCAGGAATCAACCTCAGCTGCGCCTGCCCGGGGGCGCCTATGCCATCATTCCCCAGGCCTGGTTCGACGAATACCGTAGCCTGGCCGAATTTTCGCGCACCGAAAACGGCAGGGTGATATTGAAAAAACACCACGTGATGGTCACCGGATCGTTCTACCAGAGCGGGAGTGTGAGGCTGGGCGATAAGTTGGGCATCCGTGCACTGCTGGAGGGAAAAGCTGTAGATGAGTTTGAGTTACCGAAGGGATTCAACGGACGCTTGCGCCGGTATCAGCAGGAGGGGTATAACTGGCTCCGGCAATTGAATGCGTTGAACCTCGGAGGATGCCTGGCCGATGACATGGGACTGGGAAAAACGGTGCAAACGCTTTGTTTGTTGCAGTGGGTAAAGGAGCAAGCCGAGGGCATGTCGTTGCTGGTGGTTCCCACGACTTTACTGTACAACTGGCGCAACGAAGCTGCACAGTTTTGCAGCGATCTGATTGTTTATACACATGCCGGCCCCGATCGTGCTGTGGACGCCGGATCGTTTGCAGGGGCCGATCTGATCTTGACTTCGTATGCTATACTCCGGCGCGATGCAGAGTTGTTGCGCCGGCTCGAATTCAATTATGTTATCCTGGATGAGGCGCAGGCGATCAAGAATCCGCATTCGCTTACAGCTACAGCCTGTTTCGGGATCAAGGCGCGGCATTATCTGACACTTACCGGTACGCCGGTGGAAAATTCGCTCAGCGATTTATGGACGCAGATGCATTTTGTAAACCGCAACATCCTGGGGAGTCTGCCTCGTTTTCTGAAGGAAAGTAAAAACGACGATAAATTGACATTATACCGCCGGCTCATCAGGCCTTTCCTGCTTCGCCGGCATAAAAACGAGGTGCTCAACGACTTACCCGAAAAATCGATCATCGTGCAATATTGCGACATGGATGAATCGCAGCAGGAATTCTACCGGGAAACCCGCAACCAGTTCCGGGATAAAATGCTGGACAAAAAAAACAGCAGGCAAAATGCGATCGCTTTACTCGAAGGCTTGATGCGGCTTCGCCAGGCGGCCAATCATCCGGTGCTGGCCGATAAACAGTACACCGGAAGTTCGGGAAAATTTGAATTGGTGTGCGAAATACTGGACGACATCCGGCGGCAAGGCAATAAAGCGCTCGTATTCAGCAGCTTCACCGAGCATTTAAAGCTATTTCGCAGGTACCTCGACGAACAACAGGTCAACTATTGTTATATCGACGGCTCCACGAGCGACCGGAAGGAACAGGTGGACCGGTTCCAAACCAGCGACGATTACCCGTTCTTTCTGCTCTCGCTCAAAGCCGGAGGCACCGGGCTCAATCTTACCCGGGCCAGCTATGTATTGTTGCTCGATCCGTGGTGGAATCCGGCAGCCGAAGCGCAGGCATTCGACCGGGCACACCGGATCGGGCAAACCAACAAGGTATTTGTTTATAAGTTTATTACGCGATCGTCGGTGGAGGAGAAAATACTCCTCCTCCAGGAAGAGAAAAAAGCGCTTTTCCATACCATGATCGACGAAAACCCGGAGGCTACCCTCAAAATCAATGTCGACGAACTGATGCAGATGCTTTGACTACAAAGCCAACCCATCCAGTAATTCAACATACACCTCAATGGCCTCTTCAATTTCCGGAATACGTATGTACTCGTTGGCCGTGTGCGACCGGGCCGATTTGCCCGGGCCCATTTTCACGCTGGGGAAAGGCATCAACGCCTGATCCGACAGGGTCGGAGAGCCGTAAAGCTCACGCCCCATGGCTTGCGCACGCCGCACCACCGGATGATCGAGCGGAGTCGCCGTGGAGCTCAGGCGGGTCGACCGGGCCGTCACCCGGCAATCCACAAAACCCTGAATCAACTCGAGCAATTCCACGTTCGAATACATCTCGTTGGACCGTACGTCCACCACAAAACTGCATTTGTCGGGTATCACATTGTGCTGCGTTCCGGCGTTGATCTGCGTGACCGTCATACGTACAGGCCCCAGAAACTCCGTCTGCAACGGAAACTCGTAATGCCGGAACCAATCGATAGCATCCATTGCCTTATAGAGTGCATTATCGCCCGTACCATGGGCAGCATGGCCCGACTTACCAAAAGTAGTACAATCGAGCACCATCAATCCCTTTTCGGCCACTGCCACCTGCATTTCGGTAGGTTCGCCCACAATCGCAAAATCGATGGCAGGCAGCTCTTTCAGCAAACTCTCAATGCCGTTGGCACCCGACACTTCTTCCTCGGCCGATGCTGCAAAAATCAGATTATACGACTGAGGACGTGCCGAAAGCATGAAAAACACCTGCAGCAGACTCACCACCGAAGCGCCCGCATCGTTGCTTCCCAACCCGTACAACTTAGTACCTTCCGGGGTGGGACGAAACGGGTCGTGCGTCCATCCTTCCACCGGCTTAACGGTATCGATGTGCGAATTCAGCAACAAAGTACGACGCGACGGATCGAAGCCCGGACTCATCAGCCACACATTATTCCCCAGACGATTGGCAGTATACCCCTGCAACTCGATGTAACGTTGCAACCAGTCGGCCACCTTCCCTTCCTCCCTGCTGAACGAAGGAATGCAAATCATGTTTTTCAAAAGCACTACCGCTTCTTTTGCATACTCACTAATCTCCATAAACACTTATTTCATCAACTTTTGTTTCTTCATCCAGCTCTCGAGCAACAACGGCCAACGATCGGTCTCGGGATTGGTGGGACGCATCCCGAAACCATGACCACCCTTTTCGAACTCCTGAAGCTCTCCTTCCACCTTATTGCGTTTCAACGCCTCCACAAACAGCCGGCTGTTTTCCACCGGTACCGCCTTATCGTCACGGGCATGAAACAGAAATGCCGGCGGAGTGCGGCGGGTGATCCTGTCTTCGCTGGAAAAACGCTGTATTAACGTCGTATCGGGAGCATTGCCAAGCAGCAGACTTCTCGAACCGGCATGCGTTATACCTCCTTTCATCGAAATCACCGGATACCCGAGAATCATGAAATCGGGACGATTACCGGCCGACGTAAACTGGGTGCCGGCCGTGGACGCCAAATGCCCGCCTGCCGAAAAACCCATGATTCCGATCCGTTTTTTATTCAACCCCAACTGCCGGCTTTGTTTCCTAACCCTTTCAATGGCCGTAAGCGCATCTTTTACCGGGATTTCGTAATGCCGGTTGGGCATACGATAATACAGCACAAAGGCCGAAACTCCCTTCGAATTGAACCACCTCGCGATTTCAATCCCTTCTTTTTCGACAGCTATCCCCCGGTAACCTCCGCCGGGGCAAATTACAACCGCCGTTCCCGTAGGATTGACTGCAGCCGGATAATAATACATACGGGGCTTGGTAATGTTAATCACAAAGTCGGAGCGCTGATGCTCTTCGGCGGCTTCGATCTGATTCGACTCGGTGGCACCTCCGGGGTACAACAGCCACTCGTCCTGCGCATGTAATCCTAGTGCACACATCAATAAACTACTTACAATTAATTGCTTCATATTCATTCCTAATATTTATTTCACTATACTGCTCACACTCCCGATCCATACTTCTCGAGGTATGATTTTAACTGATTCGACACTTCCAGCAATACCTTCACCACCTCATCCATCAATGCAAAAATCTGCTCGGGTTGCATTACATCCGGATCCACCTTTTCCAATACCCTTATCGTATCGTAAATGGATACAATCGTCAGATTGTCGATACTCGGCTTTAACTTATGCGCCAGCTTTCGTATTCCCGGAAAATCGCGGCTAAATCGCATTTGTTCAAATTGCGGCACACTATCGTCGACCACTTTAATGAAAATACGCATCATAGTATGCATAAATCCATCATCGTGCTTACAGATCTCCCGCAAATGCGCAAGGTCGTACAAGGGTGTTTCGGCTTCTTCGACCGGTAAAACCGGTAAACCGGGAATATACTGGTTCAACTTCTGAAAAAAATCTTTTTCCAGGTAAGGTTTCACAATATAATCGTTCATCCCCGCTTCCAGGTAATTGACCACATTGTGCTTAAAAGCATTGGCCGTAAGCGCTATGATCGGCGTTTGCAATTTAAGCTCCTTGCGAATAATGCGGGTAGCCTCAATACCATCCAATGCCGGCATCTGAACATCCATAAAAATGAGATCAAACTCCTGATCCTTCAAAATCTCCAGGGCTTGCTTACCGTCGCCGGCTTCCGAAATCGAACAATTTAAAGCCTGTAAACTCAACTGCACTACATACCGGTTCATTTCGTTATCCTCCACCACCAGTACCCTGCGGCCTGTCAAATCGGGCGCTTTGGCCGAATACCGCGATTGAGCCGGCAAAAGATCGTGACGCGCCTGCCTCAACAACAGGTTGAAGTGAATGGTAGTACCTTCGCCTTTCGTGCTGCGCACTTCCACTTTACCGCCCATCAGCCCCACCAGGTGTTGAACTATATTCATGCCCAGCCCCGTACCCTGGAACTTACGACGACTATCGTTCTCTTCCTGCGTAAACTTCGAAAACAATTTACTCATAAACTCCTGGCTGATCCCTACGCCGGTATCGGCAATCTCGACGTTCACCACCCGCAAGGTATCTTTCATCAAGCCCGGCCATACTTTCACGTTAACCGACCCTTTTTCGGTAAACTTGATCGCATTGTCCATGAGGTTGATCAGCACCTGACGAATGCGCGCCTCATCACCAAAAAACACCGTATCCATTTCCGGTTCGATCGACAGAGTCAGGTCAATTTGCTTTTCCTGGGCGCGAAGTGTCATAATGCCTTCGGCATCCCTCAACAAAGTCGCAAAATCGAACACGCAGTTGTCGAGCACAAATTCGCCGGCTTCAATTTTTGATAAATCCAGAATATTATTCAGAATCGACAATAAATGAACCGATGCACTTTTCGCATTGGTAAGAAGAGCTTTCTGAGCAGGCGGGAGCCGTTGTTTCAGCAACTCCCTCACCATCCCCGTGATCACGTTCAACGGTGTACGAATCTCGTGGCTCATGGTAGCCAGGAAGATCTCTTTTGTTTTCGATGCCTCCTCGGCCACATTCTTCGCGCGTATCAATGCTTCCGCCTGCCGTTTACGCTCGGCAATATTCACCAGCATCTGCGAGAACACCACCAGTAAATCGCGCTCTTTCTCGCTGTAGGCATGAAAATCGCTTACCGAATCGAACCCTACAAAGCCCACCAGATCCTCGTTCAGCTTCATGGGCAGTGTAATCAGACTCTTCACCCCCTGAGGCTCCAAGATACCCCGCACACTGTACGGGCCGTTGTTGGGCAGCAGGTTGATGTCGGGCATATAAAAAGCTTCGCCTTTCTGATGTAATGCAATCCAGTTCGGTATAAAATCGATCGGTACATTCTGAAGATTATTGATTTCGGAACTAATGCCCTCCCTGCACCATTCGCAAGTGTTGCTGCATACGTTCTTTTCAAAATCGTAATCGAATATATAGGCTCTGTCGGCACTCACAAATTCGGCCATTTCACGCAACGATTCCTGCACGATCTCATCCACCTTATCGAGCTCGATATTGATGTAAGTCGACGAAATCTTTATCATCAGTGCCTGTAACCGCGAATATTGCTCATTCAGCTCCTGCGCTTCGAGCATGTCCGTAACATCGTTCAACACCGTAAACCGGTACTGCTTGTCGGACACCTGCATATTTTCGGCGCTCTTCAGCACCGTCAGGAGTTTACCGCTCTTGGTACGCAATTGAGCTTTAATATTTTCCAGTTTCCCCTCTGTATCGGCATGGGAAGCGATCCGCTCCTTTTCCTCCGGAGTCATGATCCCCAACTCCACCAATGTTCTGCCTACCAGTTCTTCGCGGGTGTACCCGAGCAACTCGCATACGGCGTCGTTTACTTCCAGATACTGCCCTGTAACCAGGTCGCTGAATCCACAGGGAGTGGGGTTGAAATAAAACGACTTTGCAAACTTCTCCTCCGAAAACTGAAGGCGGGAGATATCCTTGCTGATGCCGAACAAAGCCGGCTTATCGTCCCATACGCCCCTTATAACGGTGGTTTCGACAGGGATCTGCCTGGCGTCTTTGGTATAAAGAGGAATGGGACATACCCTGGTACTTCCGCCAATCATTTCCATAAAAATATGCATCACTTCTTTCTGCCGGTCGGGCGGATGAATCTTCAGCACATTGGAACCGATGATTTCTTCGGCCGTGTACTGTAAACGTCTGAAAATCGTTTCGTTGCAATGCACAATACGACCTTCGAGGTCGAGCACGAACAAAAAATCGTCGAGCGTATTGAAAAAAGTTTCGTAATTTTTACGAATCTGCAGGCACTTTTCAGTTTCAGGTGGGTTAAGAGGGATATACATGGCTATTTGTTAAGATCGATAACTCCTGTTTTCATCATATTATAAATGGTCGATTTCCCTATGTCGAGTTTTTTGGCGACCAGCAACACATCCTGGTCGTATTTTTTAAGGTAATCGGAAATAATTTCAGCAGTGAACTCACGCAGTGTTTTGTCGCGGTTCGAAAACTGGGTATACTTACTCACTTCGTGGAATACAATATTATCGGGCTTTATCATATTATCGGCACACATGGCACAGGCGGTATCGATCGTGCTTTTCAGTTCGCGCAAATTGCCCGGGTAATGATAATGAAGCAATTTATCTTCGGCCTCCGGCGAAATGAATATTTTACGCTTTTTATTGGCATTGCTGTATTCGCGAATAAACCGGCGTACATAAATCAAAATATCCTTCCCCCGTTCGCGCAAGGGAGGAACCTCGATCGACATGCCGTGCATGACAAAATAAAGGTCCTCACGGAAACGGCCTTCCCGTACTTCCTCAACAATATCGACCGGCACTGCGCCCATCAGCCTGAACTCTACCGGGCGTTGCTCGGTGGATCCCAAACGGGTGAATTTTCCCGATTGCACTACTTGCAGCAATTTTCCCTGCATGGCATGGTCGAGCAGGTGCAGATCGTCGATCAACAAGGTACCGCCGGCCGCTTCTTCGAATTTACCGGATTTATTGTAGAAAGCGCCCTGGAAAGCCCCTTTATCGTATCCAAAGAGTTCGCGTTCGAGCTTCTCATGATTAAAAAGCGATGCATTGATTTCAACAACAGGTTTCAGTTTCCGGTCGCTGTTGTAGTGAATGGTACGGGCCACTTCTCCCTTTCCTACTCCCGATTCGCCCGTCAGAAGCAGATTGGCATTGGTATCGGCGGCTTTGTGGATTAATCCCACCAGTTTACGTATTGCAAAACTTTTACCGGGGAATGCCTTCTCGATTTCGTAACTCAGCTGAAGTTTCTGCGTCAGCTCCTGGACTTGTTGTTTCAACTGCAAGTTTTCGCGAATATTCAGGATGGCTCTGAGCAGCAGTTCGCGTGTATGATCGTCCTTGGGAAAATAGTCGTGAGCTCCGTGTTTCAGCAATTTGACGGCCACCGAAATATCGTCCTGCCCGCTGATAATGATCACGGGCAAGTCGGGGATACGCAAAATAAGCTCGTCGAGCAGCCGGTCGCCGTCCATATCGGGCAATCCGTAATCAACACATACCACATCAGGATTCCGGCGTAATTCCTGCAGGCAATCGCGCGCAGTCGTGAACAGGCTTACCTCCATATTCGACTGCTGTGTAAGATGATGTTTCAGGATTTCTCCGTACCAGGGATCATCTTCGACAATAAAAACAGTGAGTCTCTCCATGCGTATGATATTGATCGTTATACTAATTCGATGGTAGTTCCTTCGGTCGACCCTACCAAATCGGCCCTGGTAATCACCACTTTGGTCACTCCGTCTTGCAGGGCATCAAAAGCATTTTCCAGTTTCGGTATCATCCCTCCCCGGATAATCCCTTTTGCGACATAATCGTCAAACAGCCGGGGCGTTAGGTTACCGATAACACTTTCATCATCGTTTTCGTTGCGTAATACTCCTTTTTTCTCGAAACAATACTGAAGGGTTACCGAAAAATGAGCAGCCAATGCTTTTGCCGCTTCGGCGGCTATCGTATCGGCATTGGTATTCAGCAGCGTACCTTTGCCATCGTGGGTAAGCGGAGCCAGTACAGGCACCACTCCACGTGCAACCAGATCGGCCAGGATACCGGCGTTCACCAGCTTCACATCGCCTACAAAACCATAGTCGACAGCCCCCACCGGACGTTTTTCAGAAACCATATAATTAAGATCGGCCCCCGTGAGTCCCATCGCATTAAGGCCCAACGCCTGCAATGCCGCCACTATCTGTTTATTCACAAGTCCGCCGTACACCATCGTCACCACTTCCAGCATCGCCTCGTCGGTAATCCGCCTTCCGTCCACCATCCGGCTTTCGATGCCCAACCTGGCAGCAATCGCCGTGGCCGAGCGACCGCCACCATGCACCAGCAGCTTGTGGCCCTTAATCTTTAAAAACCCGGCAAGCAGTTGCTGCAGGCTGGCAGGCTCCTCCACGATTTTACCGCCCACCTTTACTATCGTAAGTTCTTGTTTCATTTAAAAATGGATCATTGTATGTACATCAACACCTTCCGGCAGGTTCTCACGTCCTTTCAGGAAATCGAGTTCGATAAGAAAACTCACCTGCACCTGCGCAGGTTTAAACTTGTCGATAAGTTGCAAAGCAGCGCCCGCACTTCCTCCGGTGGCCAGTAAATCGTCGTGCAACAGCACCACATCATCCTCACTGATAGCATCCTTATGGATTTCGAGGGCATCGACCCCATATTCCAACGAGTATTCCACCCGGAATGTTTCGGCAGGAAGCTTACCGGGCTTGCGAAGCAGCACAAAACCGGCTCCCAGCTTATAAGCCAGGATACTCCCCAGCACGAAGCCGCGGCTTTCGACCCCCACTACCTTGGTGATGCCCCGGTCCTTATAATAGGCATAGAGCTCATCGGCAATGAAACGGAGTACCTCCGGGTCTTTCATGGCCGTAGTTATATCTTTAAACTGAATCCCTGGTTTCGGAAAATCGGGCACGTTGCGGATCGATGCGATCACTTGTTCAATTGTCATTGTCGTTGTTACGTTTTTTAATATTATAGATTGGCTTCGAGCATTCGCTTAATAACCACCTGGGCCGAAATTTCACGGTTGGCGGCTTCCTGAATCACGATGGAGCGGGGACTTTCGATCACTTCGTCGGTGACGATCATGTTGCGACGCACCGGCAGGCAGTGCATGAAACGGGCGTCGTTGGTAACGGCCATTTGCCGTCCGCTCACCGTCCAGCTCCGGTCGGTGCTCAGTATTTTACCGTAATGGGGGTCCTGAAATGCCGCCCAGTTCTTGGCATATATAAAATCGGCTCCCTCAAACGCCTTCATCTGATCGTATTCCACCCGGGCACCGCGCACGAACTGCTCCGGCAATTCGTAACCTTCGGGATGGGTGATCACGAATTCAACATCCGCCTCGTTCATGAAATCGGCAAAGGAGTTAGGAACCGCCTGTGGTAATGCGCGCGGATGCGGAGCCCAGGTAAGCACCACTTTCGGGCGCTCCTTCGTTTTATACTCTTCGATGGTGATAAGGTCGGCAAAGGCCTGCAAAGGATGCCCCGTAGCAGCTTCCATACTGAAAACCGGCTTCCCCGAATATTGTATAAACTGATTCAACAGGGTTTCGCTGTAGTCGAAATCCTTATCCTCAAACTGGGCAAAAGCACGAACGCCAATCACATCGCAATACGCTCCCATCACCGGAATAGCTTCCAGAATGTGCTCGGGCTTGTCGCCGTCCATAATCACCCCCCGTTCGGTTTCGAGCTTCCAGGCGCCCTGATTGATATCGAGTACCATGGTATTCATACCCAGGTTCATTCCCGCTTTTTGGGTACTCAAGCGGGTACGCAGGCTCGAATTGAAAAATACCATCAACAGGGTTTTATCGGTACCCAGCGATTTATAACTGTAGCGGTTGGCTTTTACTTCCAGGGCTTCTCTTACCGCAGCCTTCAGATCGCCCAGATCGTGTACGTTTGTATATGTTCTCATTCTTTAAAAAATTGCTTACCGGGGTTGCATCACCACCAGCGGAATAAGCATCTCTTCGAGCGAAATGCCTCCGTGTTGAAATGTATTCCGGTAATAGCTCACATAATGATTATAATTGTTGGGATACGCAAAAAAATCGTCGTTGCCTGCAAAAATATAGGTCGAACTTACATTCGGACTCGGTAAGCCCACCCGTTTCGGATCGGTAATTTCAAATACTTCTTTCTTGTTATAACTCAGATTCTTGCCCACCTTGTAGCGCAAATTCACCGTGGTATTCTTATCGCCGATTACCTTTACCGGATTCTTTACCTGTATCGTACCGTGATCGGTAGTCAGCACTACCTTATACCCGCGGCGTGAAATGGCTTTCAGCAACTCGAGCGTTCCCGAATGCCGGAACCACGAAAGAGTAAGCGACCGGTAGGCCTGCTCGTCGTTGGCCAGCTCGCGCATCATCTTCGATTCGGTACGGGCATGCGAAAGCATATCGATAAAATTAAGCACACACACGTTCAGTTGGTTTCCATCGAGCTGCGGCAAACGCTCGATCAACTTTTCGCAGTACGACGACTCGTTTACCTTATTGTACGAAAAGGTATAATTCTTCCGGAAGCGGCTGAGCTGCGTCTGAATCAAATCCTTCTCATTCAAATTCTTACCTTCATCCTCGTCCTCCTCGACCCACAAATCGGGGAAGAGTTGCTGTATTTGAACCGGCATCAACCCCGAGAATATCGCATTACGCGCGTATTGAGTGGCCGTGGGTAATATGGCCGAATACAGGTTTTCTTCCGCAAAGGTATAAAACTCCGACAGCATTTCACGAATAATCTTCCACTGGTCGAACCGGAAATTGTCGATCAATACAAAAAACACTTTTTCGCCTTCGTCGAGCAACGGGAATACCTTCGTTTTAAACAAATCGGGACTCATCAAGGGACGTTTGTCGGGATTACGGAACCAGTCCTCGTAATTGCGCTTCACAAATTTAGTAAAGGTATGATTGGCTTCGGTTTTTTGCATTCGCAACATTTCGTCCATTCCGCTATCGGTTTCGGCCAGCTCCAGTTCCCAATATACCAGCTTCTTATACACTTCCACCCAATCGTCGTAGGTCAACGAATCGTTGATCTGCATCCCGATACGGCCGAATTCGGAGCGATACGAACTGGTTGCGTGCTCGGTAACGATCTCTTTTTTGTGAATGTTTTTCTTTAAAGTCATCAATATCTGGCTCGGGTTCACCGGTTTTGTAAGATAGTCGGCAATTTTACTCCCGATTGCCATATTCATGATATTCTCCTCTTCGCTCTTGGTAATCATCACCATAGGAACATCCGGATCGATTTCCTTGATTTGCGCAAGGGTTTCCAATCCGCTGAGTCCCGGCATGTTTTCGTCGAGGAAAATAATGTCGAAACTCTCCTTTTTACAGAGGTCGACGGCATCCTTTCCGTTGGTGGCAGTCACCACTTCGTAGCCCTTTTCTTCCAGAAAAAGCACATAAACGTTCAATAAATCAATTTCATCATCTGCCCAAAGAATTCTGTCTTTCTTCATATCGCGTTACTGTTTATTTTCTTGTATTGATAGGAACTGCTCATAATCGTCCAGCTTTTTACCCGAACGGAGCAATCCGTAATTAAAATCGGAAAAAATCACCGGCACTACCTTCAGCAGGTCCAGTTGCTTCTTCACGGCCTCATCGTCGCGTACCGACTGCCAGTACCATTCGGCTTCGGCATAATCCTCAAAATCGTACACCGAAACCCCATTCAACCGGCCTTCGACAGGTGCAATGGTAATCTCGAAGTCCTTAATCAGGAATTTTGAGAAATTGTAAACTGCCAGTTGAAACTGCAAAGGAAACAACTCTTCCTCCGGTGTTTCCGACAGTAGTATCAGCCGGTGCGGTCCCTTTCGCTCGGGCGAAAAATCGAGCTTCACACTATCGTTCAAAGCCACTGCGGCCAGTTCGGCCGCACGCCGTGCCAGTATCGATCCGTGCGAACTACCTTGCTGCGATTCACGTCCCTGACGAAGCAGCGCCAGCATATCCTTACTCATAGCACTTACTTCACTTTGTGGAAATTCGTCGAGCAAGCCATTCAACTCGGCCTCAAACCGATCGCGATCGCCCGTTTTTGCCACACTCAGGGCCTTCAGGAAAAGGAACTTCGGCATCAGCGTACTCAAGGGGAAGCGACGGCGAACGGTATCGGTAAGCTCCTGCACCTGCTTGAATTCATTAGCATTGAAAGCCTTGTAGGTGAGTTCGTACAACGAATCCTGCTGTTCGAACATTTGCTGCCTTTTACGGAGGAAATCGGGGTCGGCTATCAATTGAGCGTAACGCGTACCCGGATATTCGTTCAACAACCTGCTGCGAACCCCTTCGGCCTGAAGCGGTTGTTGCAGTTTCTGATACACCAGGTAATTGTTGAACAAGGCATCGGAAGCCAGTTCTTTTTTCCTAAAACGAGTCACATATTCGTCGAACGTAGCTATGGCCAGCGGATAATCTTCGAGTTTATCCTTGTAAATGGTTCCCAGCTTGAACAGTGCTTCGGCCCATATTTCGTTCGATTTCTCAAGCTGAGCCGGAGTAACGGGAATCTGTTTAAGGTAAAATTCCGGATTTGTTTCAACCGAAGAGCCCGTGTCGGCGGTCGCCGCCGGCTGCGTGCCCGCAGCTCCTGCGAGCGAATCCTGCGGCAAGCTAGCGGCCTCCCCGTTGGCGGCATCCGCAGTTTCGGCAAACATAGCTGCCGATTTATTTATCCGGCGCCAGTTATCCTCCAACTTACGTTTTCCCCATCGTTTCTGAAACTCCTGCTGCCCGGTACGGAGCGCCTGAGTGTTGTAAAAATACCAGGCATTGGCCTGACCGGGCGCACCGATCGGAGTCATGCCGGCCATCGGATCGAGCCCCGGTTCGCGGTTCGCCTCTTTTTCCAGGCGTTCGGCTTCGCGTTCGGCAGCCAGTTTTTCTTCGCGTTGTTGCCAGGCTATATATCCTTTAATGGTTTCGAGGCGCTGCTCGGGCGTCATAGCCGAAAGGCGCTGCAGGCTATCCTGGAGGCTGACCATTTCGTACTCCACCACCAACTCCGATAAAAGCTCCGCTCGTTTCGTAACCCTTGCAAATTCGTTATGCTCCGGAGTAATCAGCTTCGAAGCCTCGTCGTAAGCGGGCTGCGCTTTCACATAGCGTTGCTGTACATACAATACATCGGCCATACGAATCAATGCCGTGGCCTTTTCAAGCCCGTTGCGCGTACTCTTTTCGGCAGCCTGGCCGAAACTTACAATCGCGTTGGCTGTATCCCTGTCGTGCAGGTACGACAAACCTACGGTATAATACAACTGGTCGAGATAATCCTGATTATTGTTATTATCGATCATCTTCTGAAGCTGGCGACGCACTTCCTTTGTATGTTGCAAAAACAAGGCAGCCCGGCTGATGCGGGCATTCAAATCCATTTCGTAAGGAGGATTGGCATCGAGTACCCGGGTATAGGCGTCGAACGAAGCCTGCTTGTTACCGCTTTTTTCATGCAGCTGAGCCATCAGAAAGGTAAACCGCATCAGCATTTTCTTATCCCGCTCGTACTTCATTGCCAGTTCCAGAAAAGGCATCGCCTCCTTGTAAAGATGCTGCTTCAACATCAGGTCGGCCTGCACCGCAGCAAACAAACCCGAATTTTCGTTGCGCAAATCGTTAGGATTCAGCTTGCGCAACATTTCTTCGGCTTCGTAAATCCAACCCATTTCGGCGTAGGCTCTCACTACCCACAGCCTGCAGGTCATCTCCAGGTCGATATCGTTGGGAAAGTGGCGGATAATATAATTAAAAGTCCCTACCGAACCCAGGAAATCGGCCTTATGAAATTCGGCTTTCGCCAGTAGCAACCACACTTCTTTCATAAACGGATTGAACTCCTCCTGCTGCAGAAAAGCCCGGTATTTCGGATCGGATCGTTTTTTCGGATTCGCCCTGGGTTTTTCCTTTATCGAACGGGTTTTGATCGCTTTACGGGCTTTTTCGATGGCGCGGGTCATTTGCGAACTCCCGGCCGTAGCATTCGCATGAATGCTGATGGGATACATGGAAATTACGGTGCTGTAATCGTCTTTAGAAGCTTGCAGAATAGCCTGTAAACCTTCGTCGTAGCTCTTTTTCCCATTAAAGTAAACGTTAAAACGGGTATTAAGCGACTGAACGGCACGTTCGCGCCAGGTATTCTTACTGGTCGAACAAGAAGTAACCAGAAATACCGGCAAAAGTAGGAGCAGAATGTACTGCCTGTGATGGAAGCGTTCTTGGGTCACTTTTTAATTTTTAACTCACAAAGTTAAACAAAATCGGATAGTATTGCGTAATTTTGCGTCGATTTTTTAAACTATTAATGTAAAACTATGTGGGTACTGGTTTTATTGTTCGTGCTGGGAACTTCTTTGATTATGGTTCTCACCTGGATGAAACGAAAAAAGGAAACCACCGAGGTTGAAGTCAACTTCGAAATGGATGAAGAATGCTGTGGCGCTCATGATACTTGCGATAAAGATTCCCTGCTGAATGCCGATGCCGTGGTGGTGTATTACGACGATGAAGAGCTGGATAAACTACGCGGAAAAGACCCGTCGACCTTCACGGCCGACCAGGAAAAACAAGTAGCCGATGTGTTCTACACCCTCCGCGAAAGCGATGTGGCAGGCTGGCTGCGCAGTCTTCAACTAAGAGGTATCGAGCTGCCTTCCGAAATAAAAGAAGAAGCCTTGATGATTGTGCGCGAACGGCGGGCCTGAGTGCTACCGTACTTCGCCCTCGCCGCCGGGAGTTGGGGTATCGAATTGCTTTTTCACCACCAGCATCATCACCGTGCACACCACTATACTGATATAGCCGGCCAGGGCTGTCGTGTCGCTTCCAAAGCGCTCCAGGTCGAGATCCACCCATCCCTGCTGATGCATAAAGTAAAAGCTCACAACCGTGGCATTATTGACAAAATGAGCTATCACCGGGTACCACAACGAACCGCTCCAAACCATCAGGTAACCCATAATGGCCCCCAGAAGCATGCGGGGAACAAATCCATAAAACTGAAAATGAATAAAGCTGAAAATAACGGCTGCGAGCCATACGGCCAGGTGTTTGCCCACCTTCGAATGTAACAATTGCTGAACGGTGGCCCTGAAAAATAATTCTTCGCCCAACGCAGGAATTACGGCCACTAATCCCAGGGTCGACAACAGAGCTACCCAATCCTCCATTACCATCAGGCGCTCGGTCATCTCTTCGGCCCTTTGTTCCATGGCCCGCATTGCAGCTTCGAGCGTTGCCAGCGACCCGGGAAGAACAATACTGTCGTTCCATTCGCCGATCAGATTAATAGCCGGGATGGCCGACCACATGGTAAGCAATACCAGCAGCCCTTTTTTTGCGGAAGGAACCTGCGTAAGCTTCAACCAGGCTGCAGGCCGGTGGCTCCATACCGAGGCCAGCACCAATGGCGGTACAAAGAAAATCCCTATCGACTGAAGTAGCTGCGCCAACTTCAACGAGCGAATACTTTCCAGGTCGCCGCCCGCTACCAATACCGTAAGCAGCGAAAACAACAGCAACGACACCAGTGTGAGCCCTGCCAGCTGAAACAGCCTGAAAACAGGCCCCGAATCGGATTCATGCGCTTTCATTTCCTATTGATGTGTTTTGTAAGTTTACTCCCAACAAAAAAACTTCTGCCAGCCTCCCAGGTCAACAGAAGTTCTTCAAGTTCCGAATCTGCAAAAGTGTTACGCTTTGGGGCGGGCTTCTTTTACGACCATGGTGCGACCATCCAGTTCGGCACCGTTCAGCTCTTCAATGGCTTTCTGAGCACCGGCATCATCCATTTCGACAAAAGCAAAGCCTTTCGATTTGTTGGTTTCACGGTCTTTGATGATTTTACAAGATTGTACCTGACCATATTCGGCCATGACCCCTTGCAGGTCGTTTTCACGGACTCTGTAACTTAAGTTACCTACATAAATGTTCATAAAAAAATAAAAATAAAAAAAATGAATGAATTAACCATTAAGAACGGAATAAAAAAACGTGTAGGTTACAACATATCAGCCGTGAAAGGGAAATACGTGGTGTGAACCAGGCGAATTATTTAACGCATTCTTCGACGCAAAGAAAAAGAAAAAATTTCAATAAAACAAAGAAATGTAAAAAATAATTTAAATGTAATACTTCCATTTCTCAGCCTCGGATTTGCCCGCTTCCTTTAATGATCCATTTGTACGAACACAGCTCATCCAACGCCATCGGACCGCGGGCGTGCAACTTCTGCGTACTGATTCCGATTTCGGCTCCCAGCCCAAACTGCGCACCATCGGTAAACGCCGTCGAAACATTGGTATATACACACGCAGCATCCACCATCGTATCGAAATACCGGATCGCCTCGTCGTTCTCGCTGATAATACATTCGCTGTGCTTCGAGCTGTTGACCGAAATATGCTCCACCGCCTCTTCCTTCGAAGCAACCGTCTTTACTGCCAGTTTATAATCCAGGAATTCGGTACCGAAACTCTCCTCTACCGCATGCTGCAGCAGCCGGGACGGATAATGCCCCTCGAGATAGGTGTACGACGGCTCGTCGGCATAAATAATCACATCGCGCGCCGCCAGCGGCAGGCACAATGCAGCCAGATCGGCCAGTCGGTCCGAATGGATCACCAGGCAATCGAGCGAATTACACACACTTACCCGCCGGGTTTTGGCATTGAAAACGATTTGTTTTCCTTTTTCCAGATCGCCATCGGCATCAAAATAAGTGTGGCAGATACCGGCACCGGTTTCGATCACCGGAATACGTGCATTGCTACGCACAAAGTCGATCAACCCCTTGCCTCCACGGGGAATGATCATATCCACAAAGCCCACGGCATTGAGCAACTCGGCGGTGGCTTCGCGGCCTGCCGGCAACAGCGTCACACAATCGGGATTGAGCCCGTTACGTTCCAGCACTTCCTTTATTAACTTCACTATCGCCGTATTGGAATGGATGGCATCGGTACCGCCTTTCAATACGCAGGCATTACCCGATTTCAGACACAACGAAAACACATCGAAACTCACATTGGGACGTGCCTCGTAAATAATACCAATCACCCCGAACGGAACACTCACCCGGGTAATCGTCATCCCGTTGGGACGTTCCAGCTCCTGCTGAACTTTTCCAAGCGGCGAAGGCAATAAGGCTACATTACGCATATCGGCTGCAATTCCGGCAATCCGTTCCTCGGTAAGCAGCAAACGGTCGTACATCGGATTCGAACGGTCCATTGCCGCCAGATCCAGGGCATTGGCTTCTAAAATCCGGCGGCCCGACGCCACTGCCGCATCGGCCACATCCTCGAGCAACTTATTGATGGTTCCGGCATCTGCCAGGTTGAGCATACGCGATGCCACCACTGCTTTTTCTTTCCAATTCATATTATTCGAGATAGAGATAATCGCAGTGTACGAGAGGTTTAACATTTTTCTTCCCCATCGCCTCGCGGGCTTTCGCACTGTCGTACTGCACCTTGCCTACGCCCAGAAAAGTCCCGTCCTCTGCTTTTATCTTGATTATATCGTCTTTTTCAAATTCTCCTTCGATGGCGGTAACCCCTACCATCAGCAAACTTACCGCCTGCTCACCGGTAAGCACCCGGGCTGCATTGGCATTGATCGTCACTTCCCCTTTTGCAAAACCCGAACTGTGAGCTATCCACTTTTTTACCGACGAAACCGATTCGCCGGCTGCCCTGAAACGCGTACAAACAATGTCCGATTTTTTATCGAGCAACCCCGGAAGAATATTGTCCCTCCTTCCGTTGGCAATATACACGTCGATTCCCTCATCGGCTATCTTACGGGCAATGGTGGTTTTAGTCGCCATCCCTCCCCGGCCGAACGACGATTTCGTGCTTTGAATAAAATCCGACACATTTTCCCCCTGCCGGATTTCGGTAATTACTGCAGAGGAGGGATCGGAGGGCGGGCCGTTGTAAATGCCATCCACATTGCTCAGAATGATGAGCGCCTGCATATCCATCATCGAAGCAATGAGGCCCGACAATTCGTCGTTGTCGGTAAACATGAGCTCGGTCACCGACACCGTGTCGTTTTCGTTTACAATCGGTATCACCCGGTTCTCCATCATCACCTGCATACAATTGCGCTGATTGAGGTAGTGGCGGCGACTACCGAAATTTTCCTTGGTAGTGAGCACCTGTCCGACGGTAATTCCATGCTCGCGAAACAAATCCCAGTAATGATTAATAAGCTTGGCCTGACCCACCGCCGAAAACAACTGGCGCTGATCCACCACGTCCATCTTTTTATGCATCCCCAATAGGCTTCGTCCCGATGCCACCGCACCCGACGAGATAAGTACGATTTCGACTCCTTTCTGATGCAGCAATGCAATTTGATCGACCAGGGCCGACATACGGGTAATATCGAGTTTTCCATCGGGGCGCGTGAGCACATTACTCCCGATTTTCACAGCAATGCGTTTGTATTTATAGGACATCTTCTTAGCTTTCGTTGTAAATAACCGACAATACGGTGGTGCCTACAGCATGAAGCGTGTTGCGGTCGATATTCTCCATCGTATCGTTGATGGTATGCCAGTACTCCCCAAATCCTTTCTCGCTGTTCGGATCGTACTGGATAATATTGACCGACGGGATACCTGCCAGTTGGTTGACGTATAAATGATCGTCGGTAATCGAGCCGCCGGGTGCGTTGATAAAATAACGCTGATGCCCCAGCCGATGAGCAGCCGACCATACTTTATTAACTATATCCATCGCAAAATGTTCGGAAATCTGCTCCCGGTAAAAGCTAGCGCCGGGCGCACCTACCATATCGAGCAATATTCCAAACGATGCTTTGTAGCCGGGCTGGTGCGGATTGCGCGACCAATGCTGCGACCCCAGACACCAGGTATGCTGCTGGTTGCCCTGCCACGACTCCGGCGCTCCGTAATCCTCGGCATCGAAAAATACGATATCCACTCCAACCTGAGGCGATTTCAATCCGAGCTGGCGGGCTACTTCGAGCAACACTCCTACGCCGCTGGCGCCGTCGTTGGCGCCGGTCACGGGGGTATTGTAATTGGCCGGATCGGGATCGTGATCGGACCACGGACGCGTATCCCAATGGGCAAAAAGCAGTATACGCTTGCTGGCAGCAGTATTGAAACTCCCTATTATATTTACACCGTTTAACACTTTGCCGTTGAATGCCCGCGCCTGAAACGGTTGTTCATGTACCGTTGCGCCGGCTGCTTGCAGGCGGTTCACCAGGTAGACAGCACAGCGCCGGTGAGCATCGGTATCGGGAATGCGGGGACCAAAAGCCACCTGGTCGGCTATAAATGTGTAAGCAGAATCGGCCGAAAAGTCGGGAATAACCACCGCCGACGGGACAGGACTTGCTGTTTGTGCTGGTTTTTGCTGACAGGAAGACATAAAAACAGCTAAAAGAAGGAGGTAAAAAATCTTCATCACCGGTTGAATTTTTGCTCAGCAAAGATACTGTTTTTTTTAGAAATGATGATTTTTGTGCTTTTTTAAACCACAAATGGGGACATTTTGTGCAAAAACACTCAAAAATAGGTTGTAAAACATGTTTTTGCGTTTGTTTAATTGAAAAAATCCCGCTTTCTTTGCAAGCGTTAACTAAACAACACAATCTTTTTTATACCTTAAAAAAACTAATACCTATTAACAGCGCGGGACTTTGTGAAAAGTCCCGCGCTGTTGTTTTATACACACAGGAGAGGGGCCTGTATCAGGTAAGAGTCCGTTTCGGAAAACTTGTACTCAGTTTCGCTAAAAAAACAACCGGATTTAAATATTGCACATTTTTTTCAACTTAGTGCAAAACCCGTATTGCTACATCTGTAAAAAAACGTATTTTTGTGGCTGAATCACCAACAGGAAGACTGCTTCCATTTCTGTATGCGAACAGAATATTAACCCAATATAATACGCTAAAAAATGAGTTTTAACATTGTTGTGCTTGCAAAACAAGTGCCCGATACGCGTAATGTGGGAAAAGATGCCATGAAAGCCGACGGTACGGTCAACCGCGCCGCCTTGCCCGCCATCTACAACCCCGAAGATCTCAACGCGCTCGAACAGGCACTTCGTTTGAAATCAAAAATCGGCGATGCCACCGTTCAGGTGCTTACCATGGGTCCCGCCCGTGCTGCCGAGATTATCCGTGAGAGTATGTACCGTGGCGCCGACGGCGGTTTTTTGCTGAGCGGCCGCGAATTCGCCGGTTCCGATACCCTCGCTACTTCTTACGCGCTGGCAGCCGCCATCCGCAAAATCGGTAAAGTCGATCTGATTATTTCCGGTCGCCAGGCCATCGACGGCGATACCGCCCAGGTGGGTCCGCAGGTGGCCGAGAAACTGGGGTTGCCGCAGATTACCTATGCCGAAGAAATTCTCGATCTCTCCAACGGTACCATTACCGTGCGCCGCCGGCTCGAACGGGGTGTGGAGGTGGTGAAAGGACCACTTCCCATGGTGGTCACCGTGAATGGCTCGGCTGCTCCCTGCCGCCCCCGCCATGCTAAACTCACGCTCAAGTATAAAAATGCGATGTCGGTTTCGGAGCAACAGGCTTCGTCGACCGATTATACCGGTAATTACCACACCTTTACCATCCCCGAATGGGGTGCTGCCGATATCGAACACGAGGCGCAATGGCTCGGACTGTCGGGGTCGCCTACCAAGGTGAAACAAATCGAAAACGTGGTGTTCACCGCTAAGGAAAGCAAACAGCTTACCGGTGCCGACACCGAAATCGAAGCGTTAATAAAGGAACTTATCGCTAACCATACTATCGGATAATCAGCATGAATAATATTTTTGTCTACTTGGAAATTGAAGACGGCATCGTAGGCGATGTGAGTCTCGAACTACTTACCAAAGGCCGTCAGCTGGCCGATCAGCAGCAATGCAAACTGGAGGCGGTAGCTGCCGGTTACCAACTCGATAAAATCGGAGCCCAGGTTTTTCCCTATGGTGTGGATACGCTGTACCTGGCCGACGATAAACGACTTTCGCCCTACACCACCCTTCCCCATACTGCGCTGCTGGTAACTCTTTTCAGGGAAGAAAAACCGCAAATCGCCCTCATGGGCGCGACCTCGATTGGACGCGACCTCGGTCCGCGCGTTTCGTCGGCTTTGTTCAGCGGGCTGACGGCCGACTGTACTTCGCTGGAAATCGGTTCGTACGAAGATAAAAAAGCCGGTAAAGTGTACAACGACCTGCTGTACCAGATCCGTCCGGCGTTCGGAGGAAATATCGTAGCTACCATCGTGAATCCCGACTGCCGTCCGCAGATGGCCACCGTGCGCGAGGGAGTAATGAAAAAAGAAATCCGCGACCCGGAATACAAGGGAAAAACAAAAAAGCTGGAAGTTTCAAAATATGTGAAAGACGAGGACTTCATTATTGAAGTGATCGAACGGCACATGGAAAAATCGAAGGTTAATCTTAAAAACTCGCACATCATCATCACCGGCGGCTACGGGATGGGAAGTGCCGAAAACTTCAAATTGCTGTACGACCTGGCCAACGTGCTGGGGGGTGAAGTAGGCGCATCGCGTGCCGCAGTGGACGCCGGTTTTGCCGAACACGAACGGCAGATCGGGCAGACGGGCGTAACCGTGCGTCCGAAATTGTATATTGCCTGTGGTGTGTCGGGGCAAATCCAGCATATTGCCGGCATGCAGGAAAGCGCCATGATCATTTCCATCAACAGCGATCCGCATGCCCCTATCAACACTATTGCCGACTATGTAATTACCGGAACGGTAGAAGAGGTGATCCCGAAAATGATTAAGTACTACAAGAAAAACAGCAAGTAAGATGAACTACTATTCGAATAATCCCGCGCTGAAGTTTCAGCTTTCGCATCCGCTGATGCAGAAAATTGTAACGCTGAAGGAGCAAAACTTCGCGGAAAAAGATACCTACGACTTCGCTCCGGTCGATTTTGAAGATGCCATCGATAATTATCAGCGGGTGCTGGAAATCGTGGGCGAAATTGCCGGCGATATTATTGCCCCGAATGCAGAGGGTGTCGATAAAGAAGGTCCGCAGGTAATCAACAACCGCGTGAAATACGCGCGCGGCACCCAGGAAAACCACGACGCACTTACGCAGGCCGGACTGTATGGCATGTCGTTGCCCCGCGCCTATGGAGGTTTAAACTTTCCGCTCACTCCTTATATTATGAGCGGCGAACTGGTTTCGCGCGCCGATGCCGGCTTTGCCAATATCTGGGGACTGCAGGATTGTGCCGAAACCATTGCCGAGTTTGCCGACGAAGATACGAAACGCGAATTCCTTCCGCGCGTATGCGAAGGTGCTACCTGTTCGATGGACCTCACCGAACCCGATGCCGGTTCCGATTTGCAGGCGGTGATGCTGAAGGCAACTTACAATGAACACGATGGAGTGTGGTACCTCAATGGCGTGAAACGTTTTATCACCAACGGCGATGCGCAGATCAAGCTGGTACTGGCCCGTTCGGAAGAAGGGTCGGCCGATGCCCGCGGCTTGTCGTATTTCGTGGCCGATAATAACTTCGACCATACCATCAAGGTTCGCCGTATCGAAAATAAATTAGGGATTAAAGGTTCGCCTACCTGCGAACTGGTATTCACCAACACACCGGCCCGCCTGGTAGGAACCCGCCGTATGGGACTTATCAAATACGTGATGTCGCTTATGAACGGCGCCCGCCTGGGCGTCGGCGCCCAATCGGTGGGCGTATCGCAGGCTGCCTACGACGAGGCGCTGGCCTATGCCCGCGACCGTAAGCAGTTTGGCAAGGCCATTATCGAGTTCCCGGCTGTGTACGAAATGTTGTCGGTCATCAAGGCCAAACTCGAAGCTTCGCGTGCGTTGCTGTACGAAACCACCCGTTTTGTCGATGTTTATAAAGCCTACGAAGCCATCGAAGCTACCCGTAAGCTGACGCCGGAAGAGAGGGCCGACTACAAGGAATATCAAAAACTGGCCGACGCTTTCACGCCGGTACTAAAAATGTTTGCCAGCGAATATGCCAACCAGAATGCCTACGATTCGGTACAGGTGCACGGAGGTTCGGGATTCATGAAGGATTATGCCTGCGAACGTATCTACCGCGATGCCCGTATCCTTACCATTTACGAAGGTACCTCGCAGCTGCAAACCGTAGCTGCCATCCGCCACGTAACTACCGGTAACTACCTCAAACAAATCCGCCATTACCAGGAACAGCCCATCAGCCCCGAATTCAATTCACTGAAAAAAAGGCTCGAAAGCATGACCACTTTGTATGAAAATGCCGTGAACCGTGTCGTTGATGCAAAAAACCCCGAATACATCGACTTCCAGGCCCGCCGGTTGGTGGAAATGGCCGGACATATCATTATGTGTTATTTGCTCCTGATCGATGCCACGCGCGACGCTATGTTTGCCAAGTCGGCCGAAATTTATCTGAAATTTGCCGAAGTGGAAGTGCGTAAACATGCCACCTTCATCAAACATTTCGAGGTGGAACAGATCGACAAATACCGGATGGTGTAAGCCCGGATGCACGAAAAAAAACGCTTCCCTTCGTTTTCGTAACCGGGAGGCGTTTTTTTCTACATATCTTCGCCGAAATAATATTCCACCAGCCGGCGGTTGGCTGTTATATAAGCCCGGTAGGGCGACGAGCTGCGCAACAAATTCGCATGAATCGTATGCTTCAGCAACTGATAAACAACTCGTTTGGCAGGTTTAAAGCGCAATTGTATTTCCTCCATACAGGCATTTAAATCGTCGCTTCGAAAATGAAGTATGCGGTCGAGCTCGCTACTGTCGCCGTAAAATCCGCAGTGATAATTACGAGTAGCAAACGCGCGCGGAGGAAAAGAGGGTGCTCCCAGGCCTGCCATCTGGAATACGCGGTTCAGAAACTCACGGTACGTGATGCGGCATTGTTCGCCTCCTCCCAGGTTAAACAGGCGATGATTCAGACTCTCCCGCTTATCGATGGAATTTACAAATGCCTGGGCGGCATTTCCCGGCGAGCAGGTTTCAATCTTCGTATCGAGCGGTATGTGAAACATCAGGCGCGAAAGTTTATGCCGTTTCAGGATGGCCGTAATCCGGAAAACCGACCAATCGAGCTGCGACGATCGTACGATCGATTCGGCCATCACTTTCGATTGTGCATATATATCGTTGGTGCTGGGGTTCACCGGATCGCTGATCCGGATGACGGGCTCCGCCAACCGGTCGCCATACACCGATATACAGGAGCTATACAGAAAAAAGGCCCGGGGAGAGTTTTTTTCCAGTTGATTAATAAGTATCTTTGTTCCGGTAACGTTGACGTCGTATACCCGGTCGGGCCGGCGATCGGCGTTGGGAGCCACGATTGCAGCCAGATGAATCACCACGTTCAAGTCGCCGGGAAGCGATGCAACCGAATTCACTTTCGCTAAATCGCCGTATATCAACTTGATTTGTTTTCGGTAGCGCCGGTAGAACAACCGATTTTCGAGCGTATGTTGATCCATTACATAGATCTCAAGATCGGGCCGGCCGGCTATTCGACACAGCAACTCCCTACCAATGGTTCCCGAAGCACCGGTAAGTAATACTTTGCATACCTGAGGCATATAATAGATTGAATTTGTGTTTATCTGATTGCAAGGGGGTGAAAAATTAAACAAAACAAACCAAAAAATTGTTTAATAATTCAACTATAATTACAATTTTTAACGGTACTGTGCATTGCACTTCAAAATAACCCGGCAGGCTATAAGCAAACTGAATAGATATGATGAAAGACCAACAGATTATTTGCATTTCGAGTACTACCTGGTTTGGATACTATACCAAATCGACGGTTCAGCTTCTGGAACGTCTGGCTGCATCCAACCAGGTATTGTTTATTGAATATCCTCATACCTGGAAAGATATTGTGACCACCCTGCTGAAAAAGCAACAGGGTGCCCAGGTAGCACGTATGCTGGGACTCGGCAAGCGCCTCCAACGTATTACTACGGCATCGTCGACCCACGTTTTTAATTTAGTAGTGCCTCCTACCCTGCCGGTTTATTTTTTGAAGAACGAGAAACTTTTCAATTGGCTTTTCCGCATCAACAGCACCGTTTATCTGCGCTCGGTACGTAAAGCTGCCCGCGCATTGGGCTTCGAAAGGCCCATCGTGATCGCAGCGTTTAATCCCTTCTACGGGAATGCCTTGCTGGGCAAACTCAACGAAAAGGCTCATATATATTACTGTTACGATGCTGTGGAATCGTGGTTTTACGGCGAGCGTATTTTTGCCACCGAGGAGCAGTATATCCGGAAGGTGGATGGAGTTATCACCACCTCCGATCAGCTGTACCGCGAAAAGAGCGGTTTAAATCCCCGGTGTGTGACGGTGAAAAACGGGGTCGACTTCCAGTTGTTTGCTCCTCACGCCCGTAGGGCTATTGTGCAGCGGGAGCGCAAAAAAATCGGGTATATCGGCAGTCTCGATCATCGTTTCGACATCGATCTGGTTGAGTTCGTGATCCGTCGTTCTCCCGGGTTGGATTTCGAATTCACGGGGGCTTTGCTCAACGAGGCTGTCAAAACCCGGCTGTCGGGTTATCCGAATGTCCGGTTTTTCGAGCCGGTCGATTCGGCAAAGGTGCCGGCACTTTTAGCCTCTTACGATGCTGGTATGATTCCTTATCTTCGGAACGAGGCGAATAAGAATATATATCCGCTTAAAATTAACGAATACCTGGCTGTGGGCGTACCGTTGGTGATGACCAACTTTGCAGGGCTACCCGAATTCGATACCATGGTGAGTACTGCGGCCAATGAGGAGGAGTTTTTAAAACTCCTACAGCATGAAATTAATTCCGATTCACTTGCAAAAGTGACGGATCGTATTAACTTTGCAAAAAAAAATTCCTGGGAAGCACGCACTGAAGAATTCGGCCAAGCACTGATTCGGCTCACCGGCCTGCATAACACCCGGGAATGCGACTGAATAAGATCTCGTGCAGTAGTCGTTTTTTCCAATTGGCATCACCCACTACTGCCGGCAATGCAACCATTTAATTGTTGAATTCTATGTATTATCGGAATATTGCTGATTTGAACCGTACAATCCTGGCGAATATCGACCATATCCCTGCCGATACCGATCTTATTGTAGGCATTCCCCGAAGCGGGATGGTGCCGGCTGTCCTCATTGCGCAGGCCTTGCATTTGCCGTATACCGATATGCATTCCTTCTTAGCCGGCCGTATGCATACCTCCGGCAACCAGGAAATCGCCATTACTCCCGATCGATACAGAAATATTATTATGGTCGACGACAGCGTAGCTTCGGGCAACGCCATAACGAAAGCCCAGGCCTTGCTTCACGAGGCCGGAAAGCGCTACAACATCCGTTACTGCACCATATATATAGTACCCACCAAACTGAAACTGGTCGATATCTATTTCGAGGTACTGGCATTACCGCAGATCTTTCAATGGAATATGTTTCACCATTCGGTGCTCGAAAAATCCTGCTTCGATATCGATGGGGTACTTTGTGAAGATCCGTCGCTCGAACAAGACGACGACGGACCGCTGTACCTCGATTTCTTAAACAATGCTCCGCCGCTTTACATCCCGGGTTGTAAAATCGGGACAATAGTAACTTCGCGACACGAAAAATACCGGAGCCACACCGAAGCCTGGCTCAACAAACACAACGTCAGGTACCATCAGTTGGTAATGTATAACCCCGGACCCGATCCCCAGAAGGCCTACGACAGTCCCGCCGCACTGAAAGCAAGCGTGTATAAATCGATGCATTACTTCCTCTTCATTGAAAGTTCGCTTTATCAGGCCCAAAAAATCAATCAACTGACAGGTAAACCGGTATTGTGTACCGAAAATTTTCAGATGATTACCGATTCGGAATCCATCTTGCACAATATACGAAGCGGGAAATACTTTCCGGGCGTACGTGAATTTCTGCTTACCATACGTCGTAGTTTAAAAGGTTCCTGACCATCACATAAAAGTAAAATCGAAATGGACATTCTATATACAATATTGCTGGTGCTCAACTACGGGTTATTGATCGTTATATCGATCCCGGTTTTGTATTTTCTTTTTTATGCCATCGCATCCTTGTTTTTCCGGCAAAAAAACATCCGGGTGATACCGGGCAACTCCAAACGGCCGGTAACCATCGTATTTCCGGCCTATCAGGAAGATGCGGTTATCCTCAATTCGGCCGGAGTGGCACTGAATCATCACAGCGAACTGGCCGAAATCGATGTGCTGGTTATTGCCGATGGCCTGCAAGCCTCCACGATCGAACAGCTTCGTAATCAGGGAGCAAGGGTAGAGGAAATCATCAATAAGGAACGGACAAAAGCGGCCGCACTGACCTTTGCCATGCACTATATACCCGAACATACCCAGGAAATGATTATCCTGGATATCGACAATGTGATGGCCGATGGATTTGTCGACTACATCCTTGCTACGAAACTTAAAAAAGGATTTCGTATCGTGCAGGGACACCGTACTGCCAAAAATCAGAATACGCCCTATGCTGTGCTGGATGCTATCAGCGAAGAAATTAATAATTCGATATTCCGCAGGGGACATCGGGTGGTGGGGCTTTCGTCGGCGCTCATCGGATCGGCCTTTATTTGCGATGTGGCGCTCTTCAACGAGGAATTCGTGGGACATGTGAAAAGTAAAGGAGAAGACAAGGAATTTGAATTGCGACTGTTGCAACAACGAATTAAAATCGGATACGACGACCGGGCAATAGTATACGACGAAAAAGTGCAACGGTCGGATGCTTTTTACCGGCAACGTAAAAGGTGGATGGCTATCCAGCGCGACCTGCAACATGCCGAATCGAAAAAGGCACTTCAAAATATTCATCAACTGGGCAATATCGAATACATGAATAAAATCTATCAGTTAATGATTCCTCCGAAGATTATTACCATAGGAATAATAACGATGGGCGCCATAGCATCACAATTTCTCTATGTTCACTTCCCTTCAGCGGCAATGAGAGGAGTACAATTGAGTTGGCTGGGCTTGTTTATGGCCCTGCTGCTTACCGGAATCGCCGCCTTCCCGCTGCCTTACCTTAATAAACGGATGTTGCTGAAAGCCTTTATTCATCTTCCCAATGTTTTGTTCTTAATGATTAAAGCCCGCCTGAACCTGAAAAAGATTGGAAATGATTTTATGCATACGAAGCATGAGATCTGAGAAATAGAAAAACGGTACATCCAACTTACTACGTACTCCGCACATGGTCCGGGATTTAACATCCACAGGCTCCGAAACTTCAGTATTCAGCTTACAGTCGCCAATATCCGACTCCACAACCGTCCGGTCTCAGCAGTTGTTTGTTCCGAACAGCTGGACGATAGCTGCATGCCATTAGCCCGGACGGATATAGATAACAAAAAAATCCCGACAAGCAACAGGGCTTATCGGGATTTTCAAAAAACGGCGGCTATCTACTCTCCCACTGTGACGCAGTACCATCGACGTGACCGGGCTTAACTTCTCTGTTCGGAATGGGAAGAGGT
>Ga0207420_1000163_pt1 | contig 127712 bp, 120 predicted proteins | sample ThiBio_inoc_biof_FD_183941 | JGI IMG/M metagenome (GOLD analysis project Ga0207420, IMG submission 183941) | Wastewater bioreactor microbial communities from Cape Town, South Africa - Thiocy_inoc_biof (SPAdes) | ecosystem: Engineered > Bioremediation > Thiocyanate > Unclassified | place: South...
GCTAGACTTAGGATCTAGTGACTGGTTCGTGGGGGTTCAAGTCCCTCTACCCGCACCATTTTATGATTTAACCTGAACCGACTTGAACCCCGTGAGGGTGAGCGATTGTCGCTTGCGACTAATGAGCAAACTCGAGTGGAACGAGAGGTACAGGCAGTGCGAGCAGTGACTGTTCAAGTCCCTCTACCCGCACCATTTGTGGAAGTTTAGCTCAGCTGGGAGAGCATCTGCCTTACAAGCAGAGGGTCATAGGTTCGATCCCTATAACTTCCACCATTTTAATTTCATTTGCGGAAGTGGCTCAGTGGTAGAGCATCGCCTTGCCAAGGCGAGGGTCGCGAGTTCGAATCTCGTCTTCCGCTCCATTTGGACGAACACAAAGTGTTCGTCCTTTTTATTTACATTAATTTATTTTATAAGCTATTTTTATTAAAGAGTAACTATTGTATTCTAATCTGTTTTATTTTTGCATAAATTAACTCTAAAAAAATATTTTTCTCTCTTGCTTAAATATACTTTTATTGCAAGGGTGTAATATATTAATTGTGCTATTATTATGATGGAGGTGAATTTTAAATGGAATGGATATTTAAATTTAATGAGGCTATTGATTATATCGAAAAAAATATTGAAGGTAAAATCGACTTAGAGGATGTGGCACGGATTGCTTGTTGTTCATTAACTCGTTTTCTAAGAATGTTTAATTTTGTTACTGATATGACTGTAGGGGAATATATACGAAATCGTAAAATGTCACTTGCAGCTAATGATTTAAAAAAAAGTGAAATAAAAGTTATTGATCTTGCCATAAAATACGGATATGAGTCACCGGAAGCCTTTACTAGAGCATTTCAAAATTTTCATGGTATGCCACCGACTACAGTACGTAAGTTAGGAATATCTACAGATTTTCTACCTATTTCATTTAATATTGGAATCAATGGCGGGAATTTTAATATTGGAACAAAACCTATTTTACGTATAGAAGATTGTAGCAACGAACGTGTCGTTTCATTCTTTGTGAATTGTAAAGGGCCAGAAGAAGCTGCTGGTAATCTGTTACGTGAATGGGCTGTAAAGAATTTAAGTGATTATACCGCTCGTCGTTATGTAGGTTATGCCCCCAAAGGCCATCATCCTGAAGGCGAGTATCATCAACTGGATGAACCAATTGGATCACATGAATATCTTATGCAGATGTTTCTTTATGGAGATGAAGGAAAAACTAGTAATTTTTACGGTGTAGATGTGTGTGATGCCCCTCAAGGGCTGTACTTAGTTGGCGATGTTTCCTTAAATGAATTTGATAGTAATGGTAATATAGATCTTGGTTCATCAATGCAAACTGCGTTTAGTATAATGTCGGAGTGCCTAAAAGATATGAACTACTATGAGTTTGATTTAGGAGAAAGGCGACATAGAGAAGAACAAATATTTTCTAATGATTGGTGGATTAATCCCAGTATTGGTGAGAGGGGTTTACAAGGATTTAAACTGTGGCTACCTATTAAAAAATTATGACTTTCTACAATTCAAGTAAACGAGTGGGATCCCAAATTTCCCAATTGATTATTTAGATTCTTCGAGTATGTAAAAAATGGATATTCTGAGAAGCCCCTTTCAATCAGTATTATTCGTGGGCGGGATTAAGTTCGGATCTAGCATTCCGCTCCATTTGGACGAACACAAAGTGCTCGTCCTTTTTATTTACAATCAATTATTTACATCAATTATTTTATAAGCAATTTTATTAATTGAGTTTCTAATGGTATTCTAATCTGTTTTTATTTTTGCATAAATTGACTTAATAATAGATATTTGGATATAATATTATATGAGAAAGCCCGAGTTTTAATTAAAGAATAAAGCAACTTAAGGAGTATAAAAATGACTGTTTTTAAAAAATATTTTCCCATTGTGACCTATGCAATCTTGTTGTTTTGGGGCGTTATGTATTATGAAGTTGTTGGAAACTTATTATCTAAGCTATTTTCCGTTCTCACTCCTTTAATAGTAGGAATTGCCATTGCATTTGTTCTTAATTTGCTTATGAAAAAGATTGAGAAATTTGTATTATCAAGTAAAAAGCTTGAAAAACTACATAAAAAAAGTCGGGCGATAAGTCTTTTGTCAACGTATTTAATTACTCTATTAGTAATCACGCTCATTATCATTTTCATTGTTCCTCAGGTGGCAGCAAGTGCAAAAACATTGATCGACAAGCTACCAGATTATGCAGTCAAGTTGACTGATTGGGGAACGGATGTATATGAAGATTTAAACTTATCTAATGATTTAACAGCACAATTATTTGACAATTTTAAAGAAATTTTTGTAGGATTAAGCTCATTTACTGCAAACACTTTTATAAAAGTGATTGATGTAACATTAGGGATTACATCAAGTGCTTTGACTACCTTTATGGGTATCATATTCTCTGCATATATATTAGGACAAAAAGAAAAATTAATAAGAATTGTATCTGACTTAAATAAAGCGCTTGCACCTAAAAAAATAAGTAAGTATTTGAGTGAATTAATGCAAATGACAGAAAAAACATTTTCTAGATTTGTTGGGGGTCAGCTTACTGAGGCAATGATACTGGGAACACTTTGTTTCATTGGACTAATTTTGTTTAAAATACCTTATGCGCCTTTAGTGAGTGTTTTAGTAGCTGTAACCAGTTTGATTCCCGTTGTAGGTGCATTTATTGGAACGGTACCATCGGTATTGATTATCGCAATGGAAAGCCCATCAAAAGCGCTATTCTTTGTTATATTTATTGTTATTTTACAACAAATTGAGGGTAACTTGATTTATCCTAAGGTTGTAGGGGATGCTATTGGAATTAGTGGATTTTGGGTATTCTTAGCGATTACAGTAGGAGGCGGATTGTTTGGAATACCAGGAATGTTATTAGGGGTTCCGCTTATGGCTGTTGTTTATTCGGCTACCAGTAAAGCGGTAAAAAAAAGATTGAACCACAATGAAACAGCCAGCGATAGATTCAAAGATAGTTGAGTTTAAGATTAACTGAAAATGGAGTATAAAATAGATAAAATAAGACATTTAAAATAGAACACGAAAATTGAACAAGAAAAAAGTACATGAAAAAAGAACACGGAAAAAGAACGTGAAATAGAACAAGAAAAATTGAACATGAAAAAACAAGATTTAATCACGAAATAAAACATAATAAGCAGGTTATTAGCTAATATTGGGTGTATAATTAGTTAGTAAATAAAAATAATTATGGAGGTTCGCATGGAAGATAGAATTCAAGAAACGAAGCGCATATTTTTCAATCTATACAATGATAAAGTTATTGAAATTCTTCCTTGTGGTAATCATGAGTTGAAACGTAATTTGGTTTATCATGTTAAGCTTTCGAGTGAACACTATGTTATTAAGTTTTTTTATAAGCCACTAAAAAGGGATCGTGAGATCAACATTATCCCTCAGACGTATGAGTTTAATCCTTTAAGGATATTGTACCAGGGCGAATTAGTGGATGGTACAGAATGGATTATTTATAATTACATTGAAGGATGGCTACTGGATCACATTATTGACGATTTAGATTTAGATCAAAGAAGAGCCATTTTTGAAGAGGTTGGAATGAAGCTAGCACAGCTTCACAGCTTAAAAACATTTGATTATTTCGGGGATTTAAGCAGTGATAAGCAAAGTAGCTGTGATGCGTATAAATCATTTGTAATTGATGATACAGAGCGTTTAATCAAAAATATCAATATGCAAGACCTTTCTGAGATACCTGAATTAAAAAAAGCTATAGAGATTATTAGAAGTGAGTATACAAATATTAGATGCCTTCAAAAGGGGCGATATTGTCATAGAGACTTAGATGGTAGAAATATCATCATCAAGATGGATCTTGAGAGAGGATTGAGCTTAGAAGCGTTTTTAGATTTTGAGAAAACAGTCATATATAATGAATACTATGACATTGTCAATTTATATAGACGTTATTTTTTAGAGGAACCCAAATTGATCCCTCATTTTTTTAAGGGATACACGAGTATCATAAATATTGATGATAGCTTTAATAAAGAGCTAAGGTTTAATCTTTATCGATTGGGAATTGATATCTGTAGTTGGTCGAAAACATTATCAGATAAGTTTTTTGAACATACAATCGCATATTTGAATGCCTTAATTTATAAGGACGAACACCTGAGTGATTATTATCTTAAATTATAAATTGAGAAGTAATTGAGCATTCACTAGTTCAACTGTTTCTTCATTAAAAAAAAGCGACTACAACTATGTAGACGCTTTTAGTTTGCTTAAAACTATAATCCGTTGACTTCAAAATAGCGATGAACCTCTTCTAAAGCTTGCTGCGCTTGGTTTTGATTGATAATACATGAAATTTTAATTTCTGAGGTAGAAATCATTTCAATATTAATGCCTAATTCATAAATTTTACCAAATAATCCTGAAGCAATTTTCACATCTGATGTAATACCTGTTCCAACAATAGAAAGCTTAGCAACATCTTTTTTAACCAAAATGGGAGAAGCACCTACCTCATCAACAAAGGCTTCAATTGTAGGGATGATTCTATCAATATCTTCAAGTGGAACTGTAAAACTAATATCATTAAATCCATCGTGATTTAAATTTTGTAGAATCATATCAATGTGAACATTCAAGTTAATAAGAGAAGAGAATAGTTTATAAGCTATACCTGGTCGATCGGGTACATTTGGTACAGAGATTCTCACTATATCTTCATCTAATGTAACACCTCTTACTTGTGCTTTTTCCATTTCTTTCACCTCGATTATTTCTGTCCCGTCATTAGTAAAATCAAAGGTTGATCGAACAACTAACGGCATATTGTTTTTTCTTGCGAGCTCTACAGATCTAGGATGCATTACGCCAGCGCCTAATTTAGCCATTTCTAGAATTTCATCGTAGCTAATTGTAGGTAGCAATTTAGCTGTACTGACCATTCGTGGGTCAGCGGTGTAAATACCAAGGACATCAGTATAAATTTCACATTTGGCTGCGTTTAAAGCAACTGCAATTGCAACGGCAGTCGTATCAGAACCCCCACGTCCTAACGTCGTTATCTCAAGTGCATCCGTATACCCTTGAAATCCAGCAACAATTACAATTTGATCTTTTTCTAATGCTTCTTGAATCCTATGTGGATCAATAGAATCAATTTTTGCCTTTGAAAAGTAGCCATCAGTGTGAATACCACCTTGATACCCTGTTAATGATACCGCTTTATAGCCATATTCGTCAATAGCCATGGCCAATAAAGCCATCGAGGTTTGTTCACCGGTTGCCATAAGCATATCTAGTTCACGCTTTGGCGGGTTTTTATGAATTTGTCGTGCAAGTGTTATTAATTGATCTGTCGTATCTCCCATAGCAGACACGACTACGACGACATGGTGTCCAGATTGCTTTGTTTCTATAACGCGTCTAGCAACATTTTGAATACGCTCTACGCTACCGACGGATGTGCCACCATATTTTTGAACAATGATATCCATAATGCCTCACTTTAATACTTCTATAGTAGTGCCACTGTGATTTACTGGTAGTGAATAGTATTGCCATTTGTGCTTAAACTCACATGTATTAATAAGTTCCTTCATATTAAGAACAGTTCCTTTTCTAACTAATGCAATTAAGGTTGGACCAGCTCCAGAAATAAAATACCCTAAATTATCGATTTGTTGAATAGCATTAATAATAAGTTGACTATCTTCAATGAGTGGATACCTATATGGTTGATGAATGGTGTCCTCAAATGCCATTTTGAGATGTTGAAAATTATGCGTGATTAAGCTATTCACTAAAAAACCCATTCTCGAAATGTTAAAAATTACCTTTTCACGTGGATACTGATCTGGCAGAGCTTTTCTAGCCATATCAGTACTGAGCTTAAAATTAGGTACGAATACAAGTAGCTCGAGTTCTTGAGGAAACTCAATCTGAGAATAAATCGTTTGATGATCAATTGTAGTTGCAAGTACAACATTGCCTAAAATTGCCGGTGCAACATTGTCTGGATGTCCTTCTAATTGATTGGCATAATTGAGGATATCGTGCTGTGAAAGCGGATAATCCAATAGGTAATTAGCTGCGTATAATCCAGCTACTAATGCAGCTGCTGAACTGCCCAAACCTCTTGATACTGGAATTTGAGTATCTTCCATAACTAGGCTGTAACCCATAGTTGAGTGGTTAAATTTCTCAAGTACAAATTCAATCGCTTGAATTACATAATTATCTTTGTCCTCGACGAGCTTCTCATCGGTCCATAGTACCTTTTTTTCGGATTCGTTCTTTTCTATTGTGATGGTTTGAAAAAGCTCCAAAGCCATTCCGAGACAATCGAAACCTGGACCGAGATTAGCTGTGGTTGCAGGAACTTTTATACGAACCATAGGACCTCCAATTAGTCTAGCATAAGGTAGTGCTGTAAATGGGACAACTGAAATTTTATTTTCAGCTCTATAACTTCTTTTTCAGTGAGTGAGTTAAGTTTAATATAGAGATGCTCTACATTACCATCAAATTTATCTGTCGAAAGTAGAGGCTTAATTTCTGAGCCATTAAGTGAGTATAATGGATAATCATTAAGTGAACGAATATCAATTTGGGATAGGTGCTGTTTTGGAATGCTGATAAGCCATGAAGCAGCCACCGGATATAACTTTAATTGAGGTACCTCTCTTAAAACTCGGTTGATTGATTTTTTCTTGTTTTGCATTAAATCGACGAGATCTCCAATAACTGCAGTCGCGGTTGGATTTTTACCTGCACCCTTTCCTGAAAAGAAAAGCTCTCCAACAGCTTCGCCAACAACGCTAATTGCATTAAACTCATTGTTTATCGAAGCAAATTTTGAGCTTGATGGCAACATCACAGGTCTAACGCCGATATAAATCCCATCATCAAATTGCTTTGAAATACCCAAAAGTTTTATGATTTTCCGTTGACTGTTTGCAAATAAAACATCTTCGTATGCAATTTTTGTAATTCCTTGGACAGGAACGTCTTTCCAATTGATATTTGTCTTCATACCGAGCTTGGTTAAAATGGTTATTTTTCTTGTGGCATCTAGACCCTCTACATCTGAAGTTGGATCCGCCTCAGCAAATCCTGCAGCCTGCGCTTCAGCTAAGGCATCACTGTAGCTCATGTTTTCATGTATCATCTTTGTCAGAATAAAGTTGGTAGTACCATTGATAATGCCCATGATCTCATGAATTTGATCACCGCCAAGACATTCTCTAAGTGGTTTAAGAACTGGAATGCCACCGCCTACACTTGCTTCGTAGCTGAGCTCAACGTGATGCTCTAATGCGAGCTTATGCAGTTCGGCACCCTTTTCAGCGATTAGATCTTTATTGGAGGATATAACCGGAATACCGCGTTTTAGAAGTGAACTGACGTATTCAAATGCAGGCATTATGCCACCGATAGTTTCAATAGCCACATCGAAATCCATCTGAAACAGTTGTTTAAAGTCATTGTTAAATAAGCTAAAATGTGGTAAGCTAACATATTTATCTAATCTGTTGACGAGTATACCAACTACTTCAATATTTTGATCATATTCTTCAGAAAATCTGTCTTTATTTGCTTGTATTAACTCATAGACGCCAGATCCAACGACGCCATAGCCTAAAAGTAGTACTTTCATATTGCCCCCTTAGTTGTGTTATTCATTAGATTCGATAGCGTCTAATGTGAATCGATAGACACCTTCAATATTTTTTAGTTCTTGTGTGAGAGAAGTAAAGGTCGTAGACATCTCAGTTATATCTAATGTAATGGTGACATTAGCCTTTCGATCAATGGGTGTGCTTTGACTTATAGTAAGAATATTACCGTGGTTTTCAGCTATAATTTCTAGAACTTGCGATAATATACCAGAATGATGATCCAATGTCATTGAAATGGTTGCCTTTTTACCTAAGAAGCCATCCGTTAGTGTGAAAACATAATCATTGTATTTATAAAATGTACTTCGACTAATTCCAACTATTTTAACAGCCTCAGCCACAGAGGATGCTTTTCCGTTATGTAGTAGCTCTTTTGCTTCAACAACTTTTAAGAACACTTCTGGAAGTACATTAATGTGAATCATTAAAAAATTACCTTTTTCCATATTGCCTCCCTGTCTTTCTATCGCGTACAACTGTACGTCAATTGCATTACAAGGATTATAGCATAGGTTGTTCTATGAGACAATAAAATACGTAAGAAAAATAATGTTTTTTTTCTTGAACAAGGGTATAATACAGTTAAATACGATTAATTGGAGGCATAAGATGTCCTATTTTAAAGATATTATTGAGCTACCTGCAACAGGAAATAAAGTGATTACTTTGGACTTATTAAAAAATCAAAACTTTATTCTTTATTTTTATCCAAAAGATAATACTTCAGCCTGCACAACAGAAGCTTTAGAATTTGGTGAGCTATACGATGACTTTAGAACGCTTGGATATCATGTTTATGGCATTAGTAAGGACACAATGGGCTCTCATGATAAATTTAAAGACAAATATCAACTTCCATTTACATTAATAAGCGATATTGATAAATCCCTACTTACGGAGTTTGATGTAATAAAAGATAAAAAAATGTATGGCAAGGCAGTCAAGGGAACAGTAAGATCAACCTTTGTATTCAATGAAGGATTGAAGTGCATTAAGGAATTTCGAGATGTTAAAGCAGTTGGACATGCAAAAGAGGTTTTAAATTTTATCGAAGAATATCTTGAAAAGTAAAAAAGTAAAAAAATAAACAATATACTATATATTGATCGAGGATAAGTTAAAAATCAAAATATAGTGTATTTTTATGTGAAAATGCTTAATTATTTTGTTTATAGCTTGACAATTATTTGTCACAAGATTATAATGAGCTTAATTGAATAGCCATCTAGGTGCTTAGCCATAAGCTAAGAGGGAAAGAGGTTGAAATCCTCTGCAGCCCCCGCTACTGTAATTAGGGATGAAATCCGGAATACCACCGATTATCGGGAAGGTCGGAAAGTAAAGTGAACTATAAGCCAGGAAACCTGCCTTGATGCAATACAACCAATACTTCGGAGGGAAGTTATGTGGAATGGTAGATACCAGCACACGTTTTCCTCGTGTGCTGTTTTTTTTATACAAGAAAACATTTTCTTATATATTAATGGCGTTTTTTATAGATTATTTGGGGGAAATATGGCGAAAAAAATTATGTTTCAGGGTACGGGTTCATCTGTTGGAAAAAGTTTAATTGTGGCTGCTATGTGTCGTATTTTGAATGACGAAGGCATAAAAGTAGCACCCTATAAATCACAGAATATGGCATTGAACTCTTTTATTACAGAAGACGGAAAAGAAATGGGGCGTGCGCAAGTGGTTCAAGCTGAGGCAGCACGTATTAAACCAACTGTGGAAATGAACCCTGTTTTATTAAAGCCTACAAGTGATGTGGGCAGCCAAGTCATATTAAATGGCGTCGTATTTACCAATATGGATGCACTTAATTATTTTTCAGCTAAAGAAATCTTAATTCCCCATGTAAAGGCAGCTTTTGATGCTTTGGCAAATCAGTATGAGGTTGTCGTCATTGAAGGCGCAGGGTCACCAGCTGAGATCAATCTCAGATCGCGAGATATCGTCAATATGGGCTTAGCAGAGCTCGTTGATTCTGATGTGATCATAATCGGAGATGTGGACAAAGGTGGCGTGTTTGCTTCATTATATGGTACTTTTATGCTCTTGAGTGAATCTGAGCAGAAGCGTGTCAAAGGATTTTTGATCAACAAATTTAGAGGGGATGTTAGCTTACTTATGCCAGGCGTTGAAATGCTTGAAAAGCTAATCGATCGCCCATGTGTTGGTGTTATTCCGCATATCCAAAACTTAAAAATAGACGATGAAGACAGCGTGACTGAAAGGTTTAATGCAAATAAAAAAGGCGATATCAAAATCGGAGTGGTTAAACTCCCTTATATGTCCAATTTTACTGATTTTACTGTTTTTGATATCGAACCCGATGTAAACCTGAATTATTTAACAGAAGCAGAGCAAGTGAGCGATTGTGACCTCATTATCATTCCTGGAAGTAAAAATACGATTCACGACATGCGATTTGTAAGTGAATCTGGATTTCAGCAAGCACTTTACAGATACCATAGACAAGGTAAGAAGCTCATAGGCGTCTGTGGTGGTTACCAAATCCTAGGACAAACCATAGAGGATAATTATGGCGTAGAATCAAAAGAAGTGAAAATTAATGGTCTAGGACTTTTAAATGTAGCGACGCAAATGGCAAAAGAAAAAACGACACGTCAAGCAAAGGGCAAAATTCTTCATACCATCACAGATGAGAAACTAGTTGGCACTGAGGTGACCGGCTATGAGATCCATATGGGTGAATCTACTGTGCTGAGTGGTGAATCGAAGGCATTTTTAGTGACAGACAAGGGTCATGAGGATGGTCAAATCAGCTCAGATGGACTTGTTATGGGCACTTATTATCACGGTATTTTTGACAATGATGATTTTAGAAATGCTTTATTAGGTGAAATTAGAAACTACAAGGGATTAGCTCAAAATACGGCGACACTTAGCTACGAGCAGCTAAAAGACCTTGAATACGATAGATTGGCAAAGCATGTTAAAGAACACCTTAACATGCCACTTTTGAAAGACATTCTAAATGCATCTAGGAGTTAAGAATGAACTATTTTGTAATCATCGCAATTGCGATACTTCTAGATCGATTAATTGGTGATCCTCCTAATTGGCCGCATCCAGTTAGGTTTTACGGGTGGTTGATCAAACGTAATGAAAGGTGGGTCAGAAAGCATTTCACAAACCTTGTGGTAGGTGGTTACTTTCTCGTCTTCCTTTCAATTGCGGCTGCAGTTTTACCTATTGTGATCCTGCATCTACTTCTCCCACCTCTATTTTTTAATATTCTTGCAGTTTATGTACTGTTTACCTGCTTGGCTTCAAAATGCTTATGTGATGAAGCAAAAAAGGTTGCAGAGACACTATTGCAAAACGATATAGAAAAGGCGAGGCTTCAAATCTCATATTTGGTTGGTCGTGATACCAGTCAGTTAGATGAAACGGGCATTGTTAGAGCAACTGTTGAAACCGTTGCTGAAAATACCATAGATGGTGTTTTAGCGCCACTTTTTATGATGCTGATCGGTGCGCCATTCGGCATCTCAGTTGAGCTTGCTGTGGCGTATAAGGTAGTAAATACATTGGATTCAATGGTGGGCTATATCCATGATCCCTATCGTGAAATTGGGTTTGCATCTGCCAAGTTGGACGATCTATTTAATCTCATTCCAGCGAGGCTTGGCGCATTGCTGATGATCCTTGCAGGTGGGGTGAGCGGTAGCTTGAGGAAGAACGCCAACACAGGTAAAAACGAAACCTCAGTAGAGGATACCTATTCAGTAAAGAGAGCTTATGCGATAAATAACGACTACTCAATAAAGAATGCCTATCGTGTATTTATGAGAGATCGTTATAATCACAAAAGTCCGAACTCTGCACATCCTGAATCGGTGGTAGCGGGACTTTTGGGCATTAGACTGGGTGGCACCAATACCTATTTTGGCAACGTCGTTGTAAAGCCAACCATCGGTGATTCAATCCATGAAATCGAGGTTCAGCACATAGACGAAACCAATCGAATCCTCTATAGCACATTGTGGCTTGTAGCAGCGATAACCATACTATTGGCAATTTTTAGTACGTTTCATCCTTTGGGGTAAAACGTGCTTTGCTTTTCAAAGACAAGGAGTAAAATCGAATGATGAACTACCATGGCGGGCAGCTTAAAAAAGAAGGTCTCATTGATTTAAGTGTGAACATTCCACAAATTAAGTTCGAAAATGAGCTAAAAGCACTGATCTATGACAGCCTAGAAGAAATGATGAAGTATCCTGAAATTGATGGCATTACCGCTAGACGGTCTATCGGAGAGGCACTGGGCTTAAGTGAAAGTGAAATCGTCTTAGGAAATGGCGCTACTGACTTAATCTATCTCATCGCAAGAGCACTTAAATTTGAAAGCGCAGTGATACTTCAACCGACATTTACAGAGTATGAAAGAGCTTTAAAACAAAATCAAACTGAAATTGAACACGTAGCTACATTTATGGAACGTGATCTAAATATGATGCATGTTTCAGATGCGGTATTGAAGACAGCGAGATTAAGATTTGGTCGCATGGCTGAGGCAGCCTATTTTTGTAACCCGAATAATCCAACTGGTCATTTTATACATGCTGATGAGATTGAAAAGTTTCTGGCACTTTTTCCAGAAAATGAAGTGCCAACGTTAGTGATCGATGAATCCTTTGTCGAGTTTAAGGATCGACCAGATCACCATGAGAAAATGAAGGTCTTAACTCAAAAATATCCGATCATTATCATTCGGTCTATGACGAAAACTTATCGCGTCCCTGGCATTAGAATTGGCTACTTGTTTGGTAGTAAGTTTCTTATAGAGAAGATAAACAAATTGCGAGAACCCTGGGCACTGAACCATTTTGCCCTACGTATGATCCCTTATTTTATGAAGCAGTCGGCATTTAGAAGCGATTTGGAAAAATGGGTCATTACAGAAAGTACATGGGTAGAAGATCAGTTCAAAGGGATAAACGGCGTTGATGTTTTTTCAGCAGAGGCAAACTTTGTTTTAATCAAGCTGGATTACGAAGTTGAAATTTGCGAAAAAATTTATCGAGATCTTATAGATCAAGACGTGCATTTTAGAAAATGTCTTGATTTTAGAGGTTTGGATGCAAGCTATTATCGAATTGCGATTAGTACACGTGAAGAAAACCAGAAGATGATCAATGCGTTTAGAAGTGTGCTAAAGGCATATATAAAGTCTGTGAAATAATACAGGAAATTTAAACAACTGATTGAACTCATAATATAACGGCATTGAGAGAAAATTTAAGTAGGAGGCAATATGTCTATAGTACATCTCGTCGTCGGCGGCGCAAGAAGTGGCAAATCAGAGTATGCTGAAGGCTGTGCAAAAGCACTATCCAAGAAGGTGACTTATATTGCAACCGCAATTGATACCGATGGTTCGATGTCAGATCGAATTAAAAAACATATAGAGAGTCGACCTTCTACTTGGCCAACGATTGAACAGTTTATACATTTTAAGTCAATTGAGCAGCATAAGGATTTTATAGGTGCGGATGTGATTCTACTGGACTGTATGACAGTGATGATGACTAATCTCATGTTTGCGTATCATCAAGATTATGAAGCGATTTCACCCGAACAACTTGATGAAGTTGAAAGTAACATCATAGGTGAGTTCGATAGTTTGGTCGATAGTTGCCGAAAACATGGGAAAGAACTGATCCTTGTCACCAATGAGGTGGGTTTAGGTTTGGTAGCACCCTATAAGCTGGGCAATTACTTTAGAGACATTTCTGGACGCGTCAATCGGTATGTAGCAACACTTGCGGATGAAGTCACATTTGTCGCTGTGGGATTGCCACTTAAGTTAAAAGTGGCTGAATAAAAAGCATTTTAGGAAGGAAAATGAACCTATGTCGGGATTTTTATTAATGATTAGTTTTTTTACTAGAATTCCAATCGGTAATCGAGTTGAGTATACCGAAAAAAGATATCTCAGTGGATTAAAGTACTTTCCATTTGTGGGATTGATCATTGGTCTTTTTCTTGTGCCATTCTCAATGCTGCCAATAGATAATACTTTAATTAAAGGGCTGCTCATTACCATCGTTTATCTCTTTATATCTGGAGGCATTCATTTAGATGGGCTTGCTGATAGTACAGATGGACTTTTCAGTGCGAGAGATAAAGAGCGTATTTTGGTGATAATGAAGGACTCGCACATTGGTTCTTTTGGTGTAATCGCACTCATCCTTTATTTTATTAGTATAGTAATCATTTCAGGTAATCTATCATTTATGTGGCTCCTGTTAATGCCTTTTATTGGGAAATCCTTTGGCCTGATTGCGGGAAGTTTTTCAGATTATGCGAGAAAAGATCAAGGTATGGGCTATTTGTTTATGCATCATCTTAAACCATTACATGGGTTACTCATTCTTGCGGTAGTAGCATGCGCGGTTGGTGTTTTTCTAGGTTTAGTGGGACTATTAGCCATCCTTTTTTGTTTATTGATGTTATTTTTGATTCAAAATAAGTGTATTAAAACGATTGGTGGACATACGGGAGATACGATTGGTATGACCATAGAAGTCATTCAAGTTTGTTTTTTACTTGCAGGTTATATCTGTAGTGCTTTAATGGGGAGTCAAATATGGGGATAATGATAGCTGGCGTTTCCAGTGGATCGGGGAAAACGACATTAACGATTGGATTGATGCGAGCATTAAGGGATAGAGGATTAAGAGTTGCAGGCTTTAAATCAGGGCCAGACTATATCGATCCTATGTTTCACCGTCTAGCAACTGGAAACCCATCCTATAATTTACCCACTTGGATGGTTCCAAATGATGCTTTAGTTTACCTTTATAACAAACATTCTGAGTCGGTGGATCTGTCAGTCATAGAGGGTGTAATGGGATACTTTGATGGGCATGATCCTGCTGATATAACGGGCAGTTCTGCTCACCTTGCAGAGGTCATCGATACCCCTGTTGTGATCGTGATGGATGGTTCAAGTACAGCGCTTACGGCAGCTGCTGTTTTAAGCGGATTGATAGGGTTTCATTCGCCTTCCAAAATTCAAGGCGTTGTTTTTAATAAGATCAAAACAGAGCACCACTATCAGCTACTGAAACGAGCAGTAGAAACACACTTGCCAATTAAAGCCTATGGTTATTTAAAACCCAATGAATCTATTAGCCTAAAAAGTCGTCATTTAGGTTTGGTTCAGGCTGAAGAAGATGTAGAGATCGAAGCTAAAATATGTGCGATGGCTAAAATGGTCGAGGAAACGGTTGATGTCGATGGGATCGTAGCGGATTTTAGAACCGTACAGACTCAGGCACAATCAGAAGCCATATCAGAGTCAGTGTATAATAGAGAAGTGAATAGTAATTTAAATAGTAGTTCAAATAGTAATTTAAATAGTAGTTCAAATAGTAATTCAAATAGTGATCCAGAGAGTAACTCTGATAGTAATCCAAACACTACTAGTAATAATACTAATTATAATATGAATAGTGAATCTTGCATTCACAAAGTCTCAAGTAATAATAGTTATACGACTGTTGGGAGTAACTATAAGCAATACGTTTTAAATAAAATTGAGCTTATTAAAAATAGGGTTCTGCAAAATGGTGGACTTACTTTAGCTTATGCGAAGGATCAGGCTTTTTCATTTTACTATGCGGATAATTTGGAGTTACTTGAAGCGGTTGGTGTAAGATTAATACCATTTTCACCGATGTTGGATTCCGAACTACCATCTCAAGCCAATGCGGTTTTATTAGGAGGTGGCTATCCAGAAATTTTCAGTGAAGCCTTAAAGCAAAATAGTACAATGAGGAAGTGTATTCACGATTTTATACTTAAAGGTGGTTCTATTTACGCAGAATGTGGTGGTTTCATGTACTTGACGAACTCAATCACCGATTTGAACCAAAACACATATAATATGGTTGGTGCTATAGATGCTGAAACGGTTATGACTCAAAGATTGCAGCGTTTTGGACATGTAGAGGCAGAATTTGAGTCTTTAGTGTCTGTTAGAGGACATGAATTTCATCATTCTCAAATCATCCCCAAAAGCGAACAAAGTTATCAGATTGTAGTCAACCGTAAAGGGAAACAACATTTATGTGGCCTTAAATATAAAAATGCCTTCGGTACCTATGTTCATACGCATTGGTACAGCAATCTTGAGTTTTTTGATTATCTAGTATCACATTTATCTAAGAAATGATTTTAAGAATATAAAATTAAGTAATTAACTAATATAAATTAAGTAATTTAACTAATATAAATTAAGTAATTTAACTAATATAAATTAAGTAATTTAACTAATATATTTGATATTTGCTTAAGAACGAGAAATCGTTGCAATGTATCTCTAAACACAAATACAAACGTGTTTAGAGATTTTTTTCGTCGTCTTATATCAGAGTCATGTCTAAATGTTCACACAAGATTTCTTGTTTTGTTTGACTTGACTTGTTATAATGCTATTTGAGGAAATTTAAGTCATAAGTTTTAATATAAATGGGTAAAAATAGGGTGTGATCAATAAGTGACACAAATCTTATAAGCTGTGATTGAGCGACGTCATAGTGATAATAGTAAATGTCTATTGGAAATGCCTATTGGAAAGATCTAGCGCTTTGAAGCGAATCGTTTGGAGGAAAAAAATGACGGAATTATTAGCTCCTGCAGGAAATATGGAGGCTTTAAAGGCTGCTATTTCAAATGGGTGTGATGCAATATATCTAGGAATGCAAAAATTTGGTGCGCGTGCTTATTCATCGAATTTTGATTTTGAAACGTTGAAAGAAGCTGTGGCATATGCACATCTTAGAAATGTAAAAATCTACATTACAATGAATACCATCGTATTTGAAAGTGAAATTTCAGAAATGAAAGAGCAAATGAATCTTTTAAATGAGATTGGTGTTGATGGTATTATCGTTCAGGATTTGGCCGCTCTCAATTATATCGTTAAAAACTTTGTGGATTTAGAGGCACACTGTTCAACTCAAATGGGCATTGATGATTTAGAGGGGACACTTCTCTTTAAAGAGTTAGGGGCAAAACGTGTCGTCTTGTCTCGCGAAGTCGAGATTGAAAAAGTAAAAGAAATTAAGAAAAAGGCGAATATTCCTTTAGAAATTTTCGTACATGGTGCTCTATGTGTCTCTTATTCAGGCAATTGTCTCATGTCAGGATTAATTGGCTATAGAAGTGGCAACCGTGGTCGCTGTGTTGGTTCTTGTCGAAAAGAATATGAGCTCATAGACCAAACTACAGATACGATAATAGGAAAGAACTATATTTTATCGACAAAAGATCTAAATACCATTGAGCATATTGAAGATTTAAAAGAGATTGATTCTTTAAAAATAGAAGGTCGGATGAAAGAGCCTGCATATGTGGCAAATGTGGTTTCTAAGTATAGAAAAGCCTTAGATGGTGAAATTACTAAGACTGATATTGCAGATTTAAGTAAGACCTTTAATAGAACCTACACAAAGGGCTATCTATTTCATGAAGATAAAAAAGACATTACCAATATCACTCGACCTAATAACGTTGGATTTGAGATTGGTTGGATTTCGAAGATTATTAAAGATACGTATGAGATTACTCTAACGAAGCAATTAAATCAAAACGACATTATCAGAATCAGTCACGAAAATGAAGACGTCGTACTCACTGTAGTCAAATTATATGATAAAGAGGGAAATTTAATTAATAAAGCAGACCGAGTTTGCTATATCAAGATTAAAGAAAAATTATCAAAAGGTGACCTTGTTTATATCACTAAAGACTATGCGTACTATAAATCACTTGAGGCTTCACTTGAAAATGAGTTTAAAAGATTTGATTTAAACTTGAAAATCTATGCCTACCCAGATTCAAAACTGGTTATCGATGCTGAAGGGTTGGGATTTAATTACGTCTATGAAAGTGAAGAAGTTTTAGCTGAGGCAATTAATAATCCGACCACAAAGGATCAAGTGATGAAACAAGTTGCAAGATTAAACGATACGATATTTGAGCTAAACCACGTAGAGTTCGACGAATATGGTGCGTTTATTCCTGCTAAACTCCTTAACGCTGCAAGACGTGATATTGTTCAGGCATTATATGACTTAAAGTTAAATAGTCAGAAAAACCGAGTAAAATCAGTTGAGCCAAGTAAAAAAATAGCATTTTCACTTAATCAGCCGTATCTTACTGCAACTGTAACGAATAAGGAGCAGTACGATGCGTGTGTTAGCAGTGGAATTAAGGAAGTCTATTTTGATAACATCATTAGAAGAAATCAAATTGAATATCAAGCAAAGTCAGGACAATTGCTTATTGGTGGCTATGGTGGTGTTTACCACTATAAAGATAAAAATGACTGTGTAACAGACTATTCGTTGAATGTTGTCAATGCAACCAGCTGTTTAGAGCTTTATAATTTGGGTGCCAAACGCGTTACTTTATCTTATGAGCTTAATAAAAGTCAAATTGATGACTTAATTGAAACTTATCATAAAGAAAATGAGGGTGCACCCGCACTTGAGATGATCGTCTATGGCAAAGCACCTTTGATGTTCACCAAATACTGCCCACTAAAAAAAATGAATCAATGTGGTTTGTGTAGAACGAAGCAATATGTGATCAAAGACGAGCATGGTACGTTTCCTATTATCACACACAAGGATTGCACTGTAACCATTTTGAACGGAAAAACATTGAATTTACTAGATGAAATTCCAAATATAAAAGGCATTGAGGCATTTCGATTGAACTTCACCGTTGAATCAAAAGAACAAGTGATCAAAACCATCAATCAGGCATTAGGAAAGTTAGATGGCTCTCTTAATCGATCGGTCTTCAGTCAAGAGACAGATACAAGAGGGCATTACAACAAGGAAATTATGTAATTAATTTTGCTAATCAAATCGTTGATCAAAGTAGTTAAAAATATAAACAAGTCCTCAAATTTATTGGAAACAATGGGTTTGAGGATTTTCCTTCTTAGAAGATAAATGGCTTATTGTAAAAGCTGATTGTCATATTAATAACAGAGATGTTAATTATTATTATTTTAGTCGGGTTTTCCTTGTATTTTTATGTTTTTTCATATATTATAGTGAATTGAGCAGTACGATAATGAGGTGAATTATATGAAAATGTCAAGTTTATATATGCCTACATTAAGAGAAGTGCCAAGTGATGCAGATATCATGAGCGCACAACTTTTATTAAGAGCTGGTATGATCAGAAAACTCGTTTCAGGCGTGTATTCATTCCTACCACTGGGCTTTAGAGTTATGAAAAATATTGAACAAATCGTTAGAGAAGAGATGGATGCTCATGGTGCACAAGAAGTACTAATGAGCGCGATTCAACCAAGAGAAATATGGGATGCAAGTCAAAGATGGGAAAACTTTGGTCCAGAGATGTTTAAGTTAAGGGACCGACACGATCGTGAGTTTTGTTTAGGACCCACACACGAGGAATATTTTACATTTTTAATTAATAATGAACTAAAATCATACAAACAATTGCCACTTAATCTCTATCAAATTCAGACAAAATATAGAGATGAGAGACGCCCACGCTTTGGACTTGTAAGAGCAAGGGAGTTTATTATGAAAGACGCCTATACATTTGATGTTGATCATGAAAGCATGGTTAAATCTTACGATAATATGGCGGTTGCTTATAATAAAGCGTTCGATAGAATGGCGATGAAATATAAGGTTGTCTTAGGTGATTCAGGAAACATGGGTGGCAGTATTTCTCATGAGTATATCGCTATTACACCTAGTGGTGAAAGTACGATTGCTTATTGTGATGCCTGTGATTTTGCTGCAACGGATGAAGTTGCACCTGCAATATTTAACATTGAAGCGTCAAAACAAACGGATTCGTTAGAAAACGAAAAAGTGCACACGCCAAATGTAAAAACAATTGAGGAGCTAGAAAGCTTTTTCCATTGTGATGCAAGCCGTTTTATAAAGACATTGCTTTATCGTTCAGAGGATACAAAACGCGTTTTTGCCGTTATGGTGCCAGGTCATAGAACCTTAAACTTGGTCAAATTTGGTAAGCTTGCTGGCATATCTGAAGATGAAATAGTCATGTTATCTGAAGACGAAATTAAAACATTGGCAGAAACGGTACTTGGCTTTGTTGGACCGATAGGCTTAAGCCCAAATGTTGAACTTTATGCGGATCATCGCGTTTTTGATATTCAAAATGGTATTTGTGGTGCTAATGAAGCTGACTACCACTTAAAGAGCGTTAAATTAGATAAATCAATTTGTAAAGGGATTGATGATCTAGTTTCAGTTGAAGCAGGAGATGCTTGTCCACATTGTCAAAAACCACTATCAATTGATAGAGGCACTGAAGTAGGGAATATATTCCAATTAGGTGATAAGTATTCCAAAGCTATGAATGCCACATTTTTAGATAAAGATGGAAAAGCAAAGCATTTCGTAATGGGTTCATATGGTATAGGGATATCAAGATGTGTTTCTGCAATAGTCGAGCAGTTTCATGATGAAAAGGGAATTGTATGGCCTCTTGCGGTAGCCCCTTACCAGGTTCTAATCACAATTGTAAATGTTAAGAATGAGCTTCAAGTTGAGAAGGCATTTGAGCTTTATGTAGAATTACAAAAGATGGGCATCACAGTTATGATCGATGATAGAAATGAAAGAGCTGGCGTTAAATTTACAGATGCTGATTTAATTGGAATTCCTTTGAGAGTAACAGTTGGTAAAGGCATTGAAGAGGGAATCGTCGAATTCTCTAAAAGAGTGGATTGTGTAAAAGAAGAAATAGAATATAACGCAATCATTGAAAAATTAGGAATGTTAGTCAAAAATCAATAAATGTAGGAAACATTGACAAATTTTATTCAATTTTGTTAAGCAATTATTAAAATTGTATTTCTATTTATGAGGTTTTTGGTATAATATTAAAGAGGAATTATAGAAATTATAGAAAGAGGGATACTATGGCTGACAAGAAGCGAATTTTGATTCTCGGCGGTGGCTATGCCGGAGTCAAAGCGGGCAAGACGCTCCACAAGATCTTCAAAAATGATGATTCTGTAGAAATCACATTGATCGACAAAAAACCATACCACACATTGATGACAGAACTTCACGAGGTTGCTGGACATCGTACAGAACCACACGCAATCCAAATCGATTTGAGAAAAGTTTTTGCAGCAAGAAAAGTTAAAGTTGTAACAGACACAATTACAAACGTTGACTTTGAAGGTAAAAAACTGGTTTCAGAAAGAAAAGAATATCCATTTGATTACTTGATCTTAGCTGCTGGTTCAGATTCAAACTCATTTGGTATTGAAGGGGTAGATCAACACGCATTTACACTTTGGTCTTATGAAGATGCTGTTACTTTAAGAGCACATATCGAAAAAATGTTCCAAATGGCAGCAGTAGAAGAAAATGAAGCTAAAAGAAAACAATTATTAACTTTCGCAGTTGTTGGTGGTGGATTCACTGGCGTTGAGATGGTTGGTGAAATCGGCGAAGCTAAAGATCACTTAGCTGAAAAATATGGTGTTGATAAGAAAGAAGTTACTATTTACAACATCGAAGCAACTCCAAGAATCCTTAATACACTTAAGGACGAAAGACAAATTGCTAAAGTAGAAAATAGATATAAAAAATTAGGTATCGAGCTTCTTAAAAATGCTGCTTTAGTTAAAGCAACTGAGGAAGGCTTTGAGCTTAAGGATGGCAGATTCATCAGCACTAAGACTTTAATCTGGGGTGCTGGTATCAAGGTTAGCAACTTTGTTGGTAAATTAGGTCTTGAAGCAGGTAGAGGCGGAAGAGTTATCGTCAATAAATTCATGCAAACTAACAAGTATGACTATGTGTTTATGGCTGGTGACAATGCGCACTACGAAGATAAAGATGGTTTCTTACCACAAATCGTTGAAGCTGCTGAGCAATCTGGTCATACTGCAGCATTAAATATCGGTAACTTAATTCAAAATAAACCGCTTCATGAGCACAAACAAAATTATCACGGGTTCATGGTATCTATCGGATCTAGATACGCAGTTTCTGATAACAATGGATTAAAATTCAATGGTTGGTTAGCAGTACTTGTTAAGCATATGGTTAACTTCTACTACTTATTTATGGTAGCAGGTTTGGCTCAATTGTTTGAGTATATGCAAAATGAATTCTTTAAAGTTAAAAACAGAAGATCATTCGTTGGTGGTCATTTCTCTAAAGCATCACCTAATTTCTTCTTAATGCCATTCAGAGTATTCTTAGGAGTTATGTGGTTAATTGAAGGTCTTAATAAGATCGATGAAGGTTGGTTAGTAGAAGCAAAAATGTATGCGTCAGACGCAGTTACTCAAGCTTCTGAAAATGCAGAAGCTGCAGTAGATGCAGCTAAGCCATTAATCGAAAAGGTTCCTGGTGTCGTTCAATGGGCGATCGATAATATCATTGCACCACATGCTGTTTTATTCCAAACAGGTATGGTATTTATGGAAATTATCTTCGGTTTAATGTTAATTGCTGGTTTATTCACATTTATCGCATCGATTGCAACAACATTTATGACAGTTGGTATTACACTAACAGGTATGTCTGATGCATCAATCTTATGGTTCTTCTTCGGTGGTATCGCTATGATCGGTGGTTCAGGTAGTGCACTTGGATTAGACTACTATGTCCTTCCAGTTCTTAAAAAATGGTGGAAGAAAACGCCGTTTGCTAAGAAGTCGTATTTGTATTTCCATTAATTAAATAATCAGTAGCCATGCTACAGATGAATCACAAGAGTTTGTGAACTAAAATTAAATCGTATCTGCTCTGCAGATACGATTTTTAAATGATTTATAAAAAGAAGGTATAAATGAAGAAGAATGATATTATTCTCATGTTGATTGTCCTTGTAATTGCGGTTGTTGCTTTTATAGGGTTTAAAATATCATCTGAGTCGAATCAAGGCGATCTTGAGGTTTTGATAAAACATGATGGAGAGGTCATAAAATCATATCCATTTTCACCCAAAACAAATGAAACCTATATCTTTGAAGAGGATGATGAGCTCAATATCATTCAGATTAAGGATGGTGTCGTCAGTATGATTGAAGCTAATTGTCGAGATCAAATTTGTGTTAAGACAGCTGCTATCTCACAAAATGGAGAAATCATCGTTTGTTTACCGCATAAAGTAACTGTTGAGATTTTTTCTGAAACAACAGATAGCGACGGCTTAGATAGTATTGCAGATTAATTGAAGGAGACGCATATGGAACAAACCAAAAGTAATCGACCTCCTTCAAAGACTAGAATGCTAGTTTTTATCTCTGTACTAGTAGCGCAAGGGATGATACTTTCGTTCATTGAAACGATGTTACCTATACCATTTATCGCACCGGGTGCAAAGCTTGGATTAGCGAACATTGTTACATTGGCAGCTATATATCTATTGACATTCAAACAAGCTTCAGCAGTTGTCTTATTAAGAGTTTTACTAACTGCTGTTACTTTTGGATCACTTTCAAGCTTTCTATACAGCTTGTCGGGTGGCGTATTAAGTCTATTAATCATGGCTGGAATTCTTAAAGTCTTTAAAGGTGAAATCAGTTTGATGGGGGTCAGTGTTGCTGGTGCAGTTGCACATAATATCGGTCAGCTTGTAGTTGCAACGATAATGATACACAATGTTTTAATTTTCACATATTTGCCAATCTTACTAATTGTTGCGATCCCAACAGGTATATTCGTTGGTATTGTTGCAAGGATACTAATAAACTATTTAGAAAAAGTAAAATTTATGAGATAGCATAAGTTTGAAATGGAGATTGTTATGGCACTTACTGTACAACAAAAGAATGGAACAACTGAATTACAGCAAGCGCTTTCAATAGAGTTGACTAAAGTTAGAGAAACCATAAACAAACAGTCAAAGTCAAAGTTTTCAGGTATTAGTGAAATCATTACAGATATCATTGATTTAAATGGAAAGATGCTTAGACCACAAATGTCTATCGTTTCAGCTCACTTTGGAGAGTATCAATCGGAAAAGAGTATTAAGCTCGCTGCTGCAGTCGAAATGCTTCATATGGCGACTTTGATTCATGACGATATAATTGATGACTCTAAATTAAGAAGAAATAAAGAGAGCATTCAAAGCAAATACGGGAAGGATATGGCGGTTTATGCAGGCGACTATTTGCTTTCAAAAGTCATGGGCATGCTAAATAATAATGACTATGATGGTGAGCATATGCAGAAAATCGCTAAAGCCATTGAACATATTTGTGAGAGTGAATTGTTACAATTCCACAGTAAGTTTCAGTTTATGACAGTAAAAAATTACTTGAGGGTCGTTTCTGGAAAAACTGCTGCTCTTTTTGCTGTAAGCATGTATGCAGGCGCCTATGAAAGTAAATGCTCAGAGCGCTTATCCAATCTACTTGGAAGAATCGGCTATGAATTAGGTATTGCTTTTCAAATTATAGATGATATTTTGGATTTTTCAGATGATCAAGCATTGGTTGGAAAATCAACGCACAACGATTTGAAGAAAGGATATTACACATTACCTGTAATTTACTCCTTTCAGCGTGAGGATGCTTCTGTTTTACAGAAATCAGAGGTTGAATTACTAGAATTGGTTAAGAAGAAAAAAGGCCTTGAAAAAGCGAGAGCACTTGCTCAGAAATATACAAACCGTGCCTATCGGAAAATTGACGCTTTACCAGATTGCGATGCAAAGCTAGTATTGAGTGAATTGGCGCGACAGTTGTTAGATCGTAAATACTAAAAAACACCGCTTTGCGGTGTTTTTATTTTTAAAATTAATGTATTATAGTGGGAAATTAACGAAATCAACTATCAGCGCAGCTATTTTTTCAAGTGCTAATTGATCAACCTCTTTAAAACGTCCAATTTCAGGACTATCAATATCTAACACGCCTATTAATCGATCGTCTTTAATTAGTGGAATGACAATCTCACTGTTTGAGAATAAATCACAGGCAATATGACCTGGGTATTGATGAACATCCTCAACTACAATGGTTTTACGTGCAGACGCTGCATCTCCACATACACCTTTTCCTAAAGCAATTCTGGTGACAGCAGGTTTTCCCCAAAATGGGCCAAGGACAAGTTCTTCATCTTTTAATAGGTAAAAGCCAGCCCAGTTTAAATCGTGAAGTAAGAAACCAAGCGTAGATGCCGCATTAGCTGCATTCGCAATCCAATCTGTCTCTTCTGCAAGGAGTTTTTTCATTTCCTGTTCAATATATGGATACAAGATTTCAGGTTCTTTACTTGTGGATGGGTACATACAAGCCATGGTTGACCTCCAATATTTTTATATTCAGTATACCCAAAAGTGTATCGAATGACAATGCGAATATTGTAAAAAAAATATAACATTTCGGATTCCTAAATTTATATTTCGAATCCCGAAATTTATGCTATAATGTGTATTGGTGATGATATGAAAACAGCATTTTCAGTATACGTAGATTTCTTTAAAAATATTTCCAAAAATGTTAAGCTTTATTTGGGAATCATATTTTTCGCAACAGTTGTCAGCTCGGCATATAATGTTCTGTTTGGCATATACTTAAAAAACTCAGGATTTAATGAAGCCTTTGTTGGACAAATTATGTCTGTAAACACACTTGGCGTTGCTCTGGGTGCGTTGCCCGTTGCCATTTTTGCAGAACGTATGAACAAGAAGGTGACCTTAATTGTCGGATTGTTGATAATGGTCATTAGCAATTTAATTGTTCTTAATGTACATATTCCTTTTATAATGGTATTTTTCGCATTTACATTTGGTATTGGCAACTCAACGCTAATGATTCTTCAGGCGCCTATAATTTATGAGCATACACCTGCTGAACATAGAGTGACAGCCTTTAGTATGGCCTTTGTTCTACAAAATGTTGCCTTTGTAACAGGGAGCTTAGTCCTTGGGCATCTGTCTAGCATGCTTGGGACATTTTACAGCGATCAAATGGCGGGGAGAATTGTGCTAAACGTTTCTACTGCACTTATATTTATTGCAGTTATCATTGCACTTAAATTTTCAGGAACGCATATGGTTTCGAGTCAGCGAGAGCAGCCACTATCGACAACAGTTAGTGTAACGATTAATGGATTTAAAAAGCTCTTACAAGGCAAAACATTACTCTATCTTATTCAAGTGTCACTAATTGGTTTAGGGGCTGGAATGATCGTACCCTTCTTCAGTATGTATTTAAAATATACGCTGACTATTTCAGATGGTGTCGTAGGGAATATCATGGCAATTAGTCAAATTGGAACGGTGATAGGTGGATTAATTGTACCACCGCTAGCTAAAAAGCATGGACGAATTAGAACGGTGATTATCTGTCAACTATTTTCAATTCCTTTTTTGATTTCAATTTCATTTCCACAAGGTATTTTAATCATTACGATGTCATTTTTCTTTAGAAGCTCGCTAATGAATATGGCCAGTCCAATTATTGGCAGCTTAGCGATGGAAATCGCTGGTGACGAAGCTAGAACCTTTATGAGTAGTCTGGTAAGTTTAACCAATAATTTATTTAGGGCTGTGGGAATTTATCTAGGCGGTATCATCATGTTTAGATATAGCTATAATACGCCGTATTATTGGACAATCGTCTGTTATTTAATAGGTACCTTTATCTTGTATAAGGTATTCAAGCACATAGATCAACCGAAGGCGAAGGAGCATGTCGTCGTGCAATAAAAAAAGGATTTGAGGCCATTGATAAAATAGCTTCAAATCCTTTATTTGATTTTGATAATTATAAAATATCTAACACTTCAAGCTTAACTAGTCCATTTGGAGATTGCGCTTCCACTTTATCGCCTTTTTTCTTACCCATCAGTACACTACCAATAGGGGATTCATTTGAAATCTTAGAATTTAATGGATCAGACTCAATTTTAGTTACGATTTCGATCTCTTCAATATCGTCAAAGTCTAAGTATTTAACTTTGATTTTTGAACCGATAGTGATGCTGTCTTTATCAAAAGTCTCTTGAACGAGTTCATAGCTCTCTAATATCTCTTTAAGTTTCAAAATTTCAGTCTCATTATGCGATTGAGCTTCACGAGCAGCATGATACTCTGCGTTTTCTGAAAGGTCTCCAAATCCTCTGGCTCTTTTTATCTCGTCAGAAATCTGATGTCTCTTTTCTATGAGTTCATCGTATTCTTGTTGTAGTTTTGCAAGTGCCGATTCAGTTAATAAAGTTTTCTTCATTCCTGACAACTCCTTATGTGATATGGATATGTAACATATAATATACTACCAAATATCAGCATGTTTGTAAATAAGGAATCTTTATCAGAATGCCGTCATGTCTAAAAAAAAATACACAATTGTTAAAATCACTTCAAATTTTCTGTATCACTGTTATAATGAATATTGAAACTATACATGAGGTGGGTAAAATGCAGTCATTACTTCAAGAACTTGTCAGCAAAAATTTACCATTATGTGCTCAGGGAAAAGTCGCTAGCTATATCCCCGAGCTTAGTAAAGCAAACCCCGATCAACTTGGTATTTCGGTGTTTGATATTGAGGGGAATCTATTTGAAGCAGGAGATACCAGTACTTTATTTACCATTCAAAGTATTTCTAAACCTATTGTGCTTTTATTGGCACTTTTGGACAATGGTGAGGACAGAGTATTTGAAAAGGTTGGAAAAGAGCCAACAGGAGATCCCTTTAATTCAATAGTTAGACTTGAGACCTTTGATGAGCATAAACCTCTTAATCCGATGATTAATGCAGGCGCAATATCTGTTTCGGCATTAATTAAAGGTGATTCTGCAGAGGAAAAAATCAATCGCATATTAAGTTTTATAAGAAAATTAACACATAATCCCGATATTCAAATTAACGAGGCTGTCTTTAGGTCGGAGGCAAGAACTGGACATCGAAACCGATCAATGGCATATTTTTTAAAGGACTTTGGCAATATTGAAGGCGATGTTGAAGATACACTAGAAGTTTACTTTAAGCAGTGTTCAATAGAAGTGAACACTAGAGATCTGGCATACATTGGAGCATTGCTTGCAAATGATGGTATTGATATTGTTACTGGCGAAAGATTGTTTACAGCAAGATACAGTAGAATTGTGAAATCCTACATGGCTACCTGTGGTATGTATGACGGCTCTGGTGAGTTTGCTATTAATGTTGGAATTCCAGCAAAAAGCGGTGTCGGTGGCGGCATAATGTGCACGGTATTAAACGATATAGGAATTGGCGTATTTAGCCCGTCTCTAGATAAAAAAGGAAATAGCTTGGCAGGCATTAAACTACTTGAAATGCTGTCACAAAGCTTAGAACTTAGCATTTACTAATGAGACCAAAGGAGGACAGGATGAGGAAAATCATTATATGGCTTGTCATGATGTTGCTATTGCTATTGACATCCTGTAGTCGTGACGCCTTAAATCTTGAGTCTCCTAACGATGCCCTTTTAGAGTTTCTTCAAAGTACCACGGATACCTATACTGGTGACGACAACTACTTTCACGTTGTAAAGGCAATTTCTTCTGAAACTTCAGATTCAGTTAAATTAAGCGGCGAGGTTAAGAATAATTCAACCAGTGGTTCTAAAAGTGAGTATGAATTTGAAGTCACTTGTACGGTGATCGGTAATAGAATGATTCAAACGATTGAAGGTTCAAGACTAAATGATAGTGATTTTAATGAGGTTACAATACTTGAAGCCCCGATTGAAATCGGTCATAAATGGCACTATAAAGCAGTAAATAAGGTTGGTAATAAAGTAGCCTTCAATGCTGAAATAATTGATGTTTGGGATAATGGCAATGCCGTTAAAGTCAAATATGAGAGCAAGGACGGCTACAGAGAAGAGCGAACTATCTTCAGTGGTCGAGGCACCATTGACTTTGTAAAAGAGCTCTCATATAAAGGAACCTCAATCATCACTGGATATCATAGCACCTTTAGCTCTGAAAGTGAAGCTAATTCAGAGGTTCCAGTCACAACTGAGGTTGAAACTAGTTTAGAAGCTCAAGCAGAAAGTATGCCAATGGTTTCAATTAATATTCCAGTTTCTATCTATAATTTATTATTGGGGTTTAATCAGTCTTGGGATAGCTTTATTAAGGATGGAGATGAAGCCATCTGGAAGCTGGTCGAGTTAGAATCACCTGCTGTAGAAAAACTAGACTCAATTGATATAACTGAGGATAAGGGGTATCGTTTTTACAAATTTTACGCCTACGAAATACATGAGGAAAAACCATATGTTGTTGTTTCAATAGTTGAAACCTATGTTGATGATCAGAATAATGAAATGAGAAACAAGGTGACCTATTGGATAAGCAATACCGATACAGTACCTAAAATTTATGATTTCTCAGGAAATTAATAAAACCACTAGCTTTATCAAATGAGCTAGTGGTTTTGATTATAATAGGGCATTATTTTTTTAGAATTGGGACATTCCCCTCATAGGATACTCTGTTTTTTCCAAGCTCTTTTGCCTTATAAAGGCTTTTATCAGCGTTTTCTAGTAATTCATTAAAGCTTCTTCCATCGTAGGGATAAGAAGCGATTCCCATTGAAATAGAAAACTTTGGCGAGGATTTTACAACTATTTCTTTACGTAGTCGATCACAAATTTCTATAGCTGCAGGCGCATTGATATGTGGCATGAGCAAAATAAATTCGTCACCGCCGTATCGACCCAGAATATCGGTTTTTCGGTTATGTGTCATGAAAGTATAGGATAAGAATTTTAAACACTCGTCACCGATAATATGTCCCTTTGTGTCATTGATTGCTTTAAAGAAATCAATGTCAAAAAGGGCAATTGAAAAGATTTTCACTGAAGAATCATTTATAAGTCCATTCATTTCATTTAGAATACCATTTCGATTATAGGCTTTAGTTAATGGATCCTTTTGAGATTTTTCCTTTATATACTCAACTTTGTCCGCTAGCTGCGCAGTTCTCTTTTTTGCCTCATATTCAACAGAACGCTCGAATTTATTTTCTAGCTCTAGGAGTCTATCATCTGTACTTTCAATTGCCTTTCTCGAGTGCTTTGCTTCAAGTGCTAAATGAGCGATAACGGCAATTATAATTACTGATACCCCGAGATTTTGGTTGAACATACTTGAACCAAGAGATAAACTGATGCCACCAACCCAGCCGATGAATCCAACCTCCATAGTTTCTTTGGTATAGAGTGATCGTTCAACATTGTTGGTTTGCAGCTTAGCAATAATTTCTAATGAAAAAACAAATGCGGTGAGTATATTAATGAACAAAATAGGTATTAGGATTGGCTTTATAGCAATTGTCAGCAGGATGGCAGTAGCAATCAAATTGTATACTAGTAGATAATCCTTGGATGCAATCATCTTTAAACGTTCAAAGGCTAAGCGACCGCCAATACTAAATATTAAGCTAAGCTTTAATATTGTAAAGCTGCTCATGTGTAATGGCATAAGTGAAGTCATCCAAATTGTAGCAAATGGAATTAAGTCAGTTAGGAATGCGATGTTTTTCTTGTTTGTAAACGCCAAATGATATACAAAATTTGTGAATAAAAGTGAAGCTAGTAGAAACATGAGGTTAATATGTTGCATGTTCAAGTCTCCTTACTTTTTAAAGAGTTTAGTACTATTATAGTATAAGAAAGTGATTGATTTTTCAACGTATTATTTTGACTTAGACGGTTGATTGTATTATAATTTAATAGAATTTTAGAGCGAGACAGAAGGTCATATTAGATAGATTATGGAGGAAAAATATGAAAAATACCGTTATTAGAGAATTATTTCTCAAGCCTTCGGAATATGTTGGAAAGGAAGTACAGGTTTCAGGTTGGATTAGAACCTCTAGAAGTTCAAAAACATTTGCATTTATTGAGTTGAATGATGGAACTTACTTTAATAATTTACAAGTTGTATACGATGATACGCTTGGAAATTTTCAAGATATAGAAAAATGTGCAATATCCTCAGCATTGATCATAAGGGGTACATTGGTTGAAACACCAAATGCCAAACAACCATTTGAGCTAAAAGCGAATGAAATTGTAGTAGAGGGTTATTCTAGTGCGGATTATCCCCTTCAAAAGAAAAGACATACTATGGAGTATCTTAGAACGATTGCACATCTTAGACCAAGAAGCAACACGTTCTCTGCCGTATTTAGAGTTAGATCAGCAGCCGCTTATGCCATCCACAAATTTTTCCAAGACAGAGGCTTTGTGTATGTTCATACGCCAATTATCACTGGTAGTGATGCTGAGGGTGCAGGTCAAATGTTTAGAGTTACAACCTTGGACTTTAACGATCTCCCTAAGACAGAAGCGGGTGCAATTGATACCACTTTAGATTTCTTTGGAAAAGAAACGAATTTAACTGTAAGTGGTCAGCTAGAGGCTGAAACCTTTGCACTTGCATTCAGGGATGTATACACATTTGGACCGACCTTTAGAGCTGAAAATTCAAATACGAAAAGACATGCAGCTGAGTTTTGGATGATTGAGCCTGAAATTGCATTCGCTGATTTGAATGACAATATGGCGTTAGCTGAGGATATGGTTAAATACATCATTGCATATGTAATGGAAACTTGTCCTGAAGAAATGAAGTTCTTCAATGAGAGAATCGATCAAGGATTATTAGAAAGATTAACACATGTACTTAATTCAGATTTTGGTAAAGTGACTTACACTGAAGCGGTAGAGGCTTTAATAAAATCGGGTGAAGAATTTGAATATCCAGTGTTCTGGGGAGCTGATTTACAGACGGAGCACGAAAGATATTTAACTGAAGTGATTTATAATAGACCAGTCTTTGTTATCAACTACCCAAAAGAGATTAAGTCATTCTACATGAGAATGAACGAAGACCAAAAGACCGTTGCGGCGATGGACTTACTCGTACCAGGTGTTGGTGAGTTAATCGGGGGCTCTCAAAGAGAAGAACGTCTTGATCTTTTACTTGAAAGAGTTAAGGAGCTTGGCCTACATGAGTCAGATTACTGGTGGTATTTGGAGCTTAGAAAGTTTGGTACAACAAGACATGCAGGCTATGGACTTGGCTTTGAAAGAATGATTATGTACTTAACTGGTATGGGAAACATTAGAGATGTTGTTCCATTCCCAAGAACTGTAAAGAACGCAGAATTTTAATATAAGGAGCTGTGATATGACTATTTATTTAGTTGTATCACAGCTCCTTTGATATTTAATGGATATCTTGGGTATAAAGTTAAAAGTTAAGGAGGCATGCATGAATATTCTCATAGTTGATGATAGTCGGTTGAATGTTAAATTAATTGAAGATATATTGCACCAATTACAAGGGGATCACTATATTTTAAAGGCTTCTAGTGGCGAAGAAGCTGTAGAGATTATGAAAAGCAATGAGGTTAATGTTGTTTTGCTGGATTTGGTCATGCCTGGGATGTCGGGGCTTGATGTTTTAAAGATCATGAAGCAAACAGAGCTAATGTCTCAAAAACAAGTGATCATGGTGACCAAGGTAGAGGATTTAGAGATATTGAGAGAATGCTTCGAACTTGGTGCAAAGGACTTTATCAGAACGCCATTTAATGCTTTGGAGTTTTCTGTTAGAGTTCAAGCTGTTATCAGCTCAGTTGAGAAGGATACAAAACTGAATAAAGCATTAAGTCTTCTTGAAAATCAAAATGTGGAGCTGAAACGAATTAACCAGTCTCTTAAGGATACGCAGAGCTATGTCGTCGAAAAGGAAAAAATTACAGCCATTGGCAGCTTGTTAAAAAATCTGTCTGAGGAGATTGAAAAGCCTATTGATTATTCTCTTATGGAATTAAACCATCTTAGAGATACACTAGATCAGCTTTCATTACCATTAGAGGTCAACTTTAAATCCTTGGAGAATATCGAAAAACAGCTTGGTAGTGTACAAAAGAGAATTAGCGCTATTAAAGCTTACTTTGATGAGGATGAAAAGGGCGGTTTTATCTATGTAACTCTTTGTGAATTAGTCGATGATGTTATTTTTTTAATGAGTAGAGAGCTATCAAATATCAGTGAGCTTGTTAGAGATTATCGAGAAGAACAGATGATTTACTGTAACCCTTTAATGCTAAAGCAGGCAATTAAATATATAGTTGAAAATGCAGTAGAAGCAGTGAAGGAGCTTCCTCGTAGCAGGATCGAGATAAAAACATTTAGCAATAGCGGAGCGGTTTTTTTGATTGTAGAGGATAATGGAGAGCCTGTAATTGGAAAAGCGACAGGACGGGTGTTTGAGCCTTTTTTCACCACTAAATCAAAGCAGCACCATATGGGTTTAGGCCTTAGCATCGCTTATGATATAATTGTCAATAAACTCGGTGGTAATATAGAACTAGAACAGCTTGAAAAAACAACGCGAGTAAGTGTTGCATTCATAAAAAAATAGAGGATAGATTGTCTATCCTCTATTTATGCTTTAGGTGGTTTTTTTCTACCTGTGTACTTTCTTTCAAGCTGACTGAATGTTTTTAGCGTTAAAAGCATTAAAAGTGCTGCAAATACAGCTAATAGATAATAGCCTGCACCAATAACCAACCCCAAACATGCGACAGCCCATAGACCCGCAGCCGTCGTCAAACCACTTACGGTTGCCCCTTCTTTTAATATGGTTCCAGCACCTAAAAAACCCATTCCACTTATAACCTGTGCGCCAAGACGCATAGGATCAGAATTTACAAATTCCTTAGCGACTAGAAGATTCATATCCATGATTAATGCACTAGCGACACAAACGAGGATGTGGGTTCTGAAGCCAGCTGGTCGTCTTACGGACTCTCGCTCTAAACCAATGAGTCCACCAACTACGACGGCAATAATTAACTTAATTACACTCTCTAATTCTAGTGTCATATTTACCTCTTTACAAAAAAAGAATCGTGTGAAAATATGAAGCTTACTTAAAAAACAAGATATTTCTTACATTATACATTATAATAAGAGTATTATTAAAGAGCGTTTTACTGGAGGCAATATGTTTTTTAAAAGCATCATTTTTATATTGGGGTTGGTAAATCTGTCTGCATTTATTTCGATGCTACTGGACAAACGATATGCTGTAAAAGGGAAGTGGCGGTTGTCAGAAAACCTGTTATTATTGCATGCTTTTTTTGGTGGTGGAATTGGCATGGTGCTTGGAATGATTATAGCGAAACATAAGCTTTCAAAACCAAGATTTAGATGGACGGGTTTACTCAGTATATTAATTTACTTGTTGATAATGGGTTACTTTGTTGCAACCGATCACATTATATATGTGTAGGCGGTACAACACAGCCTTGAGGTAATTTTATAGTCACTACTGAGAGGCAAATGTTAAAACAATTTAAGAAAAGATTTATATCACTCGCTGTAACAATCATGTAAAATAGAGTTGGTGAATTGTTTTTAAGGTTTCAAATATTTTTATAAGGGGAGCGTTAAATGAAAAAAATATTGATTACGGGAGCTTGTGGTCAGATTGGTACCGAACTGACACATACCTTGAGAAAGCTTTATGGGGTTGAAAATGTCGTAGCTACAAATATCCGTAGAGGAAGTAGTGAAACGGTTGAAAACGAAGGTATATTCGAAGAATTAAACGTAACAGACTACAACCGTATGCTAGAACTCGTTAAGAAGTATGAAATCGATACTATCATGAATCTCGCTGCTTTATTATCTGCTGTAGGCGAAAAGAATCCTCAACTGTTATGGGACGTTAACATGAATGGTCTTTATAATTGCTTAGAAGTTGCAAGAGAAACAGGTGCAATGGTATTTACACCTAGCTCAATAGCAGCCTTTGGCCCTTCAACGCCAGCTGATTTAACACCTCAAGACACGATCCAAAGACCGACTACTATCTATGGGGTTTCTAAGGTTGCTGGAGAATTACTTTGCGATTATTATTTCAATAAATTTGGTGTTGATACAAGAGGGGTAAGGTTTCCGGGCTTAATTTCATATAGCGCACTACCTGGTGGTGGTACTACTGATTATGCAGTTCACATTTATTATGAAGCACTTAAAAACAAAAAATTCACATGTAACCTAGCAGCAGATACGTATATGGATATGATGTACATGCCTGATGCAATCGAATCGATCATACAGCTTTGTGAAGCAGAGGGATCAAAGCTTGTTCATAGAAATGCATTTAACATTACTGCAATGAGCTTCTGCCCAGAAGACATCAAGAAGGCGATTCAAAAACATATACCAGAGTTTGAAATGGATTATGAAATAGATGAAGTGAAGCAAAAAATTGCTAACTCTTGGCCAAATTCACTCGATGACTCATGTGCAAGAGCTGAGTGGGGTTGGAATCCAAAGTTTGATCTTGAAAAAATGACTGCAGATATGATTGAAAAATTAACGATAAAATTAGATATTAAGTAAAACCTAATATTCATCATGATGGGCGCAAAATAGACGTCCTATCAGTATAATTACACCATCAAACATTTGGAGGTTATTATGCATCAAATTATTCAATGTGTTCCTAACTTTAGCGAAGGCCGCGACCTTGATAAAATCGATAAAATTGTATCTCCTTTTAGAGGAAAGCCTGGCGTTAAGTTATTAGATTACAGTAACGATGAGGATCACAATAGACTGGTTGTGACTGTAGTTGGCGAGTATGAGGCATTAAAAAATGCAGTTGTAGAAGCCGTAGGTATTGCAACAGAGATTATTGATATGACGAAGCATGAAGGACAACATCCAAGAATGGGTGCAACTGACGTTATTCCATTTATTCCAATTAAAAATGCATCAATGGAAGAATGTATTAAGCTTTCTAAGGAAGTAGCTGAACTGGTGTATTCAAAGTATGGCGTACCAAGCTTTTTATATGAGAAATCAGCTTCTAAATCAGAAAGAGAAAACCTTGCTACTGTAAGAAAAGGTCAATTTGAAGGTATGGCTGAAAAGGTTAAGGATCCTGAATGGACGCCTGATTTTGGGACTGAGATACATCCAACGGCTGGTATTACAGCTATTGGAGCAAGAATGCCGCTAGTTGCATTTAATGTTAACTTAAATACCAATGATATTGAAATAGCCAACAAAATAGCAAAAAATGTTAGACACCTGAGTGGTGGCTTAAGATATTGTAAAGCGCTTGGCATTGCTCTTGAGGAGAGAGGAATTGTTCAAATTTCAATGAATATGACAGATTTTACTAAGACGCCTTTATATAGAGCGTTTGAGTTGATTCGTATTGAAGCTAAAAGATATGGCGTTTCTATAGTCGGTAGTGAGATTATTGGACTTGTACCGATGGATGCACTTTTAGCAACTTCTGAGTATTATCTTGGAATCGAAAATTTCTCATATGAGCAAGTATTAGAAAAAAGAATAATGGAGTAAATTCATGAAAAAAGGAAGCATAGTGATCTATAACGCATCTGAAGTCGTTACATGTAGCGGATTTAAAGGAAAAGCAGGAGATCAAATGCAAGATTTAAAGGTAATTAAGAATGCTTCTATCGTTGTAGAGGATGGCATAATTACTAAAATTACTGATGATGTTTTAGACCTGAATTACTACAGAGAGAAAGAGTTCGCATTAATAGATGCAACTAACAAATGTGTACTACCTGGATTTGTTGATTCGCACACGCATTTTATATTTGGTGGCTACCGTGCCGATGAGTATAACTGGCGATTAAATGGTGTTTCGTATATGGAGATCATGAATCGCGGTGGTGGTATCATCAATTCAGTAAAGGGCACAAAGGAAACGACTAAGGAAGAGTTGATTTCATTAGGCATTCGTCGTTTGAATTCGATGGCAGGTTTTGGTGTGACTACTGTTGAAGGTAAAAGTGGTTATGGTCTTGATTTAGACACTGAAATCAAACAATTAGAAGTAATGAAAGAGCTTAATAAGATACATTCACTCGATATTATTACGACATTTTTAGGACCACATGCACGTCCAGTTGAATACAAGCAAGAGCCTGATAAATTTATTGATTTTATGATTGACGACGTTTTGCCGATCGTAGATCAAAGAGGCTTAGCAGAGTTTGCGGATATCTTCTGTGAGGAAAATGTATTTTCTGTTGAGCAATCGAGAAGGTTCCTGTTAGCTGCTCAAAAAAGAGGCTTTAAGCTTAAGGTACATGCGGATGAAATTGTGCGTCTTGGTGGCGCAGAGCTCGCAGCTGAATTAGGTGCCATTTCTGCAGATCATTTACTTCAAGCTTCTGATGAAGGCATCAATGCTATGAAAGAGGCCGGTGTCGTTGCAACCGTATTACCATGTACCGCATTTTCGCTCAAGGAATCGTATGCACGCGTGCGTCATATGATTGATCAGGGACTAGTAGTAGCACTTGCGACTGATTTTAATCCGGGTAGCTGTTTCACTGAATCAATTCCTCTTTTAATTGCACTTGCTACAAATCAGATGGGAATGACCATTGAAGAAACCATAACAGCATTAACCATAAATGGTGCTGCAGCAGTTGATCGAGCAGATCAAGTGGGTAGTATTGACATTGGTAAAAAAGCTGATTTGGTTGTTCATGAATTCCCGTCCTATAAATTCTTACCATACCACATCGGTGTGAGCACCGTTGAAAAAGTCGTGAAAAATGGCGTTATAATTTTAGATAAAGAAAACAATCAACCGCTTTAAGCACTTCTTAGGAGGAATAATGTTAAAAGAACTTGGATTACAAGCGTTTCTTAATCAATTAGAATCTAACGAGCCTGTACCTGGTGGTGGTAGTGTTGCTGCTCTTTCGTCTGCACTTTCTGTCGCACTTGGAGCAATGGTGGCAAATCTAACCGTAGGCAAAAAAAACTATGAAGCAGTAAATGATGAAATGCAGGCAGTTGCAGCTAGAATGAGCAATCACAAAGTTTACTTTGTCGATATGATTGATAAAGATGCAACTTCATTCGATAGCGTTATGAAAGCATATAAATTACCAAAAGAAACTGAAGAAGAAAAAGCACACAGAACTCAAATGATTCAGGAAGGGATGAAGTATGCTGCTTCGGTTCCTTATGAAGTTGCTAAAACAACCTCTGAGCTTTTTAATGATCTTGCTTTTCTTGTGGAAAATGGCAATCAGAATGCACAAACAGATGCACTCGTTGCAGCTATGATGGCAAGAACTGCAATTCTTTCAGCACTATACAATGTAAAAATCAACCTCGGCAGCATTAAGGATGAAGCCTATGTAGCTGATATGACATCGAAAGTAAAAGCATTAGAAGAAAAAGCGATTTCTGAGGAAAAGCGCGTGCTCAGCTTATCTACATTATAAGTTAAGATTTGTACAAATCTGTTTTGTATTAACTAAATTAGGTAATATATTAGACACCAGAGAGGATGACCTTTCTGGTGTTACTTTTATTTGTAAAACAGTTGTCTATACAGTATAATGTAGATATTAACCCTTAGGAGATGATTTGATGTTTAAAGTGATAGGAGATAGTAGTACGGATGTGGATCAAGCTTTCCAAGAAAAATATCCAGTTACGATAGTGCCATTTAAATTAATGATTGATGGAAATGAATATGTTGATGATGCGTCGCTTGATGTGGATCATTTTATTTCAGATATGAAAAAATCAGAAAATACGCCTAAGTCAGCGTGTCCATCACCCAACGATTTTTTAGCGCATTTTGAAGGCGATGATGATGAAATTTTCATCGTAACCATATCTTCTAAATTGAGTGGAACTTATAATAGTGCAATGTTGGCTAAAAATATATATGATTCAGAAAACCCAGCTAAGAAATTGATTCATATTTTTGATTCACTTGGCGCAGCTGCTGGGGAAACACTTATAGCGAGAAAAATATATGAATTTAAGAATCTTGGCTATTCGACCGAAAAGCTAATTGAGCAAATGACGGATTTTATTAATGACATGCGCGTCATATTTATTTCAGAGAGCTTGGACAATCTAATTAAAAATGGCAGAATATCCAAATGGAAGGGCTTAATTGCCTCAACATTGAACATTTTACCTATTATGGGTAGTGATGGCCACGGTGAGATAAAATTGATTGAAAAGGTGAGAAACACGAATAAAGCTTATTCAAGATTGATTGAAATCATGCAACAGGAACTCATTAAAAATGGTAAGAAAATAGTTGCGATCACACATGTTGGCAACCCTGAACGTGCAAATCAAATTGAGGAAGAAATTTCTAAGATGGATTGTGTCGAGGAAATCGTAAACGTCAAATGTGCGGGCTTGTCCTCGTTGTACGCGGATAAAAAAGGAATAATTGTAGCCTTTTAATTAATGTAAGAATAAAACGTAAGTCGATTGAGTTTTTAAATTCAATCGACTTTTTTATTAAGCAAAAATCTTGTTTGTGGATAAAGCTGATAATTCACTGCATGAAGAATTATCTAAAATATTTTTTATGCCAGGAATTGTTAAATTGATGTCAAATTGCAAAAAAAATTGAATATATGAAATAAATTTAAAAGATTTTGGGGAAAACTTAGTGGGACAAATATTGTTATTCACCCTATTAAATGATATGATAAACTTGATTTAAATAATAATTTTGAGGTGATTTGAATGCATAAGAAATTGTTTATTCCAGGTCCTGTAGACGTTAGAGAAGATGTTCTTTTGAAAATGGCAACACCGCAAATCGGTCATAGAACAAAAGATGCTTCTGCTTTACAAAGAGGTATTTCTGATAAGCTTAAAAAGTTAATGTACACAGAAAGCGAAATCCTACTTTCAACATCTTCAGGTAGTGGATTGATGGAAGGCGCAGTTAGATCTTGTACACGTAAAAGAGCTGCAATTTTTTCTGTTGGTGCGTTTGGGGATAGATGGTACAAAATGGCTACCTCAAATAATGTTCCTGCAGATATCTTCAAATCGGAGCTTGGTCAACCAACCACTCCTGAAATGGTAGAAGAAGCATTGGCAACTGGAAAATACGATTTAATCACCATTACACATAATGAAACATCAACTGGTATTATGAACCCAGTCGATGAAATCGCTGAAGTAGTAAAAAAATATCCTGAAGTGATTTTCTGTTTAGATACAGTATCTTCTCTCGGAGGTACAAAAATTGAAGTCGATAAGCTTGGCGTAGATATTTGTATCACGTCTACTCAAAAATGTTTAGGCTTGCCAGCAGGTATGGCAATTTGTACTTTCTCTGAGAAAGCTAAAGCAGCTGCAGAGCAAGTTGAACACAGAGGCTTATACTTTGACTTACTTGAATTATATCAATACATTCAAGATAAAGATTATCAATATCCATCTACACCTTCTTTATCTCACATGTTTGCTCTTGATTATCAATTAGATAATATTTTAGCTGAAGGACAAGAAAATAGATTTGCTAGACACCTTGAAATGGCTAAAATCACAAGAGAATGGGCAAATAAACACTTTGAAATGTTAGCAGATGAAAAATATGCTTCTAATACACTCACTACAATAAAAAACACTAAAGAAATCAGTGTTTCTGACTTAAATAAAGAACTTGCTAAACGCGGTTATATGATCTCGAATGGTTATGGTAAACTTAAAGACTTAACCTTCAGAATTGCACATATGGCTGATACTCAAGTTGATGAACTAAAGACTTTATTATCTGTTATTGAAGAAATTCTTGGCTTATAATTACCATTCTAGGGCAATTGACAACAATTGCCCTAACTTATGAAGGAGAGGGGTCTCATGGTTTTAAAAATTTTAGCAAACGATGGCATGGATAAAAGTGCAGTTGACGCACTTGTTGAGTTGGGTCATGTCGTAGATACAAATCACTACGACGGAGATGCATTGGTTGACGTATTAAGAGATACTGACGTTATCGTTATACGTTCTGCTACCAAAATCAGAAAAGATTTGATCGATCAAGTAAAGGGAAGCCGTCTTAAATTGATGATCAGAGCAGGTGTTGGTATAGACAATATTGATCATATTTATGCTGCTGAGCAAGGCTTTACTGTTAAAAACACACCAAATTCGTCAAGTGCTGCTGTTGCAGAGCTTGCAATTGGACATATGTTCACATTGGCAAGATTTATTCATATCTCTAATGTAACTATGAGAAATGGTGAATGGAATAAAAACAAATATACTGGCATAGAACTTTCAGGTAAAACTCTCGGTTTAATCGGTATGGGCAGAATTTCATACGAAGTTGCTGTAAGAGCTAGAGCACTTGGTATGAATGTTATTTACACAAATAGACGCGGTAAATTGGCTGAGTATCCTGAATTTGAATACAAGACTATGGACGAACTAGTAAAGGTTTCTGATTTTATCTCACTACACATTCCGTTCGATAAAAATGTTGGTGCTACACTAAAAAAAGAGCAGTTCGATATGATGAAGGATGGCGTTTACATTATCAATACTGCTCGTGGCGGTGTTGTTTGTGAAAAGGACTTACTTGACGCTTTGAATTCTGGTAAAGTAGCTGGCGCTGGTATCGATGTTTTTGAAGAAGAGCCAACTAAGAATCTTGAGCTAATCAACCATCCAAAGGTTTCTTGCACACCTCACATAGGGGCTTCTACAGGTGAAGCACAAGAAAGAATTGGTGATGAAACGATAACTGTAATCAAAGCGCATTTTAACTTATAGTTTGAGATAATTAAATTTTGGAGGTATATTGTGGCAGTAGTTAGACCTTTTAAAGGAATTGTACCAAAGCAAGAGTTAGCTGAACAAGTAGCATGCTTACCTTATGATGTTATGAATCGTAAAGAAGCAAAACAAATGGCTGAAGGAAATCCGAATTCTTATCTACACATCGTTCGTTCTGAAATTGATTTACCTGATTCAGTAGGCGATTATGATAAATTGGTTTATGAAACAGCACGTAAAAATTTAGACAAATTTGTTGCTGAGGGCATCATGTCGCAAGATTCTGAGCCTATTTACTATATCTATCGTCAATTAATGAATGGCAGAGTTCAAACTGGGATCGTAGCTTGTACTTCAATTGACGATTATATGAACGATATCATCAAAAAGCACGAGTTTACACGTCCTGCTAAAGAAGTAGATAGAATCAACAACTTTGATTATTGCGACGCGAATACTGAACCTGTATTTTTAACCTACAGAAAAAATGATGAGATCAATCATATCGTCAATGACTGGATTAAATTCCACATGCCGATTTACAACTTTACTTCTGACGATGCAATCACACATATTTTCTGGAAATTAGATGATCAAGCTTTGGTAAGTAGAATCCACGAAATATTCAATGGCATCGATTATTTATATATCGCAGATGGCCATCACAGATCTGCATCTTCTGTAAAAGTTGGCTTAAAGCGCAGAGAAGAATTCCCTAATTATGATGGTACAGAAGAATTTAACTATTTTATGGCTGTTATTTTCCCTGATGAAGATTTGTTCATTATGGATTACAACAGAATCGTTAAAGATCTTAATGGCAATGATAAAGGCGCATTCTTAAAAGCGGTTAGTGAAAAGTTTGAATACGAGTTAGCGACTCAAGAGGGTCCATTTAAACCGATGAGCAGAGCAACCTTCGGGATGTATCTTGATGGTGCTTGGTACAAATTAACCGCAAAACCAGGTACTTATGATGCAAATGACCCAATCGATAGATTAGATGTCTCTATTTTACAAAAGAACCTTCTGCAACCGATTTTAGGCATCGAAAACCCTAGAACCGATGATAGAATCGACTTTGTTGGTGGCATTAGAGGTTTAGGCGAGCTAGAAAGAAGAGTAAATGAAGGCCTTGCAGTAGCGTTCTCAATGTATCCAACAACTATGGATGACCTAATTGACATCGCAAATGCGGGTGAAGTAATGCCACCTAAATCAACTTGGTTCGAACCAAAGTTGAGAAGTGGTTTATTCGTTCATAAACTTGGTGAATAAGTTAATTTCGACTTGAAATAAGAGAGAATGAGATGAAAAAGGAAAAGGCTCAAGCATATGCTTGAGCCTTTTCCCTTTGAAATAAGAATAGGAGTGAGATGGGATTTTATGGTTATTCACTGATAATGAGGAGATTGCGTCTGTAATCTAAATACATTTTTGTGAGGGCAGTCATCTGTGCGTTCATTTCAATTTGAAGAAGTGAAGCAAGTGAGTAATTGCCATCAGCTAAAGCTTCTCTAATACGAGTAAAAAGTGATTTCGTATCAAGCGAATCTTTCATTAGATAATGTTTTAGTGTTTTGATTTTTTCCCAGTTAACGATATCTAAATCAGTAATTTCTTCATCGGTATGAAGTTTTACCAATCTTCTAATCGTTTTTAAGTGATCTGGAATAATTCTATCTTTAAGTTCAATTGACCATTCGCTTAACATAAAAGATTTATAAGAAGCAATGATTTTATCTGTAAATACATTATTACCGAGAAGAACTTGTGCTTTGTCGGCATTTTGATCAAATGCAAGAAGGTTTTCATAAACTGTTTTTGGAGGCATTCCAAACAATTTATCTCTTTCCTCTGGCGAATAATCTTCAAATACATCTTCCTCAGCTCTGTAGGTACGGTTTTCTTCTAAATAGAAATGTTTTTCGCCATAGCCTTTGTTGAAGCTTTGTTCAACTGCTGCTAAGTCTAAGCCACTTTTTAAAGTTGCTTTTATACCTTGTAAGCTCGCTTGGCATACAGCAGCAAGTAGAAGGTAAGAGTTTGAATTAGGGTTTGGTGCTCTTAATTCAAAACGAGTTGCGTATTTGCTACCCATATCTCTAACCAAACCAATTAAAACCGTTCTATTTCTTGAAGGTACCTCAGGTGAGTGACCCAAAGAAGAAACGATACAAACTGGAGCTTCAAAGCCAGGTTTTAATCTGTTTAAGCTGTCGTTTGTAGAAGATACAAATGGGTTGATAATTTCGTAGTTTTTCAAAATACCCATCAATGCACCGTAACCAACTTTTGTCATATAGTTCTTTGACATGTCAATAGGTGAAAATAAGTTAATTATTTTACCGTTTTTAAGCTTAAGTGCAGCGCCGATATGGTGATGCTCGCCACTTCCTGCAACGCCTTCAAGTGGTTTTGCTTGGAAGGTAACACTTAAACCACAAGATTCAAATGCATCCTTGATGATATCTTTAGCTAATAATTCTTTATCTGCAGCTAGAAGCGTTTTATCATACTTCCAGTCGATTTCAAGTTGTTCCATAACAGATGTGTGAATGTTAGTACCAGATAATTTAGAGGCAACGCCACCAACTTCTTTGTGGCCCATTTCAGGCTCAAAACCGTAGTTTTGCAAAGACATAAGTGATTTTTCCAAAGCAGTTCTTACTTGACCATAGGTTCTTTTCCAGTATTGCTCTTTTAAATTTTGTGAAGTGGCAAGCTTTTCAATGTCAGTTTTTGATTCAGGCGTTTTAACCCAAAATTCAAGTTCAGTCGCGCTTGTCAATATAACGTCATCAATGTCATCAGCAGAAGTAATGCCTTCATAATCGTTTACTAATGTTGGATTTTCCTTAAACAATTCGATAATCTCATTTTTGAAATTTACAACAGCATTTTTTAGAACACTTCTAGAACAAACTTCTTTGTCATCATGAACTAAAAAGGCAGGGATAAGAAGTGAACCACAAGGTTTTCCACTTGGTAGAATATGTCCATAATTGTAATCAACTACCCAGTTCGCATCTAGATCAGGAATTAAATCAACTTTTGCGTTGTTTATAGAAGCAATTTCAGGAAGGTATACGGATGAACCATCTGTTTGAATACCCACTTTTAAGAAATCTTCAAGATCATCGATTACCAATTCTACAGGTATTTTTTCGTCTGTATGATTGTTACCGAAGTCTACAGCTAATAATGAAAGAAATTGAATTTCAGGATGTTCCTTTAAAAGTGCCGCTAGTTTAGCTGGCGATTTGTCTTCTGACTTAACGACGTATAGCATTTTATTGCCTCCTTATAAAATTGTATACACACATCGATTATATGAATTATTATAGCATGGCATAAAAAAATGTAAAGATTTTATTTGAACAAAAAATCTCTACATTCCTTGTGTTTTAATATGCGAACAGGGTTATTCAAAAATTATAATAAGTTCAACAATTTGTTGAATGTTCGTCTTTTGCTTTTAATTCTTTGTAGGTTTGAAGTGTGATTATGCCCAGCATAACTAAGACCGCACCCAAAACAAACCCGATTACACCAAAGATTCTATAGCATGTATACATTGAAATTATCGTGATAAGCGGATGCGTTCCAATCTTACTACTTAGTATTTTGGGCTCTATAATTTGACGAGTTAGTGTCGTTACCAAATATGCGATAAGTAGTCCAAAACTTGTTGAATATTCGGAAATAAGTACAGTAAAACCAATCCATGGCATATAAACAAAGGCAGGTCCAACCATTGGAATTAAATCGACAAAGGCAATTAAAAACGCAATTAAAGGAGAAAATGGAATCTTCAGAATCGTTAATCCGATTAAGGATATCGTGAAGGTAATGCTAACTAAGATCAATTGAGCTTTAATGTAGTTAAATAGCGTTTCCTTGGTTTTTTTCAGTAGTAGAACCAAAAAAGAAGAATTTATTTTTGAATAACCCTTTTTAAGTAATTCATTTACTCTATCCTGGTCTTTGATGAAAAAGTAGAGTGAAATAAATAGAAAAAAGAAGAAAAAAAGTACAATAGGAATCGTTTTGAGGATGCTTAATAAGGTATCCACTACAGAGTTCGTAATACTAGATAGTGATTCGAAAATTAGGTTATAGCCCTGTAAGAGCATATCGTTTAACGAGAGGGGTTGATCTAGCCAGGGCAGATCGATCTCAAAATCCTGTAAATTACTTGTTAGTGACTGTATTGAATCTATTGTTGATGATATATGTGTTGAAAACCCACTCAAGGAAATTGCAAATTGATAAACTGAAAAGGAGATTAAGAAGATAAAGGATGAAACAAAAAGCAACACAATTAGCAAGGTTAAGATACCAAAAGGAATTTTTATTTTTTTGTGTAGCCATCTAGTAAATCTTGATAATGGTTTTGAAAGCAGATAAGATATGATAAAGGGGATTGCAATAAAGAACACTCTAACACTCAGCCATAAACCTGCAATGACAAGTGACGCAAAGACGATGACAAATAAGATTTTGGAAACAAACACGTTCATAAGCGTCCTCCTTAGGTATTTTTTTAGTTAAGTCGCTATGGTATAATTATATATATTATAACCTAAATGGCACAAAATAATTATATGAAGGTGAAGATTATGCAATATTTTGATTTTAGAAGTGATACAGTGACTTTGCCAACAGATGAGATGAGAAAGGCTATGGCTCAGGCGCTAGTTGGCGATGATGTTTATGGGGATGACCCTACAGTAGCAAGACTTGAAGAAATGAGTGCCAAATTATTAGGTAAAGAAGCTGCATTATTCGTTCCAAGTGGGACTTTCGGAAATCAGCTAGCATTGCTAACGCATGCTAGAAGGGGCGATGAAGTTATCGTCGGAGATGCGTGTCATATCGTTATGCATGAAGTTGGTGCTGCAGCTGTGATTGCAGGTGTACAATTAAGACAGGTTCCTTCAATTAATGGTTCAATGTCTCTTAAAGATATTAATCGCATGATTCGCGAAGAAGATATTCATTATCCTGACACTGGTTTGATTTGTGTGGAGAATGCGCATTCCTCAGGATCAGTCGTCAAATTAAGTGAAATGAAAGCAATTTATGAGTTGGCTTCACAAAAGAAGATTCCTGTACATTTAGATGGCGCTAGATTGTTTAATGCGGCTCTTGTGTTAGGCGTTCCTGCCAGTCAGATTGCAGCATACGCGGATTCAATTATGTTCTGTCTTTCTAAAGGTCTATGTGCACCAATTGGGTCTATGCTGGTGGGAGAAAAAGCATTTATTGATAAAGCACGCAAAAATAGAAAGCTAATGGGCGGCGGCTTAAGACAAGCAGGAATTGTTGCTGCAGCAGGAATTGTTGCTTTAGAGTCTATGGTAGATCGCTTAGTTGAAGACCATGAGGGTGCAAAATATCTAGCCGAAAAGCTCAATGCCATTGAAGGCATTACCGTATTAGAAGATCGATTAGACATCAACATGGTTTTCTGTAAAATTCGTTTGAACCATTTGACTGAGGATGCGTTTGTAAAAAAACTACTAGATGCAGGAATCAAGGTCAATGGCTCTGAAGATGGCGAATTCAGATTTGTTACCAACTATTGGACACCGATAGAAGCGATTGAAAAGCTTGTGACAGAAATCAAACAAATCTTGGAGGCAAAATGAGTTATCAAATAAACGATTTGAAAGAGGCGGTTGAGAGACTAAGCGATTGTTTGTTACGTGATGACCCTGAAGAAGTAGATATGTTTGTTAGGATGATTAAAAATATCGTCACACAGATTAAGAATGACTACTGGAGTCAACATGTTAATGAAGAAGACATCATTATACAGCCGGTGCAGTCAAAATCGAAAGAATACAGAATAATAAATACGATAGAATTTCTTTATAAACCTATGTATTTTCAAAATATATATGAGGGAAATGAAATCGAGCTTTACTCAAGAGATCGAACAGAAGAGCTGATGGAATCAGGCACGATTGAGGCTCATAATGAGTTTTGGCAGGCGCATGAGATCATTTATGGTAATGTTTACGGTTCAATGCCGTTAGAAATGGCGGATACGGATGGCATCGCTAAGCTTATCAGATGTGGTTGGAAAAAGGTTTCTGTTGATATCGTTGAGTTTGATAAAAAGCTGGATGAAAATAGGGTTCGCGCTATCGCTGAAACAAAATATCGTCATTACATTCTACTCAGAGAATTAGAAACTCAATGTATTTTGTTGCTTAGATATAATTTTTAGCTTTAAGTAGTCACTTAAAAGTGACTACTTTTTTAAAGTCATAAATACAAAAGGAAATGTTATGTTTGTAAATAAAGAAACATTAAAGCTTGCTTATCAGGTCGAAAAAAAGGATGAGGGGCTAAAGGTAATTGATGTTTTAGCGACATCAATGAATCTATCCAGTCGGTTGATACGAAAGTGTAAAAATCATAAGAATATACTGTTAAATGGTAAAAGTGGGTCCGTTAATCGCATGGTGTATGAGAATGATATTATTACAATGATGCTCGACCATGATGATAATAGCTTTGAGCCGAACCCTATTTCTGTCGAGATTCTCTATGAAGATTGTGATATGATGGCCGTTGCAAAAAAACCGTTTTTAGTCGTACATCCTACTAAGGGACATCCCGAAGGTACACTGGCCAATGCACTATCACATCATCAATATTTAACTGGAGAGAATTATAAAATACGTTTTATTAATCGTTTGGACAGAGATACCTCCGGGATTGTTTTGATCGCAAAGAATGCCTATGCACAGCAGATAATTTCTGAGCAAATGCAAGCAGATGAGGTGGATAAAACATATTATGCTGTAGTGAAGGGAACTCCAGTACCTTCAAAGGGTACTATAGATCTACCAATTGATAGAGAAAAAGAAGAGGACATTAAAAGAATCGTAATCGATACTGGATTAAGATGTGTAACCCATTATGAAGTTGTATCGACTACTGAAACGCATAGCTTTTTGAAAATAAAGCTTGAGACGGGGAGAACGCATCAAATCAGAGTGCATTTTTCGCATATTGGACATGCAATTGTAGGTGATTCATTATATGGTGAACCTAGTGATCTGATTGACCGTCAAGCATTGCATTGCTATCAGATGTCCTTTAAACCACCACGAGAGAACGAGCGCGTGGATGCGATAAGTCAATTGCCTCAAGACATCGTTTACTTGATGAATCAATTGAATTTAGAGATAAGGATTGATAATAAAGTTTAAAAGAGGTATAATAGGTCTAAGAAAAGCTTCTGGAATGTTGGTCATCTTTTGAAATTTTACCACTGATTATTTATAGGGAAGACGTGTTCCACTGCGTATGACAAGCTGCTTAAGGTAGAAGTCAGAACCAGTAGATAGTCCACCCACCTTGTGAAGGTGTGGTGTGAGATTTTAGGGATGACGGCATTCTGGATAAAATAACAATTAAGCCACGTTTACGTGGCTTTTTTATGTTTTAATGGATGTGGTTACTATGGCGATTCTGAAAAATTGAGACCTTATGTTTTTTGAATGATTATTTTCGTGTTAACAAATTTTTAAGATTCTTGTCATAGAAATGTGAAGAATTTGTTAATTTAATTATATTGTAATCCACAAATGTGAAGATTATAATCACGATATGGAGGTGTGACATGAAATTGCTGCATAAAGTCAATTTTAGAAGCGACACAATCAAACATGCTATTATACTAATTATTTGTTATTTAATTAAAGTCAATTATTTCAATTTTTCAACAGGAATGCCCCTCAATAAGATCAGTTATAGCGTCGTTACGGTATCGGTGCTTTTTTTATTGCTAACATTACTTTATAAATTGAGAAAATGGTACATTGTCGTCAGTTTTGCGGTTACAACTATCATGTTTGGTGATTTGTTGTATTTTAGGTATTTTAATGATTTTTTATCTGTAAAGCTAATGAATCAGGCGACATTTGTAGGCTCAGTAACTTCAATAATTGTGTCGATTTTCAAACCAACAGACCTAATATTATTTATCGATATTATCGTCTACATGGTTTTAACAAAAAACAAGAATAAACTTGAGCTTTTTGCTCATAAGCTATCATTTATTCTAACGCTTATTATTTTACCTACGGTAATTCTAAGTATTTCGTTTTCATCTATTTATACAGGTATTAAAAAGTACGAATTTTTCAATTATCACGTGTATGATTTGATTTCTTTAGATACGGAAAATGGCAATTTGACCAATGAGGAAAAAAATGCAGTTGTAGATGAGATGAGATCAGATTATCGCGATAGTTTTTCAGGTAATTACTTTGGTTTGGCCGCGGATAAACGAAATGTTTATGTCGTTCAAATTGAATCGCTGCAAAATGCTTTAATTGGTAAATACTACAATGGACAGGAAATTACACCTAACATCAATAAATTATTGAAGGAAGATTCAATTTACTTTGATCACTATTATCAAATGATTGGAAAAGGGAATACTTCTGATGCAGAGTTTACCACCCTGAATTCTCTCTACGCCATTACGACCGGAAATACTTATAATGTATATGAAAACAATAACTTCTACGGTATGCCATGGATTTTAAGAGAAAATGGATATTCTGCAACCTCATATCATGGTTATGAGGCAGGCTTTTGGAATCGTGAAAATATTTATCCACAGGAAGGCTTTGAGCTAAGTCATTTTGAACCAGATTATATACTTGGTGAGAAAATTGTGTTTGGTTTAGATGACCACGACTTTTTTGAACAAACCCTACCCATGCTAAAGAATCAAGAGGGTAAAAATTTCAACTTTTTGGTAACCTTGTCATCGCACAAGCCATTTACTTTACCAGAAGATAAAAAATGGATCCAGCTTGATGAAGCAGATGAGAACTTTTTTGGCCATTATATTCAATCTGTTCACTATATGGATGATGCCTTTGGTAAATTTATAGAGGGACTTAAAGAAGAGGGGCTATATGAGGATTCAATAATTGTTTTCTATGGCGATCATTTTGGCATTGGCATGGAGGATGAGGTAGCGCTTGAGAGAATGGAAAACTTTTTAGGTGTTCCTTATACATTTGAGGAGATGTTTAATATTCCGTTGGTATTTCATATCCCTGGATCAGGAGTATCGGTTACGAAGGATATTACAGGTGGACAAATTGACCTGCTCCCGACCCTGTTAAACCTACTTGGAATAGAGAACAATTATTTAACTCTTGGACAGGATTTACTCAACTCTGAAAACGGTTTTGTAGCCACTCAGACCTTTATGGAAAAGGGCTCGTTCATCGATGATGAAAAGGTATTCCAAATAGCAAGAGATGGTGTATTTGAAAACTCGACTGCTTATACACGAGATACACATGAACCAGTTGATATTGCTAGTTGTAGAGCTGGCTACGAATATGCAATCAAACGCATCAATTTAAGTAAAAAAATAACAGAATCAGACTCAGTTATGGACATCGTCACTGAGCTAATGAACAAAAACAGTAAATACGAAATTGAATAGCTTATAACCAAAAAGGCGGTACAATAATTAAAGGGCTGATACATTAAATTTATGTATCAGCCCTTGTTAATTAAGCTTTCTTATCCTCAAGATTTTGATTTTTATCGTTGTTCTCATATTTATTCTCTTTAGTCTGCTTGTTACCTGGTTTTGAAAAATCAACTAAATTTGTTTCAGAGAGTTCATTAACATTAACATTTATTACAAGCTCTTCGTTGGGATCTACGACACAGTTACCCTTGAATGTAGAACCTTCCTTGGTATTAAAGCTTTTTGCGATAATGTCACCAAGTAGTGAAGAATTTTGATGAATGTTAATTTTACCTTTCACGTGAACGTTACCCTCGCATCTACCATAGATATCTGCATTGATGCTTGTAATATCGCCCTTAACAAAAGCATTTTCGCTAATAATTACATTACCAAGAGCGGTGATATTTCCATAAATTTTGCCATCTACACGAATGCTACCTTCGCTTTCGATATCTCCACGTATAATTGAGTTTGGACCTATGATAATATCGAAGTTTACTTCCATTTCTCTTCTTTGAAACATTTCAGCCTCCTAATTACTATTGGTTGAGTATCTTGAGTGGATTAATTGGTGTTCCGTTATATCGAATCTCAAAGTGTAAATGAGGTCCAGTCGTTCTACCAGACTGACCGATAGTAGCCACCTGTTCGCCTTTCGCTATTTCGTCTCCAGGACTATAGAGCAATGTCTTACAATGTGCATAAACAGATTCATAGCCGTAACCATGATCGATAATAAGGACGTTTCCAAAATTGCCATCATAGCCTGCAAAGGTTACAATACCAGTACCTGCGGCATAAATAGGTGTTCCGACCTTATTGCTAATATCGATACCGTTGTGTAATGTGGTTTTACCAGTTATAGGATCTTTTCTATATCCAAATGGAGAGCTATAGGTCCCCTTAGTGGGATAGAAATCTGGCCGAGCATCTAAATAGCTAAGTTGAGATGCCATAGAATTAACGAGGTCGTTGTAGGCCTGCGTTTGCTCTGCAATAATGATAGAAATATCATCGTTTGTAATCAGCGCATTGATATCAGATAATAAAATATCGTCTGCACTCAGCTCAGCACTTTGAGCTTGGTTTGTTTCAAGCTCACGGTTGAAGGAACGACTAATTGGCGCTTTAACATCCGAGTTGGTTTCTTTATTGAATAAATCCACCAACTGAGTGACATAGGTTTGTGTTTGCTCCATCTCAGCTAATCTGGCAACTAAAAAGTCATTCGAATTCTGAAGAGAAGCCTTAAGTGTGGTTATCTCTTCCGTCTTATTCGAATTGATATTTTCAAGTAGTGCAATTTTATCTTGAGTCATCAATAGGTCCGTCGAAAGCTGGGAATTTTCGCTTGTTAGAGACTGCGAAACGTAGTTTGATGAAATCGTATTTATAAGAAGTGTCACATTAACTAAGATTAACCCCACTAAAATGATAAAAGCGATCGCTATATTAAACTTCCATTGCTTTATGGATTTTTCAGCGTTTGGTATGATCATGATCGTTACTTTATTACGCATAAAGTAATTTTTGATTTTTTCCATATTACCCCCGTTGTAATAAAAACTTAATATATTGTACCACAGTTTCAGATAAAAAAACAATCTTAATGGAGAATTTAGTTTACCTAACTATATTTATTCTGTAAAATAGAGTATAAGAGAAAACAATGGAGGTTTATAAATGAACGAAAGAACGATTAGAATAGAGGAAAACTTACGTAGAGTTTGCTATAAAATTAAGAAAAAAGGCAGAGAAATCTTAAACGACGTTGACATAACACCACCACAATTTGAAGCGCTACAGTATTTGAGAAAACAAGACAATCTTACGATTGGTGAGCTCAGCAGTCAGATGTACCTCGCATGTAGTACCGTGACGGATCTATTAGACCGTATGGAGAGAAATGAGCTGGTTAAGCGAGTGAAGGACGAGAATGACAGAAGAATTGTGCGTATTGTGGTTCTTCAAAAGGGTCACGATCTCATTAAGCTGGTTATGGACAATCGTGTTAATTACGTTGAGAGTATTTTAACTGAGCTAGACGAAGAGACAATTAACGAAATTGATAGAGGCTTTAGTATTTTTAATGAAAAAGTAGAGCTGTAGTAGAATATGGTATTTTTATCGTTTGAAAAGACAAATTGTGTAGGAGGAATGTTCAGTTGAAGGTTATTAACGACCGATACGACGTCATAAAATTATTGCATAAAGACAGTAGTTTTATTGAATATCTTGTATCCGACAAGGCAAAAAATAAAGAAATTAAACGCATTAGAATTTTCGACACTGAAATGTCCAACTATGACTTTATCAAGCAAATGGAGGAGCAATTTGTCGAATTAAAAACCATAATACATGAAAATCTACTTTCAAATTATGAGTTTCAAGCGATTCTTACTGTCAATGGCAATCGCGTGAATCGCAAGCAATATTTCTATACCTATGAGCATTACGAGGACTCTGAAATTGTTAGTTATATAGAATTGAATAAATCTGAAATTAATAGCGTTATTACACAGTTATGCAAGGCGATACGATATCTGCACTTTAGAGGCGTCGTATACAAGTACCTCAATTTTGATCAGCTGATTCTGATTAAAAAAGAGGGGGGTATACAGCTTAAGCTTAAAGACATCGCAAGTAACTTCATCAATGATTATTATTTTAAAATGGACCATGAACGCTTTAGTCAATTCATTGCCCCTGAAATCGTTTGGGGTGAGGAGACAAATGAACAAGTAGATATCTACTCGTTAGGCGCGATGGTCTATTATTTGTATTATAGAATTGACTTTAGAACTAAGTCCCTGCAGACCTTAATTGGAAGTGGACACAACAACGAAATACAAAGAATGATTATGAAGGCTACTAGCCAGATAAGAGATGAAAGACATGAAAATATAAATAGGTTTATATCCGAATTGTCGAGCTTAATCTGGATAGAAATCGACCATGATGATGTGAAGTTTTATGACAAAATTAATGAAAGCACACGTTTAATCGGAAGGGATTCATTGATAAAGGATGTCAAGCGACTCTTGAATCTAAAAAGTCGAAAGGCTTTAAATCAGCACGGTATTATGGTGCAGGGTGAAATTGGTAGTGGTAAGACAAGGGTGTTAAATGAAATCTACTATATTTCAAAGTTTAGTCGTTATAATTACATTCAAATGAGACCAACCGATTATTCAGACATGTTTTATACCACGAAAGCACTGATACGTCATATATCGGCTCAAGATGATGTCTCTCCGATGTTAATACAAAAATACGGACAGGAGCTTGTTTGTCTTGTACCTGAGCTTGCAGTTCAGTGGAATATTAAAGACGTAAAGAGCATCGATATTAAAAATCAATATTTGAGAGTTTTAAACCGCGTCTTCAACTTTTTTATAGATTATACGAACAATAAGTTTTTTCTATTTTTAATCGATGATTTTGATAAGATAAGTAAGGTTGAACGCACCTTTTTTGAAATGCTTTTCGATTATAAGGCGCCTAGTAATTACTTTGTGATTGCAACAACCTCAGAAGAGGATGCGACCTATAGAAAATACGATGAAGTGATTGCTCATTTTAAGTTATCCTCTCTCAATCTTGAGGAAACAGGACAAATGGTCAAAGCATTGTTGGGCTTGAATTATATCCCATATAAGCTGACCCATCGTTTGATGCTTGAAAATCAAGGTAAAGCCAGCGTCACTAAAAGGTTAGTAAAAAGACTTTGGTACGATAATGTTATTTATTTTGATGACCAAAAGATGATTTGGAATTTTGATGAAGTAGATGACAGCTTTACCTTTGACTATGTGGATCAAAAAAAGGAAGATTTTGATTCTGTTATCAATAGTATAAAAAAAGAACATTACGAGGTCCTCAGAAAGCTATCTGTTTTGAAGGGCTCATTTAGCATGCAAACATTGATCAATTTTGCAGATGTTGAAGAAGAGTTTGGCTATTACTTTATATATGAAATGGAAGATAAGCACATATTAAATAAGAGAATCAGTGATGTTGAATATGTTTTCGTATTTCATACCAATGAAATGAGGAAGGCTTTCTATGACACGCTTTCAAGCGAAGAAATCGTTGAAATTTCTAGAAAAGCAGCAGATTTATTCGAAAATAAGTTTAGTCATCATGGTGAAGTAAACGAAGCATTAATTGATTACCTCGTTGCAAGCGAAAATTTACCAGGTGCTGCTGACTATTGCATGAAGTTTTCAAAGGTTTATATGGATAAATCCAATATCCATAAGGCGCTTGATCTTATGGAGCAGGGCTTAGAGCTATACATGAAGCAAGGTGAAACGACGAAGGTTATAGATTATTCAATTCAGCTGATTAAATTATTAATAAAGGCTGGAAGGCTTGAACGCGCTATTGAGAAGGTTGAATATACCTATACGATCCTACCAGAGGTAGCTATAGAGAGACTGATCGACTTGAAGATTGAAAATGCGCATATTTTGTATTTCAAAAATGACATTTCAGTTTCAGAGGCACTTGCAAGAGAAGCACAAGAAGCTGCACGGACGATTTTGTATCTTGATGGTGAGCTTAGAGCAGGCTATATTATCGCGAGATGCTTGATTGGTCGTGGTGAACTAGAGGCGCATGAAAAGCTTACCTTAGAGTGTCTAGAATTAAGTAAAAAGCATCATTTGATATATCATAATGCCGTTTTTGAAAATGAAAGAGGTATAAACAGCCTTTATAACAATCGATTCGATGATAGTATCGAGGCATTTACTGAAAGCTTGAAGCTACACAAAGAGATTGAGGACGATGAAAATATCGTAAAGGCTTATAATAACTTTGGCGTTATCTATCTCGATGGATATGGCGACTACATCGTCGCGCGCGATTATTTTAGAAAAGCATATACCAAAGCAAATTCAAAAAATTATTTTATGAATCTACCTGTATATTTAAACAATCTTGGTGAAACCTACCGAATTGAAGGCCGCTATGAGATGGCAAATAAATACTTTGATGAAGCCTATCAAATGGCCGAAAACGTAGGCGATAAAACCATGATCATTTTGGCACTTCTCAACCTATGCCATGGTAAGCTATTAAATGAAGCGTATGGTAAGACACATAAGCTAATCGCTAGATTAGAGCATGAAATTGGGATTGTTCAAAAAAGAGATTACGATAAGCTAGACTTTTATCTGCTTCATTTTGAATACTTCTTAACCATGAACAGTATAATGAAGGTCAACCAGTGGCGATATGAGTTTAATGCTGATGATGTCATTGATGACTATAGAAAATATCGACTGAAAATAATCGATTTAAAGCTGAGCTATAGAAAAGAGCACCTTGCGGTGCCTCAGATGAGCGAAGGCACCATGAAGCGTGTTTTACCCATAACTGAGATAGAAAAACTGTTTGAAATAACAGAAAATCCAGCCGAATCGAAGCTTTTAAGAGAATTTGTTCTTGAGCTCTTAATCGATATAATCGTTGAGAGAGACTATCTGCAGGCAGAGAAGCTGCTTCAAATTGACAATGCGCTTATGAAAAGATATAATACCAAATTGGTGCGACTTAAAAGAGATTTTATTGAGGCGTGTTTTTCTGATTATTCAATTGAGAGAACCGTGTCGTTGCTCGATCAAATAAAAGAGCAATCAGATGAGTTTTTATGGCGGGTTTATTATATCTTAGGCAATGAGTACTATGATAAAAATAACACCTATGAAGCTTTGAAATACTACTTAATGGCATTAGATGTTATCGCGGATCTAACGGTGAACATCCCATTTGAGTTTAAAGAAACCTATATCCTTCACGACGATTTAAAAATGGCGTTGAAGAATAAAATCAACAAAATTATTAGAATACTCCTTAATTTTGAGGGGACACGCTATGGCGTCATAGCAGAAGGTAGAATTGATACTGTAGAGGACTTCTTTGATCTCAGTCAGTTTAATTTGCTTTATAACAATTCAGAATTCCTTAATCTTGTGTATAAGAATTATGACTTAGCAGATAGCGAGAAATATGAGAGCTCAATTGATCTCATAAAGCATTTGGAAAAAGATGAAATTACGAATTTAAAGTTAATTCTGAAGTATTTGCAACAGCTGACGATCGGTGAGCGTGCTTTTATTTATCTGTTAGATGAAAATGATAACATTAGTGAAGTGATTAAGACAGAGGCGTTTACACCCGATTACGATATATTGAAGCTAATCAATAATTTTGGCAATGATATCGAAGGGATCCATATATCGAAGCTTAATCCGCACACCAATGTTCAGCTTTTAACTGAAGATCAAAAGGCCATGATTTGTTTTCCTATCTACGAAGCCTCTGCCGATCATAAAAATGGTGAAAAAAGACGTGACGATATTTTTTCATCAAAGAAGCGGATCAGCGGCTATGTCTTTTTAGATACCGCAAATGTAATCAATCGTTTTAATGACTATACCTTTGAACAAGCCAAGTCATTTATTAACCTGATTTATGTATTTATTGATAATTACAACCTTAAAAAGCTGTCAACAATTGATAAGCTCACTGGCGTCTACCTAAGAAAGCATATAGAGCAGCAATTTGCAGTTTTAATGAGTATTTCTCGACAACAAAACTATAGTCTATCAGTAATTATGCTAGATATAGATAAATTCAAAAATGTCAATGATACCTATGGTCATAGAAAAGGTGACGAGATACTATCTGTCATTGGCGAGCTACTTTTGAAATCAGTTAGAAATACAGATTATGTTGGTAGATATGGTGGTGAAGAATTTATCATTATCTTACCTGAAACGGATGCTACTAGTGGCTATAAGGTCGCTGAGAAAATTAGACTTTTAGTTCAGGAAAGTAAGCTTTTAGGAGAAGAGCATCCATTAACGGTCAGCTTAGGTATAGCGACTTATCCAATAGATGGGGCCAACGAAGAGGAACTTATAGAAAAAGCCGATCAAGCCTTATATTATAGCAAAAACAATGGCAGAAACCGCTCGACCAGCTGGGATGATAACTTGATTAAGGAAGGTCATCGTTATGATCGATTAACAGGTATTTTAACGGGCAACATATCCTCAGATACGAGAAATATGCAAGCCATTTTGGACATAATCAATCAATTGAATCATGGTCATAGCCAAAGGGATGGTATAAAAAACACCTTCATTTCACTCTTAGACATCACAGAGGGAGACGAGATTCAGTTTATTAAGTTTGATCAAAAAGGAAGTATACAAGATTTATTGTACAAGAAGAAGGGATACGATGAGATCGTCGACCGTCAAATAATAGATCAAAGGCTCATCGAGCAATTTACAGGCACCAATCAAAGTCATTACTTTATCGATTGGGAAGAAATTACGGATAAAGATGCACTTGCTATAGACGACGCGATTACACCGGATTGGAAATCTTATATTATCATGAGCTTCCATTCTGAGGACAATTGTGGACTTTTAGCAATTTCTGTAAGAATTAAGGTGAAAGAATTTGATTTTAGCAATTTCAACTTTGTTGAATCGTTAAGACCTGTTCTTGAACATATTTTATTTTGATTTTACAGCGAGTGGCTGTAACGATTTGGAAAGGGAAACAAATGATTTTAAATGATTTTCTTCCTATGAATAGGGAGGATTTAAACCGATTAGAATGGGAATCGGTTGACTTTGTACTCGTTTCAGGCGATGCATATGTTGACCATCCAAGCTTTGGTCCTGCCATTATTGGCAGGGTTTTGCTTGATGCGGGCTATAAGGTAGGCATTATTGCTCAGCCTAACTGGAATGATCCAGAAAGTGTTAAGGTGTTAGGCACGCCAAGATTGGGATTTTTGGTCACAGCAGGCAACATGGACTCTATGGTAAATCACTACTATGTCTCGAGAAGAAAGAGAACGACCGACAACTATTCTCCTGGTGGTGAAATGGGGTTAAGGCCTGACCGAGCAACAATTGTATATACCAACCTGATTCGGAAATCCTATAAAGATATGCCAATCATTATAGGTGGTATTGAAGCCTCACTTAGAAGATTTGCGCACTATGATTATTGGGACGATAAGGTGCGACGCTCTGTCCTTTTTGACAGTGGTGCTGACCTACTTGTCTTTGGAATGGGTGAATCTCAAATTGTTGAAATTGCAGAGTTTTTGGACAATGGCATCGATGTGAAGTACATTCAACATATTCCAGGAACTTGCTTTATAACCGATGATCTTTCAAACGTTCCAGGCGCAATAGAAATTGATCCATTTGAGATTGTATCAACCGATAAAATCGCTTATGCGAAAAGCTTTAAAGTCCTTTATGATGAGCAAGACCCAATAAGAGGCAAAATTATAGCACAGAAACATCAAAATTCATATATCGTTCAAAATCCACCTGCGAGACCCTTGGAAAGAAAGGATTTTGACTGGGTATTTAAGCTTGGCTATCAAAGAGAAATTCATCCTTCCTATTTATCGCAAGGTGTTCCAGCAATTTCAGAGGTTAAGCTGAGCATTATCAGTGAGAGAGGCTGCTTTGGAAACTGCTCGTTTTGTGCACTAGGGTTTCATCAGGGACGAATTATAACCTCTCGATCACATGAATCAATTATGGAAGAGGCTCAGGAGATTATAACGGATAAGGATTTCAAGGGCTATATAAATGATGTAGGTGGTCCAACGGCGAATTTTAGAAATCCAGCCTGCGAAAAACAATTAAAGCACGGTGCTTGTAAGCATAGGCAGTGTCTCTACCCAGAGCCTTGTGAGCATTTAAACGTCAATCATGAGGATTATGCAGAGCTTATGAAGAAGCTTCGTGAGATGGAAGGCGTAAAAAAGGTTTTCATTCGAAGTGGGATTCGATACGATTATCTCATGTACGATGATTCAAAGGACTTTTTCGTTGATTTGTGTGAGCACCATGTCTCTGGACAGTTAAAGGTTGCGCCTGAGCATATCGATCAAACGGTACTCGATTATATGGGGAAACCTAGTGGTAAGCTTTATGGTGATTTTGTTAAGACCTTTGATTCGATAAATGCTTCGCTACACAAAGACCAATATATTATCCCTTATCTGATGAGTTCACATCCAGGGAGTACGATTAAATCAGCGATCAAGCTTGCGGAATACCTTAGAGATATCAACTATACACCTGAGCAGGTTCAAGATTTTTATCCGACACCAGGAACACTCAGTACATGTATGTACCACACTGGTCTTGATCCAAGAACGATGAAGCCAGTCTATATCCCGAAATCAACTCATGAAAAGGCCATGCAGCGTGCGCTGCTTCAGTACAAAAATCCAAAAAATTATGATTTAGTTTATGAAGCACTCGTTTTAGAGGGTAGAACAGATTTAATCGGATTTCAGGACAAAGCACTGATCCGCCCACGAAATGAAAAGCGTCAACAACCATTCAAATCAGGGAAGGGCACCCCTTCCGGTAAAAGTACGCAAAAGACTCAAAAAAGACGATAATTTGATACGATTTAGACAAAATATCAACAAAAAGGGGAAGCGTTATGAAAAAAGTTGTGATTGATGGTCAAAGTTTAACGATTGATAAAGTTTTAGAGGTTGCTAGATTTGGTGCTGAGGTTGTCATTTCTGAAGAGGCAGCTATAAAGGTTGAGAAAGCGAGACAATTTGTTGATGAGCTAGTAGATTCTAAAAAAGTCGTTTATGGGATAACCACAGGTTTTGGTAAATTTTCTGACGTAGTTATATCGAAAGATGAAACAAAGGATCTACAAAGAAATCTAATCATCAGCCATGCATGTGGTGTGGGTAATCCTTTTTCCGAAGAAATCGCTAGAGCAATTATGCTACTCAGAGTAAACAATTTATCAAAAGGCCACAGTGGTGTTCGTCCAGTGACGATTCAAACCTTAGTTGATATGTTAAATAAAGGGGTTAATCCAATTATCCCTGAGAAGGGTTCTTTAGGCGCAAGTGGAGATCTTGCACCATTATCTCATATGGTACTCGTTATGATTGGTCTAGGAGAAGCGACCTTTAAAGGTGAAAGAATGTCTGGTGCTGAAGCGATGAAGCAAGCTGGTATTGAACCAATAGAGTTGACTTCAAAAGAGGGCTTAGCTTTAATAAATGGTACTCAGGTTATGACTGCGGTTGGTACTATTGCTGCCTATGAAGCGATTCAGCTGGTTAAGCTGAGTGATATTTCTGCAGCTTTAACTCTTGAGGCGTTAAATGGTATTACAGATGCATTTGATCCGAGATTACATCTAGTAAGACCACACCAAGGTCAAATCGACACGGCGGCAAATATGCTTAGACTTGTTGAAGCGAGTGGGTTGACAACTAGACAGGGTGAAATTAGAGTACAAGATGCTTATACGTTAAGATGTATTCCGCAAATTCATGGTGCTTCAAAGGATGCGCTTAACTACGTTGTCGATAAAATCAATATTGAAATTAATGCAGTAACAGATAATCCAATTTTGTTCCCTGAGGATGGCGTTGCTTTCTCTGGTGGTAATTTCCATGGTCAGCCGATGGCGTTGCCGTTCGACTTCTTAGGAATAGCACTTTCAGAGGTTGCCAATGTATCAGAGAGAAGAATTGAACGACTTGTGAACCCTCAATTAAGTGGATTGCCAGCATTCTTGACCCCTCATGGTGGCTTGCACTCAGGATTTATGATTGCGCAATACGCTGCAGCAGCGCTTGTATCCGAAAATAAAGTATTGGCGCATCCTGCAAGTGTTGATTCTATCCCATCTTCGGCTAACCAAGAGGACCATGTTAGTATGGGAACCATCGCAGCTAGAAAAGCAAAAGAAATTCTATTTAACGCTCAAAATGTAATTGCAATCGAGCTATTATGTGCGGCACAGGCGATTGATTTTAATGATGCGAGTAAACTAGGAAAAGGAACCTCTATTGCTTATAAATGCATCAGAGAAGTAGTTGACAAAATAGAAGAAGATAGAGTAATGAATGTAGATTTTAACAAGATTTATGATATAATAAAGTCAAATGTTATTTTATCAAGAGTAGAAGAAGTGCTTGGAGCTCTTAAAGCATAGTTGAAACTTTATCAATGATTTTGGTTCAATAGTGCTAAAGAGGTTCAGGCTTAGAAAGGTGAAAATTTGTTAGGACAAGATAAGTTGGATCGAATTAATTTTCTAGCGAATAAGAAGAAAACAGAAGGACTTACAGAGGCGGAAGCAATTGAACAAGCAGAGCTAAGAGCAAAGTATCTGGAAGCCTTTAGAAAAAACTTCAAACAACAGCTAGAGAACGTTGAAATTGTTTATAAAGACTAGTGAGAGGTGAGTGTATGGCAGATAAGCAGTATATCATATTTAAGCTGAATGATGAAAAATTCGCAGCAAACATTAACCATATAGCTTCAATTACTGAATATGCCTCAATTACGCCACTTCCCAATGGTCCGGCATACGTTGATGGTTTATTGAACCTAAGAGGTGACATCATACCTGTAGTCAACTTAAAGAAGCGCTTTAATTTGGCTGAACAACGAATGAATCAAAAGAGAATACTAATTGCGCGAAAAGGGGAAATGCAAATTGGCTTTTTAGTTGATGATGCTTCTCAATCAATGACGGTGGATACTGCAGACATTTTACCACCACCAAAGATCGCCATTAAAAGAGACAATGCATATATATCAGAGGTATGTGTTCATAAGGGTGAACTCATAATTGTAATCGACCTTGATCGCGTCTTAAGTGATGAAGAAATAGATGAACTGACCGGATTTTAATACAGAATATATTTACTAGATTACTAGGACTCAAGTTTCAAAAAAGCCCACGTTATATATACACGTGGGCTTTTGTGGTATAATACTCTTTAGACTAAATACGGGGTGTTGATGTGAAAAACACTATTACAATTGGCAGTTTAGATCAAATAATTCAGAAGACCGCTTCAGCAATAGAAGAGGGAAAAAAAGAAATATTTGAAATATCAGAGCGTGCTAGACATGACTTTATTTCCTATGAGCAAGAGCTGCTCGGGATCAAGGCAAAGTTGACCATCATGATCAATGAGGTTGATAAGCTTGAGATTAGATCAAAAATGGCGCGTAATATGATCAAAACCATCAATGAACATTTCGAAGAGTTTACAGAAAATGATATCAAAGAGGCCTACGCGCTTTCGCAGAAGGTAATAGTTGCTTTGAACTCCAAGAGACAAGAGGAAAAGGAGCTTGGCGAACGAAGAAATGAACTTGAAAGACTGATGAGAAACAGCATAGAAGTAATAAAGAAGTCAGAAATACTTGAAACTAAAGTGAGTGTTGCTTTAGAATACTTAACCAGTGGCGTATTTGAGCAAATAGAAGATTTGAAGCAAAAGCGTGATTTAAGCATCAAAATCGTCGAGGCTCAAGAAAATGAAAAAAAGAGAATTTCAAGAGATATACACGATGGCCCGGCACAATCTTTGGCAAATGTCATTTTCAAAGCGGAGTATGCATCTAAAATGATCGACAGTTCACCTGTAAAAGCAAAACGAGAAATTGCAGAGCTTCAGGAAGATGTTCGCGTTACACTAAAAGACATTAGAAAGATCATCTACGATTTAATGCCTATGTCTTTAGATGATTTAGGACTTGTACCAACGATAAAAAAACTGATCAACAACATAATGGATACCACAAGTATCCACATTGATTTCAATGTCGTGCAATCATCTGTCATCGATAATCAACTCACGAATTTAATGGTTTTTAGAGTGATTCAGGAGGCGTTTAATAACATTGTCAAGCACTCGAATTGCAAGAAAGTTAATATAGATTTGTATATAAGCGATTTAGAAGTGACATTAACCATAACCGATGATGGTGTTGGTTTCGATGTCGATAAAACGACTCTTAACCCAATGGGTTTTGGATTATATAACATGAAGGAAAGAATTGAGATTATCAATGGAACCTTAGAGCTCGTTTCAGGTCACCTTCAAGGAACGACAATCAAAATAAGAATACCTAATAGTTGACGGAGGCTTATATGAATAAGATTAAAGTAATGATTGCCGATGACCATGCACTAATTCGTGAAGGAATCAAAAAGTTATTAGAACTTGAAGAAAATTTTGAAATCGTCGCATTGGCAGGAGACGGTGAGCAGGCAATAACGAGTATTAAAGAGACATCACCTGATGTGGTTTTACTCGACATCAATATGCCAGTAATGAATGGCATTGACTGCTTAAAGCAAATTAAACAGGACTACCCAGAAATTAAAGTCATTATGTTGACCATACATGAGGACGCTGAATATCTAATTGAGACGATTAACATAGGAGCAGAGGGCTACGTCCTTAAAGATGCAGATGTTTCATCTCTAGTTAAAGCCATCCAAAAGGTGGTTCAGGGTGAGGTTTATATCCATCCAACACTTTCTGGTATTCTAGTCAGAGAATACAAGAGAAAAGATAAGAACATGGAAGATGTCATAGGTAATAATCTTACTAAAAGAGAATATGAAGTCATTCGTTTGATATCGAAGGGATATAATAACAAGGAAATAGCAATAGAGCTATTTATTTCAGAAAAAACGGTCAAAAATCACGTTTCTAATATTTTTAAGAAAATTAAGGTGACCGATCGTACACAGGCTGCACTGTATGCGATTAAGCATAATATTACAAAAATTTAATTGACTTGAATATATAAATTTATTTAGATATCCTATATATATGGCGTAGTGATAGGCTGAATCAATTCAAGGGGGATATTATGGAAGATTCTAAGTCATTTGAAGAGTTGTCAAAATCTCTAACACACAGTTTTAAAAATGCATGGGAAGCATTAAGCGAAGAAGAAACAAAGGTGTGCTTTAGCTTTAATGAAGATTATAAGCGATTTCTAGATAAGGGCAAAACCGAACGTGAGAGTGCTAACGAAATTTTAAGACTTGCGGTTGAAAAAGGCTATAAGAGCATTGATCTCTTTTTAGAAGGAAAAGAAAAGATCAAAGCGGGTTCTAAAATTTATGCGATGAACCGAGACAAATCAATCGTACTTTTTGTAATCGGAGAAAAACCATTAAAAGAGGGTATGAACATCGTTGGCGCACATATTGACGTACCAAGAATCGACTTAAAGCCTTTCCCTTTATATGAAGATAGCGATATGGCTTTTTTTAAAACACATTATTATGGTGGCATTAAGAAATACCAATGGACTGCGACGCCGTTAGCTTTACACGGTGTTGTATTTAATAAAAATAACGAAAAAATCGAAGTTGTTATCGGCGAAGATGAAAATGACCCTGTACTTGCAATTACAGATTTATTGCCACATCTTGCTAAGGATCAGGCTTCAAAATCACTTGCAGAAGGTATTGATGGCGAGACTTTAAATGTCTTAGTTGGTCATATGCCAATCGGTGATGATAAAACAAAAGATAAAGTTAAGCTCCACGTTCTTAAAATTCTTAGTGAAAAATACGGCATTGAAGAGGCTGATTTTATGTCGGCAGAATTCGAAATCGTACCGGCTGGAAAAGCGAAGGATCTTGGATTTGACCGCTCTATGATTTCTGCATATGGTCATGACGATCGCGTTTGCAGCTACACAGGACTTGCTGCGATGCTTGCGCTTGAAAACGTTCAAACGACAGCTTGCGGTATGTTTATGGATAAAGAGGAAGTGGGCAGCCAAGGTAATACAGGCTCACAATCTAGATATTTTGAAAATATCGTCGCAGAGTTAATTGCACTTCAAGAACCGAATTTTAATGATCTTCTATTAAGAAGATGTATTTCAAATACACAAGTGTTATCAGGCGATGTTGGCGCAGCATTTGATCCAAATTATGCTGGTGCATATGACAAACGTAACTCGGCTCATATCGGAAAAGGCGTTCAATTGGTTAAATACACAGGCGCAAGAGGCAAAGGTGGCTGTAACGATGCCAATGCTGAGTTCCTTGGAGAAGTGAGAAAAATCTTTAGTGACAACGATATCGTTTGGCAAATTGGTGAACTTGGTAAAGTTGATCAAGGCGGCGGTGGTACCATCGCTTACATTTTAGCAAATTCAAATGCTGAAGTAGTAGATTGCGGCGTTCCAGTACTCAGCATGCACGCGCCATATGAAATCGTAAGTAAAGTTGACGTCTATATGACGTTCAAGGCGTATAAAGCGTTCTTAAATCGCTAGAATAAGCCTATATCGTCACAAATAATTTACAACCTATTCAATAGTTAAATTGGAAGAAACCTTAAAAGTATTGTATAATATTTCTAGACTAGTAAATGAGCATTGTTATAATGCTCATTTTTACTTTAATTAGGAGGGCATTATGAGCAAACAGATTTTTGTAATCGACGACGATGAGAATATCAGAGAACTAATCGCATTATATCTCACAAAAGAAGGTTATTCTGTTGAGCAATATGACAGCGGCGAAAAAGGAATTGAAGCATTTAATAAAACGACACCTGATTTAGTTTTGCTTGATATAATGATGCCTGGCATGGATGGTTACGACACATTGAAAGCGATCAGAAAACTTGGATCAGTGCCAGTTATTATGGTTACGGCAAAAGACGAAACGTTTGATAAAGTCCTTGGCTTAGAGCTAGGTGCTGATGATTATATCGTTAAGCCATTTGAGCCAAAAGAAATGACGGCGCGCGTAAAGGCGGTTATAAGAAGATTTCAAAATTCAGATAAAATTGAGCATGAGGGAATCGTTTCAGTGCCAAATTTAACGATAAATATGTCTGATTACAACGTTACTTACTTTAGTGAAATTTTAGAATTACCACCTAAAGAAATTGAATTGCTTAATTATTTAGTAAGCCACCCAAATAGAGTTTTTACACGAGAACAGCTCTTAGATCATATTTGGGGATATGACTTTTTTGGTGAAACTAGAACCGTTGATGTTCATATTAAACGCCTTAGAGAAAAATTTGAACGCGAGGATAACGGTTGGGAAATTAAAACGGTTTGGGGCGTTGGGTATAAATTTAAAATAGATTAGAGGTGTTTTATGAAGACCATTTTTCATAAATTTGCTTTTATCTATATCATGATTTTTTTAATTTCTTTTATATTGATCATTATAGGTGTAAGAACGGTTCTTGACATCTATTTTGTCAGCCATGAAACCGATTTGATTATAACAAGAGTTTCCAATTACGAAGAACTCGTCAATAGCCGTTATGTCAATTCCATAAGCCTTAATGTCTTACAGGAGCAGGTGATTCTGCTGGATGGCTATACAGGGGCAAATATTTGGCTGTTCACCGAGGATGGGCAGCTTTATACGACTGAAATAGATCGTTCTGCTATGAATTTAGAAGAATTTCCTGATTTGGCAACAGAAATCCAACAGGTTTTCGCAGGCGAAACTACCAGTAAAGAGGTTTCATACAAAAATCTATATACAGATAGAATGCTGAGAGTTGGCTACCCTTTCCATGTAGGGGATACAACCTATGCGATGTTTATAAACGTTCCAATGCCAGAGATAGAGGATACCATATCAAGAGTTTCAATTATTATTTTCGTTTCGCTTGCGATATCTGGTTTACTGGCAGTCATTTTAATTTTTATGATTACACGTCGAATGGGTTATGAAATTAACGTCATTAATGATTCAGCGAGATACATCGCTGAAGGAAATTTTGATAAAAAAATCATCATTAACAGAAAAGATGAATTAGGTGAGCTCGCCGAGAGCTTTAATGCCATGGCTGAGCAGCTCAACAAACAGGAAGATACAAAGCGAATGTTTATATCTAGTCTCTCTCACGACTTAAGAACCCCACTTACTACTATTAAAGGGTATACTCAGGGGATTCTAGATGGAACGATAGACGGTGAGAAGCAGGATCGTTATTTGAAAATTGTATTAAATGAGATTGATCGTTTGGTAAAGATGATTAATGATTTGCTAGATCTTTCAAAAATGGAAAGCGGTGCACTGGTATTAAACAAAACAGACTTTGATTTAAATGAGCTGATCGTCAATGTTCTTGATAATTTTGAACAAAAAATTGTTAGCAAGCGCGTTAAGCTGACGATTGATTTATCAAAAGACAAAATTTTGGCTCATGGTGATTATACGGCAATTCATCGTGTGGTTTATAACCTCATGGACAACGCTACGAAGTTTGTCAATGAAGATGGCTCGATAAGCATTCGGACTGAATTTAGAGATGATAAGCTTTATGTAGGCGTAAGCAATACAGGGAAGGTCTTGAGCGCCAAGGAGCTTTCGATGATTTGGGATAGATTCTCTAAGCTTGATAAATCAAGAGGACTTGAAAAGAAATCCTCTGGTTTGGGGCTATCGATCGTTAAGGAAATTATCAAAGCGCATCATGAAAAAATTGACGTCTTTTCAAATGAGGATATTGGCGTTGCGTTTATATTTACAGTTTCTACTCAGATTTTCAAGTCGTAATTTACTCATTATTTGCGTTCGTAATAAAGGGTTATTGTGGCAAAATCTTTAAATATGATTATAGTATTATTCATAAAATGTTCAAATTAATGCCTTATTGTATAGTCTAGGAGGTGTGTAAAATTGTTGAAGACGAATACAGGTTCTAAACATCGACAAGCACTGGATCAACTGTTTTACGATGTCATGGAGGAAAAAGTCAGTTGTGCTATCAAGAAAGGTGAGAGTGTCATTAATACGTTTGACGTCGACGTACGTGAGAATGACAATGGTTTCGTAGTTGAAGCTGAATTACCTGGATTTACAATTGAAAATATCACGATTGTCTATGAAAACAGTTATCTAAGTATCATTGCTGAAAAGCGTGGGCTTGAACACGATGAGGAATATGATTTTATACGCCGCGAAAGAAGGTTTGGAATCTTTAGACGTAATTTTTTAGTGCAGGATGTAGATAGTGATCATATTAAAGCAACACTTAAAAATGGTGTTCTAAAGATTGAATTACCCAAAGCTTCACATACGATGTTTTAAATCTTATGACGAGGTGATTCAAGATGGATGAAAACGAACGTAAGGATTCATATTTAGATTCAGAATTGACTGATCAAGATTCAGAAACAACCAATCGAGATTCGTCAGTTGATAATGAGGCAGTCTCAGAAGCTGATAATAGCAAATTAATTGAAACCGTTGAATTGGAAGACAATACGGATTTATCTAGACAGGCAAAGGGAGAAACTTTCGAAAAACAGCCTGAATTTATTACAATTAAAGAAGAGTCTGTAGAAGCTAAGCCTATAAAAGTGAACAAGAAGAAAAAAGTTAAACTATCCTCTGTGTTAACGGTAATGCTTGCACTTGTCTTAATTAGTGGCAGCACTTATACGATAGGTTATTACAATGGTCAAATTAATTTAAACGAATCAGCAATCAATGATAAAATTGACAAATTGCTAGAAAGCAACTTCAAAGCAGATATTTACCAATCGGTTAAGGAATACATCGATCAAACGGGTGTCAACACCACTATGACGGACGCTGACGTAAGTGAAATTTATAAAAATGTTGGCAACTCAATTGTAGGGATCACCAGTAAGTCTTATATTTACGATTGGTTCAACAATCAACAAGAAGCAACTGCAAAGGGTTCTGGTGTAATAATTGATCAAGATTCAAAACAGTTCTTTATCGTTACAAACTACCATGTGGTTTCGGATGCAACCGATGTTGTCGTAGAATTAGCAAAGGATCAGATCGTAGATTCTAAACTGATAGGATATGATGAAACCACGGATTTAGCGGTTATATCGATTCAAAAATCCGATGTAAACAGCGATTTGATAAATGAGCTTAAACCAATTGCAATCGGCGATTCAAGAAAGCTTCAAATTGGCGAGGTAGCTATCGCAATAGGCAATCCACTTGGCTACAGCAATACTGTAACCTCAGGTATCGTCAGTGCAGTTGACCGACAAGTATCAGAAGATACAGATATGACTTATATTCAAACAGATGCCGCAATTAATCCAGGTAACTCTGGTGGCGCACTTGTGAACAGTAAGGGTGAGCTAATCGGTATTAACTCAGCTAAGATCGCTGAAACCGATGTTGAAGGTATCGGATTTGCCATTCCTTCCGATAAAGTCATGGAGATTGCACTGGAGTTGATGGATAAAGGCTACGTATCAAGACCGTTCATAGGAATTGGCGGTGTTGATGTTGATGAGAATTCTGCAAAACTCTATAATATCCCGATGGGTGTATTGGTTAAGTATGTCTACGAAGGGTCACCAGCTGAAAAAGCTGGCCTTCAAGTGATGGATTTAATCGTCAGTATGGATGATAAAAACATCTATAACATGGAGGATTTAACAACTCAATTGGCTGATTATAAGGTTGGAGATACAGTTAAGCTTAAAATCGTAAGAAATGAGAAGGAAGAAATGGAAATCAGTGTTGTGCTAGGTGAAAAAGGCACACAAAAACAATAATTGCATAGAACTAAGTAATGCGAATTAAATTTAAAAGCTATTCTCAATGTAGAGGATAGCTTTTTTATTTGATACCTTTCCAGCAAGCGATAGAAAAGGTATAATCAGAGTATATTCCTTGAGGAATATAAATAAGGAGATTATATGTCAAATAAAGAAGTAAGTGGTTCAAGTGAAAAAAAACATCAAAATGATACTGAAAATACAAAACAGAGGTCATTTAAATCTAAACCTTCATTAGATAGAAGCAAAAATGCATCAGAGGATAGAAGTAAAATTTCATCAGAAGATAAAAGTAAAGGTGCATCTGAAAAATCGAAATCTGCTTCAGAAAGGTCAAAATCAAGTTCAGAAAGACCTAATCGACCATCGGGTTCAACCTATGATAAAAAGAAAAAAAATGAGAAGAAACCTGTCTCTGGACCAACAATTGAGTTGGCAATTACAGATATTGGTGAAAGTGGCGAAGGCGTTGGCAAATTTGAAGGCATGACGGTTTTTGTAGAGGGTGCTCAGCCTGGCGACACAGTAAAATGTCGTGTTTACGAGCAAAAAAAGACTTACTCAAGAGCAAAAACAGTTGAAATAATTAAACCTTCAAAGTTTAGAATTGTACCACCTTGCCCTGTCTACGAAGCTTGTGGTGGGTGTCAGATCCAAGAAATCGAGTATCAGCAACAGCTCAAGCTTAAAGAGTCTATGGTGAACAATGCAGTTAAGCGCATCGGCGGTGTAGACCTCGAAAGTGCGCCTATTATTGGAATGAAGCAGCCCTTCAGATACCGTAACAAAGGCGTTTATCAGATTCAAGGTACATCAGAACAGCCTAAAATTGGGTTTTTCAGACCTAAATCACACGATGTTGTAGATGTGAAGGATTGTTTGTTACAAGATGAGATCAATGCTAAAATCGTCGATGTCATTCGTAAATACATGAAAGATTTTAAAGTTGAGCCTTACAATGTTGCTAAGAAAAAGGGAACATTGATTAGTTTGATGATTCGAAAATCAGAAACAACCGGTGAAATAATGGTGGTTTTAGTAACCGCGTCAAATAAGTTGGCAATGACTAAGACATTAGTAGAACTCCTTAAAGCGGTCTCGTCCAATATCGTCTCAATTATTCAAAGCGTTAAAGAACATCAGGGTATCAAAGGCTTGGGAGACCACTCAAAGGTTCTATATGGCAAATCTACCATTTCTGATGCCATTGAGGATTTAAGCTTTGAGATTTCTGCTGAATCGTTTTATCAAGTCAACGCTAAGCAAACCAAGCAATTGTATCAAAAAGTTCTTGAGTTTGCAGCACTAACAGGTGAAGAAACCGTATGTGAGCTTTACTCTGGAACAGGTACGATTTCTCTATTCTTGGGAAAACGTGCAAAGCGTGTTTTCGGTGTGGAAATAGTACCTGAGGCAGTTGAAAACGCTAATTCAAATGCAAAGAGAAACGGACTTGAAAACGTGACCTTTATCGAAGGCGATGCACATAACGTTATTTCGGATCTGAGTAAGACGCTTGGTGAAGATCAAAGAATAGACGTCGTCGTAGTCGATCCGCCACGTTCAGGCTGCGACGAAGGCGTTATCAAGTCCATAAAAGAAATGAATCCTGAGAGAGTGGTATATGTATCCTGTAAGCCTTCTACTTTATCAAGAGATATAAAGAGACTTACTGAGGATGGTCAATATCAATTAAAACAGATTCAAGCGGTAGATGTATTTTGCCAAACGGCACACGTGGAATCCGTTGTACTTTTGACAAAGGTTAATTAAAGTGGTTAGCATGACTATTTATTAACATTAAGCTATACTAAAATTCAGATCAGGTGTTACCTTAGAGGTAATAACCGGGCCTCTTGGCAGCAGATAAACCTGTGGGACTGTGAAATCATTCATAGTACCACAGGTTTTTTATTTAATGTAAACCATCGAATGATTTAAAAAAACTTGGCCAACTGAGAATGATAATAAATTATAAGAGGTGAACACATGGCGGAAATCACTAAAAAGAATAACAATCAAGACTATATAAGAGCAAGAGAAGCAAAAAAAGTGACACTAGTAGGGTTTGTTATCAATGTTATTTTGACGATATTTAAACTATTTGCAGGGGTTCAAGGTAAAAGTGCCGCAATGCTAGCAGATGGAATTCATTCATTATCTGATTTTTTTACAGATATTGTCGTATTAGTCGGGTTTAAATTTACTGAAAAGCCAGAGGATGAAGATCATAATTATGGACATGGTAAATATGAAACGCTTGCAACTGTAGTCATTGGAATTGCATTGTTTTTGGTGGGCTACAAGATATTTTCTTCTGGTTTAAGTAACATTTATGGCGTCTTATTTAAAGGAATGAGCTTGTCAAAACCAACTGCTATTGCACTTATTGCTGCAATTTCATCTATTATTTCAAAGGAGCTTTTGTTTAGATACACTAAAGTCATTGGTGAGAAGATTAATTCTAGTGCTGTTATAGCCAACGGCTGGCATCATCGGTCAGATGCATTTTCATCAATTGGTACATTGATTGGAATTAGCGGGGCGATGCTGCTAGGACATCGGTGGACGATACTGGATCCAATAGCGTCTGTAGTCGTAAGCTTTTTTATATTTAAAGTAGCCTTTGAAATCCTCATGCCAGCGATAAAGGAGCTTACCGAAGTGTCATTAAGTGAGGCAGAATTGAGCTATATTGAAAATACCATTAAGAGTTGTAATCAAATTTTAAACTATCATCATTTAAGAACTAGAAAAATTGGCAATCGAGTCGCTATTGAAGTCCACTTGATGTTTGATAAAGGCATGACTCTATTTGAAGCTCATGAGCATGCTTCAGAAATAGAAAGTGAGATTAAATCACATTTTGGCGCTCAAAGTATTATAACTACACATTTAGAACCCAATTGAGTGAATTGTGAGTTATTATTTCAAATCTATTGAAATAAAAATGAGAAAATAAGATATGAGAAAATAATATATGAGAAAATAATAGTGTCTTTTTTAAAGGTCCATTTAAGGTTCATATTCTATTATAGGATCAAGGAAGCGATTAAATAAGGAATTTACTTGAAAACTATATTAAGGAGAATAGAATATGAAGTTTAAAAATAGGAAACTGAAAAGTATGTCAGTGATTGGATTGGTGTTAATACTTATCTTTTCGTTGGCTGGGTGCGCTAGTAACGCCGAAGCAGCAAATAAGGATACAACAGGAAGTACATCAGAGGTTGTAATTAATGGAAACAGTACAACTAACACGAGCAATCTCAATAGTTCAAATTCAGCGGAAAATGTAGATGAAATTACGTCTGCTACTCAGTCTGACTCAGCGGCAGGCGGCGGAGAGGCACAGTTCCAAGGGAAGGGTCAAATGCCTAATGGACAGCAGCCAAATGGAAATTTTGGTGGAATGCCTGGTGAATCAACACCTACAACCAATGAGTATTCAGATGACGCTTCAATAGATACTGGCATTGACATAACCGATCAATTTTCAAATAGAGATTTAGAGCAAACGGCAGATTTAACAGGTGCAAAAACCATTAATTTAACCAGTGGAAAAGACTTTACAATTTCATCTGAAGGCGTCTACGTGGTCAAGGGAAGTGCAACAAATAGTACAATTATCGTCGCTGCTCCAGAAGATGCAAAGGTTCAAATTGTTCTGGAAGGCGTAACAATTACAAATGAAACCGCTCCAGCAATTTATGTTAAAACAGCGGATAAGGTCTTTGTAACAACAAAAGGATCGACATCTACATTAACCGTAAATGGTACCTTTACTACTGATGGTGACACAAATGTTGATGCAGTTATTTTTTCAAAATCAGATTTGACTTTAAATGGTACAGGCACCTTGAAAGTGGTTTCTAAGCAGGGCAATGCGATTACTTCAAAGGATGATTTAAAAGTAACCGGTGGAACCTATGATTTAACCGCTTTGGGTCATGGACTTGAAGCCAACGATTCTATCAGAATATACGATGGCAGCTTCACGATGAACGTTCAAAAAGATGCGATACACAGCGAAAATGACGAAGATAGCACGAAGGGTTATATCTATATTAAAAATGGAAATTTTACAATTACCGCAGCGGATGATGCGATTCATAGCAATACAATCGTACAAATTGATGGTGGTACGATTAATATAAAAACAGCATCAGAGGGTATTGAAGCAACCTTTGTACAAATTAATGGTGGTAACATAACTATTTATGCAACAGATGATGGCATCAACGCTGCCAATAAAAGTGATAATGAAGTTAGAATCGAGGTAAATGGCGGTACAATTTCTGTGACTATGGCCAGTGGTGATACAGACGGCTTTGATTCAAACGGTGATCTCTATATTAATGGCGGGAACATAACTGTAACTGCAAATTCATCTTTTGATGTCGATGGAACAAGACAACTCAATGCTGGGACTGTAATCGTCAACGGACAACAGGTAACTGAAATTACCGTACAGCAAATGGGTGGCGGAAAAAGACACTAAAGAAAATGAAGGCATAATTTTAAGGCGATTTCTTTATAATTGAGAAATCGCCTTTTTTATCTTGTATTTATTTGATATTATAAAAGTATACTATACAATTGTATATGATTGTATTTACCTCGAAAGGATTTTATAATGGGCCAAGTGAGTTTTCAGAATGACAAATTAATTGAAATTATTAGTATCCAAACCGAGATTGCTCAACTTGGATCAGATCTTACAAGTATAATGAATCTTGTTACAAAACGTGCTGGACAATTAACGACATCTGCGGGAGCCTCTGTTGAATTAATTCAGGAAGATGAGCTCGTCTACAGTGCTGTCTCAGGTGGTGCAGAAGCATTTCTTGGACTTAGAATACCTATTGGCAATAGCTTGTCAGGACAATGTATTCACTTAAAGATGCCCTTAGTTAGTCACGATATCGAAATAGATGAACGAGTAAATAAAGAAGCCTGCCGCAAAATAGGGATTCGTTCAATGATTGTATTACCTCTTATTTTTAAAGGGTCTGTGGTGGGCATATTAAAAGTTTTCTCAGGAGAAGTAGACCATTATAAGGAAGAGGATTCAAAAATTCTAGAATTAATGACTGGTCTTATTGCAGCGGCCATGTACACTGCGATGCAGACCGAGGACAGTGTATTATTTTATAAAGCAACTCATGACAGTTTAACTGGAATTGCAAATCGTTCATTGTTTTACGATCGATTGAGACAAAAGCTAGCTCAGTCATTGCGACTCCATGAAGCGTTTAGTATAATTTCACTGGATATGGATGGACTTAAAATGATTAACGATACCTACGGGCACAGGCTTGGAGACGCTGCATTAGCAGAACTTGCAGCGCGTGTATCAGGTGTGCTAAGGGATTCAGATACGTGGGCAAGGCTTGGTGGTGACGAGTTTGGAATTATCGCAGGAAATGTAAAAAACGCCGATGAGGTTAAGCTCTTGATAATGAGAATAGATAATGCTATAAGTATGCCCTTTGAATTTGAACAGATTGCGATACCACTACGGGCGAGTATTGGCTATGCCCTATTTAGTGAGGATGGGATAGAGCTAGATATGTTGATAGAGAAAGCGGATCAAGCAATGTACGCTTCAAAGAGAGAGAAAAAAGCGATTCAAAGCATGAAAATCAGTTAAGGACAAACAGATCATCAAACAGGATATCATATATAGACATACACCTAAAGACGACGTAGATCGTCTTTTTTACATAGATTTTACTTAATGACCAGCAGAGAAGTATTGAATGGAATGAAGATTCGTGTTACAATCATATCGATATTTATCGATTTGAGGAGGTGTATTTTGAACCATACAGAAGTAGCTAAAGTTTTTAAGGCATTTTGTGATAGCAACCGACTTCAGATAATAGAAAGCTTACAGCATGGTGAAAAGTGTGCCTGCAATTTGCTAGAAGAGCTTCAGATTGTACAGTCGACCTTGTCGCACCATATGAAAATCCTAATCGAGAGTCAAGTGGTCATACAAAGAAGGAATGGTAAATGGACGTATTATCAGTTATCAGATCAAGGATTTGAGAAAGCACTAAAACTGTTGAGCGATCTACAGTTAAAGGCAGCAGACTATGCGCCGAGCTGTCAGTGTGAGTAAGAATGGAATAGTATAGATTGAAATACTTTAACTAGTAATGATTAAATTATACAAAACTAGAGATAAAACAACGAAATAAATCAAAACTAAAGGGGATTATTATGAAGAGCAATTCGAATAAGATCGATATGAAATTTTTCGAAAAATACCTTAGCGTATGGGTACTTCTCTGTATGGTTATAGGTGTATTGATTAGTGTCTATATTCCTGTAATACCAGATGTTTTAAGTAATTTTGAGTATGAAAATGTCTCAATACCTATAGCAATTTTACTTTGGCTAATGATTTATCCAATGATGCTAAAGGTCGATTTTGTTTCAGTAAAAAATGTAAGAAAGAATCCAAGAGGCCTATATGTGACTTGGATAACAAACTGGTTGATCAAGCCATTTTCCATGTATCTGATCGCTTCATTTTTCTTTATGACGGTATTTAAAGCTTGGCTACCAAGCGACTTAGCGAAGGATTACCTTGCTGGCGCCATCCTCCTAGGTGCTGCACCCTGTACGGCGATGGTATTTGTATGGAGCCATCTGACAAAAGGCGATCCAGCCTACACGGTGGTTCAGGTTGCGACGAACGATTTGATTTTATTAGTGGCATTTACGCCTATCGTTGCTTTCTTACTTGGTCTTAGCGGTATCACAATCCCTTGGGGTACCTTACTTTTGTCGGTATTACTCTTCGTTGTTATTCCATTAGCGCTAGGGGTGATTACAAGACATACTGTCATTAAATCAAAAGGAAAGGCCTATTTTGAGAATGATTTTTTAAAGAAATTTGACCACGTTACGATAGCAGGGCTACTGTTAACCTTGATCCTGATCTTCTCGTTTCAAGGAAGAACGATCATAGATAATCCAGTTCATATCGTATTTATTGCAATCCCATTAATTTTACAGACGTTTTTAATCTTTGCCATCGCTTATGGTGCCAGCTATCTATTAAAGCTTCCACACTGTATCAGTGCCCCTGCTGGGATGATTGGTGCTTCTAACTTCTTTGAGCTAGCGGTTGCGGTTGCCATCGCATTATTTGGTGCAGGCAGTCCAGTTGCTCTAGCAACAATCGTAGGCGTTTTAGTAGAGGTGCCAGTAATGCTTCTGTTAGTTAGTTTTGCAAATAAAACAAAAGAAAAGTTCATCTAGTGGACGAATATAAAAGGAGAATTAATTATGGAAAGAAAACCGAAAGTCGCATTTGTATGCGTTCACAATTCATGTAGAAGTCAAATGGCAGAAGCTCTTGGCAAGCACTTCGCAGGGGATGTATTTGAAAGCTTTTCAGCTGGTACTGAAAGAAGACCACAGATCAATCAAGATGCGGTTCGCCTTATAAAAAAATACTATGACATCGATATGGAAGCGACACAATCTTCAAAGCTATTGGATGAAATTCCCGAAGCGGATATTTTGATTAAAATGGGCTGTAACGTAGTTTGCCCAGTTTTACCAAATCAACATGAAGAGGATTGGGGATTAGACGATCCAAGTGGCAAAAGCGATGAAGAGTTTAAGATCATCATCGACAAAATCGATGAAAATGTAAAAAATCTAGCGAAGCGTATCCAATCAGGAGAAATCAAAATCCAATAAACAATTATTATGATAGAATATAAATGCACTGTACTTGAAAGTAAATAAAAAAGGTCAATATGGAGCTTTTATGAAAATCATAGAACATGCAAAATCATATGCAAAAAAAATCAAGCGAGAGCTTCCTGTTTTACATCTGGCGATGAAGCATAAAGACACACCTTGGTATGCTAAGCTTTTAGCACTAATCACAGTAGGATATGCACTGTCACCCATCGACCTAATTCCGGATTTCATCCCCATATTAGGCTATTTGGATGACATTATATTAATCCCATTGATGATGACTTTAACGATCAAGTTGATTCCTAATGCCGTCTTCGAATCGTGTAGAGTAGAGGCCGTTGAGATATGGGCTGAGGGCAAACCTAAGAAATGGCGATACGCTATCCCCATCGTTTTGATATGGACAGTGGTTATCGTTTCTATAGTAACCCGTCTATTGAAATGAAGAACATTAAGTGATAGAATATAAGAATCGAAATCCGATATCGGGAATCGATTCTTATTTTTTTTTTAAGCCGCAATGAAATACAATCTCGTTAGTGGTCATATCAAATAGCTGAAATGAGACATTAATCGGTATGCTATATAAAATAAAAATATGACATATATAAGTGTATGAGGCGTATAATACTTAATGAGGCATTTGATAAATTTACATGAATAAGGAGACTAAAATGATCTTGCACAATGAAATCAAGAAGGATCATCAAATCATTAAATTTTGCTTTTATGGCTTTTTTAAAAATCTTAAGTTCTTTGAACCCTACTTAATTATCTATTTGATAGGACTTGGACTATCTCTATTTCAAATTGGGATATTGTATGCCATAAGAGAAGCGGCAACTTATGCGCTTGAGATCCCCAGTGGCATTTTCGCAGATCATTATGGTAAAAAGAAGGAGCTCTTGCTTTGCTTTACTTTTTATATCGCATCCTTCATCGCATTGTTTATCGGTCAAAGTTTTATATTAATTGCACTTGGCATGCTGTTATATGGACTGGGTGAAGCCTTCCGATCAGGCACACACAAGGGCATGATACTCAGCTATCTAGAACAAAAGGGCTGGTATAGTGAAAAGGGGTTTGTCTATGCGAGAACGCGATCGTTCTCACTCCTCGGCTCATCTCTTTCAGGTTTTTTATCAATTTTATTCGTTTTGAATTTACCATCCATGAGGTGGATATTTTTGATGAGTACGATTCCTTATCTTTTTGACTTTTTTCTGATTTTAAGCTATCCAGAATCCTTGGATGAAGCAACTCAAAAGCATTTTAAATTTAAAGAGTTTTGGCAAACCAGCTTAAAACAGCTTAAGGCGATTCTTAAAAAGCGCAGATTGCTGGGGATCGTCATCAGTGCGTCTTCCTATGATGCCATTTTCAAGACCATTAAAGACTATATTCAGCCCATCATGGGCAGTTTACTAGTGGCTTCATCAATATCGATCATTTCTGATTTTACTGTGGATCAGCAACTGAAAATCAGCTTAGGGATTTTATATGGACTATTTTATATACTCAGTTCAATCGTTTCTAGAAATAGCTATCGACTCACTAAGAAGTCTAGCGCAGAAACGGTATTTAACAAACTATATGAGCTTATGGGCGTCGGACTGCTTTTACTTGGCGTCGCACTTAGACAAAATATGCTGATCGCTTCGATACTCGTGTTCTTAAGCCTCTATTTGATGATGGACGCAAGACGACCGATCTTCGTAGATGTTTCCAGTGATTATATGACCAAAGAGGAACGCGTTACGACACTTTCCATCGAAAGTCAGTTTAAATCACTATTTATGATTGTATTTGGGCCCGTTTTTGGGTTTATAGCAGACACCTGGCAGATTAGCACCTTGTTCTTAACGCTTGGGGTAATGGTTTTAGTCTTTGGCGCACTTTTGAAACGTTTCAATAGCGACAAAGTTGCCAACGCCGAGTGATGTAATGGTGGTGAGGAGTTTAATGGTAATGCTGTTCATATAAGTAACGCAATAGCTTTGCACGTACGCATCCGAAAGATTTAGAGCTTTAAAAATCCTTTTGAGGGCGGTTCGCATATCTCGGGTTAGCGCTTCATAGGTGGTATCGCGGTATCGGTGATGAAAAGTATCGATGTCTTCAGCAGTAAGAGCGAGCATGGGTATTCGAGAGGGATAGAGCATGCTTTCAATAAGTGCATGCTGGATGGCCGGCTCAAACAGGTTGAAGATGACGTCGATATCGTCTGCTGAAACAAAGCGATACAAACGCTTTAGAGCATCAAGTTCAAATTTTTGGAGAAAAACGTGCTCCGCTATTAAGTGGCGGATGTAAACGTTGATAAACTCAGCTCCCAGAAGCTGTGTCGCAGGGAGTGCAGTGGGATAATCTGCCGTAATGATTCGGTCGTGAGCGAAAAAATTCGGCCGATAGTGTTTGAAAAAGCCTTGAATGGCATCGCGAACCGTCTCGTTGTAGGTGCGATTGTCTACTAATATGAGCTGGGGCAGTAGCGCCTTGTAACGCAAGCGGGATTTATAAAGTAATTCTTTTAGGGTTAAGCGCCCTAAATCTAAAAGTGCTCGGGCATCTTGATATTGCTCGGGTGCTTTTTTATAAGCTTTGGAACGTAGTGCGAGATCGAGTGTGAATTTAAGTGAGGTCAGTAAGTCCTTTGTCTTATCCGTAGATAAGGTGAAGCCTTCATCTCCTAGGTACTCCTCGAGATATGTCTGTGAAAGTAGTGTGACGTAGTGCTTGAGAAGGGGATTAAGGTCGCTCTGATATTGATCGTTTTGATTTTGATGGTATGGATGATTCATAATTTGACTCCTTTTAATAAAGATCTGTTTCAAAATCTTCTTGAATCGGTCTTAAAGGTAGCGTTTCATCTAAAAAATCTTGAAGTTCATCTAGAGTAGGGGCTCTACCAAGATCGTAGGATAGGTTAACCAGCTGCGGCATACAAGTTCCCTCTAGATAGGACATAGCGCCTTCACATCTCTCTTCGAAGAGGTAAAACATCAGCTCGATCAAGGGGGCATCTTCAATTAAGCCTTCTAAGTCACTTTTATAGTAATGATAGATATTGAGTAGGTCAAACCAGTCTTCATCCGATTCGAAGTAGGCGGATTCAGAGAAGATGAGTAGTAATGAAGGGATAAATTGATCCTTAATCATGATGCGTTTGTGGTGAATTAAAGCGTCTTGATTGCTTTCACGAATGGCTAATACGCTGGATTTGATTTCGCTGATGGATTTGTTTTTGAAGTACGGTGTGGCAGCTAAAGCGCTGTATAGCTCTGATTCTGTGAGAGCTGTCGTTGTTTGGAAGTTTCGCATAACTGGAAACGATGATGATGACATAATACCTCCTTATAAAAAACACTTGACATTTTACTTAAAGTGTGAAATAATATATTTGTATAAAACTATTTAATTTTAATCATTGCCATCTAAATAGAATATCACATTTAATTGAGTGCGTCAACTTACTGGAAAATCTGAGGAATTGTATCCGATGATTTATTTTTTTGCCACAATCTCACTTGTGGTAAGATATAATGAATCGAGGACAGAAATTTTTTTTATACCATTATGGAGGCGACTGTGGGAATAACGATTTTAGAAACGATGAAACTGGATATTTGCAAAAGCTTTAGATTGATTTCTGGAATCAATGGCCTTGAAAACCCAGTGGATAAAGTCGGGATATTGGATTGGGAGTTTTTTAAGCGGGAAAAAGGCCAGTTTGTGCATGGTGAATTTGTTTTGACCAGCTTACTATTTGCCAAGGATCACCCTGAGTACATCTATGATGCGGTTAAGGATTTGATAGAAGACGGTGCCAGTGGGCTTGCGATTAAAAACATCTACTATGATGCCATGCCTGCAGAAGTGGTTGAGATGTCAAACGATCATAAATTTCCAATCTTTATCTTTGATAACAGTGCTTATTTTGAAGATATCATCACTGAGGTGAATGACTGCATCCGTATTCAGTCGGATTCTGAACTCATAGAAGCAAAGCTCTCGCTTATGATTGAAAAGGCATTAGATCCAAGAACGGTAAAAGAAATATCCAGTGAGATCAATCCTTTTTTTGAGGAAGATTTAGAGTTTCTTTATTTGAGTTCAGAAAGCTATGTCAGTGAAGGGAATTTAAAAAAATGGCAGCAGAAATTTAAAGCTGAAAAATGGCTACCCAAGCAATACAGTCTACTTAAATATAGACAAGGCCTGTTTCTAATAGGCAATAACCTTGATGCGGTACTTGAGACCGTTGTGTTACGTCTTGGTAAGGCTTTTGAAGGTCGAATCGTAGGCAAAAGCGATGGGAACCAAGCCTTTAATATTGGATTGAAGCAGGCGTATTACAGTTATCGATATGCTATAATGACTGAACAAAATGAGGTACATTTTAAACAGCTTGGTCTTTTTCAGTTTATATTGCCACATCAAAACGATTATTGGCTAAATTGGTTCAGTGATCACACGTTAGCGCCGCTCATACAACATGACGAGAAATATCAGTCAGAGCTAATGACAACAGCGGTCACCTATATCGACAAGGGCGGAGACTTAAAGCAAACTGCTGAGGCTTTATTTCTGCATATTAACACAGTGCGCTATAGAATGAGTAAGATTTCTGAGCTGATAGGGGATGCACTTTCTGAATACGATTTATATGCCACTCTCCTTATGGCGATTAAGAGCCGAGGGTGATTGTAAATAATACAAAACATTTAATTAATGATTGTAAAAATGACAATGACAAACTACCTTCGAGTTGATAGAATAAATTTAGAAATTTATTATGAGGTGAATTATGCATAAACGCGCATTTGCAAACGCTGCATTACTATTAACTGCTGCTATTTGGGGGCTGGGTTTCGTCGCACAACGCGTAGGCGCTCAATATGTCGGCGCATTTACATTTAACGGAATTAGATTTGGGTTAGGCGCACTTTCTCTTTTACCACTGATCTACTTCATGGATAAAAAAGACTCCGAAAAAAGAGTTAAGACAGGCGAGGTGAAAGCGGTTGGTACGTTTAAAACCAATATCTTGCCAGGTATTTTGGTAGGACTTGTACTCTATATAGCGGCGACATTACAACAAGTGGGATTAACTTACACCACTGCAGGAAAAGGCGGCTTTATCACAGGCCTTTACATGGTGTTTGTACCACTACTTGGACTATTATTAAAACACAAAATCTCAAAAAACTCATGGGCAGGAGTGGTCATCGCAGTAGTGGGTCTCTATCTCCTTAGCGTCAATGAAGATTTTACCATCGCTTATGGTGACTTGTTGGTACTCATCGGTGCCATCTTCTGGGCAATCCATATCTTAACCATCGATCGTTTTGCACAAAGTATGAATCCACTTAAGCTTTCAAGCCTTCAATTTGCAACCTGTTCAATACTGAGCTTAGGAACGGCTTTAGCGACAGAAACGGTTACAATGGCTGGGCTTCAAGGCTCATTGATCCCAATCCTATACGGTGGTCTTTTATCAGTTGGGGTTGCCTATACGCTTCAAGTGGTTGCACAAAAGCATGCAAAACCGTCACATGCAGCGATTATCCTCAGTATGGAATCGGTGTTTGGTGCAATTGGCGGTGCGCTATTACTTGGTGAGAGCATGAATCTAAGAGGTTTAATCGGTTGTGGGTTGATCCTTGCCGGTATTTTAGTCTCTCAAATGACATTTGGTAAAAAGTCCGTTCCAGCTTCGGTTACTGAGTAATAGTGGTCGAGCTTAAAACAAGTAAATTATAATAATCAAATTCAATGATTCAATTTTAGTGATGTAAAAATAATGATGCAATCTTAGTGATGTAATCATGATGGTCCAAGCTTTGTGATTCAAGCTTTGTGATTAAATCTTAATGAACAATTATAAATGATTCAATCATAATGGTTTTATCTGGATTTGTTTTTAGACCCAATCTTCTTACGATTTAGAATTAACATTCTAAATTAAGACGATTGGGTTTTATATTTCGCTATTTTAATGTTTAAAGTGTGACTTTTACTGGTATAATTCAATTGAGAAATATTATCAATAAAATGTTCGAAACGCAAAGTTAAATTATTAACGAAGGAGAAAGCTATGAAAACCCAACGCATTCATGACGGAATTGATCAATTAACAATCGATGTAAAAGATATACTCTTTGAAGGTCTTTGGGAAATGCCAAATGGTGTCACACTGAATTCTTATATCGTACATGGCGATGATATCGCAATTATAGATGGCGTCTGTGGCTGGGATGGCGTCCCAGAAACACTGTTTCAGTTATTTGATTCCCTAAATTTAGATGTAAAAAAGGTCAAGTATTTGATTCTCAACCACTTAGAGCCAGACCATTCAGGATGGATTGAGCCCTTTAAGAAGATTCATTCTGATTTTGAAGTCGTATGTACCGACAAAGGAGCTGAGCTTTATCGCTCCTATTATGGCGATAACGAAACCATACATGTGGTAAAGGACGGCTCTGAACTGGATCTTGGGAATGGGAAAAAATTAAACTTTATCACCATCCCTCATGTCCATTGGCCAGATGCAATGCTCACCTATGAGGTTAACAGTCAGACGGTGTTCAGCTGTGACGCGTTTGGGATGTTTGGCACATATGATAAGTCCAATGCATCGGAGTATACAGTAGATGAGCTAAAAAGCTTTACTCGTGAAATCGATCGCTATTATTCCAACATCATCGGTGCTTTTTCACCATTTGTACTAAAGGCGATAGAAAAATGTGATGGGATTGAAATCAGTAGAATTGCGCCTGGTCATGGGCTGCTCTGGGATACGCAGATCGACTGGATTATAGAAAAGTACCGTTCTTTGGCGAATTGTCAAAAGGGTGGCGAACAGAAGATTACACTATTGTGGGGCAGTATGTACGGTATGACAGAAGCCGCTGTGAAAGTGGCTGAGGCTGTACTAAAAGCTTCTGGTATATCCTATGAAGTGCATCGAGTACCTGATTCTAGCTGGGGAGAGATTTTAACCTCTGTTTGGACTTCTAAGGGTGTAATTCTTGCGATGCCAACCTACGAATACAAGATGTTTCCACCTATGGCAGCAGTTTTAGAAGAAATCGGTAGAAAAAAAGCAAATTGCAGGTTAGGCTTTAGATTTGGTTCATTCGGTTGGTCCGGAGGGGCACAGAAAGAGCTCGATGAGATTTTAGAGAAATATAGAATGAATTGGACCTTCATCGAGCCACATGAATTTAAAGGTCGAGCAACCGATGAGAGTCTGGAAATCGTCAAACAGCAAACGCATCAGTTGATTGAACTGGTTAAGCAGTGTGAATCAGCAAACTAAATAAGTATTATTAAGCGGCTTCTAAATATTTTATTTATAAGTATATTATTTATAAGTATATTATTTATAAGTATTTTATTTATAGGTATAAGGAGTCATTAAGTGGCAATTATAAAACAATCGAATCGTTTGTATTGATAATTGCTTCAACCTGTGTGAATTAAAAAAATTATGGGTATATAACCATCAAATAATTTTAGGTGGTTAGTGTATGAGTAGACAGGATCAATTAGAACAAAAACAAAAAAGAATCAGTAGGCATACGATGCTCATTGTTCTTGTTATTGTCATTTTGATGGTGTCTACTCTTTTTGCGTTTATCTTTAAGACAGATCGACTATACACGCATCTATTTTATTTACCTATCGCATTATCCGCTTTATGGCGAATTAGAAATACCACTGCACTTGGAATCGCATTTGGATTATATCATTTATTACTTGAATGGCTGGTTGTTGGTGAAATTGGTATTACGGTCATACTTCGTGCCTGTATTTTAATCGTCATTGCTTTTTTACTTAAGGTTTTATGCGAAAGGGAACTTAATTATCAAAAAGAAATTGAAAAGCTTTCAGAGGAAAGCTCACTTGACGTATTGACTGGCGTTTACAACCGTAGAAAGCTTGATCATGTTTTCCAGGGTCATCTGGGTTTTCCTGTATGCTTGTTTATCGCCGATATCGATGGTCTTAAGCGCATCAATGACCAGTTAGGGCATCCTGTAGGTGATCAACAGATTAAGGAGACGGCAGAGGTACTACATAAGAGTCTGAGAGCCTACGATGTACTTGCTAGAGTAGGTGGTGATGAATTTTGTGCCATAGCTCAGGAGTGCGATGAACAAGGCGCTTTGGAAATTTTACTTAGAGTTGAAAATCAACTTGAAAAGCTAAATCAAACCCAAGAGCCACAAAATTGGCTCTCGATTTCGATTGGCTATGAGCTTTGCTTGTCAAGAGAAAACCTTAAAGAGGCCTATCAAAGGGCAGATCAAAAAATGTACGAAAACAAAAAGAGAAAGTACGAGGTGTTAAATGAAGCTGACAAAAGAACTCTATGAAAAAAGGCTTGAGGATTTACAGGTTGAGCTGGTGAAGCTACAAGAATGGGTGGTTTTTAAAGGCTTAAGAGTCGTTGTCCTATTCGAGGGGAGAGATGCTGCTGGAAAGGGTGGCGCAATCAAACGCATCACCGAAAGCTTAAATCCTAGAACCTGTCGAGTGGTTGCTCTGCCAAAGCCAACTGAGAAGGAGCAAACACAATGGTATTTTCAAAGATATGTGGCACATCTACCTAGTGCAGGTGAGATGGTTCTGTTTGACAGAAGCTGGTATAACCGAGCAGGGGTTGAACGTGTAATGGGCTTTTGCTCAGATGAGGCGTATTGGGAATTTTTAAAATCAGTACCAGAATTTGAGGATATGCTAATCCGTTCAGGAATAATCCTAATCAAATATTGGTTTTCTGTATCAGATGAAGAGCAGGAACAGCGTTTTCAGGATCGAATAGCCGATGTGACGAAGCAATGGAAGCTAAGCGATATGGACCTCGAGGCGCGTTCAAAATGGGTAGAATATTCTAAGGCAAAGGACGTGATGTTCCAGTACACTGATACTGAAACCTCACCTTGGTATGTGATCGATTCTGATGTGAAGCGCAATGCAAGAATTAATTGTATTACACATTTGCTCTCCATGATCCCTTATGAGCCACTAAAACATAAGAAAATCGAACTACCAAAGCGACAAGAAAATATGGGCTACGTGCGTCCACCTATGGATACGATGAAGTTCGTACCCGACTATGCCAGCGACTATGCGAAAAAGCATAAAAAGGATTAATTGACTTTTAGGTCAAGTCATTGCATACTTATGAAGGCTCATTCAGTGCCAAATGAATGCTCACGCTGAACCAAATGAATTCTCGCACTGAGCCAAATAAATAGTAGGAGATTCTTATGTCATTTTATAAATTAGGACTTTCATATATGCTAGTGACACGCCTAGAAGAGATGGGCATTATTGATCCAACACCGATTCAAGCCTTGTGTATTCCAGAAGTGTTAAAGGGAAAAGATGTGTTAGGTGAGGCGCAAACTGGCACGGGTAAAACTTTGGCTTTTTTACTACCGATTTTTGAACGCATTAACCTTGAGGATTCGAGAACACAAGCCCTAGTCATTGCGCCCACGAGAGAATTGGCGTTGCAGATTGCCTCTGTGGCAAAGCAGCTGACACAGGCTTACCCAGTTAAGCTTCTAGCGGCTTATGGCGGACAGGATATCATGGCGCAGCTTCACAAATACGGCGGTGAAGCACAGCTGGTAATCGGTACGCCAGGGCGTATTTTAGATTACTTAAGAAGAGAAAAACTGAATTTTAGTAATCTGGATACGTTAGTTGTAGACGAAGCCGATCAGCTTTTTCAAATCGGTTTTAGAGAAGAGCTCTACGCGATTATGGATCAAACCAATCCCGAAAGGCAGACGCTCTGTTTTTCAGCGACGTTATCTCAAAGTGTGGATCACTTTGCAGAAAAAGCTTTGAACAACCCGGTAGCGATGACGGCTCCGAGAAAACAGATCACACTGGATGCCATCGATCAATATGTGGTACTTACCTCAAACCGTAGAAAATACGATGACTTTAAGCGGATTTTTAAACAGAATTATCCGCAAAAAGCAGTTATTTTCTGTCGCTCAAGAATCGGCGTGGAAACGCTGACCAAGGAGATGCTACAGGATGGTTTTGATGTAGATGCGCTTCATGGCGGACTAACGCAAGCCAAACGTGAAGCGGTAATGCAGCTTTTTAGAGACAACAAACTGCGCTATTTGGTTGCTACTGACGTGGCTGCAAGAGGCCTTGACATAGAGGGCGTCAGCCATGTGTTTAATTATAATTTACCCGATGAGCCTGAAAATTACGTCCACCGTATCGGCCGAAGCGGTCGCGCTGGACAGATTGGCGTCGCTTATACTTTTTTGACTGGAAAGGATGAAAAAAGGCTCCAAGCAATTGAAGCCTTTATCGGTCAGTCGATTAAACAGATTCATTTGGGAAACTGATACTCAGTACAGATGATTTCATGGTATTTTAATGGTCGATAGGCTCTTAAAATCTTCAGTGCTCTCAGTGTATTAAATCTGCCACCACGTCCTTCTTCAAGAGGAAAGTGGACTTTACCAGAATATTGTGTTCCCTTTGAAACATAGCCCTTTTCTATTGCTTTTTCGATGAGGTCAAGTGACTCATCCATGACACTAGAATAGGGTCTTTTCATGTCTACAAAGTACTCCAGCGCACGTGGCATATCGTAATACCAGCGAGGTGGATAGTGAAACTGGGTAAAACGTGGATGGATGGCTTCGCCCGTACTTTCACGACGGAAAAAGCGCTTTTTAAGAATGAATGCTTCACCATCCAGTAGACATTTTTCGATGCGGTCACGCTTATAGGGATAGCAGTTTTTAAGCACCTCTGCAAAGCCCTCAAGCACTGAGAGCGTCGTGTGAAGTGAGCTTTTTTTCGAGCCACCTCTTTTAGGGTGATAACGGCAGTTCCATCCACCGTCAGGCTGTTGATTCTCTATGATGAAGTCAATCATTTCAAGCAGTCGAGGGTCTTTTGAGTGACCGTAGGCAGAAAGTCCGACCAGCATACCGATGATACACATGTCCATCTGCAGGGGGTCATCCGATGTCCATTCGTAGTCGAGAACATGAGACAGCCCTTCGTGAAAATAGGGATGATTAGGTTCGATGCCCATGTACTTAAGCTCCATTAGCGTGTAATGGGTTGAAATCCATTTTGGGCCATACGTACCACCGCCCCAGAGTCTGGTTGCGGGATCATAAAGGTCGAGATAGCGTTTTATATATCCGTTTGCTTCAGGTGGCGCAGGTTCATTTTCTAAATATCGTTTTGTGAGCGTTACAATGACTGGATCTCCTTCTTTAAGCCATGAAAGTACTTTCATAAGACCTCCTTAGTGTCATTCCCCATTTTCTATTGTCGATTTTTAAGCTGTGCTTTTTACCACGTATTTGGTTCATTCAATTCTCTTTATGTATTTGCGGATGATGATTTTAGTATGATACCCAATATAAAAAAAATATTGACACGAAAAACTGAAGGTGCTAAGATAGGAAAAACCGAATAACAAGATACTCTTATCCAGAGTGGCGGAGGGACAGGCCCTATGATGCCCGGCAACCAGCGAAAGCATGGTGCTAATTCCTGCAGGTAATAACCTGAGAGATGAGAGAGGACGAATCTACATGTTTTGACCTCTTTCTAGGAAAGAGGTCTTTTTATTTAGCCCCAATCTTTCTTGTTGTAAGATCTGACACTAGATGTCCAAAGATTTTCAGCTAGAATTTCAAATCAGCCGAGGAAAGGCTTAAAAAAGGAGAAAAACATGAGTGAAAAAAATCTAAGATTCGAAACCCTACAAGTACACGGTGGTCAAGTTGCCGACCCTACAACTGGTTCAAGAGCGGTCCCAATTTATCAAACCACTTCATACGTCTTTAACGACGTTCAACATGCTGCAGACCTTTTTGCTTTAAAGGCAGAGGGCAATATTTATACCAGAATTATGAACCCGACGACAGACGTTCTTGAAAAACGCATTGCGCTTCTAGAGGGTGGTATCGGTGCCCTTGCAGTGGCATCGGGCTCTGCTGCGATTACCTATGCGATTCAAAACATCGCAGAGGTGGGAGATGAAATTGTTGCTGCTACGACGCTTTACGGTGGTACCTATAACTTATTTAAAGTGACGCTTCCTAAATTTGGGATAAAGACGAACTTCGTAACCCCTGATCCTGAAAATCCAAACTCTGTGGATGCATTTGAAAAAGCGATTACTGAAAAGACCAAAGCCGTTTTTGTTGAGACAATCGGCAATCCAGAGATCAACATCCTCAATCTTGAAAAGCTAGCAAAGGTGGCACACACTCATGGCATACCGCTCATCGTAGACAACACCTTTGCAACCCCATATTTGTTTAGACCCTTTGAGCATGGAGCAGATATCGTCGTGCACTCTGCGACGAAGTTCATCGGTGGACATGGTAACTCTATCGGTGGTCTGATCGTCGATTCAGGCAACTTTGATTGGGCGGCTTCAGGCAAATTTCCAGGCTTAACAGAGCCAGATGAAAGCTATCACGGTATCAGGTATGCACAGGACGTCGGTGCAGCAGCTTATATCACTAAAGCACGCGTACAGCTACTCAGAGATACTGGTGCTTGCCTGAGCCCATTTAATGCGTTCTTGCTTTTACAAGGTTTAGAGACACTTTCGCTAAGAGTAGAGCGACACGTATCAAACGCAACTAAAATTGCAAAGTTTTTAGAGGATCACGAGGCGGTAAGCTGGGTCAAATACCCTGCACTTGAAAGCTCGCCATACTTTGATCTTGCGACGAAGTTCTTCCCTAAAGGCTGTGGCTCAATCTTCACCTTCGGTATCAAAGGCGGAACAGAGGCTGGGAAGAAATTCATTGAAGCGCTGGACATCTTTTCATTATTAGCGAACGTAGCCGATGCGAAATCACTGGTGATTCACCCAGCAAGCACGACACATTCACAGCTGAGTGAAGCTGAGCTGCTAAAGGCTGGCGTTACACCTGATTTAATCCGTATCTCCATAGGTATTGAAAATGGTGATGACCTAATCGCTGATCTTGCGAAAGCACTTGATGTTTCACAGCTTTAAAGCGTTAAAAGCGAGTGTAGTTACACTTAGCGAAAGGAGCAAATAGATGCCGATTATTATCCCAAACGACCTACCAGCAGCAGTCCAGTTAGCATCGGAAAATATCTTTACCATGACTGAGTTTCGAGCGATTCATCAGGACATAAGACCCCTTCGCATCGGCATACTCAATCTTATGCCGACGAAGGAAGTGACCGAAACCCAGCTCCTTAGAGTTTTAGGTAACTCGCCACTTCAAACTGAAATCGTCTTGATTCAGCTTGACGGTCACGTGTCACAGAACACGACGAAGGAATACCTTGAACGCTTTTACGTCCCGTTTTCAAAGGTCAAGCATCTGAACTTTGATGGCCTTGTCATCACAGGTGCACCAGTAGAGAACCTCGCATTTGAAGAAGTGAGCTACTGGAGCGAGCTTGAGGAGATCCTAGACTGGTCAAGACACCACGGCTTCGCCACCTTCCATATCTGCTGGGGCGCACAGGCTGCTCTTTACAAGCACTACGGCATTCCCAAATACCCACTGAACGCCAAATGCTTTGGCGTCTTCGAACACAAATGTGTGCAAAAACACGTCAAACTGTTAAGGGGCTTTGATGATACGTTTAACATCCCGCAGTCCAGACACACAGAAGTGAAGCTTACGGATATAGAAAGCGTTTCAAACCTTGAGGTGATTGCGTATTCTGAAGAGTCTGGTGTCGGCTTGATCGTATCGAAGGATGGACGAGAAGTGTACGCCACTGGTCACTCTGAGTACGATGCGGAAACACTTGGGCTTGAATACTTTAGAGACTTAGATAAGGGACTGCCGATTACGGCACCGAAGTACTACTTTGTAGACAATCAGCCTGCGAAAGGGGTCAGCGTTTCATGGCGTTCACATGCACATCTGCTGTTTTCCAATTGGCTGAACTATTATGTGTATCAGGAAACACCGTTTGAACAACTTGAATAATTAAGTATTTAAATTAAAAACACCATCTGATCATTCAATATAGTTGATCAGATGGTGTTTTTTTAGGGACAAACAAAGATCATTAACGGCGATGATCTTTAGAAAATAACATCATTCCTACATGCATTAGTGGACACATTAGAAGCAATAACCATCTATACGCACCACCTGTTACCCCCAAAACTGGGAGTAAAAAAATAAGTACAATTGGGATTAAACAACATAATAACATCATTAGCATGTGCTTACTGTGGTTACTACCGTGTGATGATGATTCAGAAGAGTGGCAATCACTTTGATTTTTTTTAACTTCTAGATTCTTAGAATTGTCATTTTCCATATTGGTTACTCCTTCTAATAATAAATATTTCATAATTTGGTATTTCAATAAAAGCTTAAATCAACTGTGTCATTTCACACAGTTACTGTTGCATATAGTAATTATATTTAAACTATCTTCTTTTTAATGAAAGACCAGATACAATTATTGAGTTTGTAAAAATATTCTTTTGTAGGCTAAAAGCTAATGTAGATATAATAATCGCTTTTTTAGACATAAATATGGTAATACCGTTGGATTGATAAATATCATATGTGTTTATATCTTTTGGTTTGCCTAATTCAATTTCAGCGATTTCAAAAGTTGGACAGCAGCCACCGCCAGATGTTGTAATATTGACTGCAAAACTATCATTTTTTTTCTTTTGAAGATAATTGATTACAGCCTCCTCAATGTTAATGTTGATATTCATTTTAATTTCCTCCTTTGTTATTTATTGATACCTTAACTATAAATTATGCAAAAACGATGCCAATTATTTTGTTGATTAAATATAGTCATATTAAACAATAAATATTGTTGACATGTCATAATTCTGTCATAATGATATTATATTCTTTGTAAAGAAAATAATGCGGAGGCTTTTATGTTAAGAAAATTAAAAATAAGCTATAAATTGATTCTTATTTCTGCTGTATCAATGATTATAATGATTGTTATGAGTTTTTTGAACCTATTCCAATTGAATGAAGTCAACCAAAATTCAATTGTCATGTATGAGGATAATTTGATGCATATTAGAGAAATAGGTGAAATAAAAGAAAATTTTCTTCAAATTCATAGCGATTTAGTTTCACTTGTTAGCATTCACGATTCAACTATTACAAATACTCTTAAAGATGAAATAGACCATCTGAGTGAGAAAAATATGATGCTAATTAATGAGTTTGATAAAATGACCATGCAAAATGAAGAAGGAACTTTGATTAAAGAATTTTCATCTAACCATGAGGCTTACATGATGATTCGGGATGAGTTATTAAGTGCAATAAATCAAAATAATACAAACAAAATAGATGAACTAATTATTAAAGCTAATGCGGCGCGTGGCGTTACATTTGAAAGTATTAACAAGCTAATTGATTTGAACATGGGTGAAGCAGAGGACGCAAGCCAAAAGAATGCAGAAATATATAAGCAAGCGGTTGGAATTACTTTATTGCTTTCTTTTTTGGGAATTACAATATCACTGATTTTAGGTATCTTAATTTCTAAAAGTATTTTAAAGCAATTAAGCCATATATTAAAATTTGCCAATACATTTAGTGTTGGAGATTTAAGTCAGGAAATTATAATCGAGTCAAATGATGAAATCGGAAAACTCTCTCTTGCATTAAATAAAGCAAGAGAGAATACTATTGAGTTGATTAAAACGCTCATGTCAACTTCTGAAAACATGAATAACATGAGTATAGCATCTAAAGAACTTAACAATTCCTTATTTTTACAATTGAACAGCATTAAGGAAGCCACAAAAGGAATTTCAGTCGGTGCTGTTGAACTAAGTGCAACTACGCAAGAAATAAATGCTACTGTTGAAGAAATAAACGCGAACACAAATGATCTATCATATAAAGCTAGCGAAGGTGATCAAGAATCTGTAAACATTCAGATGAGAGCAAAAAAGATTAAAGAGAATAGTGAGAAAGCGATCATACAGTCCAAAGCAGTTTTTGAAGATAAGAAAAAAGTCATCTTAGAAGCTATTGAAATTGGAAAAGTAGTTGAAGAAATTGGTATAATGGCTGACTCAATTGCTGCAATTGCATCACAAACTAATTTATTAGCTTTAAATGCAGCTATTGAATCTGCTAGAGCTGGAGAAATGGGAAAAGGGTTTGCTGTCGTTGCTGACGAAATTAGAAAATTAGCCGAACAATCTTCTGTTAATGTATCCAGTATTAGAGAGGTAATAACACAAGTAAAAACAGCCTTTTCAAATCTAACTGAAAATTCTACTGGTCTATTAGATTTTATTAATGAAAGTGTGCTTGTTGATTATACAAATTTTTTAGAGACAGCAATGAAATATCAAGAAGATTCAAATTTCATTATGAATATGTCTAAAGAAATATCTACTGGGAGTCAGTTTATATTAAATGCAATTGAACAAACGAGTAACTCTTTGGAAATAGTTTCTACCACAACACAAATTTCAGCTTTGAATTCTGAGTCGATTTTAAGCAATTTAGAAACTGCAGCTGACGCATTTAACAGTGTGCTAGAAATGTCTAATGCTCAATTGAGATTATCCGAAGAGATTTATAACAGTATTCAAAAATTTAAATTTTAATAAATTAAACTCTAATTTAGTTTAATTTAGTTATTATATAAATTGTAAAATATTAATGTACGCATGTGATTTGTTTTCAATTTATTAAGGACAGAGGAGATCAATATTTATAATATAATCTCCTCTTGTTATTTTTAATTACTTGCCAATAGTGGTTCTACGGCATCAATATTATATATAATATTGCTATTGATTATATTTGGATTTGTTTGATATTTTGACATGAAATATGCTGATCAATAGCTGAAAAAATAACCTGTGTTATTACATAATTAATAAATGTGGCTCTAATATTTTAATATGGGTATATAAAACAAAAACATATTAAGGAGGATTACATGTATCAATGTCCAATGAATTGTGAAAAAGGAAAATTTTATGATCAACCTGGTAAATGTCCGATTTGTGGTATGCATTTAAAAGACTTAAGTGATTCTAATATTAATAACAAGAACATTCATGGTATTGAACAAGAACACCATGATCACCAAAAACACCAAGAACACCAAGAACACCAAGAACACCAAGAACACCAAGAACACCAAGAACACCAAGAACACCAAGAACACCAAGAACACCACGAACATCACGAACATCACGAACACCATGTACACCATGAACATTTAGATCCATTAAACCTTGAACATCAAAGCTATAAAAATCCAAGTGTTTGCTTGTGTGGAGAGTCGGATTGTGACGGAAGATGTGAAAATGAAAGTCAATGTACTTTTGAAGAAAAAAATTATAGTAGTAGGATTACTTTTTCAAATAAAAAGAATGAAAAAAAATATATTTGCCCTATGAGGTGTGAAGAAAATAAAACTTATCCTAATCCAGGTGATTGCCCTATTTGTGGTATGCACCTGATTGAGTTAGTTTCTTTTGGAGAATATAATGAAAATGACGATTCAGGGTATGTTGCTTACCAAAAAATGAAACGGCGGCTAATCATTTCAACAATCTTCTCAATACCGATTTTGATGTTAGCAATGGGAGAATTAATACCAGGTCTAAGTAATGTCATATCGACTTTATTTACAAGAAGGTTAAATCTCACTTTACAGTTAATATTATCATTACCTGTGGTACTCTATACATCTACCTTTATTTATAAAAAAGCTATTCGTAGTTTAAAAGGGCGAAACTTTAATATGTTTACATTAATTGGATTAGGTACTATAATTGCGTGGCTGTTTAGCGTAATTGGAACTTTGTTTCCTTCATTTATCCCTCAAGCAACTGCTATGATGGATGGTTATCCAGCAGTTTATTATGAAACGACTGTAATTATTCTGACTTTAGTAATTCTTGGACAAATGTTAGAACTAAGAGCGCATTCTAAGACAAGTTCAGCAATAAAAGAACTTTTGAATCTTGTTCCAACAACAGCTATTGTCATTCGTCAAGATGAAGAAATTGAATTAAATCTGAATGATGTAGTGGTTGATGATCTAGTAAAAGTAAAACCTGGAAACAAAATTCCAGTTGATGGCGTTATTATTGAAGGTGATGGTGTCGTAGATGAATCAATGATTACAGGTGAGCCTATTCCAAAAGAGGTCAGTGTTCATTCAAAAGTCACTGGTGGTACAATAAACATAAATGGTAGTTTTATTATGGAAGCGAAGCAAGTAGGTGGAGATACTGTACTCGCTAGAATAATTCAAATGGTTAACGAAGCATCAATTTCTAAAGCGCCAATTCAGAAGGTTGCAGATAGAGTTGCAGGGTATTTTGTTCCATTGGTTATCGCATTTTCTATTTTAACATTTTTTGTTTGGGGGTTATTTTATGGTAATTGGCAGTCAGGATTATTAAACTCTATAGCTGTGTTAATCATTGCTTGTCCTTGTGCATTGGGCTTAGCAACTCCTGTTTCAATAATGGTTGGAACAGGAAAAGGTGCTCAAAATGGTATTTTAATTAAGAACGCTGCTGCAATTGAACAAATGAGAAAAGTTGACACTGTATTAGTAGACAAGACAGGTACTTTAACAATTGGTAAACCTACCTTTAAGTCGACAACATCATTTGAAAGTATCACGGAGGATGAAATTTTAAAGTTGGCAGCATCAATTGATAATAATAGTGAGCATCCATTAGCGATTTCTATTGTGAAAGCAGCATCAGAGAAGCGAATTAGTTTGTATAAAACTGAAAATTTCAAAATGATAACAGGGGAAGGTGTTTTTGCAGATATTAACGGTTTGAAATATGCACTTGGAAATGAAAAGCTTGTTAACAGGCTAGGGATGAAACTCATTTCAAATCAGGATGAAATTAGAAAGATGCAATCAATAGGCCAAACTGTAATGTATCTTATGGATCCTTCAAAAATACTTGGAGTTGTCAGTGTTCATGATCCAATTAAAGAATCATCACTAAATGCTGTAAAAGTTCTTCATGATTTAGGTGTTAAAGTAATAATGTTAACGGGCGACAACGAAGTTACTGCCAAATCAGTCGCTGAGACACTTAATCTTGATTCGTATCAATCTGATTGTTTACCAGATGATAAATTTGAAAAAGTTAAGAGTTTACAAGAAAACGGTTCGATTGTAAGCATGGCTGGCGATGGAATCAATGATTCACCAGCGATAGCCTTAGCAGATATAGGTATTGCAATGGGGACTGGAACCGACATAGCTATGGAAAGTGCAGATATTACTTTAATTAGTGGAGATTTAAATGGAATTGTGAAAGCAAAGCAATTGAGTGTAAAAGTTATGAAAAATATTAATGAAAACTTATTCTTTGCATTTATCTATAACATTATAGGAATTCCAATAGCAGCGATAGGATTATTAAATCCAATAATCGCAGGCGTAGCCATGACATTAAGTTCTATATCAGTACTAACCAATGCACTTAGAATAAGACAGATTAAACTGTAATGTAATTTCTAATACACAAAATAAGCAGTTATCTATAAAGGTATAGTTAACTGCTTGTTTTTTTATCCAAATTTTATTTTTCATTAATAAACGTATGTTATAATGAACTATGTGTAGCATATGCTACGCCAGTTAGAATCTTCTGATTACGCTTGTAAGTTTAAAGTTGATATGTGAATCCTTAGTTAGTTTATGAATCAAAAATAGACTGATGGCTAAAAGTAATGTACCTACTAAGAGTGAAACAAGATCAGAACCTTTTAAGAAAACTGATGTGCCAAGTATGCCAACCATTAAAAATACTAGCGGAATTAGATAAAAGACACTGCTGAATTTTAATACGCGTTTAGTATCTGCGTCTATCCTTACGATATCTCCCTTTTGTGCTTCTAGTGTATTTTCGACTTTTACAAGTATGCCATTAGTTTGACAACCACCTTTGCATGATGCGCAATTTTCACCACATGCACTTGTTCTAATTACTTCAATAACAGCCATTTTATCTGCAATTGAAACAACTGTACCATTTTTATACATATATGCACCTCCTGAGAATATTAATTAAAAATCTATTAATAATATAATTATGCAAATTATATGCCAAAGAGGTTTAAAATGAAAAAAATCATTCAAGCAGTTAAAGAGAATTATTATAAATTTCGAAACTTAAATTATGCAAATGCACTGGTTTTACTCCTTGTTATTAGTTTTGTACATTATTTTCAAATCGTTATGAATGCATCAGTGCATGATATATATCGAAGGTTGTACTATATCCCAATCTTAATGGGTGCTTCAACTAAGGGAATAAAAGGTGGTATTCGAATCGCCTTTTTTTCGATGTTAGTCTATTCACCACATTTTTTTATTTTGAATCAATACGAATTTAATACTTATATTAATTTAATACTTGAAATTGTAATGTTTTATTTTATAGGAATACTCGTTGGCTATTATAGTGAAAGACAAAATAAAAACCAAAGGATTTTAAGAGAACAAATAGAACAACTTGAATCATTAGAGTCAGAAACACGAGCACTGATTGAAACCGTTCCTGTGGCAGTTCTGTCGACAAATCGATATTTTGAAATTAATAAGTCAAATGATTTAGCAAGCAAGATATTTAACAATCCTGTTTCAAAATTAAGTGTAAAAGACAAATTAATCGAACTTGGGATATCAGAAAGAGTTTTGAATGAACTGATGTTTGGCAATTTAGACGACTATGATATAGATATATCTATAAAGGACAATATGAGTACAAAGACATTTGCATGCTCACTTGCAGCTCGGTTTGACCAAAATAAAAGCAAAATAGGAATTGTTATTGTAATGAGTGATATAACAAAAATCATTGAGTTTGAAAAACAATTAGGCCAAGCCGATAAATTGTCTTCACTTGGATTGATGGCCAGTGGTGTTGCTCATGAAATACGCAATCCTTTAGCTATAATAAGGGCAATAGTTCAACAATTAACACATGATAATGTAATTCATGATACTGAAGGGATTGAGATTATTTTGGAGGAGATTGACAGAGTTAATAGATTAATACAAGATATGTTGGTATTTTCTAAACCAGAGGAGTCACAGAGACTTTTGATTGATCTTCAGGAGGTGATTGAATATGTCACCCATTTTACTAAAAATTATGCACAGCAAAATAATGTTGAGATTAATGTGAGTTCAGATGAGAAAATATTAATTTGTGTAGATAAACCCAAGATAATTCAAGCTTTGATTAATATTATTCTCAACGGCATTCAATCCATATCGTTGGAAGGTTATATTGATATTACAACATTAGAAAGTGAAAACGATGTAGAAATTAAAATTAGTGATAATGGATGTGGCATTAGCGAGGATAAGATTAAATATTTGTTTGACCCCTTTTTTACTACGAAGGATACTGGCACAGGCTTAGGACTTTCAACAGCACAAAGTATTATTCACGATCATGGTGGTAAAATAAAAGTTAATAGTACGGTAGGTATTGGAACGCAATTTATTATTGAATTACCTAAGGTGGAGGAAAAACATGAAGACAATTCTAATAGCAGATGATGAGAAAAACATGCGTTGGATATTAAAAAATGCATTATCAACGTCTGGATTTAAAGTGATAGAAGCAGAAGACGGCGAAGATGCACTTGATAAATATAAAACAGAGTATCCGGATCTGGTTTTGTTAGATCTTAAAATGCCGAAGATACAAGGTATTCAAGTTTTACAAACTATGATTGAAATCCGCGAGGATATTCCAATTATTATTATTAGCGCTCATGGCACTATGAAAAATGCAATAGATGCAATGAAATTAGGCGCTTTCGATTTTATATCTAAGCCCTTTGACCTTGAAGCTTTAAAACTGCAAATATTGAGAGCACTTAAAATGAATGGACTTTCTCAAGAAATTAGCGACTTTAAGAAAACCTTAATGGATATTGGTAATACAGGCATTATAGGGACTAATCCAATTATGGTACAGATCTATGAGATCATCGAAAAAGTTGCTAAAACAGAAGCAGTAGTTTTAATAACAGGTGAAACTGGGACGGGAAAAGAAGTCATTGGAAATGCCATATTTTCAAAGAGCAATCGATTTAACCAACCCTTTGTAAAAGTTAATTGTGGTGCAATCCCTGAAACATTGATTGAAAGTGAGCTTTTTGGCCACGAGAAAGGTGCTTTTACGGGTGCAATTTCTCGTAAACCAGGTAAATTTGAGAGAGCTGAGAATGGGACGATATTCTTGGACGAGATAGGCGAACTTCCAATGGACATACAAGTTAAACTGCTTAGGGTCATTCAGAATAGAGAATATGAACGTGTAGGTGGAACTGAAACTTTAAAATGCGATATCAGAATAATTGCATCTACTAATAGAGACCTTAAAAAAATGGTTGATGAAGGAAGCTTTAGAGAGGATTTATATTATAGACTAAATGTAATTCCCATTCATGTACCACCATTACGAGCGAGAAAGACGGATATTCCTTTATTAGGACAGTATTTTATTCAAAAAATTTGCGGAGAGATGAATAGAGAGGTTCCAGATGTAGAAGATGAAGTCTGGACATGTTTGATAGATTATCAATGGCCTGGTAATATAAGAGAACTACAAAATATCGTTGAACGTATCTTGATACTTCATGACAGTTCTATTATCAAAGTGAAAGATTTACCTTTGGAAATCAGAAATTATCAGCTTAAAAATTCTGAAATACAACTACCCAGTGAAGGGATTAATATGGATGAGGTTATTAAATCTTTTATTGTACAAGCGCTTGATAGAAGTGATGGAAATAGGACTAAAGCTGCAGAATTACTTGGTATTACTAGGCATACTTTACTTTATAGGATGGATAAATATAAAATTGAATAAAGACAATTATTTGCTACAGCAAGTGTAGCAAATCCCACAATTAAATGTTGAAATTATTAATTTCGCCATTAATTTTGTGGGATTTTTTAATTCAGCGATTGGCACGATATTTGCGTATCTCTTATAATTAAGAAATATATTTTAGGAGATTATATGGAACGCATTCTTACAATTGGGAACATAAGTGTTTATTTGTTTGGTTTAACCGTAGCATTAGGACTACTTTCAGGTATTTTCATTTCATATCAAGAAAGCAAAAGGAGAAGACTAGATTCAGATTCATTTTTTAATTTTGCTATTTACTCAATTATTGTCGCTATTGTATCAGCTAGAATTTTTTATATTTTTGTATTTGACCCCAAGTATTATATGGAAAATCCGAAAGAAATTTTCCATATTAGCAATGGTGGGTTATCAATTCAAGGCGCTTTGTTTGGCACAATTATATTTGGATTGATTTACTCTAAATTGAAAAAAATTTCGTTTTATGACTTTGGGGATGTTGCTGTATTAGGGTTATCTTTTGGACAGTTTATTGGGAGAATCGGATGTGACGTATATGGAAAACAAATGGCGTCAAATTATCCTTGGGGAATTTGGCATAATGGTCAATTACTACATCCTGTTCAAATTTATGAAGCGGTATTGGACCTAGTATTATTTACTTGGTTGATGTTACGAAGGAAAAACAGTAAATTTAAAGGACAATTATTAGCAGAATATATCATTGGGTTTGCCATCATTAGAGGGATTGTTGAATTTTTTAGAATCAATCCAGCGGTGGTTGGTGACATTACAGTTGCACATATAAGTAGTTTAGGACTAATGATTGTTGGTCTTATATTTTACTTCGTTTTAAAGTCAATTGCACCTATTCGAGAAGAACGTCATAAGATTGCACCCAAAGAGGTCATTGCAGTTCTAGTTAGCGTAGTTTCAATAGGTATAATTGGTATCATTATTTTTTTTATGATTAGATAAAGTGTATGTATGAAAAAAGTTGATATAATCATTTTATCTGGCATTTTAATTTTAAGTATAATGCTGATGGTTTTCATGAAATATGTACCAAATTTATCTAGTGAAATGACAGCAGTTATTAACATTAAAGAAGAGACCTATCGAGTAAATTTTAGTTCCACTGATATTTTCGAACAAACGATACCCTTTGAAAGAGGTACACTAACTGTGGAATTTAATAAAGGCAAAGTAAGCGTTAGAGAAATGGATAAAAGTATCTGTCCAAAAGGAATTTGTTCTAAAACGGGCTGGATCGATAAATCTTATCAAACGATCGTTTGTCTCCCTAATAAAATAAGTGTGAAAATCATTGATGGGCTGGATACTAAAATCAATTCAATAGATTCAATCTCTAATTAAATTAAGAGATACAAAGTGGATGTGATGGCATTTAATAAACTTGTTATATTTTTTTGTAATCAGTCATATTTGAAACACAATTATATTTGATAATATACTCAAGAAAGGATTATTTTAGAAAGGTGATCAATATGATGAAAAAGAGAGTCTTTATGATATTAATTGTCGTGTTGCTATTAGTCGCTAGCATTAGCGGGTTTGTGTTTGCACAAGACAGTTTTGGAAACTTTGGTTTCAATTCGATGATGGGACAAGGCTATTTAAATAATAATGGCTATAATTTTGATGGTATGGGTTCCATGATGCGTGGTTTTTTTAACCAGTCAAACTTGAATGAAAACAACGAGCCATATCCTGTTGAAGATCTAACTTTAGAAGTTGAAAAATTCCTCGCACATTATGGTGATGATTTAGTAATTGAAGATATTTTTATCTTTGAAGATAGTGATTATTATTATTCAGTTGTTGAAAAGTCTACTGGTAAAGGTGCAATGGAGCTTTTGGTTAATCCATACACAAAAGCGATTTATCCTGAGTTTGGACCTAATATGATGTGGAACCTAAAATATGGTATGCACTCAGGTGGCGGTATGATGGGAAACTCATATATGGGAAGAGGCATGATGGGCAACTATTATACAAGCTATAATGATTCTAACGAAGGTATTGTTGAGAACACAATATCGAGTGATGAAGCATATAAAAAGGCTGAAGCATATCTTGCAAAGTATTATCCTGAGATCAGCTTAGGAGATGATGATCATGAATTTTATGGCTATTATACTTTTCATGTTATGAAAGAAGGGCAACCATTTGGTATGCTAAGTGTTAATGGTTTTACAGGTTATGTTTGGTATCATGATTGGCATGGTAGCCTTATTGATGTAATTGAAAACGAAATTAAATAGATTGTAATCCACTTCTTAAGTTTTTGAAAAATCCCGATATTAGCAGATAAAATGCTGGTGTTGGGATTTTTCGTTTTTTATTTAATAGTACTAAAGTTGACAATTGACAAAAGGTAACATATACTCCTTATAAACTACTATAAGATATAACAAGGAGCAATGAGTAACCATGAAACGTTTAAATGAATACAAAGTACCCATCGTACATCTAGATACGAGCTATGAAATTCACGGAACTGATGCGTTATTGGATGTCATCGCAACCGTTCAGTATTATGAAAAGTGCAACCGAATTATCGTACATCGTGAGAGTCTTGGTGAGGCATTTTTCGACTTGAAGACTAAAATAGCAGGTGAAATACTGCAAAAACTGATGAACTATAACATGAAGATCGCTATAGTGGGGGATTTCAGCGAAGTGCAAAGCAATGCGCTTAAGGATTTTATCTACGAATGCAATAAGGGAAAGGCTGTTTTCTTTAAAGCGACAATTGAAGAGGGTGCAACTGCTCTAGAAATGGTATAATAAGATATCATCTAACAGGAGAAAATTATGTCAATTTATTATACAGTGGATCAGGTGGCTGTATTACTAAACCTCCACCCGAAAACCTTACAGCGATATATCAGAGAAGGCAAACTAAAGGCGACCAAGCTAGGGAAAAGCTATCGTATTACTGGATATGATTTAAGTGTGTTCACTGAAGGAACCAGCTTTGACAGCGGCATTGATAGAAATAATGATAGAAACAGTCATAAAAGTAGTAATAGAAGAAGTGATAGAGGAAGTGATGAAATTGTTGATCATGGAAAAGATGCGACACTTCAAATCGATTCCTTTAGAAGCAAGCCTATAGATTGTGAAGAAAATCGATACCCATACCAGACCTCAAAAAGAAAACCGGTCATGCTTTCATCTGTAGTGGATATTCCAGTGCTGTCAAGAGATGAAAGCATCCGTATCGCCAATATGATGACCGCACTCTTAAACACAAGTACCAAAAGAGAAACTCCAGCTTCCTTAACCGCACAATTTTTAGAATCCGAAGGGGTATTAAGGTTAATGATTTGGGGCGATTTGGATTTGACAGAAGGTTTACTGGGACACTTAAAACAATTACTGGACCATTAGCAAATTTCAAACAATTCTCTAACGCGATTATAACCTTTAAGGCATATAATCATTTTAAAAAAGGGGGCGAGTGTTATGAAAACTCTTATCGTCTATTATTCAAAGACCGGAACGACGCGACAGATTGCAGAAGCTATGGGGGCAGAACTTGAAAATGCAGAAGTAAAAGCGATTGGCGACGCTATCAAATTTGACGATTATGACAAGGTGATCGTCGGGGGTCCAATCAATGGTATGAACTGGAACGAATCGGTTAAAACATTTGTAAAAGCAAATCAAACAGAGCTTGAGAAAAAGAAAGTGGCTTTCTACGCAGTGTCTTATATGGTGGACGCATGCCGAGATGGCTGGAACAAAAAAATTCATCACTTTTCAGATGGTATGATGAAAGTCGATGCCAACACCGTATTTTCAGGCAGAGTAGACAAAGAAATGCCAGGCTTTGCTAGATTGATCTTTGGACTAGAAAAGGGGATGCCGATAGATCGCGTTGACCTAAGTCAAGTCAAACAGTTCGCAGAGCAAGTAAAAAACATCTAAAAGATGCCAACTCATAAACAGAACCTATTTCATCCTACCCATAAATCCGATATGATTTAGAGGTAGGAATTTTTTTAGCCATAATCTCATTTTTTTTAAAATATTTTTGGACACTTTGGGAGACTCATCCGTTATATAGATGTAACACATAAGCACAGAGTAGTGCATGAGGTGCAAGATGAAGATTTATCAGATATATGAAACCTACCAAGAACAACTGATTCGATACGCCTTTTCCTTAAGCCGGCAATGGGAAGATGCGGAAGATCTCGCACAACAAGCGTACATCAAAGCGCTTGAGCAGTATGAGATGTTCGAACAGATGCATCCGATGCAGATTAGAGGTTGGCTGTATACCACAGTCAAACGCCTTTACATCGATCAATATCGGAAGCAGAAAAGATTGGTACACCTAGCTGAAGATTATGAAATGGGCTATGAAGCCTTTATAGAAGATCATCTGGTAACCTCGGACCTGTTGATGCAGCTGCCTGAAAATCTCAGAACCGTTGTGGCGCTTAGATACATAAGTGGTTATAACAGTACTGAAATCGGAGAACAGCTTTCGATGAAACCGTCCACCGTTCGTTCTAGGCTCAGTCAAGCGATTGAATACCTAAGAACGGCACTAGAGGATCGATAGTGAAAGGAGTTAAGTATGAAAATAGATAAGATATATAACGGATTATGGTGTGGTGATCCCAATGGTAGAATCGTTTACCGACCAGAACCTAAAGAAGATCAAAAAGAAAAAATAGAAAAATGGTGTAAGTAAAACGATTAATAGGAGGACTTTATGAAAAAGTATATGAACATTGGCATGCTAGATCTTAGAAAAGCGACAAAAGAAGACTTAAAAAATATTTCAAAGATAGAAAATATCGGAACCGTGGTGATCACTGAAGAACAACTGGGTGATATGGATCAAATCAAGCAGAAAAATGTCGGTGCACTATTACAGGTACCTGAGAATGTGGATTTGGTAACGCATAATGGGATGCACACACTTTCAAAGGTCATACTTGAAGGTCTAGAAAATCCGATGTTGTTGGTCATCAACGGCAAGCTTAAAGTTGAGCCAATTAACTCACCAGAATCAATGAAAATGCTTTATAAAGTCGTTATCAATGGCAAAATGATGATTAGTGAAACCGATTTTGGTACTATTGCAGGTCGTGTCACGGTAAATGGTGACACAGTTCTTTATAGAAACGATGAAGTCTATGTAGAAGGTACTTTTTCAGTCGTAGATGAACAATTATATGGTGTTCAACCAGGAACCAAGCTGTTAACCGACAACTTAAAGGTACTCGAGCCATTTGATGAAGCGTTATTTAATGAAACCTTTGACAGCGTTAGAATTCTCAGAAGCTTGATTATTAGCAAAAACAATATTAGATCAGTTGCAAGAAAAATCAGTAACTACCTTGAAATCGAAAAGGTCATCGTAGAAGAGGGTTATGCGTATTTCGACAAGCTCACGATCGATGAATCAAACTACCAATCTCTTGGAAGTGATCGACTTCATATTAAAGGTAAACTTGTCATTGATCTACCAGTTGAAAAGATCAAACCATATGTGAATAAAATCATCTGCAAATCGGTAGAAGTCACAGAGGCAGAACTAGATGCTCTTAAAGCAATCATTGAAAGAGCAGAGCATATCAGCGTGATAGATCCCAATATGACTAAAAATTTTGCCATAATGACCATCAATAAAGCCTACCTCGAAGATTCTGAAGGGGTAAAAATTAAAAACAACGGCGTTCTAACGTTTGATTCATCGGTTACCAAAGAACTTGTAGAAACCAAGATTATTAAAATCGAGAATTACGGCGTGTTGGGCTTCCGAAAAGAAATCCAAAATGCGATCATGCAAAAATTATCTAAAAACTATGGTGTGATCAATTTACAGGATGGTGATGCTGAACCCAGCGATGCAAACACATCTGATCTAGATGACGAAAGCAATCAAACCATCTCTAACTTAGGTAGCTATGAACTTTAGCATATAAACGCTACATCCTACTTCTTAAAAAGTCGTTGATCCTCCCTTTAAAGTGGTATAATACTAATTAGGAAATGGCTTCACTAATTAGTGAGCTTAAAGGGAGGTAAAGATGACTAGAATGCCTGTAATATTTGCCGGACACGGCAATCCAATGAATGCAATAGAAGATAACGCGTTCACACAGAAATGGGAAGAACTCGGTAAAAAAATTCCTAAGCCAGTTGTGATACTGGCTATTTCTGCGCACTGGTATACTGAAGGGACTAAGACCTCGGATACTGTAGAGCCAAAACAAATCTATGATATGTACGGTTTTCCAAAAGCGCTGTACGAACTGAAATACCCAGTCAAAGGTTCAAAGGCATTTGCTGAACAATTGGTGGGTCTTTTAGGGGATGAAGTGACCATCGATAATCGATGGGGCATCGATCACGGCACGTGGTCCGTTCTTTGCAAGATGTTTCCAGAGGCGGATATTCCAGTGGTTCAACTGAGTGTTAACCTTCGTGCACCTGCACAGAAGCACTTTGAAATCGGACAAAAATTAAAAGCATTAAGAGATCAAGGCGTTCTTATATTTGCCAGTGGCAATGTGGTTCATAACCTTTCACTGGTGAACTGGAACATGGCAGATGGCTATCCTTGGGCACAAGAGTTTGATGATTATATTAAAAATAGAATTTTAGCGCACGATTTTGACGGCTGTGTGAATTATGAACGTGCTGGCGCATGTGCAGAAAAAGCATTTTATACGCCAGATCATTATTATCCATTATTATATGCACTAGGCGCGGTTGATCCGAAGGATACAATAGAAGTCTATAACGACAAATGTCTGATGGGCGCTATGTCCATGACGGGGTATTACTTTTATTAGAGTCTAGGGAAACATTCCAACAAACGCAACCGTTGGTTGACAAATTTCAAAGCGTGATTGGTGCTTGCCACTGCTTAGGATGTTAGAATTTGACCATAAACCAAATACACTCTGTAGCATTAGCAGGGCTCGTATAAATCTTGTTCCCTGTGAATAAAGAAATGTAACCTGTGATTTAATCACTGATGCAAATGCGCACATTCTCTATAATGACTTAAGAGGTATCGCATGACCTAACACAGAGCTAAAGTCCCCCAGACTCAGGTTAGATGGAAGAGGTCAGCACAGTAAGGATTTTGATTAGAGGTGTAAGAGATGAGCAGTACTTTAACTTTAGTAGTGAAGACAAACCGTTGTCCACAAAACCATCCCTGTCCAGCCGTTCGGGTATGTCCTGTAGACGCATTGCGTCAAATTGGATATGGCGCACCGACTGTCGATATGGACAAATGCATCGCTTGTGGTAAATGCGTACGTTTTTGCCCGACGCGAGCACTCGTATTAGAATAGTTTCGCGAATTCTACTAATATCCCAATAGCCGTGGTATAATAGACATTGACCACATCTGTTGGGATTTTTTGTGACTAAAAATCCCACTGAAATGAGCAGAGGGGAGTAATATGGGTATATACGATTTAGACAGAAAATTGCGGTCAGATTTAGACGAAAATGCACTGAGTGAGCTGCTGAAACAGTTCCTACCATTTTGGTCGAATCTCACAAGTACCGAACAGCATAAACTGATCAACAACACTTATAATGTGTCTTATAAAAAAGGCGAAATGATCCATGGTGGTGAAAGCGATTGTATCGGGATTTTGTTGATCCGCACTGGAGGGCTTCGCACGTACATCCTATCAGAAGACGGAAGAGAGGTCACCTTGTACCGACTCGCACCCAATGACGTGTGTGTGCTTTCGTCCTCATGTGTGCTGAGCAACATCACCTTTGACGTGCACATCGATGCGGACTTTGACAGCGAGCTTTTGATCATCAATTCCGACATCTACAGTGAGCTTGCAGCGACTAACGTTCACGTGGAGAACTTTACAAACAAAGAGGCTGTGGCGCGTTTTTCAGACGTTATGTGGGCGATGCAGCAGATCCTTTTCATGAGCTTCGACAAGCGACTTGCCAGCTTTTTACTGGATGAGATTTCTAGAAATGGCTCGGTAGAAATCCTAATGACGCACGACCAGATTGCCAAGTACGTTGGCTCTGCAAGAGAAGTGGTCTCGCGCATGCTCAAGTACTTTGCTGCTGAGGGCATCGTTACCATGCAGCGCGGTGGCGTCATCGTCAACGATAAAGCGAGCTTAAGAGAGATCGTTGGCTTGTTTTAATAAATAGAGAAAAAACGTGTAAAGACTTGATTACTAAAAAGTCAGCGTATTTATAAGAGAGTGTGAGGTATATGGCGAAAAAATCCAAACCAAAAAGTAAACTAAGCGATTCTCCTTTTTTCGAGGGACGCAAAACACCAAAGCAAGGACAGATGAATCATTTTGAGGACGACTACGATCAGGCGTCGGAAAAGCGCGCTTCAGATCGTAAAAGTGCTAAACCTATCGGCAATGCGTACGGCAAAGCCAGTGGAAAGCCAAAGCCTTATGATAAAACAAATAGCAGCTATAATAAAAAATCTAAAGCCAAGGGTGAATCCTATACCAACGTTGTGATCGATGGGGATTGGGATGACGAGGACGAATCGGATTATGATAACCTAGCCCATGGCAAAGGTGCGCATTATAAAGAGAAAGCGTATAAAAAATACGGCTCAGAGTTTAGCGACCGTTCAAAGGGCGGTTCTAATCAAGGCCCTGGTGCTAGAAATCGCGCTAATGGTAACCCTTCAAATGGCAATGCTGCTTATGGGAACAAACCGAATGCGGGTAAAGCAGGTGCGAATAAGGCAGGTGCGAATAAGGCAGGTGCGAATAAGGCAGGTGCGAATAAAACTTATTCACGTAAAGCAGGTACTGCTAGAACTGGTTCGGATAAGTCAAATTTGAGTAAGCCACATGCTGGTAAAGGTGATTCAATGAATGAGTCAAGGGGCAGCTATAATAGATCTGAACAAATAAAAGGCGCTAATCAAGGGGCCAATCAAAATTCAGATCAGAGATCAAACTATAACTCAAATAATTACTCAGGAAAACCATCGCCCAACTATAGAGGCAAAACCAATTATAGAGGTAAGGGGAATACGCGCAACGGCTATCAACAAGCTGAAGACCGCGTCGTTCGTGAAATCTTCCACAAATTTCACACCGAAAATACCTGTGGTGTCTATGGTAGTTGTGGTGGCTGTCAGCTACAGCATCTCACTTATGAGGGACAGCTGCGTTACAAAGACCATAAAATCAATCAGCTACTAGGTGCATATGGTAAGGTACAACCGATCGTCGGTATGGACAACCCGCTTCACTACAGAAACAAAGTGCATGCGACTTTCTCATACGATAAAAAGGGCAAGATTATTTCAGGGATCTACGAAGAAGAGTCACATCATGTCATTCCAGTGACCAACTGTGAGATTCAGAACTCCGTGGCAAATAAGATCATCAACACAATTCGCGAGCTGATGCCTTCATTTAAAATGATGCCTTACGACGAGGATTTTGGAACTGGCTTCTTAAGACACGTTCTAATCCGCCGCGGTCATGTGAGTGGAGAAGTGCTTGTGGTTTTAGTCGCTGGAAGACCAGTTATGCCAAGTAAGAACAACTTTGTAAAGGCACTTTTAGAAAGACACCCAGAGATTACAAGCGTGGTGCTTAACATTAACAGCAGAAGAACCAGTATGGTACTTGGCAATCAAGAAACTGTCCTTTACGGCAAAGGAACGATAGAGGATACACTTTGTGGTACGGTATTCCGCTTATCGCCAAAGAGCTTTTATCAGGTTAACTCTGTTCAGACGGAAAAACTTTACAATAAAGCCATCGAACTCGCAGGTCTGACAGGTACTGAAACGGTTCTAGATGCCTACTGCGGTATCGGAACGATTGGTCTCATCGCTAGTAAAAAGGCAAAAGAAGTCATCGGTGTTGAGCTCAACAAAGACGCCGTAAAAGACGCCATCTATAACGCAAAATACAACCATATCGACAACGCAAGATTCTATCAAGCTGACGCAGGTGATTTCATGGTAGCACTTGCTGAAGAAAAAGAAAAGATCGACGTCGTGTTCATGGATCCACCAAGATCAGGCAGTGATGAACCATTCTTGGCTTCACTGGTGAAGCTTGCACCGAAGACCGTAGTGTATGTGTCGTGTGGTCCGGAGTCACTTGCAAGGGATCTAAAGTATCTGACTGCGAATGGGTATAAGGTGCAGTCGATGCATGCGTTTGATATGTTTCCTATGACGGAGCACGTTGAGTGCGTGATTCTGATGCAGCGTAGTGGTTTGAAAGACGAAAAGTAGAGTTTGACCACTACATGTAGTGGCTTGGGGGTGAAAAATGAGCAAAAAAAGGGGTTAAAAACGCACGATTTTAGACCCCTTTTTCAGCGAAAAATACTGATGCAGAAGGTGATTTTTCAGATATAGCTTTCAAAATGATGCAAAATCACCTTATGATAAAAAATTATAAAATAAAATAACTATAGGAAAGCAGACATTATTTGAAAGCAATATTGGTGTGAGGTTTAAATAGGGAATTGAAGTTGAAGTATATCAGGCCGTCAATCTGGAGATAAGCCCTCTTGGTTGGCGGTTTTTATAATCTTAAATCTTGTTACATTTTTTAAAAGAAATCGTCATTGACAGTTTGGTTTATTCAGTATAGACTTATAATATAAAGTCGATATTGAATAGACCAAGGAGGTTTATCATGAAGTATTATAAACTTGCAGAAACTGAAGAAAAGTTTGCAGAATTAATCTGGCAGAACGAGCCGATTGGTTCCGGTGACCTTGTGAAGCTAAGTGAAAAAGAAATGAATTGGAAAAAGTCCACAACATATACAGTACTTAAAAAGTTATGTGAAAAAGGTATTTTTCAAAATGAAAATGCACTGGTTTCATCTCTAATTTCAAAGGATGAATATTACGCAAATCAAAGTATACGTTTTGTTGAGGATACCTTTGGAGGGTCACTGCCGAAATTTCTAACATCTTTTATAAGTGGTAAAAAATTAAGTAATCATCAAGCCGAAGAGTTGAAAAGATTGATTGATGAGCACAAGGAGGTGTAGCAATGAGCGAACTATTTCTTTCTGTTTTAAATATGAGCCTTACGGCAAGTTATGTAATCCTCTTTGTAATACTAATCAGGCTACTACTTAAAAAAGCTCCAAAAGTCATCAGCTATGCCTTATGGGGTGTGGTTGCTTTTCGTCTGATAATGCCATTCTCCTTTGAAAGCATATTTAGTCTTATGCCACGGAATGGAAATGCTGTACCAATTCCCTATGATATCATCTATCAGCAAAGTCCGAAGATTAATAGTGGGATAGAAGTAGTTGATTCATTTGTAAGTCAATCCCTTCCCGCACCGACTGCTGGAGCAAGTGCAAATCCACTTCAGATATACATGGAAATAGGAGCATACATCTGGGTTTTAGGTATAATAGCATTGCTTGTTTATAGCCTTGTATCTATTTTAATCTTAAGAAGACAGCTTAAAAGCGCGCAATTAAAAGAACAGAATATCTTCGAAGCTAAGAATTTGAAAACGCCATTTGTTCTTGGATTAATAAACCCCAAGATATATTTACCAGTTGGACTTAATGCCACCGAAAGAAGCTATATTTTGCTGCATGAACAGACCCATATCCATCGAAAGGATCACATTATTAAGGTGTTAGCTTTCTTGACGCTGTCCATCCACTGGTTTAATCCACTTGTGTGGGTTGCGTTTATGTTAATGAGTACGGATATGGAGCTATCCTGTGACGAAAGAGTACTGAAACAGATGAGCAATGAAGATATTAAAAAGCCTTATGCTAATTCGTTATTGTCGCTTGCTACCGGAAAACACATTTTTAATGGAAGTCCTCTTGCATTTGGCGAGGGGAATGTAAGAGGGAGGATTAAAAACGTGTTAAATTACAAAAAACCAAGGTTTTGGATTGTCGTCGTATCAATTATAGCTGTAATTATTGTAGGAATTGCATTACTCGCAAATCCATTAAGTGAAGAGGCAATATTTAATAATATTATTAATAGAGATGGTTATGCAATCTATGAAATTCAGAAACCTATTTCTTTCACAGTCTATATAGAACCAACATGGATTCCAAAAAATGAAGATGAAGTAATAAATTTGAATAAAGAGATAGGAGAAGTGGGCAAAGTAGAAATTTTGTTAGAGAATGTTATGCATCGAGGAAATGATATTTATTTCAATTTTGATGCAAGACAATTTATTAATTATGATAGTGGGGAATTTTTATATCATAGTACTTTTAATGAAGATGGTACTATCGCAACTTATCATCCGTCAAATGCATTTAATATATATGATAAGAAAAATAATAAAATAGACGTTGTTGTAGGACAGAGGGGGTATGGGCCTAATTCGAAATTTTCTTTTGGAATTGATATTGAATATTTTGATGTTATTAAAGATGGTTTTACTCTTGAATATAATGGCGGAATATTATATGGGTATTCAAATTTAGAGTCTATTAATACTGAGGTTTCTCAAAGCCTATCCGATAGAAGGCCGATGATTATGGTCAATAATAAGTTATATCTAGATACTGGTAAACATGTGTCTGTTGAAATTAATAATAATGCAATTATTGGAGAAATCAGCTCTTCGGTTGACCAGTCAAAAAAACCAAACGAAGAAGGGCAATCAAACTTTGGTTCAATAGGTTCAAAATACGCTTATTATGATGATGGCCTTGTTGTGTTATTAAAAAATAAATGGATATTATTTGAAAAAGAAAATAATACATACCCATTAAAATTCTCTGAAATAGGTAATTTAAAAATTAAAAGTTTGCAATCGAATAATATTAGAATTATTGAAGAAAAAATTATCGATAAAGAACTTAGCGCTTTTATATTTAAGGATAATGAAAATGGTGAATTTAAAGGCGGAATTAATTTGAATGGTAAATCTTATTATATAGGTCAGGTGTCAATGGTGAACACACCAGAAGATTTAATGGGAATTGAAGAGATTCAGGTATTTGGAAAGAAGGCTGTAAAGATTTATGGAATATTGGGTGCCAATTATGCACAGGCATTTTATTGGTTTGTTGAGGAAAAACTGGAAGAGGCGATTATTCAGGTAGATGGAAGCACAATTGAAATTGACTTGGACAGCGATGGTAAGAACGAAGTTGTAGCAACAACAGGTACAATTCCTGAAACAAGAATATACATGCTGAAAGAAGGGAAAGTAGTTGTTTCTGATATTAATAAATCGATCGGTGCAAAATCGGTAATTTTGCAAGATAAAGATAAAAAGCTATTTGAAGTGTACTTTGAGCCAAACAAGCCAGAACATTATGTGTTCAATAAAGATTCTTTTATAAAAAAGTAGACAAACACTATGCTGAAGAGATAAAGAGTTGAAAAGATTCATTTACTTTTGATATTCTCGGCAATGGTAATGTTGAGTTAACTTTTTATAGTATTGATCATCAAGCCCCAAATGATAAATAGAAGGCTGCCAGGCAACTTAGAATTGTTATAACAGACGAGGTGGTTAATTTAAATAATGAACTATGGAGACGATAAATTCCAATTTAAGGTTAAGTAATATAATTTACCTGTGTAAGAGTACGGATTATTAGAAAGGTGATTAACGTGAAGAAAAAGTTATGGGTATTAATTTTGCTTTTTGCTACTTTGATTATTATCTCAATAATCGTAAATAAAAACAGCAATAAGGAAGTAACATACTTGAATGCATCATATTCAGAAGAAACAGGTCAAATAACGGTTTATGCCACTAGACCTTCCAATAAATATAAGCCTTATGGATATGAAAGCAGATTAAGAGGAGAAAAAATAGTTTTATTATCAAATAGCTATGCAGAAGGTGATACTGATGTTTTTGTATTTGATATTCTTGGCAAAGGTGAGGAAGACTTTGTTTTTTATAGTATTGATCCCCAATTTGCAGATGAAAAATATAGACATGCTTTTGAGCTAAAAATTGTTATCACAGATGATGCTATAAATTTAAATAATAAGCTGTGGAGACGAAATCAATAAAGTAGTTAAATGTAATAAATTAGCAGGAATTTGAAGAGGTGTACCGACAATGCCTAAACATGAGTTTGGAATTATGCAAAAAGAACCATCATTTTACGAACATTATGATACTTATGAACCTCAAAAATATAATTGTATTGCAGTTGATGATGATTTTATTGAACCCATTATGGTGAATTTGCAGGGGGTAGATTGCTATTGGCATACTCTGCAAAGAGAAGAAAGGGGTCTTGCCTATTGTGGTATTACACTTATACCGCCTAAATCAATGGATATCTTTATAAGTATTATGTTGTCTCAAAATAAAAAGGAATATACCCATTTGATAGGATTAGCTAATCAAGCAAGAGAAAATGAAAAATATATAATTCATTATGGAATCTAAATTTAGTGAGGTTAATAAAATGACAAATAATGATCTATTTCATCGTTTCCGTGCTTTTTCATCATCAATGGATGCGCTAGGCTTAGGATGGAACGGTAGTGATGTGGCATATTTCTGTACCCCGGTTGGTGCAGAAGTTATTGGTTGGGTAGGTGTTGACGGGATACATTTTTGTTTTGTTCCATCAATTAGCTCTAGTATGGTATTTGCCGTTAGCCCTATGCCCTGCGATGAACACTATGTTGAACCTATTGCACATAACTTTCAGGAGTTTTTATCACTCGTGCTTTTTTGCAAAGGTGCCAGTACGTTAGAGCAAATTTGCTACATTGACGAAGCACAGTTTTCAGAGATGCTGAAATCAGAAGAAGAAAATGATTGGCTAGCACGAGATGCTGCACTGAATACCTTGCGTAAGGAATTTGGAATTGAAGCCCAGTCAAATGCTTATCAATATGTGAAAATTATACAAGCAGATTTTGACTATTCAACGATCCCGTATTCTGAGGAGTATTACGATACATTAGGCATAGAGAGATAAACATGAATTTGAGGTAAGAAGATGATGAAGAAAAAGATAATCAGAATCACCATTATTATTATTATAGCTTTGATTTTGCTGTTCCCAATTCCGTTACGCTATAAAGACGGTGGAACTGTTAAATATCAAGCAGTCTTGTACAGCATAACAGATTATCATGCGCTCAGAGGAGTAGATGGTTACGATACAGGGATTGAAATAAAGATTCTTGGTATAACAGTATATGAAAATACGACATTCGGGCGGTAAATTCCAATTTGGTTAAGATTTTAATACACAGGAGGTATTTATGGATTTGTGGCAAGTTTTAGTTTTTTTTACCTTTCCGGTGGCATCAGTTCTATTGATGTTTTTTCTAAAAAGGAAAGCACTCTGGATTTCTCCAATTATTTCTACGGGGTTGTCAATAATATATAGCATATTGGTTATGCCAGATTTATTAACTGTACCTGAAAGTTCTATATTTTGGAGAATATCAATACCTATGCAATTAATTGTTGTTATTTTCTTTACTGCTATAGCCTATATTTTTTCTTGGCTTTTAAAAAGGCGAAGGTTGAGAAACAAATAAACTCCAATTTGTAGAACATTTCTACCAAACAGGTAAAATTTGTCGACTGCATCTACCGAACCGATAGGTTGAAAATGTGCGTTTGTTGTAATTAAAAACATACGGTCGAGCCACGTTGAGAGTATCGTTAGGCTAGAAAAGCAGTAGAACTTAGTAATACCAATAGTTTAAGCTATTGGCTGCGTAGATGACATTCAATGGTTTTCTGTTTGTGAGAACATGTCCACAAAGAAAGGATAATCAATTAAGAATAATAAAAGCAATAAATGAATTACCATTTGGAGATGTGAAAAGGTTACAAGGTGATAATTGCAATTATAGACTTAGAGTTGGTAATTATAGGATAATATTTAGTAAATATGATGAAAAATTAATTATATTAATAATTGAAATAGGACCATTCCATTTAATTATTAAGAAAATCATTCTAAAATTTAATATAGAAAGTAAAGAGGCGAAGTTTAGGTCAACCATGGACCAAATGAACTCGCTTTTTTTATGCCTTAAACAAAAAGTAAAGAAAATTCTAGTGTTGAGTTCTTTATGAAAAATACAGAGCTACAAGGTTTTTTATTTAATAATAGACATAGTACTAGTGGAATTTGTATTGAAAAAGAGAAGTAAGTATGTTAATATGGTTCAATATTGAACTATATTAAAAAAGAGGTGAATTTAAGTGAAAAGTGAAATAGTTAATAATAAAAACAGTCTTTTTTTAATATTTAGTTGGAAGATAAAAAAGGTGTATGAAAAAATGTTTTATCAAGTATCAGAGGAATTAGAATTGACCCAAAATGAAATAGATGTACTTCTATTTTTGCATAATAATGCCCCACTTAATACTGCAAGTGATATAGCTAGATATCGTGCTATGTCAAAGTCTATGATATCAAAGTCAGTAGATTCTTTATATAAAAGGGGATATCTATCCTATGATATAGATGAGTTAGATAAAAGATGTATTCATCTTAAAATTGAACCAGTGGCTATGCCAATTGTAAAAAAGTTACATGAAGTTCAAAAACAGTTTTTTGATATTCTTACTTCCAATATATCTGAAGAAGAATATAAAGTAATGGAAACAGTATTAAATAAAATGTATGAAAACATCATTGATGAACTTGAAGAATGAGAGGAAGATAGAAGAGATGGAAAATAAACAACAAAGTGAGTTAGGAACAAAAAGTATAAGTAAATTACTATTTAGTATGGCTATTCCTGCCATTACAGCGCAGATTATTAATCTTTTGTATAATTTGGTGGACAGAATGTACATAGGACATATTCCTAAAGTAGGAGCTACTGCATTAACTGCAGTAGGTGTTACAATGCCAATTATTATGGTTATATCAGCATTTGCTGCTTTAGTTAGTATGGGAGGTGCACCACGTTCCTCAATTATGATGGGAAAAGGAGATAAAGATACTGCCGAGAAAATACTAGGAAACTGTACTACTGCACTAGTATTTATTTCAGTGATATTAACAGCTGTAGTGCTTATATTTGGAGAGAAAATGTTAATGACATTTGGAGCCAGTGAAAATACTATAAAATATGCATTGGATTATTTGAAAATTTATGCTTGTGGAACATTGTTTGTATAACTTTCTTTAGGTCTAAATGCATTTATTACAGCACAAGGATTTGCAAAGACAAGTATGTTTACAGTACTAATTGGAGCAATATTAAATATTATCTTAGATCCAATATTTATTTTTGGGTTTAATATGGGAGTAAAAGGTGCAGCTTTAGCAACTATAATATCCCAGGGAGTTTCTGCATTATGGGTTATAAAATTTCTTATAGGAGATAAGACTTTATTAAAAATCAAGAAAAAATATCTAAAGATAGATTTTAAAGTATTATTACCTTGTATAGCCCTTGGACTAGCACCATTTATTATGCAATCAACAGAAAGTATTTTAGCCATATCATTTAATACATCTTTACTAAAATATGGTGGAGATTTAGCAGTTGGAGCCATGACTATTCTTTCAAGTGTTATGCAATTTTCCATGCTTCCATTAGTTGGGCTTACCCAAGGAGCCACACCAATTATTAGCTTTAACTATGGAGCAGGGAAAGGGGATAGGGTTAAAGAAGCATTTTTATTGTTACTAAAAGCATCTCTAACTTATTCAATAGGATTATGGGCAATTGCAATGTTATCTCCACAAATATTTGCCAAAATTTTTACTAAAGATGCTGAGTTAATTAGTATTTCTATTAAAGCAATGAGAATTTACATGGCTGCTTCTCTATTATTTGGAATTCAAATTAGCTGTCAGCAGACTTTTATAGCCTTAGGAAATGCAAAGACATCTGTATTTCTAGCTATTTTACGTAAGATAATTCTTTTAATTCCACTTATATATATATTACCTTTGTTTTTAGAAAACAAGGTAGATGCAGTATTTTTAGCAGAGCCAGTAGCAGATATTATTGCTGTTACAATAACAAGTATAATGTTTACTATTCAGTTTAAAAACGTATTAAAGGAACTAGATTACTAAAAACTTTAAATTAAGGAGTGAGGAAAATGTTTTATCCTTTTAGTTATTTTAGATTTGATCCAACCATGATTATATTAATTCCAGCAGTTATTTTAACCATATATGCCCAAAGCAAAGTACAATCAAATTTTGCTAAATATTTGAGAGTACCGACACAAAAGGGATATACAGGAGTTCAAGTTGCAAGGAGATTATTAGATCAACATGGTTTGCAAAATATACCAATTGAACTTTCAAGAGGTAAGTTAAGTGATCATTATGATCCAACAAAACAAATTTTGAGACTATCCCAAGAAGTATATGAAGGACATTCTGTAGCTGCAGTAAGTGTAGCTGCTCATGAGGTAGGACATGCTATTCAGCATGCTAATGGATATATTCCATTATCTTTAAGAAATATAGTTTTTCCTATAGCTAGATTTGGCTCTTCTGCCGCTTGGCCATTTATGATGATAGGATTACTTATTCCTAGTTTAGGTAGCCTTATGAATATAGGAATATTACTTTTTGGAACAGCAGTTTTATTTCAAATCATTACACTTCCAGTAGAGTTTAATGCAAGTAGTAGAGCTTTGGAACTACTTGATACTAATGGTTTTGTAGTCGAAAATGAAATCAAGGGATCAAAGAAGGTACTTCAAGCTGCAGCTTTAACTTATATAGCAGCTATGGCAAGTGGGATAGCACAATTATTAAGACTTATTATGATTAGAAATAGAAATAATCAAGAATAAAATCAAAAGAAAGTATGCTATGAAAATTATGCTTAACAAATCTTGCCAGGAATAAAGGTATCATTTGATTAATAGAAAAGAGAAGAATGACTAGATAGTTGATACATTTGTAGTTTTGTGTGCAGCTAGAGATCTTGTTATTCCGAGCATAGCGAGGAATCTTAAGGGGTGATGATTTGTATTATGTATATATGATGAGTAATTGGAATGATAAGGTCCTATATACAGGCATTACCAATAATTTAGAACGTAGAGTGTATGAACATAAAAATAAATTAACAAAAGGTTTTACTGCAAAATATAATATAAACAAATTAGTATATTTTGAATATACAGAAGATGTGACTGCTGCCATATCAAGGGAAAAACAGATTAAGGGCTGGTGTAGACAAAACAAAAATGAATTAATAGAAAATACTAATCCTGAATGGAAGGACTTATCAGAGGGATTTTAAACTAAAGATTCCTTGTTACACTCGGAATGACAAGCTTTTTTAAGTCGCATTATTAATAAAATTCGTCGCTAAATAGCTTATTAAGTAGTTGATTTTACTAGGGTAGAGTATGCTTCTATATTCTGCCTTTTTTATTTTGTAATATAGGTTTGTCATAGTATGGGATATATATAGGTATGTAAAACTGAAAATTTAATAAAGAAAATAAAATGGTGAAGTTTTAGGTCGAAAAAATACCAACTAAACTTCGCCATTTTTTTATATCTAAAAACAAAAAGAAAGGAATTAGAATTATGTCAAAATTATTTATGCATAGTACATCCTCGGAAGGAATAGATAAGCTGATGGTTATGATGACAAATTTCCAGCCAAGAAGGAGTGGTATAGTTATCAATAATTATTTTTGCTGCCAAGGAGATGGAAAAGATTGTAACTGCAATGCTATTAATGTTAGTAAAGGCTTGGACAACTGTGGATACAATTGGTTCGGATTTTAAACCTAATGTAGATAAGAAAAAATATAAAGACTCAGTAATGGAGTGTTTTGAAAAGATAAATAGCTATTTTTTAAAAGAAAGATTAAAGAATTTAACAAATAGATTTAATTATAAGGGTATAATAATGTATTGAATTAAAAACATGCAGAATTAAAAACATTCAGATTTACAGGATAGTCAAATTGCGATATAATATGAGTATGAATTTAATATGAAAAGAGGTGCTATCATGGAATTAAATATTAGACCATCAGCAGATCTAAGAAATAAATATAATGAAATATCTAAACAATGTAGGGAAACCAGAGAGGCAGTTATTATTACTGTAAATGGTCGTGGCGATACAGCTGTTCTTGGATTACAGGATTACAAGCAAATGAAAGCTGAATTAGAATTGCTTCGAACTCTTGCAGAAGCAGAAGATGATGTAAAAAGTGGAAGAGTGGGTTCCATGCAAGAATCTTTAGATAGACTTCGTGAATCTTTGGTAAATAGGAAGAATGAAAATGTATAAGATTATGAGAACAGACAAAGCAGAAGATCAACTGAGGGATATAATTTATTATATTGCAGATGATTCAGGTAGTGTTGATGTTGCTCTTAAATATTTAGATAAAATAGAAGAATCCATCAATTGTTTAAAAGACAATTGTTTAAAAGAGTTTCCTAACTCAGGATGCATACCCAGATATTCTATTTTGAAAAAACAAGGATACAGAGTAGTGATTGTTGAGAAACACCTTATATTTTACAAGGTAAATGAGGAAAATAAAACAGTTATTATATATGCTATAGTTGATGGAAGAAGAGAGTATCAAAATTTAATATAGTCAGGCTACAATATCCTTAAGCTCTATAGCAATCAGCTTTAGAGCTTTTTCTATGTTTATTATGACTTAATTATTAAAGAAGATGAATTCTTTGGTAATTGGGATTCTAAAAAAAGAAGGTATAATAAATAACAAATATATAATCTTCCCCCAAGGGGATAATGTCTCTTCATAACATCTTTATTGTACTCTCAAGGCACGTGGAGGCGATAATTCTGATGATGCGTAGTGGTTCAGGCGAAAAAAAGTAGAGTTTGACCACAACATATAGTGGTTTAAGGATGGTTTTGGAGCAAAAATAGAGCGAAAAAACATCGTTTTTTGACCCCTGTTTTTGGGGTGATTTATAGATGACATAGGGTAAAAAGAGTGATGACATTATAAAGGTGGAAAAATTGATGGCTCAGAAAGAGGGAGAAATAATCCTCTGGGATGATAAGAATTTTATATAATCTAATGTAGTGGTAGTTGTTTTGAAACAGCTACCACTATAGTTTTTTAATAGTTTGAAATTTTATTTCAAACTTTTATAGAACCTACAATAATTGTATTTTTTAAAAAAAGTTTGTATTGAAATCACCCTTTTATGGTACTAATGTCGTAATAGATGGTTTTGAGATATTTCAAATAATATAAAAAAACACTTGAATAAATGCTCATATAACTATTGACATATGAGAAAAACAATAATATAATAAATACACTACGTATGAACGCTTGCTCAAGTATTCAGGTGAAATGATTTAAAAAGAGGTGATAATATGACTGAAAAGTTTAATTCAATTGAAAGATGTGACTGCAATGTAATTCATGAGGATATTGTAAATCAAGTTAGAGATAAAATGCCTCAAGAAGAAAGCCTTTATGATCTAGCAGAATTATTTAAAGTATTTGGAGATTCAACACGAATCAGGATATTATGGGCTTTACATGAAGCTGAAATGTGTGTTTGTGATATCGCTGTATTACTTAACATGACACAATCAGCAATTTCCCATCAGCTGAGAGTCTTAAAACAAGCTAATTTAGTGAAAAACAGAAAAGAAGGCAAAGTAGTATATTATTCATTAGTTGATGATCATGTAAGAGAAATATTTGACCAAGGTCTAATTCATATCAACGAGAAGTAGTAATGCTGTAGAATAGAATATTTTTTGAAGATATTTGGGCAGATATTTAAGTCTTCATATCAAATGAGCAATGCTTCAAGAAAATTTGAAAAAGACTTGTAGTATTCAAAATAAAATTACAAGTAATATTTAGGAGGATTTAATAATGAAAAAGAAATTTATACTTGAAGGTTTGGATTGTGCAAATTGCGCGGCAAAAATGGAAAAAGCTATTAATGAGCTTGATGGTGTGAAGGAAGCCACTGTAAACTTTATGACACAAAAACTTGTTATTGAGGGTGAAGATGAGAAGATGCCTACAATTGTACAAGAGGCAGAAAAAATCGTAAAGAAGATTGAACCTGACACTGTTATGAAAAAAGCATAAAGGAGGAGTAAGAACATGAAAAACCGTCTTTGGAGAATAATCATTGGTGCAATATTCTTTATTGTCGCCATAGTAATTGATACAAATATTGAGTGGTTAAATATTGCTCTATATCTAATCAGTTATATTATTGTAGGTGGAGATATAGTAAAAAGAGCTGTTAGAAATATTTTTAAAGGTAAAGTTTTTGATGAAAACTTTTTAATGTCTATTGCTACTATTGGTGCAATGTTAATCGGTGAGTATCCAGAAGGTATTGCAGTTATGCTGTTTTATCAAGTTGGTGAGCTGTTTCAAAGTTACGCAGTTGATAAGTCAAGAAGATCAATTGCAGATGCTATGGACATACGACCAGATTATGCCAATGTTAAAAGGGGCGATGAAGTTATAAAAGTTGACCCTGATGAAGTACAAATTGGTGATATAATCGTAATTAAACCTGGGGAAAGAGTTCCTCTTGATGGTAAGGTAATTGAGGGAAATTCAATGGTTGATACATCAGCACTTACAGGTGAGTCTGTTCCGCGTGAGGTGGAAGTAGGGCATGAAATCCTAAGTGGATGCATCAACGTTAATGGAGTTATTACTGCAGAAGTTACAAAGGAATATGGAGAATCTACAGTAAGTAAGATTCTTGATTTAGTTGAAAATGCAAGTAGTAAAAAATCCCAATCAGAACAATTCATTACGAAATTTGCAAGATACTATACTCCAATTGTTGTAATTATTGCAGTTTTCCTTGCTATTATTCCGCCTCTTGTTATAGATGGGGCAACATTTAGCGACTGGATATATAGAGCATTAACGTTCTTAGTAGTTTCTTGCCCATGTGCTCTTGTAGTTTCTATTCCTTTAAGTTTCTTCGGTGGAATAGGTGGAGCATCTAGAAAGGGTATTTTAGTTAAAGGTAGTAATTATTTAGAGGCATTAGCAGAAGCTGAAATCATAGTATTTGATAAAACCGGAACACTTACAAAGGGTGTGTTTAATGTACAGGAAGTTCATCCAGAAGGAGTTTCTAAGGAAGAGTTATTAGAATTAACTGCATATGCAGAAAGTTATTCAAACCATCCAATTTCCAATTCCTTAAAACAAGCCTATGGCAAGGAAATTGACAATGGACGTATTTCAGATGTAGAAGAGGTATCAGGTCATGGTGTTTTTGCAACAGTGGATGGTAAAAAGGTTTCAGCGGGTAATATTAAACTTATGAAAAAGTTGAATATACCTTGCTATGAAGGTGAAGTTGTTGGAACTGTTGTACACGTTGGGATTGATGACAAGTATGCAGGTTATATCGTTATTGCAGACGAAGCTAAAGAAGATTCAGCTCGGGCAATTATGGAACTTAAGGAAGCTAAAATTAAGCAAACTGTTATGCTAACAGGTGATACAAAAAATGTTGCATCAAAGGTTGCTAAGCAGCTTGGATTAGATAAGGTATACTCCGAGTTACTACCAGGAGATAAGGTTGAAAAGGTAGAGGAATTATTAGCACAGAAATCTGCAAAGGGTAAACTTGCCTTTGTAGGTGACGGAATCAATGATGCTCCTGTTTTAGCCCGTGCAGATATTGGTATAGCAATGGGTGGTTTAGGTTCTGATGCGGCAATTGAAGCTGCGGATATTGTAATTATGACCGACGAACCTTCGAAAATTGCCACAGCAATAAAAGTTTCTAAGAAAACATTAAGAATTGCTCATCAAAACACAGTATTTTCAATTGGAATAAAAATAATTGTTCTTATTTTGAGTGCTTTTGGAATAGCTACTATGTGGGCAGCTATATTTGCAGATGTAGGTGTAACTATTATCGCAGTATTAAATGCTTTTAGAGCTTTGAATGTAAAGAATCTATAAACTATTTTTCCTATTCACCCCTTGAATGATACCGATAATTGACGATACAATCAAGGGGTATTTTTTAATTTAAAAACTATAAATGAAAATTGGTTGGGATTTACCTTGAATTAAATGGTTTTAAAGATATGGAGGTTATGTAATTGAAAGTTATTGATGAATGTTGCTGTGAATGTATCACACAAAATTTAAATAGAACAAAGGAGAGTTGCCCTGTCTGTAATAATGAAGGAGTAACAGTTAGTAGGATAACCGTTGAACACTTGGTGACAGATGATTATCGTAATGCCGTTGATGGAGATCAATATAAGATATGCATGAATGAGGACTGCGACGTTATTTACTATAACTTAGATAAAGAAATAAAATTCTTAAAAGACCAAGTTAGGGTTCCTATCTGGTTTAAGAAAGATGCAGATCCTAAGTATGCTTGTTATTGCAGCAAAGTCACAGAAGATCAGGTAATTGAAGCAGTTGTAAAGCATGGTGCGAAAACCGTTAAAGAAGTAAATGCCATAACTGGAGCAATGAAAAATTCGCTTTGTAAGGAAAACAATCCTTTGGGGGTATGTTGTCATAAGATTATTCAGGAAGTCATTGATAAGGGATTAACCATGAAATGATTTGAGTTGATATGTTCTCACGAACAGACAAAACCGTTGATATCTTCCCACAAACGAGAGCCAATGTTGGATATGTTTCCAACTACGAGTGTGGATATGTTCCCCTTAACCATAGGGGTTGAGAACGCAGTTTTGATAGCTATCAAGGCAACTCGAAGCACGTAGAAGCGATAATTCTGATGACGCGTAGTGGTTCGGTCGATAAAAAGTAGAGTTTGACCACAACATATAGTGGTTTTAGTCTGAAATTTGGACAAAAAACAGATGAAAAAATGACGGTTTTTGACCCTTAAAAAAGGGCGAAAATATAGATGACATAGCTGTATTTTATAATAATATTAGATTTTAAGTTCTAATCGCATGAGAAAGAGTTGATATCATATTTCAACTCTTTCCAGTTTGCTCTGTAGATAAGAAGGTTCTAAGGTGACATGATATGGAAAAATATACTAGTGAAAATTTATTAGAGGCATTAAAAGTTGTAGATTCTACTATTAGTAAATGTGAAAAGATGCAACCTAAATTTTCTGAAGGAACATCACAACATTCTCTTCTTAAGAATAGAATAAAGTCATTATACATTTCAAAAGCTCTAATTACTGATAAATGTGATACTGCGCAATATTCAATAGAAGAACTTAATGATTCCTTAAAACCTATAGTATCCATAATAAATAAGTGTGTATCTGGACAAAGAAAACATGAGGTGGAGGATGTGCAATACAAACGCTTCCAAAAGTTAATCGATGCTATGGATATTTGTAAAATCCTGATAACGAATGAAATTGTAAAGAGGGGGTAATTGGTATAGCAACAATAACCAAAATCAAAATTAGAGACGTGGTCGAATTGCGAAAAAAACTTGACCAAATCTATGAGAATAAGTCGCAGATTGATTTGGCAAAGTGGGCCTTACAATTATCTAAATATGTTTTTTCACTAATTGATTATAATTATGAAAATGATTCGGCAATTGTGGATGGTTTTGCAATTAATGAAAAATGGCAATTAGGAGAGGTACGAATGCATGATGTGAGGCAAGCTGGATTTAAAGTTCATCAATTGGCAAGAGAATCTAAAGATCCTGTTATACAGACGGCAATTCGCGTTGCAGGTCAAGCAATAGGAACAGGACATATGAGAGAACATGCTATGGTGGCTTCCGATTATGCTATTAAAGTAGTTAATTTGAAATACCCCAATGATATGGACGTTGTTGAAAAGTTACGAGAGTGGCAGATTCGTACAATTGAATAATTGCTATAAAAATATTTAACACGTAAAACATTGAAAGAATGAGGCAAAGTTTTTAGGTCAACTTAAATGACCTATAGACTCTTCCTCTTTTTTTATACCCAAAATCCGAAAGAGAGGAAGACAAAGATGTCAAAATTTTTTATGTATGACTCAGAGCTTCAGGAACTTGAACAGCTAATGATGCTTGTACCGAATTTTTTACCAAGAAGAAGTGGGGTGATTGTTGTGCAGAGAATAAGAAATGAAGAAGTGCCAAGTGGATTTGAAAGAGACTATGAACATATCACGGCGTATTGTAGTTCGAATACATCCAGTAGAGTCTCAAATCAAATTGCAATTGGAGACATTAATTATGAAGAGATTGTCTGCAGCTGCTTCGAGAAATGTGAATCTCATCATCTAAATGTACGGCTTGGGGATTTGATCAGGAGCCACGATGGTGAACTCTTCTTAAGTCCTAAACATCGTTCCAGATTCCAAACGGTCTGCCGAATTCAAAATGAAGCAATCGAAAATCGAAGCTCAGCCTATCTGGCTACATTATTTTTACTGACCGCAGATGATAACTTGTGGTGTGCTGCAAAGGATCACATCTACCGGGACAGCTTTGATTTCAAGAAGATGCATCTACACGGCATCAACACCGATGGCTATGCTATTTATCAAATGGCTAAAACCATTCATTGTGCCAAGGAGTACATCAAGCTGAACGAGATTTCAGATAAGCATCTGATTGGGGAACAAGCTTTCAAAGGGATTATCAATTCCATATTGATAGCAAAATACGGAGCGTCAATGCTTCAAGCAAACTGCTGACAAGAGTTACCGTTCTATAAAAGTAGAATGAGTAGCTCTTTTTAGTACCATAAAAGTGTAAGTGTTAGGCACATTAATAGTGCTAAAACATTTGCACTTATTTTTTTATAATTAAGGGAGTAGTTGGTCTGGCGTAGCTCTTTTTGGGTTTATACATCCGTCATA
>Ga0207420_1000165_pt1 | contig 121539 bp, 101 predicted proteins | sample ThiBio_inoc_biof_FD_183941 | JGI IMG/M metagenome (GOLD analysis project Ga0207420, IMG submission 183941) | Wastewater bioreactor microbial communities from Cape Town, South Africa - Thiocy_inoc_biof (SPAdes) | ecosystem: Engineered > Bioremediation > Thiocyanate > Unclassified | place: South...
ACTATTTTTGCATGGAGAAATCAACGCTTCCTGCTGCATGATTGTTGCAATTTTTGTTGTATCATTGTTGCAAAAAATGTTGTATTCTTATTTGCTAAAACTGCTGTACTTCTGAATGCTGTTTACAATGGGAGTGGTCTATTTGCGGATAGATTTTCTAGAGAATTATGAAAACAATTATGGAACGATAAAATATGAGCAAGCATTAAAGTGGATCATGGAAGCAGCCGGAGACGACATGTTCCTGAGTTTGGTTATGCCTAATTGCAATAACCATGCGGAAACTGAAATTAAATATGGAGATATGATACGTATTAGCGATGATTGTTTCGATGGAGACTGGGATTTTGTAAGTAACAGGAGAAGGAACCAAAAAAAAGACAAATGGCCACAATATGGCAATCTATTTGACGGATTTATTGGCTTTTCTGATGTAGGAAAAAGAGGACAAATGATTCTTGATGGCGATTTTATGAGGATGAATAAATTAGCAAATGACGATGAACGAAAATTTTTATTTTCATTAATGATAATGGCTGGTTCCGCCTTGGCAATAGCCGACCAATTCAATACCATACAACAGCATGAATGGGTATATAAAAACAGAGAAATCAACGAATTGAACAGTATGGGGTTTGTTGCCAAACCGTTAAGCAACTCATTTTCAGATATCGAAAACAGTTCAAGATGGGTAGGTCAACTATCCGATGGAGACTGGGTAGTGGGCCTCTTTAACAGGGAAAGCACATCCCAAATCCGCAGCATTGACCTTGAAAATGAACTTGGGATTAGCGAAGGAAAAACAGAAAACATCAGGGACCTGTGGAAACAACAAAATATAGGCCCCTTCTCCGGTAAATACTTTGTCGAGCTGGCTCCACACAGTTGCATAATCCTCAAAATTCAAAAGAAACTGTAAATCCAGAACAGGTGCAACTCATGCAGTAAGTATTATAGCAAAAAATAGCTCTATCATAAAATCAACCTTTTCTTATTAATTTCTAAATTTATGTACAATGATTAAATTAAAACGAGTTCTTGTCCAAACCCTTCTGTGTTGTAGTATGTTGTTCATTTTACCTGCTGCTTTTGCCCAAAACACAGGTAAAACCATAACAGGAATTGTAACAGATGTAGAGGAAAACCCTCTTATTGGTGTGAATGTTTTTGTTGAAAATACCTCAATAGGAACTGTAACCGATGTAAATGGAGAGTTTACAATAGACATTCTGCCTGATAAAGAAATAACCTTGACTTTTTCCTATTTAGGATACCTCACACAAAAAGTTATCCCGGGTAATAAAAAGATGGAAGTTGTCTTGATTGAGGATATACAATCGTTAAAAGAAATTGTAGTTATCGGTTACGGAAGTCAGACAAAAAAAGAGGTTACCGGTGCGGTAGCCGGAGTAAATTCCGAGGATTTCAACAAGGGCAATATTGTTAATCCGGCACAACTCCTGCAAGGTAAAGTAGCCGGACTGAACATTGTCAGCCCCCAGGGAAATCCTAACGGTGATTATATCATAAGATTGCGTGGATTATCTACCTTAGGGGCCAATACACAACCTCTTATAGTTATTGACGGGGTAGTTGGAGTAGATTTAAACAGTGTTGAGCCAAACGATATTGCTTCCATGGATATACTGAAAGATGGGGCCGCGGCATCAATTTACGGGACACGCGGTTCAAGCGGCGTTATCTTGATTACCACTAAATCAGGAAAAAGAGGCAAGGCATCAATGGAATACAATACGTATCTTTCGGCAGAAAGCAAAGACAGGACAATGCCCGTAATGACTAAAGATGAATATTTGAAATACGGAGGAACCGATCTTGGAGGCAATACCAACTGGATGGACGAAATCACGCGCACTGCATTCTCACACGTTCACAACCTGTCCGTTTCCGGTGGAACGCCACAAACCACTTATCGGGCTTCGTTCAATTACCGGGACGCGCAAGGTATTTTATTAAATACAGGGTTTAAACAACTAAACGGAAGATTTAATATCATCCAAAGAATGTTCAATGACCGCCTGACCGTAAATCTGAGTTTGGCTGCCACATCTAAAGATGCAAAATTAGGTTTCGATGATGCTTTCAGAGGTGCCATCATCATGCCGCCGTCCGCACCCATAATGACGGACGAACCTTATTATAAAAGATATGGCGGATATTATCAATCAGAAGTATTGGAATTGTATAATCCGGTTGCCATTGTAAAACAAAACATCAATGATCAAAAAGTTAAGAGATTATCATATAACATATTAGCTGATTACAATATAACCGATAACTTAATTGCATCCATACGTTATGCGCAGAATAACGACAACTGGATAAACGGACAATATATAAGTAAATATAGCCGGTTTGGAGATGGAGTGAATAGAAACGGACTGGCCACGCGAAGTACATTGGATCATAAAAACAATCTTCTTGAAATGACCGGAAGGTATTCCCGGACTTTTGATAAATTGAATTTAAGCGCATTAGCAGGATATTCGTTTCAGGATTTCACGACCGAACGTTTCCAAATGCAGGGAGGTAACTTTTTAACAGATGCTTTTACTTACAATAACTTTGCTGCCGCGAGAGACTTTACAGATGGAAAAGGATCAGTATCAAGTTTTAAAGAGAAGAACAAGTTAATCAGTTTCTTCGGACGCCTGAATTTAAATTATGACAATACATATTTCATCTCGGCATCTTTACGTAGAGAGGGTTCAACCCGCTTTGGCTCAGGTAATAAATGGGGTAATTTCCCGGGTTTAAGCGCAGGAGTCGATTTGAAACACTTGTTTGAAATTCCGTTTATAGATCAATTAAAAATAAGAGGGAGCTACGGAATTACGGGCGCCTTACCCGACCAAAGTTATTTGTCCCAACAATTATATGGACCGGGGGACTCTCCAACATATTTTTTAAATAACGGAGTCTTCACCCCCGTTTATTATCCATTAAGCAATCCTAATCCCGATCTAAAATGGGAGACAAAAAAGGAAACAAATATTGGTGTGGATTTCAAGATGATAAACTCAAGATTGAGCGGGACATTGGATTATTATGTTAGAAAAACTACCGGCGCATTGATAACATTAAACGTACCTGTGCCTCCCAATCTGTATAAAACAACCTTATTAAATGCCGGGGAGTTGTTTAACAGAGGTTTGGAACTAAGTCTTGGTTATCTGGTTGTTCAAAATAATAAATTCAGCTGGAACGCCCTGGCTACATTCGCCACTTACAATTCTGAAGTTGGCTCTCTATCGATAGGCGATATAAAATACGGTGTCAGGGAAGTTGGCGGGCTTCCTGCTCCTCTTACCGGAAATGTGATAAGGGTGGAGGAGAATAAACCAATTGGCCAAATGATAGGCTGGATATACGAGGGAGTAGATAAAAACGGGCAATACATCTTAAAGAATCTGGATAATGATCCGGCCGTTAATGATAAAGATGTAGCAATAATAGGCAGAGGGCTGCCTAAATGGGAATTTGGATTAACAAACACATTCACTTACCGCAATTTCGACCTGAATTTTTCCCTGCGGGGTGTTTATGGTCATAATCTGGTAAATTTAAGTCGGACGATGTTTGAACAACTAGACCGTATCGGGGGATGGAATTTAGTAAAAACCAAATATTTCAACCCTGATTACAAAGGTAAGGCCGCATTTAACAGTTACTACGTTGAGGATGCCTCTTTTTTAAAATTAGATAACCTTACATTGGGGTATAACATAAAAATGTTGCCAAAGAAATATATTTCATCGGCAAGAGTCTATGTTTCCGGTCAAAACTTATTTTATATTACTGATTATTCCGGCGTTGATCCGGAGGTCAGGTATATTTACGACAACAATGTCCTGGCTCCGGGCATAGAGCCCTTAAACAGCTGGGTTACAACAAGAACCTTTACAATCGGCATTAATCTAACATTTTAAATCATACAAAAATGGAACAAAAAAATACATTCCTTAGACAAATAAATAAACGGATTTACAGAACAGTTCTGTTTTTTCTATGCCTGACTCCACTCATCGTTTCTTGTACTAATCTAGATGAGTCGCTTTATAGTCAATTGAACAATGATAATTTCCTTAAGACTGACGAAGAGATAGTATCTGCTATCGGAGCTGCTTATAGTGGTGTCAGGGCTTTTCAGGACTTCGGAAACATGTGGGCCGTTTATTGCACGGCCGATGAAGTAGCCATTGTAGGCCGCACCGGTGGTGACTGGGCTGGTGACGGGCAAGATCAGCAGATGACGGATCACACCTGGACGAACAACAACCGTTTTTATAACGGAACATGGCTTTCATTTTTTGGGCAGGTAAATAAATGCAATCAACTTATTTATCAACTTGAACAAATAAATTCAGAGAAATATGCGAATTATATTTCAGAAATAAAAACAGTGAGGGCATTGTGGTATATGTGGCTCATTGATATGTGGGGAAACGTACCCATTATTGATAAGTTTGATGTGCCAAAAGGCTTTCTGCCGTCCACAAACTCCCGTAAAGAGGTCTATGAGTTCATTGAAAAGGAGATCAAGGACAACATGCGGAATTTATCTAAAGATGTCAATTCCAACACATACGGACGTGCAAACTACTGGACAGCCCTCTCCATCCTATCCAAAATATACCTGAACGCTGACGTATATACCGGAACTCCCCAGTGGCAAAAAGCATTGGATGTATGCAATGAGATTATAAATTCGGAGAAATATCATCTCACGGCTACTTACAAAGAGAATTTCATCGCTAAAAATGAAAATTCAACAGAAGCTATTTTTGCCATACCTTTTGATGCGATTTACACACAATGGCAATGGTTCCTTCCCTTAGTTACTTTACACGGCTCATCACAACAAACATTTAACCTTACGAATCAACCCTGGAACGGCTTGTCTGTACAAACAGATTTTTTCTATAAATTTGAAGACCAGGACATTCGTAAAAAAGACAACTTCTTATGGGGGCCTCAATATACATCTTCCGGAGAGCCATTGTTAGATCCCGGCTATGAAAAAGACACGGCCATTGATCCGGATGGCCCTCAGATAAATTTTACCCCGACATTTATCTCACTTTATAACACGGCAAGACAATCGGGCGCACGAGTAATAAAATGGGAAATAGAGATGGGCGGCTCGGGACAAATGAACAGCGATTTTTTCATGTTTCGTTATTCAGATATATTGCTTATGAAAGCAGAAGCGTTATGGCGTTTAAATCCCAATAGCATTGAGGCCTTGAACATAATAAATCTATTCAGGGAAAGAGCTCAGGTGCCAATATTTACATCACTGGATGCGAACAAAATCGTTGATGAACGAGGGAAAGAATTATTTATGGAAGGTTGGCGCCGCTCCGATCTGATCCGTTTTAATAAATACAATGACCCGACTATTTTTAAACCATCAATAAGTGAATCTTACAGAAGGCTTTTCCCCATTCCGAAAGAACAGATAGATGCAAATCCTAAATTAAAGCAAAACCCGGGATATAATTGAATGACCGCCCAACAGACTACAACGGCCATATCGGCAAACAATTTCAGAATCTATACCGGTAACAGGGGCGATGTCCCCTGTTACCGGCATTGTCGCGACCGTATCGCCAATATAAATCTGTTTATCTCGACCGCACTTCTTTCCGCATAAACGAAACATAGGCCAGCATGAAGAAGATCAACGTAATGGCGATCAATCCGGTCAGCTGCGGCCAGACCACCAACAAGCTTTGCCCGAGTGGCAGGGGGCTGGGGATAGCGCCGTCAACCTGTTCAAAAGTGAGCGGCCCCAAGCTTCTGACCGAAGGCATCAGCATAGTCATGGTAACCTCCTGGAACAACTCGCCGGGGGAAAACCGCAACAGGTTCATCATAAACCGCTGGTAATGGACGATCTGATCGGGCATCGCCATGGAAGAAGGGCTCAGCGCCCTGCCGACCACATTCAGAATGATATTGTAAAACACGCTGAAGAACAACCACACAGCGATTCCCGACAAAGCCGACGTTGCCGGCTGCTTGCTCCGAACGGAAAAAAAGAGCGCCAGATTGAGCCAGAGTGCAATGTACACCATCGACAGCAACAGGAAAATCACAATGCGGGAGAACTCTTCGGCCGTAGGCGGTATCCCGATAAATATCAACCCGAATCCCATCATCAGGAAGCCAAGGGAGAAAAGCATGGTGCCAATCACGAACAGCGCTGACACACACTTAGCATTGATGATATAATCACGATAGATGGGTTGCGACAACAACCGGCTCAAAGTGCCTTTGTTCTGTTCGGTATTGATCGCATCGAATCCTAAGGCAATCCCCAATAAAGGCCCTAAAAAACCGATGAAAACGGCGAACGAGGGTAAAGCGCCGTCCGACACCGTAAACAGTTTCAAGAAAAGGAAACTGTCGTCCGTCCCGCCCTGTTTCACGGCTTCGCCTATATTGCCCAGGGCGGTATAGAGCGATCCCATGCAAGTAAGGACAATTATAACAATCAGAATAATCGCTTTCCAGCTCCGCATATAATCGGAAAACTCCTTCCGTACAATTACTCCGAAAGAACCTGATATGCTATTCATGTTTATTTCCTCCCAGATAACGATTATACATTTCTTCCAGTTCACCCGGCTTTTTATGCAGTTCGTTTATATCGATCACGGTGAGCAGGCGCCCTTTATCGAACAATCCGACCCGGTCGCACACCTGCTGTACCTGATTCAGGTGGTGCGATGAAAAGAGTACCGTCAGTCCGTTTTCGTGGCTTAAATGCAGGATCAGGTGGATAAAATCCTGTACGCCTGCGGGATCGATTCCAGAAGTAGGTTCGTCGAGAATAATAATTTCCGGATCTTTGATCAGGACATCGGCCAATCCGAGTCTTTGCCGCATCCCTTTTGAATACTTCCCCGTCCGTTTCTTCATCTCGCCGCCCAATCCTACGCGATTGAGTAGCAAAGCGGCTTTTTCACAGGCTTCGGGGCGGGGGATCCCGTTCAGGCTAGCCGTATAGACAAGATTTTCCATTCCCGTCATATCTTCATAGAAACCAACATCCTCGGGAAGATATCCCACTTTCCGCTTCACCTCGACCGGATGGGTAGTGGAGTTTATTCCACAAACCGAAACGCTTCCTTCGGACGGCTCGGTCAGGCCCAATATCATCAGGATGGTAGTTGATTTCCCTGCTCCGTTCGGTCCGAGCAGTCCGAAAATCTCCCCTTTTCGTATCTCCAGATGGAGGTTATCGACAGCCGTGAAATTCCCATACCGTTTTGATAGGCCGGTCAACTCTATCACTTGTTGAGACATTGTTTACCTCCTCCCGTATTTTCGAAACAGATAGAAGATCGTTCCACACACCACAACGATAATGCCGATCCCGATCCATCCCCAAAGCAGCGGCGTCTTCACCGTCATTCTGAAACTGACGCTCTTGCCTGTTTCCGGTGTATTGGCACTGATGTTCATCACATAATCGCCGGGGATAGCTTTTTTAGACGCTCTCACAACAGCTTGCACATCCACGCTCTCGCCCGCTTTGAGCGTTTCCACGGCAGTCGGTTCGAAGCTGACTTCCCATCCTTCAGGCTTACTCGACGACAGCCTGACATCTTTCAGTTCTGCCGATCCGGTGTTATTCACCACCAAATCGATGCGTTTTGTATCACCGGCCGTGATATCGGAACTCAATAATCCCCTCGGAGTCGTAAGTTCCATATCATAAGACCCGGTCACGACCACTTCGAGTTCCAGTTCGCCCGAAGCAGAACCTGTAGTGGCTTTGATGGGAATTTTATAGGTTCCCGCTTCCACATTGCCGGGAGGTGTGATTTCTATACTGATGTTTTCAGTGGAATTCGGTTCCACCTGTGCCGACGTAGCCTGTTTTCCGTTGGCGCGGAAAATAACATTCCAGCCTCTCGGTGCGGCAGCAATCAAGGCATACAATTGAGTTTCGGCTGTCTTATTATTCAGGTTGGCGTTGAAGTTGAAATTCGATTTGGAGTTACCCTGCATATTGGGTTGATCGGTAGTGAATTCCGTCTTATAAGTCCCTTGAGAGGATACCATTACGGAAAGCGGGAGTTCGGCTTCGTTACCGGCATGTACCACAAAGCGGTAAGTTCCCCGGTTTACCTGCAACGGGACAGTCACCTGAAGATTAAACGTTTTTTTATCGTTGGGCATAACGGCAAGTTGATTGACGATATAACTGCCTGATTTCATTTCCGATTTCCACCCGTGGGGAATGCCCATAACATAAATATCCGGGGTTTGCAAACCCTCCGTGTTATTAACGACATCGATACTGTAATTAATAGTTTCTCCCGGCGGTACGGATATTTTGGTATAGGGAGTGTACAACAGCATGCGTTTTTCCGTTTCCTCTGCATGCAACAGGGCTACAAAACCCATAACAACAACAAATAACATTAAAAATTTTAATTTACATTTCATCATAGCTCATTCACAATTACGATATTACAATATATTATTAGAAATATTATAGCCTATACCGCACGGGAATACACTTGAATTTCCGCTAAGCGATAACGGCGCAAAGCAATTTGAAAAACAGTGTTGTAAAATATAAATGTCCGTTGTTTAAAATGAAAGCTGCGAAAACAGCTATACAAAATTAATAAAGAAGAAACAAAAGGTGCTGTTAACTTTCGCAAAAAAACAGGAAATACATCCTTAATTATTTTTAAATTAACTCTCGCAAGTACCCCCGATAGTGTATATGCGTACCCTGCCTTTTAGAAGTTGCTGCTTTTTTGCAGTATAAAGTAATCTTACCAATATTTCCGTCCGTGATGCTTGGCTGTTTTAAAACTTATATTAACTTTGTATTATCAACAAAATTAAAATCACGGTTAGGAAACGGATATACGTCACTCACTCAAAACAGTATACACCCGCTCCGAACAAAAAGCAGTATCATCATATGAAGTCAATAGCAATAATATACGGTTCCAGCACCGAGAATACAAAAAGAGCTGCTGAAAAAATCGCTGAAAGGCTATCGGAATATTCTCCGGCATTGGTCGATATTTATGATGGCGATGAAGAAGCCTTTCACTCACACGATGTGCTTATCCTCGGTATTTCAACTTGGGGAGTGAAGGATTTGCAGGACGACTGGTCTGATTTCTACCACAAGCTGGAAAAAATGGATTTAACGGGTAAAACCGTCGCCCTTTTCGGGCTTGGCGATTCGTTCATTTACCCCGATTCGTTTGTAGATGCGATGGGTATCTTATACGAAACGGTCTCGAAAAGAGGAGCCACGATTGTTGGTGAAGTCTCTCCCGAAGGCTATCATTTCGATTACTCCAGAGCATTGATAAAAGGTGTCTTTGTGGGATTGCCGCTGGATGACGATAACGATGCCGATCTCACCGACGGGCGCATCGAGAAGTGGACAGAATCGCTGAAAAAGTACCTCAATTAAGCCATTCAGCCGGAAACGGACCGCGTTGTTCCCGGCTGAATTTAATTTTATCCCAAATTATGTTTCTTCACAAAATCGTCTAACACCTCTTTCAGGGTGGGAGTGCCGATTTCCTGTAAATCGTAATGAACCCGCACAACCGGTTTTTGGATATCTATCAGTCGGTTCAAATCGATGGGAGTCCCAATGACAACCGTATCGCAATCGGTATGGTTAATGGTGGTTTCCAAGTCTTTCAGTTGTTGGTCGCTGTAACCCATTGCCGGCAGGATAGTGCCGATCTGAGGATAGATAGAGAACGTATTCGCTAATTCACCCACTACAAAAGGACGCGGATCAATTTGCTCCGAACATCCGTATTTTTGAGCAGCAACGGTTCCCGCACCTATTTTCATTTCGCCGTGCGTCAACGTAGGCCCGTCTTCGACAACCAAGCAACGCTTTCCCCGTATTAATTCGGGATTATCCACCCTGACGGGACTGGCTGCGTCAATTACTACCGCTTTTGGATTTGCCTTTGCAATGTTCTCCCGAACGGTCCGGATGCCTTCCGGGGATGCCGTATCCATCTTATTGATAACCACTACATCGGCAAGTCTTAAATTCACTTCTCCGGGGTAATAATTCATTTCAGCTCCGGCGCGGTGCGGGTCGGCAACGGTAATAGTAAGATCGGGTTTGTAAAATGAGAAATCGTTGTTCCCTCCATCCCACAAGATCACATCGCACCCGTCAGGGTCTTCTTCGGCCTGACGTAAAATCTTTTCGTAATCGACCCCCGCATAAATGACATTGCCTCTGACCACGTGCGGTTCGTATTCTTCCATCTCTTCTATAGTGCATTTGTGCTTTTTCAGATCGTCCACCGTGGCAAAACGTTGCACAGCCTGTGCCGCCAAATCGCCGTAAGGCATCGGATGGCGTACGGCGATCACTCTTAACCCGCGCTTCATCAAATCTTCTACTACAGCCCTCGACGTTTGCGATTTACCGCATCCCGTCCGCGTAGCAACTACAGCAATTACAGGTTTAGTACTCCTGATCATGGTTTCACCCGGTCCCAACAAGATAAAGTTGGCTCCGGCAGCGTTCACAATCGCACTCAAATGCATCAGTTTCGGATAAGGTACATCGCTGTAGGAAAAAATACAGTCGTGTACATTTTTTTCTTTGATTAACCCGGGCAATTCAGATTCCAGTACAATGGGGATTCCTTCGGGATAGAGTTCTTTTCCCGCCAGAACGGCAGGATATACTCTTCCGTCGATATAAGGAATCTGTGCTGCTGTAAAAGCAACGACATTGTAATCCTCATTTCCTCTGAAAAACGTGTTGAAGTTATGGAAGTCTCTTCCGGCTGCTCCAATGATAATGGCATTTCTTTTCATAACAATAAAGATTAGATTAGTTAATTTTCAAAAGCAAAGGTACACTATTTTTTATCAAAAAGATAATTTTCCGGTTTATTTTTTTGGGAATAAATATTTTTATTTGACAAACTGAAAGCTGCCGATTGTAAAAACGAGGTAAACAAAAAGGCCTGATAACTGAAATATTACTATTTTTGTCTTTTAAAGCAAATCACACGTATTATGACAAATAACAAACTCACCTTAAACGTTCAGTCGGAGATTGGAAAACTGGAAGCGGTAATGTTGCACTACCCGGGCCCGGAAGTGGAGAACATGACGCCGAAAAACACGCAACGGGCACTATACAGCGACATTCTGAACCTGTCCATCGCTCAAAAAGAATATACACAATTGCAAGGTGTATTGAAAAAAACGTCTTCGGTGTATGAAGTTTCAGACCTGTTGGAAAAGGTGCTCGAAATTCCCGAGCAGCGATTTTTGTTGCTTCAAAAAATCTGTGTGACAGAACAAGTGGAAGACTACCTCGATTATCTTCTGGAATTACCCTCGAATCAGTTGACAAAAATATTGATCGAAGGGCTTCCGATGCAGGTAAAAACCCTGACCGATTTCCTGAAAGAAGAATATTATGCGTTGCAACCTTTATACAATTTCTACTTTACGCGCGACACATCGGTGACCATTGGCAATACGTCGCTGGTTTGCAAGATGGCAAATGCGGTGCGCATGCGGGAATCGTTTATCATGGAAGCCATCTTCGAAAGCGGGCTGTTTTTCAATGGCAGCATAACAAATATGTATGATGCCTCGCAAAACAATCCGTTAGTAAAAATAGAAGGCGGCGATCTGTTGGTTGCACGGGAAGATGTCCTGTTAATTGGAAGCGGAGCGCGCACCAGTCCGCAGGCTATCGATTTGTTGATCAGGGAACTGTGCAAGGAGAAGCCATGCAAAAAACACGTCATTGTGCAACAATTGCCGGAAACACCCGAGTCGTTTATCCATTTGGACATGGTATTCACCTTCCTGGATAAAAACACTGCCATGGTTTATAAGCCACTGATATTAAACAATAACCCATATAAAACCGTACATATCCAGATCGAGAACGGGAAGGTGGCCAAAATTTCGCAAATGAACAATATTCCGGCAGCATTGAAAAGATTAGGTATGGATATTGAGCCGGTTATTTGCGGTGGAAAAGCGGATGACTGGGACCAGGAACGGGAACAATGGCACAGCGGAGCCAACTTCCTGGCGATTGAGCCGGGCAAAGTGCTTTCGTATGCCCGAAACATTAACACATTGGAAGAATTGAACAAGAAAGGGTTCGAAATTGTGCGCGCCAAAGATGTGATCAGCGGGAAATTCGATATGGAAACTTCCGGGAAATGCGTCATTACACTCGACGGGTCCGAACTCCCGCGCGGTGGTGGCGGGCCAAGATGTATGACCATGCCGTTAAGGAGGCAGTAAATTACAATATCTCTTTTATTTCGGCCAGTGTTTTCACCGTGTAAGTAGGTTCAAATCCGTCGGATGAAATACGAGCAGGATTAAACCAGATTTGTGCGATACGGCTTTTTTGCGCTCCGGCGATATCGGCCTCCCAGCTGTCGCCGATCATCAGGGCTTCATTCCGGCGGGAGTTGGTATTTTTAAGTGCATAAGTAAAAATATCGGGATGCGGTTTATTCACCCCCGCGTCTTCCGAAAGGATAATTTTGTCGAAATAGGGCTGCAGGCCCGAGTTTTCTATTTTCTTAAACTGAACTTCACGAAAGCCATTGCTGAGTATGTGCATCCGGTATTTCGGCCTCAGGTAATCCAACAGCTCGATGCTTCCATCGATCAGCCTTGTTTTTCGGGTAGTGCGTTCCAAAAAATCGTCGCTTAACGATTTGGCATATTCCGCATCATTAATCCCAAACTCCCTGACCGGAACCAGGAAGCGTTCCACAATCAACTCCTCCTTCCTGATTTCACCCAGGCGGTATAAGTTCCACAAATGATGATTGGATGGCATATATACGTTGTAGTAATCATCAAACGTGGGATAAAACCTGTCGTAACCGTAATCCGAATAAATCTCTTCAAGACACTCCTTACCGTTCCGGTGAATATCCCACAACGTATCATCCAAGTCGATAAAAAGATTTTTATATTTCATTTCAAGAACCAAGGATCAGGAATAAAGATTTCTAGACAACGCATCCTGAACGAAAGAGACGCCCAGGATGCTGACTTTTAAAAAAACTGCCTCTTAATTCACCTCAATAATCAAATACTTCGTAAGGCTCCAGAACCGTTGAGTATCGGTAATCTGGAAAGTAAGATTGTCATTAGCCCCCTTTACAAACTCGTAAGTCCCTTCGGGATGGGTTGACCAAAGCTTGGCTTTGGTAGTGTACAAAGGTATTTCCGTCACTTCGCGGATATCAATTTGCAGGAAATAATCCTTGTTAAAAGTATCCTGCATGACCTTGGTAGATTTCAGGAAACCGCCCGAAAGAATTTTTTGTTCTTTCAATTCGTTGGCTGTGCCAAACACATAGTAAGCAGTGTGCAACGACTTGTCCTGCTCTTTGATGGTGGAAGATTGCGCTTCGGCATGTTGAGCCAATTCGCTGATGTCGCTAGACAATTGGGCAATGGTCGCATCGCGTTTAGACAGTTCACCTTGCAAGACAACCAGCCTGGCAGAGCTTTCCTGCATCTCCTTGTTCAATCGGTCGATGGTGGCCTGTAATGACGCAACTTGCTTGTTGCTGGAAGCGTACTTTTTATTCAGTTCTGCCAATTGAGTTTTGTTCCGCCTCAAAATCTCCTGAATCATCTGGAAATTGTCAGTTACTCTTTTTTTGGTGTCCTGATTCATCTCCCCGCTTTGTGCAGATTGAGTTGAAATGTATTTTTCCGCTTCGCGGATTTTATCGAAATTTGCTTCAACTTCACCGATTACAGCCATCATTTCCTGGGTTTCGGTATCCGATGTTTTCAAAACCGCCTGCAACGAATCTCGTTCTGCCTGCAGCTTTTGATATTCTTCGGATTCGGTCACTTTCTTCCCAAAATTGGTACAAGAAAACAAAACTCCTGCGCCGAGTAATAAAATGAATACTTTTTTCATAATTCAATGCTTTTATTGTTATTAAACGAATCTATTTCAAAAATGTTTAAACCTGTATCAGAACAAGGCTCTCCTAACTCATAACTATTTGGATTGATTTCCCTCTACGATTATCACAAATTCCCCTTTGGGTTCATTGGCTGTAAAATGTGCGGTTAGCTCCGATAAGGTTCCCCGGATGGTTTCTCCGAATATTTTGGATATCTCACGCGAGACCGAGGCATTTCTCTCCGCACCTAAGGATCCGGCCAGTTGTATCAGCGTTTTTACCAGCCGATAAGGCGATTCATAAAAAACCATCGTCCGCGACTCTTCCGCCAGCTCTTTCAATCGGGTCTGCCTGCCTTTCTTCTGCGGCAGGAAGCCTTCGAAACAAAACCGGTCATTGGGCAGTCCCGACATCACCAGCGCGGGAACAAAGGCTGTGGCGCCCGGCAGGCATTCCACCTCAACATCTGCCTGCACACAGGTACGGACAAGCAGGAATCCCGGATCGGAAATGGCCGGCGTTCCGGCATCCGATATCAGGGCTATGGTCTCTCCGGCTTTGATCCGTTCCGCAATATGAATGGCCGTTTGGTGTTCGTTGAACTTATGGTGCGATTGCATTCGCGTTTCAATGCCGAAATGTTTCAGCAGGAAACCACTTGTCCGCGTATCTTCAGCAAGAATCAAGTCGCAGTTTTTCAGCACGTTAACTGCTCTTAACGTCATATCTTCCAGATTCCCGATCGGAGTCGGCACAACCACTAACTTACCCATTCTCACTCAAATCCCTTTTTCAAGAGCTCCAAAAAGCTTTTCACCCTTTCATCCTTAAAATTCCACGAGGTTTTTTCCCTTAAATACCGTTCCATCTCCTCGTAATTGTCAAAAGCATTCAGGCTGGTCATCACCGAGTTCATCGCTTCACGATCGTTGTCGAATAGCTCACGCTGAAAATAAAAACGGTCGTTCAGGCTCAAACCGCGTTTAACATCCAACTTGGGAGGTGGCGTTTGAATAACATCGTTTACCGACCGAAGCACGCCCGGAACTTCTTCGGGGACAACCTCCTCTTTTTTCGTTTCCACATTTCTGGGATTGGTATATGCGGGCAAAGCAATACCTTGGGCGTAAGTATTTTTTCGAGTTTCTTCAACAGATGTCCGGCTTTCACTTTCCGACAAGAACAATACCAGTTTTTCCATCTGGTGTTTCATATCTTCTATCTGGAGCATTTCCAGTTCATGGAGCAGGCTCATCACCTCCTGCCCTTTCTGAAATGCCTCGCGAAAAAAAGAGAAAGGAACGGACTCTTCCCGTTTGATGGCGGAAACTCTTGCTTCAAGGCTTTGTAACTTCTGAAGCAGCCTATCGATATATTCGTTTTTCTTTTCCATTATTACCCGATTTCAGTTGCTTTTTTTGTTAAAAAACGGGATAAATTCGACCACAAAAGTAATAATTATTTGTTTTGTTCAATAAAATCGTTTGGCAAATTTACAAGATATAACATTTGTGAACTTCTTGTTATTGAAGTGTAAAGCCAGCGGTAGAAATTATCTCCCATATACGATTTATTAACGTATCCCAAGTCCAGAAACACGTTTTTCCATTCTCCGCCCTGTGCTTTATGGCAAGTGACGGCATATCCGTACTTCACGAGCAGGGCATTAAAATAGGGATTCTCCTTTACCTTTTTATATCGGGCGCTTTTTCGGGAAATATCGGCATAATCTTCCATTACGGCCACGAAGAGTTGTTCGTTTTGTTCGCGGGTAAGGCCGGGAACCTCGGTATGAAGGCTGTCGAGATTAATTTTCGCCTCAAATTCCACACCGTAATCTTTATGCCGAAGCAGGACATTGCAAAAACGAAATCCATACATCGTTTCCTGCCGGCGAACACGGACCACTTCCACAAACTCGCCATTGGCCAGGAATTCTACATTTTCAATACCGTCCGCCCAATGGTAATTGTTTTTCGTGATCATCAGCAAATCGCCTGTCGAAAGCTCTTCTTCCCGATAAAGCACCGTATTCCGGATACCCATATTATAAGCATTTACCCGTTTGTTGGAACGCGAAATTACAATTGTCTCCTCCGTACCGTCACGGTTATAAGCCGATGAGATCTCATCGATAAGTTCAGTTCCGGTTATTCTTTTCACATCGTCAAAAGCAGTGACGTTGAGCTTTGGAAAGTCGTCCGTATTGCCGTTTTGCAAGGCATTACGCAACAGGGTTGCATTAACCAGTATTCCCGATTTTTCCGATTGCCGCACTATCTGGGTGAGTGTGCAGGTAACCGCTTCGAAAAAAAAAGATTCAATGGTCTTTTCGTCGAGAGCCGGACTGAACTCCTGCTGTACAGGCGGCAATTGGGCCGTATCCCCAATGAGCAGCAGCCGGTTCCCTTCGCCGGAGTAAACATATTCCATCAAGTCATCCAGCAGCCTGCCCGATCCGAAAACGGAAAACTCACTGTTATCGTTGCTGATCATCGATGCTTCATCCACGAGAAACAGCGTGTGACTGTGTTTATTTTCGGCCAGCGAAAAATTTCCCGGGCCTTCGGTAAACCGGTCCATCCGGTAAATTTTCTTGTGAATGGTGAATGCGGGCTGGCCTGCATACGCCGAAAAGACTTTTGCCGCCCGTCCCGTCGGAGCCAGTAAAACGGTCTTCTGATTGAATTGCGACATCGTTTTAACCAAACTTCCGATAAGTGAAGATTTGCCTGTTCCTGCATATCCTTTCAGCAAAAAGACCTGATTATTTGACCGTGCATAAAGAAAATCAACTATCTTTGCAATCGCAGAACGTTGATCGGCAGTAAAATCGAAAATGAAATTTTCGTTGATTTTTTCGATAAAATACCGATTTATCATTTTTTTGAGTTATTTTTGTGGTAAATGTAGCACATTTATTATTCTTTTTCTAAATTTGTACTCTAAAATCAAAAATAATAATTTAAAACTCAATAAAAATTTAAAACAAACATCCATGAAAGTTGTAGTAAGAGTGCTTTTAGTAGCAGCCATTATCCTATTAGCTTTCCTTTGCTGGAAAAGTATTCAGGGCCCGATTGATTTCAATGCGGAGGTAAAGCGCCGCGACAAGGCGGTCATTCAACGTCTCGTTGATATTCGCACAACGCAGGTTGCTTATCGCACGCATAAAGGGTCATACACAGCTGATTTCAATGAATTGGCCAATTTCATCAAAACCGGTAAAGTGGCATCGATTGCCAAATCGGGTGAGCTTACCGAAGCACAGTTAGAAGACGGAATGACCGAAGTAAAAGCCATGAGCATTATCCGCACCGGAAACGAAAAAGCCATCCGTGCCGCCGGGTTATGGGATGAACGTAAAAACGCTCCCCAGCTAACGCGCGACTCTATTTTTGCTCCTGCTATCGAAGTGCTTTTCCCGAACAGAAGAATGGATCCCGATTCATTGGCTTTCGTTCCTTTCGGAAAAGGTGCGAAATTCGAAATGGCAGTGGATTCGCTGACTACCGCCTCGGGTTATCCGGTACAGGTTTTTGAGGCAAAAACTCCTTATACTGTTTATTTGGGCGACCTGGATAAGAAACTGCTGAACCAGAAAATTCAGGAAGTATTGGATCGTCCCGGCGACAGATATCCGGGTATGATGGTCGGCTCCCTCAAGGTTGCTAACAATAATGCCGGAAACTGGGAATAATTTTTCGGCAGTAAATACTGCGCAAAGTTATGTTTTTACCGGAAAATATTGATTTAGCTCAATCTGAAAAGTATATTTTATCCATTCGGCTTGTGCCGGATGGATTTTCTTTTTGCATTTTTTCACCTTCCGACCAATCGATATTCCATTATCAGAAAAAAGCTTTCAGCAAAAACCTGTCATCAATCGAAAACATTAAAAAAACTTTTTTTGAGGTTAATTTCTTCTCACAACCTTTTCAAAGAGTCCTGGTAACCATTGTGTCACCCCGGTACACAATCGTTCCCGACATCTATTTCGAAAAGAAAAGAGCAAAAGATATTTTTGAATTTAATATTCACGGCAGAAGCGGGAAGGTTCTAAGTAATTATATCGCTGAAGGCGCCTGCCACGTTCTTTTTGATCTGGATGAAGAGGTTTATTCGTTTCTATGCAGAAACCTGTGGAATCCTTCTTTTTTCAGCTGTAAAGCCCTCCTTCTTCCTTTTTTCACCAACTATCAGGCCGGAAACGGGCGGAAAAGATGTTTTGTGAATTTTCACGATGAGATGATTTCCGTAACGTGCTTCTCCGGCACACAATTATTATCTGCCAATACTTATCCGGACAAGGAGAAGTATGATGCGCTATTTAATATTGTGAACGTCTGGGAAAAACAATCCTTGAACCAAAACTCCGATCTGTTGATCCTTTTGGGGAATTTACCGGACTACAAAGAAAGCATTGACACGCTGAAAAAACTCATTAAAAACGTGGAACCCATAAAATTAACATCAGAAAACGAGGACCACATTCCAACCGATATACTTTTGGCTCTTGGTGTTGAACAGAAAGAGAAGAACGAAGAATAAAGAGCCAAGAGCCAAGAGTCAAGAGCCAAGACAAAAGACAAAAGACATTGAACTTTAAATTTTAAACGTTTTTTATGCGTATAATCAGCGGGAAATATAAATCGAGGCGGATTCAGGTTCCGGCAAACCTTAAAGCGAGGCCCACAACCGATTTTGCCCGTGAGAGCCTGTTTAACGTACTCAACAACAGGGTGGACTGGGAAGAGGCCACTGTCCTGGATCTGTTTTCAGGAACAGGAAGCGTGGCCCTGGAATTTGTGTCGCGCGGATGTCCGTTTGTAGTAACCGTAGAAATGAATCAAAACCATTACAACTTTATTTGTAAAGCGCAAGAGACACTGGGTGCGAAGGAATTGTTCCCCGTAAAGGCCGACGCATTTAAATACCTTCAATCGTTAAACCAGAAGTTCGACCTCATCTTTGCCGACCCGCCTTACGATTTGCAGTCGATAAACACTATTCCCGACCTTATTTTTAAAAGAGAACTCCTGAAACCCGAAGGGATCTTTATTCTGGAACATTCTAAAAAACAGAACTTCTCCGCTCATCCCCATTTTGTAAATGAGAGAAATTACGGGAATGTGCATTTTTCATTTTTTGAGTGACCGATTTGATTTAATTTGGTTATCTTTGCCCTCTCAAAATCCACCCCCCGGTAAATCAGAAGTTCTTACCACCCTTTCCTGTAAAGGTAAAACCTCCTTTTGGGAAAGACACAACGAAGATTATTATGACTACATTTAACGAAAAAGACCTTCTTAAACTCATCAAAAGGAAAGAATGGAAAACGTTGCGAAACGCCATACCAGAATTTGATCACCTTCAACTTGCCGAAATTATCGACCGAAGCAGCGAGTTTGAATCGGTGATATTGTTCCGTTTCCTGGCGCGTGAGCAGGCAAAAGATGTTTTCCAGGAACTTTCGCACGAAAAGCAGGAAGAAATTATTGAAGGATTGGCACAACACGCTGTAAAAGTAGCCGATTTGCTCAACGACATGGAACCGGACGACCGGACAGCTCTCCTTGAAGAACTTCCGGGAAAAGTGACGCAACGCCTTATGCAGTTGCTAACACCCGACAACCGGAAAACTGCAACCCAACTCCTGGGATATCCCGAAGAGAGCATAGGACGATTAATGACACCGGAATACGTGGCCGTAAAACCACATTTCACGGTGGAGCAAACGCTGGCGCATATCCGCCAGTATGGACGGGATTCCGAAACGCTAAACGTGATTTATGTGGTGGACAACAACTGGCGCCTGATTGATGACATCCGCATGCGTGAAATAATCTTGGCTTCGCCCGAACAAGTTATCGGCGATCTTATTGATTATAAATTTGTGGCCCTGAGTGCGTTCGATGATCAGGAAACGGGAGTAAGCGCATTCAAAGACCACGACCGGGTGGCGCTTCCCGTAATTGACAGCGCCGGAACGCTGCTGGGAATCGTTACCATTGATGATATCTTTGATGTAGCCGAAGAAGAAGAGACCGAAGACTTTCACAAGTTCGGCGCCGTACAGGATGCCATTATCAATCCGCTACAGGCCACCGTTACTTTTTTGTATAAAAAACGGGTGTTCTGGCTAACAGCGCTGGTCTTCGTAAATATCTTTTCGGGAGCGGTAATTGCCGGTTTCGAAAACGTGTTGGCATCAGCCATATCTCTCGTCTTTTTCCTCCCGTTGCTTATCGATAGCAGCGGAAATGCCGGCTCTCAATCCGCAACACTTATGATCCGCGCGCTGGCCATGGGCGACGTCCAGGTAAAGGATTGGGTAAAGCTGTTGGGAAAAGAGTTCATTGTTTCGTTGCTTTTAGGGCTGACAATGGCTGCAGGCGTAAGTTTAGTCGCAGCGATCCGCGCTCCTGAAATAATCCTGATCCTCGTTATAACGATGACGTTAGTGGTAATTGTGGGAAGCATTATCGGAATGATCCTGCCTTTCATTTTTACGAGGCTGAAAGTTGATCCGGCAACGGCAAGCGCCCCCCTCATTACATCCATTGCCGATATTTCGGGCGTACTCATCTATTTCACCGTGGCAAGCAAAATATTGGGATTTTGACGCACAAACCGCCTCTATTCTATTCTTTTCAATTTGTTCACACGGATATTTTCTTCCACAATGGCATCGATAACGGCAATAACGGTCATATTCACAATATCGCGGACCGACATTCCCACATCTAAGATGTGAACAGGTTTATTTAATCCCATCTGAATCGGCCCGATAATGTCGCCGATACCGCTTTCAAGAAGCAACTTGTAAGCCGTGTTAGCCGAACTCAGGTTAGGGAATATCAGCGTATTCACATTCTTTCCCTTCAGCCTGGTGAAAGGAAATTTTTCATCCCTGAACTCTTTGTTCAACGCCACATTTACCTGCATTTCGCCATCCACCACCATATCGGGATAATCGCGGTGCAACGTTTCCACTACTTTGTGAACGCTGGCCGGGCTTCCCACCTTGTCGTCACCAAAATTGGAATACGAGAGCATGGCAATAACCGGATCATGGGCGAAAAACTTCACCGTAGAGTTTGCTAAACGGGCAATATCGACCAGGACATCGGAGGAGGGATGACGGTTAAAGAGCGTGTCGGCGAGAAAGAGCACGCCTTTCTTCGTGTTGACGATATGCATGGCTCCTATGTGTTCGAGGCCCTCACGAATGCCGATGATGTCCTTTGCAAGATTTATGGTATCGAGATATTTCCCGAAAACACCGGTAATGAGCGCATCGGCCTCGTCCGACTCCACCATCATCATCCCGAAAGAATCGCGGTTGAACATCTGTTCGGCGGCCTCCTGGAAAGTATAACCTTCACGGCTGCGCTTTTCCGAGAGTATTTTCGCATAACGCAACCGTCTGGGCTCTTCCCTGTCGTGGCGAAGATTAACAATCTCAACTCCCTTCAAACTAATCTGATTCTCGGCAGCAATATTGGCTATCTTCTCTTCGTTACCCAGTAAAATAGGATGACAAATACCTTCGTTAACACAAGTCTCGGCAGCTTTGAGCATATTCACGTGGTTGGATTCCGAAAAGACTACACGCTTGGGAGTTTGTTTTGCCATGTCGTAAAAATGGCGCAACATCTTATTGTCCAATCCCATTCGTTCACGAAGGATTTCATTGTACCCCTCCCAGTCGGTAATGGGTTTTCGGGCAACTCCCGATTCTATCGCCGCTTTGGCCACAGCCGGCGCAACCACAGTCAACAAACGGGTATCGAGTGGTTTTGGAATGATATAATCGCGTCCGAAACTCAACCGTTTCAGGTTGTAAGCGGCATTCACCACATCCGGCACAGCTTTCTTTGCCAGGTCGGCAATAGCGCGGACAGCAGCAATCTTCATCTCTTCGTTGATACAGGTAGCGCGAACATCCAACGCTCCACGGAAAATATACGGAAAACCCAATACATTGTTTATCTGATTGGGATGATCGGAACGGCCGGTCGCAAAAACAATATCTTTCCGGGCGGTAATCGCCAACTCGTACGATATTTCCGGATTGGGGTTTGCCAACGCAAAAACGATAGGATCCGCGTTCATCGACTGCACCATCTCAACCGTAAGCACATCGGCAACCGAAAGCCCGAGAAAAACATCCGATCCGGCAACGGCTTCCGCCAGGGTGGAGATGTTCCGTTCGGTAGCAAACGGTTTTTTACGGTCGTTCAGATCGGTCCGGCTTTTCGATATTACCCCCTTGGAATCGACCATCACAATATTTTCCAATTTAGCTCCCAGCGCCATATATAGTTTTGTGCACGAATTGGCTGCCGCACCGGCGCCATTCACCACAATCTTCACATCTTCTATTTTCTTTCCGGTCAATTCCAGCGCGTTGAGTAATCCGGCAGCCGAGATAATGGCTGTTCCATGCTGATCGTCGTGCATAATAGGAATATCCAGTTCGGCCTTTAACCGCTCTTCAATTTCAAAACATTCGGGTGCTTTGATATCCTCCAGGTTGATCCCGCCAAAAGTGGGAGAAATAGCTTTTACCACTTCTATAAATTTTTTCGGATCTTTTTCGTTGATCTCAATATCGAACACATCTATTCCCGCAAAGATCTTAAAGAGCAAACCTTTGCCTTCCATCACCGGCTTCCCCGAGACAGCACCGATATTACCCAAACCCAACACCGCTGTTCCGTTAGAGATGACCGCCACCAGATTTCCTTTGGAAGTATATTCGTAAGCTTTTTGCTCGTCCTTTTGTATTTCGAGACACGGCTCCGCCACACCGGGCGAATACGCCATCGACAGATCGTGTTGTGAACTGTATGGTTTGGTAGGAACCACTTCTATCTTTCCGGGACGCCCCTCGGAATGATACCTGAGTGCCTCTTCGTGCAATTTATTTGACATTGTGTAGGATTTTTACAGTATAACCTAAATAATTATGCAAATTTACACAATGAAATTTAATATATGAAAGATTATTACATTATTTTCTATTCATTAAATACTTTTCCGTAATCATCATAGAGCATCAATAGATGAGCGGCGCTCCAACTGAAATGAGGAGCTTTTAATCTTTCACCGCTATGTGTGTCGTAGTTTTCGTGAATGGGAGCGTCATCCTTAAGGCCCTGTAACCGATCGAACACCTGTAATGTATATTCATCTGCCTTTTTACTGTATCCATAATTACGCAATCCGCGAATGGCAAAGTAAGTTTGGTCGAGCCAGATGGGGCCTCGCCAATATCCTTTGGGATTATATTTCGGATTGTCTGCCGCAACCGTAGGAAAAGGAATATAAGTGGAAAACTTTGTTGTATCTTCCAGGAGAGGCAGCATCTGAGCCACCTGATCCGGAGTGGCCACCTTTGTCCATAAAGGCGCATAGGCTTCACAACCATACTCTTTGATGAATTTCCCATCGGCCAGGCGGCGATCAAAGAAGAAGCGGTTGTTTTTGTCGAAAAAATAGTCCGCGACTTTATCCGAGTAATCGGCTCCTTCAAAAGGGATATCCAGCATGTTTGCAAATTTCTTCAATAATCTTGATTCCAATGCCAGGAATGCATTCAAATCAATACTTTCCTGATCCATGCTCCATGCATCTTCGAACGGATTATTTTTAAGCATCCTGGCATCATCAAACCGAATGGCGTTATCCATGCCGCTCTCCCACGCTGCCGCCTCCAATGTTCCGTCTGTGGAACCATATTCGCACTTACCGTTACGATTGTGGTCGCGCTTAAGGTACCACCAGTTGTAATATGCCATAAGTTGCGGAAACATCTCTCTGACAAAAGCGGTGTCGTTGGTATTCGTAAAAATCTCATCTACAGCCCAACAAACAAGGGGAGGTTTGCTATCCCTTCCATTATTTTCGGAAGGATCGGTATAAATACAATCCACAATCATTCCGTCCGGAAGTTGATAATCGAACATAGCCCGTATGTTATTCTTGGCCAACTCCGGATTGAATTTCGCCAACGCAGCAGAAAAACGCCAGGAGTCCCATGCCCAAAATCCGACAAAATAACCGACCGCATGGCTTGGAACAACCCCTTCATGTAGCAATCCTCCACGATGAGTCCGCCAATTAGAGATAAGGGTAACTACTGATTTTACAGCAATGCGGTCATATTCCGGATCCATGTCGGCTCGAAGCACTTTTGTCAGGTAACCGTTCCATCGTTTCTCATTTTCAAGCAAACAGATATGTTGATCGTTCAGAATATTCATGCTCTTCTGTAATCCTGCGGCCAACTCCTTATCGGAAGTAAAGAATGAGATAACCACCTGTGTTTCCTTATTTGAACCGTTGCCCACAGCCTTGTAATTGTTCCCGCTCTCTTGTACGAGGATATCCGGGCCGAAAGTAAGCAAAACAATTTCGCCTGAAGGATGGCGTGCCGTCACAAAGTTCCTGTTTGTCTTTATTTCCATCTCATCGCACCATTGATCACCCGTGAACATCAATGCTTTATTTTCATCAGTACCAATTGTCAACAGTGCATTTGATGCATCTATAAAGTGAAGCGTCTGGCTGATCCTGCCATTTGCCGAGTGCGCCGACAAATAGATCTCACCGGGATAATAGTTCGTTGAGTCTGATATAAACAGGTCGTTTCCGAAGCCTGCAAAACCAACCGTGACAGCTGATTTTGCGAGCCATTGGCGACGGTTCATATCAAGACTGAAAGGGCCACAGAAACCATTGACCCACTCTTTTTTTTCAGGAATGGTAAAGCCCATCCATGAGCCGGCATCGGTGAACCATCCGTTAGCACGCGTCTCTGTATCGGGGGTATAGGCGATATCAAAAAGTTTTTCGAATTGATATCTTTTGCTTTCTTCAACACTGTGGGAACTCTGGTCGCAAGCAGTAAAACCAAGCACTAAAACTGAAAAAAGAAAAGATCGATAGAAATTATGAAACATATCTGATAAATTAATGTTATCACTTAAACCATTTATTGTGTGCCTCTTGCGCCGCATCGTCTTGTGCCTCCAATGGCTGTAGCGTAAAACTATATTGCCACTCCTTTGGTGTAATGGTATATTCGGGATGTACCTGAGCTCCCCAGGTAGTGTCGCCCCCTACTCCCATCAACCGGTGGTCGATATTCAACCAGACCATGTCTTTCTTTTCAATGCTGCCCCCATGGCGGCGCTCCACATTAAAGGGGACATAATCAATATCATCCTGTGGAAAATTCCAGGCACTCACGTTCAGAGGTTCCTCACCAACGATTAAAACCCCTTCCCCCGCATTATTGCGAAGGGCAACCCAGCGCACATCTGTTTTGTTCGCAGTCTCCTGTGCCCGGACATAAGGGTGGAATTGTTCCCGGACAGTAGCGGTATATAGCCCTATGGGAGAACTTGTTTTGCGGTCGGCATAGTTCTCGTGAGGCCCCCGGCCAAGCCAGGTCATTACATCGTACTCCGGGTTGAGTATCATTCTCATGCCTAAACGCGGCATCTCCGGTAAAGCCTTGCTGCCGGGCGTGTAGTGAAACAATACGTTGACAGCTCCGTCAGGACGAACCTGATACATGGTCCGAAGGGTTGATTCCTGCTCAGGCAGGTTATGGTCAACCGTAATTGTGGCCAGCCTTTTATCACTATCCACAACGCATTTCATCTCTTTCAACCGCATCTTCCTGCCTGCATGCTTCCAGGTCGCACATCGCTCTAAGTGCCCGTTTGCAACATCATTATCGGTTAGAGGGCGCCAGAAGTTTGACTGGAGGCCTTCTTTAATGATATTTTTACCGTTATACGACAACTCTGTCATCTCTCCGGTGCTCTTAGAAAATACGATACGAAAACCGGGCCCGTTAAGAGTGAAATTTTCTGCTGTGCTCTCCGGGTCCAACTCTCCCGTTACCTCCTTGATCGGAACCTTCGCATCACTTACCGGCAACGCCCATTGCTCCATGGCAGCTAAGTGTCCTTTGGGAACAAGCGGTGAAGCGATCTTTGTAAATGCTTCCAACTTAAGGAAATATTCCCTTCCATCTGCCTGCGTTGTTTTTATCGGCAAAGGTATCAGCGCAAAAGAACGGGGGGAGATATCGGGAAATTCCACCTCTCCGTTCTCTATGCTTTTCCCATCGGATTCAATGCTCCACCTCAGCACATAGTTGTCTAAATTTATAAAGTCGTGCCTGTTGGTCACTTTTATTTGATTGGACGTAAAGGCGACCGGTTCAAAATGAATGTATTGATACACCTTCTTCACTTCATAGATGTGGGGATGCAGTGAACGGTCTGCAGCAACCAACCCATTGGCGCAGAAATTTGAATCGTTGGGTACTCCCGCAAAGCCCATATCACCTCCGTAACCCCAGATATTATTCCCTTTTTTATCTTTTATGGCAAAAGTAGCATCCACCCAATCCCATATAAATCCGCCCTGCAATTGGTCGTACTTGTAAATCAGGTTCCAATAGTCCTGCAGGTTTCCAACGCTGTTTCCCATGGCGTGTGCATATTCACACAATATCAGCGGACGGGCGTCGCGCTGATTTACATGACGCTGAAGCGCCCAGATACGAGCATACATCGGGCAGTAGATATCGGATTTCGCATCATAACCCCCACCTTCGTATTGCACAGGCCGGGTTGGGTCATTGGTTTTGGCCCAGTCATAAATGGTTTCGAAATGCTTGCCATACCCCGATTCATTTCCAAGCGACCAGGTAACAATGGATGTGAAATTGCGATCGCGGAGCACCATCCGGCTCATTCGTTGCATAAACGGCGTTTCCCAGTCGGGATAGTTTGCCAGGGTTCTATCTTTGTGGTTCATCATGCCGTGGCTTTCGATATTGGCTTCATCCACCAGGTACAATCCAAACTCATCGCAGAGAGCGTACCATTCAGGGCGATTTGGATAATGACTTGTCCGCACCGCGTTGATATTGAACTGCTTCATCAACCTGATGTCTTCTATCATGCTTTCCACGGTGATCGTACGTCCGGTGTTCTTGTCGTGTTCATGACGATTAACTCCTTTAAATAAAACCGGTACGCCGTTTATCAATTGCATGCCATTTCCCATCTCAACCGATCTGAAACCAAACGAATGGACAAATGATTCCAATGCCTTGCCGCCGGCATCGAAAGTATTGACAATTAATTGGTATAAATAAGGTGTTTCCGCACTCCAGGGATGGACGGCAGGAAAGAGCTCCTGAGCATTTAGCGTTGTGTCGGATGAAGATTTGATCCTGTGGGTGTATTGATAAATCGCTTTATCTTTATCCATCACTTTCACTTCCACTGTTTCGCCCGGTTGAGGTTGATTCAGTTTGACCTCTACATTGAACGCCCCGTCTTCATATCTGTTTACTAATCCTGCAGTCAACCTGAAGTCCCTTACGCGGCTCGACGGACGGGCATACAGATACACATCACGTTCAATGCCGCTATATTTCCAATAGTCCTGATCTTCGAGGTAAGAGCCATCGCTATACCTGAAGACCTTGACGGCAAGCTTATTATTTCCTTTTTTCAGAAGCTTTGTTATATTGAAATGTGCAGGCAGGCGGCTATCTTCGCTATATCCGGCCAACTCACCGTTTACCCAACAGTAAAATGCCGATTCCACTCCTTCGAAATCAAGAAACAGATCCATCTTCTCCCAGCCTCCGGGAACTGTAAATTCACGAACATACGCACCCACCGGATTATAATCTTCCGGCACATAGGGAGGATTTGCAGGGAAAGGATAATCAACGTCGGTATAGATGGGCACATCAAATCCCTGTAATTCCCAGCTCCCCGGGACTTTTATATCCTCCCATTTTTTTGTGTCATATCCGGGTTTGTAGAAATCTGCCGGTGAGGCGCCGTTATTTCGGGAATAGCAGAACTTCCAGGTACCGTTCAATGAAATCCGACGTTCTCCCTTTTTGTTTATTTCAAACCGTTGCGATGCCGGCAGCGATTGTTGGGATAGTGCGGTTGCCTCATTGATGTACGGTACGAAATGTGCATGGGCAGGCTCGCGGTTGATTTCATTGACTTGTGGATTTTGCCAGGGTACATGCCCGGCTTTCGACACAAAAGGGACGAAAAGGAAAATAATGAAGATATAATTCAAGAGTTTCATAATGAATTGAAATTTTTATATGGAACAGAAAAGAACTACCAGAAAGGGTACGCTCAAATCTACGACAAAGCCATGAAAAATGGATACAATGACAAAGTTTTGTCCCGAGAAGCGGGCAATTATGGGCAAAGTGGTATCCATGGTTGTGGCTCCACCTGCCGATATGGGAGCTAATCTGCCAAAGTACTTCACCAATAGCGGGGCAAAAAGCAGGGTAATTATTTCACGTGCAATATTTGATAATAACGCAATTGTCCCCAACTCGGCACCTTTATACTCGGTGATGAAGATGCTTGATAACGAATAATAGCCGAACCCCGACCCCACAGCTAAACAATCTGTCAACGTCCGATGCGACAATAAAAGACTGACCAATGCACTACCTGCCAGTGTGCCCAAAACAGTAACTAAAGGCAACAGCACGATGCGGGGATTGAGCGAACGGAAGTTTTTCAATGTTTTGGAATCATTCCCGATGCTAAATCCGACAAAGAACATAAGCGCGGCCAGGGCATAATAACTCCACCTGCCGTGAGTAAAATCGCAAGGGATCAGATTGAACAACCCTGCAAGGGCGCCTAAGATAAAGAATGAGACTATCACCAGGCTCCCTTTCATTGACGAGCCTCCTCTTTTAGATCCTTATTGATCCATTTCCACAACAAACGAGCGCCCACAACACTGCCTAAAACAGCTCCCACAGTAATCACAAGCGCCTCCAGCCCAATGGTGTGAAGCCCACTCATAATCGCCTGATTGCTTCCTACGTCGATCCCAAGCAGAAAAAGCAATACCCATATCAAGAGTGTTATCACCCTGCTTATCCAGGTTATTTTCTTTTTCTTAAACAGATAGCCAAAGAGGATGCCTGAGAGCATCAGTGCAATAATTAAAACCATAGTCGGTACAAATAGTTTGGAACACAGGTACAAGGCGGCAATTTACTAAAATTAAAGCCGCCTTGTCCTACATGTTTAAATAAATTGATATCAATTGATTTTATCGTTGGCATTTATCTCTGTAAGAGGAACGGGGTAGAATGAGTTCTTCTCTGAGTCGAACGAGCGACCAACTGCCGTCATTGCTTCTTTTAGTTTACCCCACCGGCGCAGATCATACCATCGCCAGTTCTCCAATGGGAATTCAACGATACGCTCATGTTCTATCTGACGACGTACAGCTTCCTGCGACGACCCTGACATGGGAGGCATATCGCCGTGAACATTTCTGATCTGATTGATCAACGGAACGGCTTCTGCGGGTTTCCCCTGCTCATTCAGTACTTCAGCCTTCATGAGCAGCACGTTGGAATAGCGCATCAGGGGGATATTGATGGCGCATCTATTGTTTGAAAGAGCACTCATATCGACAGGCATAAATTTTCTAAACGCCGGACGATTATAGGCATTTCCATCGCCATCGCTAAACCAGTCATCGTAATTGTGCCCATAAACACGGCCGGTTCCATCGTTATAGTAGTCACATTGAAAGAAAACGGTTTCATATAAACGCGAATCATAACGGCCGGTGGAAGCAACCTCTCCCTCTTTGAAGTACTCCTCCATCAGTCTATTGGCGGGAAGAATCTCGTCCCATCCCCACAGTTCCTCTACTCCTATCCAGCGGTGCAACTGAGTGCGGTAGCTGGCTCCGTTTGCAGTGCTCATGGATGTCTGCAATTCGAAAACAGACTCTTTGCTGTTTTTATTGCTTCCGTCGAACATGCTTGAGAACTTCTTCACAAGCTCATAACCCTCTACCTTGTTCAATGCATTAAGCGCCTCATTCAGAAATTCGGCTTTATTGCTCCCCTCTTCATATGCGCGTGTCAGATAGGCAAATCCCAAATAGGCATAAGCGGCACCTCTGGTTGCCCGTCCCAAATTATCGGCATCGTAAGCGGCGGGGAGCGCTGTAGCTTTTTTCAAGTCCGAAATGATAAAATCCCAAGCGTCCGGACGCGAAGAAAGCGCTTTGCTTAAATCTTCCTGATTGGTTATATACTTGTCACGAACAATGATCTCTTTCCAGTTCAAGAGCAGTTTCAGATGGTAATAAGCACGCAGGAAGTGTGCTTCGTTCACGATCTGTTCGCGAACGGCGGCATTTATTTTATCTTCGGGAATAAGTGATACTTTTTCAATGACCTGATTGGCAAAGCTTATTCCCTTGTAGTTATTCCACCAATAACTGCTGACTTGTGAATTTCCGTTTGTGTTGGTGAAATTATAGAGGTCAACCCAGTTAGGGTAGTTACGCGCGTCGTTGCCCATCGTGATGATATCTTCGCGAAAGGCTTCCACCGGCCATTTTATCTCGGCAAACTCCCAAATATCAATGTAGTATTCCAACTGGGAGTACGCAGCTGCTATTCCGGCTTGTGCATCATCTTCGCCTCGCCAAAAGCTACTTGAAGTCAACTGATCGGGCGACTCTACCGTTAAAAAATCTTCACACGAGCTCAGTATGTGTGACAGGAGGATGAGTACGGATATGTAAATATATTTCTTCATATTTATGTGTATTAATTAGAATGAAAGTTGTGCTCCAACTGAGAATTGTCGGGTAAAAGGGAAAATTAATTTATCAATTCCGGCGTTTAAAACGCTTGAGCGTGAGAACTCGGGATCTATCCCTTTATAACCGGTAATCGTGAATAAATTTTCGCCACTAACAAAGAAACGCAAGCTGCTGAGGTATAGATTACTTACCGTATTCTTTGGCAAAGAATATCCCAATTGCAACTGACGGAGACGGATAAAGTCCCCTTTTTCGAGGAATCTGTCGGATTCTTTCAAGTTGCCGTTCGGGTCGTTATAGATAGCACGAGGCACAGCGGTATTGGTGTTGCCCGGTGTCCAGGATTGCAGGGAAGAAGCTAAAAAGTTTGATCCCGAGTTCATTCCTTCATAGAAATACTTGTTGCCGTTATAGATTTTATGTCCCCAGGCGCTTCCAAGCACTGCCGAAAGGTCGAATCCCTTATAATCGAGAGAGAGGTTTATATTTACCTCAAGGGTAGGAATTCCCGAACCACAATATACTTTATCATCATCATTAATCTCGCCGTCTCCGTTTGTATCTACAAATTTGATATCGCCTGCATCAGCGTACGGTTGGTACTTTTTGCCATCCGCATTTACATAAGAACGCGCTTCGGCATCACTTTGGAACAGGCCATCTGTCTTGTAAAGGTAAAAAGCGCCGATGGGCCTGCCTACCCGTGTTTGAGTAGGGAAGTGTTCGGTACCGTATTTTAATCCTTCGCCATAGAGCACCTGCCCTTCGTCTGCCAATGAAATAACTTTATTGTTGGTGGTGGCCAGGTTTAAGCCTATGCTGTAGTTGAACTCGCCTTTACGCTCCCTCCAGTTCGCTTCGAACTCCACACCTGTATTCCGCATCTTGCCGACATTGAGGATAGGGTCGCTCAATCCGGCCGATGGCGGGAGCGCTTTGATGATCAACAAATCCTCTGTCTGGTTGTAATAATAGTTTAAAGACCCCGAAAGCCTGTTATTGAACAAGCCATAATCCAATCCGACGTTTTTTGTATCGGTGGTCTCCCATTTCAGCGAACGGTTTTCCAGCCCACGGGCAATACTTCCGGCCCAGGCATTATCTCCGTTACCCTTTACATATCCCTGGTACATCGTGTTGTATGTACTGATCAGCGCCTGAAAGTCGTAATAACCCAGCGCATTTTCATTACCGAGGCGTCCCCAGCTAGCTCTTAATTTTAAATTGTCAATGATTCCGTTTTTCGGGAAAAAGGATTCTTCCGTTATTCTCCAACCGAGGGCTACAGACGGGAAATAACCCCAGCGGCTATCGGCTCCAAACTTTGAAGACCCGTCACGACGAATGGTAGCTTGTAGTAGATAACGGTTGTCGTAGTTATAGTTCAAGCGGCCAAAAAAGGAAGCCCGGTTGTATTCCCACTTTGATCCGTCCCCGCTATAAGTTCCTCCGGTTCCCGCACCGATCGTTGAGAAATTGGGATCGAGAAATCCGCCCGGCACTTCATTAACGACCAGGCTGCCGTTTTCTACTTTATACAGGGTTGTTTTGCCCTCTGCTGCCACGGTGTTCCAAGTATAGTTACGCGCAGTGATGGATGTGCCTGCCATGGCATTAACACCATGTGCTCCAAACTCTTTATTAAAGTTCAACACATTGTCCCAAACCGTTTCTTCCCAATAGGCAGATGTTTCGCTATAGAAAGTATAATCTCGTTTGGATTTTTCATCAGCGATATAAGGAGGAGTATGATACGTTTGCCGATCGTTTACACCACGATAGGAAAAGGCCGTTTTAAAGTTCAACCACTTTGTGAAATTCATCCCTACAGACACATTGCCGGATGTGTAATACTGCTTATTGGTTGAGTTTTCGTAATGCTGGTCGGCCATTACATTTCGATTGTTAGGCAATCCGTCGAAGTTAGTCAGCCCATATCCATATTTTTCATTTTCATTATAAATGGGCACCAGGGGAGAGATCATATACACCTCTTTTATCTGGTATTCAGGTTGTTTACTGTCCGTAAATTTAAAAGAAAGGTTGGCGTCAATATCAAATATGTTCTTTCTGGCTTGCACTTTCATGCGTGCATTGTCCTGACGAAAGTTGTTGCCCAGGAAAATACCTTTATCATTCGCACGGTTGTAGGACAGTGAATAGAGCGTTCCCTCTCCGCCGCCCCTGACGCTTAGCATGTAGTTTTGAGACAAACCGGTACGCAATACAGCATCTTGCCAGTCTGTGTCAACACCTGTATTCTTAGTCACATAATCGGGAAGGTTCACTAATCTGTTCTTCCAGGCTCCATTATCTTGAGGGTCATAAATATCTTTATGATTGGCAACATGGTTGTTCCAGTTTTCATACATCTCTTTGTGCTTGGATTTATATTCATCCGCATTTAACAACTCGAGTTGTCTGGAAATATCGACCATGCTTATGTATGTGCTGAAATCAACTTTTGTCTCACCTTTCTTACCGTTCTTGGTGGTCAGGATAATTACGCCATTGGCCGCAACCGAACCATAGATTGCCGCAGCAGCGCCATCTTTCAAAACCTCCATCGACTCAATATCCTGTGGGTTAATATTTTCAATATCTCCGGGGAACCCATCAATAATATACAAAGGCTGGTTGTCTCCAAATGTTTTCACACCGCGGATTTTCACTTGCACACCCGAACCTGCATTTCCACCCGACTTCATGATGTTGACACCTGCAATTTTTCCTTGTAATGCCTCTGCAGGATTGGTCGTGGTGCGTTTTGAAAGTTCCTCGACATTAACCGATGAGATCGCTCCGGTCATATCGCTCTTTTTCAGGGTTCCATACCCCACAACAACCAATTCATCCAACATCTCCACATCTTCCACTAAAGTAATATTCAGTGTTTTTCTTCCGTTTAATGCAATTTCTTGTGTGATGTATCCCACATAAGAAATTACAATAGTAGCATTTGGTGAAACATTTAAACTGAAATTACCGTCAAAATCCGTAACCACACCGTTTGTAGTTCCTTTTTCTATAACACTGGCTGCAATTACGGGTTCCTTGTTTGCGTCAAAAACAGAACCGCTCAGTTGAATATTCTGCGCCAATCCACTAAAAGGAGTAATAAATAGTATGCAGAGAACGATCTGCATCACTCTACTCCAAAAACAGTAATTTTTACCCATATAAATTAAATTTTAAAAGAAATAAATAAATTTTTACGGGGTAAAGTTAACCGTGATGAAATGCGGCGGCAAATAATCCGTCCCTACAAATTAACTACAATTTTGACAAAACGATCGATTATTTTATCTACAAATAAAAATATATACAATTGGCATAGAAATAATTATAACAATAATAATATCTACATCGAAGAGTTTAAGAAACTATTAAAAAAACAACTTCATAAGGTTTGGAGGTATTCGGTTACATTATCGCTTGAAGATAAGTTAAGAGATTTTCTTAAACGATAACGATTCATGTTGATGGTTTTCGGTATTTTCCCGGTAAGCAGGGAAATCTCTTTGGTTGACAAATTGATAAAAAGCAATAATGCCAAATCCTTTTCCCCTTGTGTAAGGTTGGGATGGCGTTCCGTTAACCGTTGCAGGAACTCCATATTTTTCTCCTCAACGTTCATCAATACATTGTTCCTGTCTTTATCCATGCTTTGGTATTGGGCAATGTAAAGATTGAGGTTCTTTAAGTGTTGGATGAGTTCGTTCCCGCTCATTTTGTACCCTTGCTTGATCATATCGCGTATCTTTACCAGCAGCTCGTTCCTGCTCTGAAGAAAGATGGCAAAAGTGGTAAGTTCTTTTCTTGTGCCGTCCAGGGAATGTTGGGCGGCCTCCAATTCTAAATTCTGTTGTTTCACCTTCAGTTCCGCCAGTTGGCGATCGGATTGCTCCAACATATAGCGTGCCTCCATCAGCTCCATGAATTTCTTCCGTTTATACCATTTTGAGAGAAACAAACTAATTGTTATCAGCAATATAATCAGGACTATCAAAATAAAGATATTGCGCTTAAGCAATTCTATTTTATAGTTTTGCTCTTTATTTTCCGCTGTTCTCCTTTGATTTTGATAACGTTTGTTCGAAATATCCTGTTCCACGCTTCTCAGTTTGTTGCTGCGTTGCAATTCATTGTTTAACAGGAAAAGTTTTTCGAACGATTGGTAAGCTGTTCTATAATCTCCCATAGCCGCATATACCCACGAGAAATATTCGTAATTATCGCATATAAGTTCTTTTGCACCAATAGTTGTGGCAATTTCATGGGCTTTCGATAATGCTTGTAGCGCCTTATCGTATTGCGCGGCATAAAAATATTGCTTTCCCAGATTATTGTAGTTTTCACCTAACGACCATTGGGCATTCAGGTTTTTGTTGATAGCGATAGCTTCGTTGATGTATTCAATTTTTTTCTCATTATCGCCCTTGTATAAAGCGAGGTTATTAAGGTTTCCTGCCGCTTCTTTCATAAGCTTTAGCGAACGGTTTATGCTCAAAGCCTGCAAGAAAAATTGTTCGGCGATATTAAATTCATCCAAGTTGTAGTGTATTATTCCACGGCTATTGTAGCACGATGCGATCATGGCCGAGTCGCCTGCCGTTTTAAAAATAGAAGTGGCCTTATCGTTAAACTCAATGGCCTTATTGTAATCCGTCAGGCTGCAATAGAGCACTCCCATCAGTGCATATATTTTTCCCTGCAGTGTATTATTGGAAGGCGTAACGGATTCAAGCGCATCATACAGCATTCTTATGCTTGAGTCAAAGTTTCCCAATAACTTATCGGCCAAACTATAAGCCAGTATCGCCTCCGTTTTTTGGTCATTCTTTTGTCCCTCTTTTTCGTTCTCGGTGATCAGCTGGATTGCTTTTGTGGCGTACAGAACGGCCTGTTCGGGGTTTGTAAAAAGTATCTCCCGTGATTTATCAATCAGCTTTTCCGCTTCTTCATTGATAAAAGCCTCTGGCGCAGCGCTTATCTGAAGCGCGGCAAAACAATGAATTAGAGTCAGAAAAACAAAAAGTTTCATGCAGACACGTTTACAATCCCCGCAAAAATAGTCATTTAAATTGAAATAAATCTTTTTTGTCGCTTATGTCTTACTTTATAATTTCCCAATAAGCCCCTTTAGCCGGCCCAACGCGTTGAATGATATTTGCGGTCTGCACACCAGTGACAGATTATTGAATATCCTCCTCCGGCGGAGGAATAGCCGCCTCTTTCTCATCCGTTAAAGAGACAATCTCCTTGTGGCGGCGGATTTTATCAATGGTTTCCTCTTCGGCATACCCTATGATCACCCCAAACTCATAAAGCCGGGTAATCACTACCCCTTCTTCCCGCAGATTCTCCGCCACGATGTCTAACCGGTCGAGGTAGTAAGCGGATATGGTGATGACAATTTGTCTCATGATCTTTATGCATTAGGGCGCGGTGGAGAGTCCTGCACCTACATCCTCCGCGGGTGACGGCAAACTGCTTGTCAGCCTGATCAACTCCTGCCCGATCATTGCGGGTGTAGCGTCGGGAAACTTTTCGCATAACAGGGCAATTACTCCCGCCACATGTGGCGTAGCCATACTGGTCCCGGAAAGGGTGCGGTATCTCACAGGCATAGGCCAGGAGGAATAGACAGCCACGCCGGGTGCCGCCAGATCTACCAACCCGTTCTCGTTGAGTGCCCGGTTTGAGAAATCAGCAACCTGCAGTGCAGAATTAACCGCACCCACCGCAAGGATGGAAGGACAGTCGGCCGGGCTGCTAACCGGACTGAATTGGTTTTCAGAACGCTTGCTATCATTTCCTGCCGCTGCCACAATGAGCGTCCCTTTCGAAAGTGCGTACCGGGCAGCCCTTTCGTAGGCCATGTCATAACCTTGTCCCGGGAGGACTTTCGAACCCAGGGACATGGACAATACGCGGCAACCGTTATTCGCCGCCCAGGTCATCCCATCCAGAATCCAGGCCTGTGCCCCTCTCCCCTCGTTGTTCATCACTTTTCCCGCGTAAATCCAAGCTTCCGGAGCTACTCCGTACCGTATGCCCTGCGGACCGGAAGAGCCGCAGGCAATCCCAATACAATGTGTTCCGTGCCCGTGCAGGTCGCCCACGGTTTCATCGGGAACAAAAGAATAAGCGGTAAGGCTTCTTTCTTTAAAATCGGGATGATTCGTGTCGAACCCGGTATCCAGTACAGCTACCTTGATCCCTGCACCGGTATATACCGATTCATCTGCCTGTATGGCCTTAATGCCCCAGGTGGAGGCTACAGTTGTGTCGGCCGGAATATCGTCGGGAACATAAACTACCTTCTCCGGCTCAATTACATAACCGGCATGCACATCATGCAACAACTTCACCTTTTCGTCATCTGCGGCCACAAGAGCAACACCTAACTCATTATAGAACAACGCATCGGCATCTTTTATTTTGCTCTCACACATGGGCTCCGTCACAAAATCGGCCGTATTGGCAACCAAAAAGCCCCATTTCGTTTCAAGCAGCTTGGTGGTTCTCACCACATCTTTATTGCCTTCCTGGAGAATGAGCAGATGCCTTCCGGTATAGAGCGGGTTCTCTTCCGCCTCTTTCACGAAGGCTTCATGGGGCAACTCACCGGAGGAGCTCTCCGTTACGGGATAATTCCGCAAGAGCGTTTTCTTTCCTAAAATGGGTGGTTTCATTATTTTTTAATTTAAGTGGTTCATACAATCCGTTTCTTTTCATTTCAGCGACTGCAACACATCTTCGTCGGCGATGCGAAACGATCCCCTCCTGAGGGGATGATCGCCGGAAATAACTTCCACTATTCCTTTTGCAAGCAATACGTTTAACGCAGCTTTTTCTTGATGGTCCAGCCGATGGAAGCCGGTAAACACATTATCTTGCGCTTTGATCATTTGCAGTATTTTCTTCTCTTTGTCCGTGAGAAGTATCTTTTCACCGCCCTCTCTCCAGATGGCCATCTCCGCTCTAAGGATGCTGTTTTCTTCCATAACGGAAAAAAGATTAGGCAGGAACAGCCGGGTGTAGTAATAACCGGAAACAAAGCCGGCAATAAAGAAATAGATGAAAAGTGAGATGATTACCGGCCCGGCAAAAGGGCAATTCAAGGTGTTGCAATTACTGTTTATAACGATATAATCCGCCATGCCCTGCAGGTAACCGGGGATCTTTGTCAGTTGTGTCAGCGTGACCCCGATGATGATCTTTGTCAACCAGTCCGACACATCTTCAAGGTTTGTATTGGGCATATACTTCGTGGCCCGCCCATAATCTTCCCGCGGGTCATAGTTCCGGTTCAACCGCGGTATCCCAAAGAGAAAACCGAACAGGGCCCCACTCAGCAACGACGCCAGGGAGAGGATGAGAAGCAATCCGAAGAAATCCCAGTAAGGTTGGGAAATAGCCGCACCGGCAGCGCAGGCTCCAATACCTGCAACAATGACTACTATGGGCCACAGATGAATGGGGCGGTACATTTTGGATGCAGGTTCATTTTCTTTCATTGTTTTTCAAGTAAGATTGTTTCATTCCATTTTTCGCCTCTGGCAGGCACAAATACCTGTTACGGCCACAGGCAAACTCAAATCCTGCAGGAAGCAGGCTCATATAATCTACACAGGTTTAAAAAATCCGTGCAGCAGATCACATTGCAAAGGATGTGCAAATTAGTGGAATCTTTTGAAATAAACAAGCCTTAAACATAAATTTTAAGGAATTACAGGACAAATTAAACCGGAAGCTATTAAGTTCAACTTAGAAATGCAACTTTCCTATCATGAGAAATTTTACTGTCCGCTCAATATTTACTTTCGGAGCCTGCCTGATCCTTCCGTCATATACACGAAAGGCACCACAAAAAATAACCAAGGAGAAACCCAACGTCGTGTTGATCTATGTTGATGATTTAGGGATATGGGGAAGGAAAAATTGAGCGATGGAAGAATCAACTTCCCGCTATGGATCGGACTCGATAATGAAGAGCGTGAGCACCTGATTGGCGCCGGTACTTCGCTTATGATCCGTACTAAAGAGTGGAAGTATATTGAGCCGAATAATTTTTTGCAAGAATTTATATACCTTTGTCTTCAATCAAAAGAATAGGAGTGCTTTGACAAACAAATCAATACATATGAACTCCCAAACCCTTCGTCTTCTGCGGGAAGGAGACGAAAAGGCCTTTGAATATATTTTCCATTACTATTACAATCAGATTTATACGTTTGTCCTGAATACTCTTTTCGATAAAACATTTGCCGAAGATATTACCCAATCCGTCTTTATTTCCCTTTGGGAGAAAAGAGAAACAATCGATCTGGAAACCAATATCGCACCCCTTCTTTATACCATTGCCCGAAACCAGGTGTACAGGCAAACCGAGCGACTGTTGTTGAAATATAAATATGAACAATACCAACAAGAAAACATGCAGGAAAACAGGGATATTGAAGAAGATGTCAATGACCGTTTTCTGGAAAATATACTTTCGGAATTGATTGAAAAACTGCCTTCGGATCGGCGCAGAATTTTTTTATTGAGCCGGAAAGATAATTTATCGAACAAAGAGATCGCTTCACGCTTGCATATTTCCGAAAAAACGGTGGAAACGCAAATAAGACGTTCTCTTATTTTTTTAAGAGAAAAACTGAAATACTACCTCAATTTGCTTATATTTTAATCTGTCGGTTGCTATAATTCCGGGAATCTCATGCGTCATTTTTAGCATTATATCGTTAAAAATAATTAATATTTTTGTTAAAAACGAAATCTTTGTAAGGATTTTACCCTCCTCACGTATATAACCATAAATATGTCAGAAGAAATTACAAATTTGGTTGGGAAGTTTCTCTCCAATACCCTATCGGAGGAAGAAATAGAGAGGTTGCTCCGTGCTTATCAACAAAAACAAATAAGCGAAAAGCAATTTGAAGATTATTATGCAAGTAAATGGGAAGATGCCAGCCAGCATCCGTCCCGGCTCGCCGAAGGAAACAGGGAAAAAGCATGGGAACAGTTTAAAATGTATATGCGTCGAAATACCCAAACCCTTCCGAAACACAAAAACAGATGGATCGCAATGGCGAGTGTAGCAGCTGTGGCCATACTGTTTTTTATCCTGGGCCTCTCGCTCCAACGGTCCCACAATCATTCACAACAAGAACTTGTGGTGATGGTTGAAAACGGACAAAAAGCAAGTGTTCAGCTTCCCGACGGTTCCCGGGTGCGCCTCAATTCGGCCAGCGCATTGCGCTATTCTCCAGATTTCGGAAAGAAAAACCGAACGGTAAAATTGGAGGGAGAAGCCTATTTTGAGGTACAAAGCAACCCGGACAACCCGTTCATCGTGTTAACACGTGACCATCTGCAGGTAAAGGCGGTGGGGACAAAGTTCAACATTAAGGCTTATCCCAACGATGACCAAATAACCGGAACGCTTATTGAAGGCAGACTTGAAGTAAGCAATTCGTTGTTATCCGAAGTGCTGGATCCCAACGAACGGATCTCGTTCCATACTAGAGGCTTGACATTCAGCAAATCCCGTGTAGATAATGTAAATGAAGCCATTTTCTGGATGACCGATCAATTCGTGTTCGACAAAGAGACACTGGGAAACATTGCCAATATGCTGGAAAGGATGTATAACGTAACTATTTCTTTTGCATCGCCCGACATAAAAGAGATACAATATAGCGGAAAAATAAAGAACAACAGCATGGAGAATGTACTTAATCTTATCACTGTTGTCTCTCCGCTACAATATACAATGACCGAATCACACATTACATTCAGTAAAAAAACAGAATAAATAACTCACACAAAATTGACGCCTATGAAACAAGACAAAAAATAGTAAACCTGATTTAAAAAGAATCCGGAGCAATGTGAGGGCATCACTCCGGATAAAGAATGCAATATTCCGCTAATAGGATAATAGCACAACAGCAACTTGCTGAAGGCCGCACTCATATGGGGGACAAAATTACTCAATCATAGTGAACTTCGTGCCTTTTTATCCTTAATTATATCCTAAAACAAGCTAAAATCTAAAAAAACTTATTCAATGAACGTACAAATCAAACGAATTGGCGTGAGCTGTTTGCTTCTGCTACTACTAGGTATCGGACAAAGTATGGCGCAATTGAGTATTTCTGCGACAAACACGGAAATAAAAAACATACTCCGACAAATTGAGGAAAAAAGTGATTATACTTTTTTCTATAGCGATAATTTCCTGGATTTAAACCAAAAGGCGACCATCCAGACTAAGGACGAAACAATTGAAAACATTCTGAATAGATTGTTTCGGAATACGAACATTGACTATCGGATCAACAACACACAAATAGCCTTATCCGAAAAACGCGCAAAAGAAAATCCCGTCAACACCGCCCAACAACAAAGAGGGAAAACCATATCGGGAACAATTCGCGATAACGCCGGCGAGCCGGTCATCGGGGCAACCATCGTGGAAAAAGGGAATCCTTCGCACGGAACAGTTACCGATACAGACGGCAACTTTACCCTCCCCAATACGCCTGAAAATGCTATACTCCAAATTACATACGTTGGCATGAAGCCGCAAGAAGTAGCTATCAGAGGAAGAACAACAATAAATGTCTCTATGGAGCCGGACGTAGAACTGTTGGAAGAGCTGGTGGTTATCGGATACGGGACAATGAAGAAAAAATTGGTGACCGGCGCCACAGTTCAGGTAAAAGGAGAAAATATCGCACGATTAAATACCCCCAACGTATTAGGGGCATTACAAAGCCAGGCACCGGGCGTTAACATTACGCAAGTCAGTGGATTTATCGGTGACGGTTTTAAGGTAAACATTCGCGGTATCGGTACCAATAATTATTCAACTCCTTTGTATGTAATTGATGGAGTTGTGGGCGGCAGCCTCGACGGATTAAGTCCTAACGATATCGAAAGTATTGACGTATTAAAAGATGCGGCAACCGCGGCAATCTATGGTTCAAGGGCTGCTAACGGCGTTATTCTCGTGAAGACTAAAAGCGGGCAAGCAGGGAAACATGAAATTACTTATGACGGTTATTATGGGATACAAAATCTCTATAAAATACCCACTGTCCTAAATGCCCAGGAGTTTATGAGCATTCAAAATGAAGCCCGGACCATGGATGGCCTGCCAATATATAATTGGAACAATTTAATTCCGGCCGGAGACCTGGCCTCTATTCGTGACGGTTCATGGAAAGGAACGAACTGGACGAAAGAGATCCTTAATAAAAACGCTCTCATTCAATCCCATAGTATCGGCATAAACAGCGGAACGGAACGATCTGTTTCATCTTTAGGCTTTACATTCCTTCAACAAGAAGCTACAATGGGCGTACCTTCCGATGTTCCCATTTTAAATCGGTTCAATGCGCGGCTCAACACTGAATCAACCATCATTAAAAAAGGGAATCTGGATATATTAAAAGTGGGTGAAACGCTTAATTATCGTTTTAATTGTTCTCAAGGGCAGGTAGCACGGGATGATATATACTGGAACACGATTCACAATACATTAGTGATGAGCCCATTGATGCATGCATACAATAGTCAGGGCGAATACTATACCTTTAATGACCAGGTAGCCGACGGTTATAATTGGGATACAGCAAACAATGCGAATAAAAACCCGATTGCATACATGGATTATATGATGAATCAAAACCTCAGTAAGTCTCATTTCTTGCAAACCAGCGCCTACATGGATCTGCAGCCTATAAAAAACCTAACGTTCCGGTCACAATTCGGATATATGCTGAGCGCTTCCAGTTACAGGTCGTATATCCCCTCTTACGGGAAACTGACGGCCACTCTGGAACAGGTGAAAGACCGTGTAACCCAATCCATGGGGCAATCTCAATATTGGACGTGGGACAACACGATCAACTATATCATGAAATTTGGAGCACACAATATAGATGCCCTCCTGGGACAAGGCATGACACGTCAAGTGCTTAGCGAATCGATGAGCGGCTCAAACCAGGGATCTATCTTTTACGATTTCGACCATGCCTGGTTGAGTAATGTCCCTGGCCTGAGTACGATACAATCATTAACCGGCACTCCTACTCTGTCAAGTGGCACACTGTCTGCTTTTGGACGCGTAAATTACAACTATAACGAAACCTATATGGCTTCGTTTATCTTACGGGCCGACGGTTCTTCAAATTTCGCTCCCGGACATCGCTGGGGATATTTTCCATCCGTTTCGGCAGGTTGGGTAATAAGTAACGAAAGTTTCTGGAATGAAAACATAAAAGGAGTGGATTTTCTGAAGTTACGCGCATCGTACGGTTCAAACGGCAACGACCGCGTCTCCTCTTTTCAATATGTTGGATTGATCACTTCCAACAATAACTACGGAGGCTACCCTTTTGGCAATTCAATGGGAGATGCAGCCACAGGATCATACGCTTATCGCGGCACAAACCCGAATCTGAAATGGGAAACACAAACGATGATCAACTTGGGAGCAGATGCCCGTTTTTTAAGAGACCGGCTGAAATTAGAACTTGATTGGTACAATCGTACTACCAAAGACTGGTTAGTAAATCCCCCTCAGCCGGCAGACTTTGGTGTTACCCCGGCTTATATTAATGGCGGCGATGTCCAGAACACCGGATTTGAAATAACCTTAGGTTGGAACGAGCAGGTAAATAAGGATTTCTACTTCGATACAAACCTCTCTTTGAGTTATAATAAAAATAAGGTCCTTAAAATTGCAAATGCCGAGAAGATCCTTCGTGGCCCTGTCAGCGTGTTGTGGGAAGGATCGGACGAATGCTATCGTTCGGAGGTAGGAAAACCCTTCGGGTACTTTTATGGATATAAAAGCAACGGGATTTTTCAAAATCAACAACAAATTGATGATTATAAGGGAGCTAAACTTTTGGGAGATAATACACAACCGGGCGATATTATCTGGCAGGATATCGATGGAAACGGAACCATTAATGCCGATGACCGCACAGAAATAGGAAATCCACATCCCGACTTCACCCTGGGCTTTTCATTCAATATCGGCTATAAAGGAATAGAATTGAACGTAAATACTTTCGGGGCATTCGGCCATCAGATATTGAAATCTTATCGGGATTATGTAGCTTCACCCATGGCTAACTATACCACCGACATATTCCAACGCTGGCATGGAGAGGAGACCTCCAATAAATTTCCACGCCTTTCGAGTTCGGTAAGTTCAAACTGGAATCGGATATCCGATATTTACATCGAAAACGGCGATTATTTCAAGATAAAAAATGTTTCCCTGGGATATGACTTCAAAAAAGCATTTAAAGAACTTCCCCTTAGTCAGCTAAAGATATATGTAACTGCACAAAACCTGTTTACATTCACAGGTTATACCGGAATGGATCCTGAAATTGGGTATGGAGCAGGAAATACCTATGCACAAGGAATTGATTTGGGATTTTATCCGAGTTCGAGGGTATATATGATTGGTATGAATATCAAATTTTAAAAGAGAAAAACAATGAAAAAATATATCGCATTTATCCTATTATTGACCATTGGCTCCTATATAAGCTGCAGTGATTTTTTAGACAGTGAAAGCTTGACAACCAAATCAACCGATAATTTTCCGTTTACTGAAACGGAAGCTAACGAATTGATTACAGGCATATATGCCAATATGTTATTCCAGGACCCGGAAACATCCTCTTATTTCTATCTGGCGCAATTGGCCAGTGACGATTGCCTGGGCGGGAACCTGGAAGCATCGAATAACTGTGCGACCAACTTTTTGATGTACACAAACCTGAATATGCTACAACCCTTATATGCGCGGTGTTACAGACAAATTAACCGTGCAAATGTAGCCATTGAAACATTGGATAATGTAAAAAAGTGGTCGAGTGAAACCGAACGAAACCGCTGCTTTGGAGAAGCCTATTTCTTACGCGCTTTCGCATTCAATGAACTGGTACAGGTTTTTGGCGGCGTTCCTTTACGTACAGATAGCAGAAACCCCGATAAACTACCGCGTGCATCTATTGATGAAGTATATCAACAAATTGCTTCCGACCTGAAAAGCGCCATTGAATTGATGCCAAACCGCATTTATCCGGATGGATCGCCAATGGTGGGACATGCTACCAAATACGCGGCAGAAGCCTTAATGGCGCGGGTATTCCTGTTCTATACCGGACGCTATGATAAAACCGAGCTTCCCGGCGGAATTACCAAAGCACAGGTCATTGAATGGATAGATGATTGCGTAAAAAACTCAGGACATGATTTGATTTCAGATCAACGCAACCTCTGGGCTTATACAAACAAAGCCTCCCAGAATAATGATCGCAAAGAATATAAATATCAATACGTACTGAACAATCATCTTGAGTGGGCCGGCCTAAGCCCCATTGAAACCCTGTTTGCCAACAAGCATAAATTGAAAGGCAACAACTGGACATATACATGGTTCAGTAATACGGTATCGCAATTTTACTCTCCATCGGCAGATAATTCAAAAGCAGAGGATGGAGAAGGTTACCCGTTTGGCAGAGGATGGGGAGCCGGGCCGGTTTCGCCGGCAATGGTAAACGATTGGAAAGCCTGGTCGGCACAACAATCTTATCTGAACGGAGCTACCGAAGATCCTCGCCTGGCCGGATCCATCTGGTCGTACCGTGCACTCGATCCCAATAATGCAGGAAAAGTATTGTTCGACCGAAGATTAACTCCTGATGAGCCCGACTACACGGTATCTTATCGGTACTATGAACAGACCGGTTATCATCAGAAAAAGTACATTAATGTGATGTCGTATCAAAACATTAACGCCAATGATCCCGGTAAAAACCCGGTTTACGGAATCCGATCGTTCGCCCTACAACTCTATCCTCAAATAACCGCTGATGTTGTAAGTCAATCGCTGAACAATATCGCCGACTTAATCCACATTCGTTTTGCAGATGTATTGTTGATGCAATCGGAATTAAAAGGAGATGCCACCGGGCTCAATCGCGTACGCGCCCGGTCGAATTTGGCGCCAATTGCTTATTCACTGGCAGCTATCAAGAACGAACGTCGTTGGGAATTCGCTTTCGAATCCATTCGATGGTGGGATTTATTGAGATGGTCAGGCCCATCTTTGGAGGAAGCAGGAGAAGCGCTAAACAAACAGAAAGGATTTACCTTGCTTAATGCAGGCGTAGAAGTTCCAATGGTAAATTTTGATTACAAGGCACGTTTAAAACAGACACAAGGTTACTGGCCTATTCCACAGACTGAAATAGATCTGTCGGGTGGTTTGTTTGAACAGAATCCCGGTTGGGAGTCCAGTGCTTTGTTTTCCAGTTGGAATAGATTACAATAACTTAAAAAATGATCACGTATGAAAACAATAATAAGAATTTTTCTGCTGGGTATTTTATTCGTTTATGGATGCGACCCGATTGAAGACACGTCGCTGCGTGAACAGTTCGAGAATGCCGGGACGCCTATCAGTCAAGCCGAATTGGACGCTGCTTTATCTGTTACACAACCCATTCCTAACGCAGATGACAAAGTGGAAGGCGACCAGTATGTCGTATTGAAAAACAATCGCCCCGATATTGGCGGCGTATGGCACTTGGGCTGGAGTACAGGCGAAAAAATTGTAGCATCCGATGAAATTACGGTAATTTATGATGCCAACGGCGAATATGAAATCTACTATACCGGTATTTCCGCCAACCAGATAGTTACGTCTAAAAAATTCAATATCAGTGTAACCAACTGCTTTGATGAATATGATCGTCTGTTATCAGGCGCAAAAGACAAAGCAAACAAAACCGCAAAAAAGACCTGGACATTTTTACAGGTAACGGGGGCTCTTTACAACGGGATGTACGGAAACTGGAAGTATTATGATCCGGTTCCCGGACAGAACTCCTGGGGAACCGTAAATACCGCAACCATACCGGAACAAACAATGGTATTTGAATTTGATGGCCATAAAATGACCACTTACCTGAAGTCGGGGGCAGTATCCAAAACAGGGACCTGGGCCTATACGCACAACAAGCCCGAAGGTGTAACGGGTGAATTGATAACCACTGCTCCTGTCATAGGTACCAATATTAGCTGGAGTGTCTGGAAAGGGGCCTCTACCCCATATTGGATAACGTACATTAGCGAGAACCTGTTGGTGTTATGCTTTCCTCAAATGTACAATAAGCCTGCTGATGTTGCGGACTGGGATCTTTTTGGCACCTATTTTTACCTTGTACCTAAAGTGGAATAAATAAGTTTGTTTATTGCCGGCAACCGGTGTTGTTAATGAAAATATGAAAAAATTATTATTTGTTGTTTTCACGCTCTTGTTGTTTACAACGTGCGAGAAAGACGATTATGAAACGGGCGTCAAAGCTCCCGATAAGGACAGCAATATGCCTGAATTGGTAGAAGGACGTGTCGCACTGGCTTACGTGACATCCTGGAGTACGGTAATCCCTGATCCCCGATACCTGACGAATATCAATTACGCCTTTGCCGAACCCTATATGGAGGGCGGAGTCTATAAAGGAATCTATGTGCTGGGTGACGAAAACCGTTTCCGGCAGATCGTGAATCTGAAGAAAGCTAATCCGAATCTGTCCATTTCCATATCATTCGAAAATTCACAAGGGGAAGGTTTTTCACAACTCGCCAAATCGGATGAATACCGCAAAGCTTTTGCCAATGATTGTAAAGCGTTCCTGCAAAAATGGGGCATCGACGGTGTTGACATGGACTGGGAGTTTCCCGGCCTCTCATGGAGCGGTGACCCGAATGCTTATGATGTGGCAGTGGATGTAGCGAACCATGTGCTGTTGATGAGGCAACTGCGTGAAACCTTAGGGAATCAGTACCTGCTCACCTATGCCGGCTATTGTATGGATAAACAGCCGATTGCGGGAGGATGGCGCTATATCGACATTGCAGCCGTTGCCCCTTACGTCGATTTCGTGAATATCATGACCTACGATCTGGATGCGGCTCCTCATCATCAATCCGCCCTGTACGATCCGTCAGCGGCTTCCGACTGTACCCGTGCTGTTCAAGCCTATCTGGATGCCGGTATGCCGGCCAATAAACTGGTGTTAGGCATCCCTTTCTACGGGCGCCACTCATGGACGGAAGCGATCAACTACAAAAAAATCCTCGAACTCGACCCCCGATCCTACAAGATCGACAATTGGGACAATGCGGCTTCCGCTCCGTACGTTACCTACAACGGGGTTTACTATTGCGGATACGACAATGAAAAAAGCATCGGAATGAAAGGCGACTGGGTCCTGGGTAAAGGGATGAAAGGCCTGATGTTCTGGGATTACGACGGTGATGATAATCAGGGGACTTTGCGAAAAGCCGTATGGAGGTCTGTAATGAAGAGCAAGAAATGATAACTATAATTTATTGAATATGTCAGTCAAAATACAAAATTTAAAATTGAAACTGCTTTTTATACTGTTTTTGTCTATCGCGATCGGAGTTCAAGGACAAAAGAAGCACGAGGGCATAGATAAAGATTTTTTTCCTTTTTCGGTATGGTACAGTGGCGGTAAAGCCAGGGCCCCTATGCTGTCTAAAATCACAACTCATTCCGAGGAAGAATGGAGGGTCGATCTGCAACAGATAAAAGATCTCGGGTTCAATACCGTCCGTACATGGGTTGAATGGGCTACCTGCGAACCGGAACCGGGCCGGTACAATTTCGACAATCTGCACCTCCTGATGCGGATTGCCAATGAGGTGGGGTTGAAAGTATTTATACAGATCTATGTGGATTCCGCTCCCGACTGGGTTGCCCAGAGATACCCGTTTGCACTTTTCGAAGCTCAGAACGGGGATAAAGTCCAGCCTCAATCGGCACCCGGCGCCTGTATAGATAATAAGGTCGTTGAAGATGCCATCTTGAATTTTTATTCCAAAACGGCTGAAGTGGCTGTTTCTTATCCTAATTTCTTCGGATGGGACCTATGGAGTGAGCCGCATATCATCAACTGGGCTTCCATCGATTATATCCCCAATGTCCAATTCTGCTTTTGCGATGCCACGCAGACCAGGTTTAGAGAGTGGTTGAAGAAAAAATACAACTCTCTCGAAAATATAAATGCCGCATGGTATCGTAATTTCACGGATTGGACACAGGTGGAAGCTCCCAGGTTCAGCACCATTTTAAGTTATACCGATTTTATCGACTGGAAAACTTTTATTTATGAAAAGTTAACCGAAGATATGGCAGCCCGTTATAACGCCATAAGAAAAGTCGATACAACCCACCTCATCACAGCCCATGCCGTAGGCGCATCCCTCTTCCAGTCCCCCCACGTGGGGGCAGGCGCCACAGACGATTTCCTCATGGCCAGGCCATTGGACTATTACGGAGTTTCACTCTATCCGAAACACAACCATCCCCAAAATGCCTGGTCGTTGACCACCCTGCGTACCGTGATGGACTTCACCAGAAGTGCAAACCGTGAGAAGGGAGGATGGTACGTGGGAGAACTGCAAGCCGGACTGGGGACCATAGCGCTTCAGGTGAGCGACCCGGTCACTCCCGCCGACCATCGTATCTGGGCATGGTCGGCAATTGCAAAAGGAGCCAAAGGGGTGAATATTTACGCCTATTACCCCATGTCGTCAGGATATGAAGCGGGAGGGTATGGATTGATCAATCTGGACGGGACTTTAACCGAAAGAGCCGTGAGTGCGGGACGGATAGCAGATGTGGTAAACCGCAATCAATCGCTCTTCCTGAATGCTACTCCGGCCAAGGCTGAAATCGGCATCGTCTATAATCCTTTAACTCAAATGGTAGGCGGGATGCAGCGTCGCGATTTTCCGGCGGCATTGAGCCAATCGCTGATCGGTTATTTCCAGACTTTTGCAAACCACAACATCCCTATAGACTTCATCCACAGAGAGCATATTGAAAATCAAGATCTTTCACAATACAAACTGATCATCATCCCCTATCCTATCATGTTCACCCGGAAGGCCGCATCCGGTTTGCGCGCCTTTGTGGAGAACGGCGGATATGTATTGGCGGAAGCTCGTATTGGCTGGAACGACGATCGAGGTTATGCATCGGAAATTATCCCCGGACTCGGGATGCACGACATATTCGGAGTCAGGGAAAATGAAATCAGAATGCGCGAAGAGGTCGAGTTCACCGTTACAGACGAAAATCATCCCGTCATGCAGGGCATAAAGGGAGGGAGCAAGCTTACGGGATCGTTATACGAAGAGTCGTTAAGTTTGTTAAAAAATAGTAATACCCGGGTTTTAGCCACCACCGGCCAGGGACAACCGGCTATCGTGAGCACCCGATACGGAAAGGGGGAATCCATGCTGGTAGGGACCTATATGGGAATGGCTAATTTCCAAAAGTTCAACCCCGACAACGACCGGTTCTTTGTCAATTTACTGAGTTGGGCTAAGATAAAAAGGCCTTTCACCACATCCGTTGACGGGAGAACTTCCGATCAAGTGGAAGTCCGGCTTGAGGATACAACAAACGGCTACCTTGTTTTTATTATTAATCACAGCGCCAATAGCGAAGAGGTTAATATTAAGTTGAATCTAAGCTCCAACGGTATACATATCTTGCGGGATGTAATCAACGAAACGCGAAGAGAGGTGTCAGGTTCCGGTAATACACTGGAAATCAACGCAAATATTGACAGTAAAGAGGTTCATGTTATTGAAGTAATCCCTAAAAAACAGAGATGATCCATGGCAGTTATAGGTATAGATTTGGGAGGCACTAAAATTACAGGCGCCCTCTTTGACGAAACCGGCAAGATACTCTACCGGGTATCCCATCTTCTGGAAAAACGGAAGGGACACGAAGTCGGGCTGCTGGTACTCCATCTGTTCGATGAATTAATCAAGCGATCGGGATACCGCAGGGATGCTATCGGAGCATTGGGTATTTGCGTTCCGGGTATAGCGAACCGTAAGACGGGACGCATCTGGGCTCCCAACATAGAAGGTTGGGAAAATTATCCGCTCCAGAAAGAGATGGAGGAACATTTTAGCAACAGCAAGATCATAATTAACATTGCCAGCGACCGGACCTGCTACATTTTGGGGGAGAAATGGAAAGGTGTTGCCAAAAACGCCACGAATGCAATTTATATTTCAATCGGAACAGGAATAGGCGCCGGACTTCTCATCGATGGGAACATCGTTCACGGGCACGGCGACATTGTGGGCGCTGCCGGATGGTTGGCTATGGAAACTCCCTTCTTGGAAGAATTTGAAAGGTACGGTTGTTTCGAAAGTTACGCATCAGGAGACGGCATCGCCCGTCAGGCAAAAAAGATTTTAAAAGAAGGGCGCCTGTTCCGGGAAAGCCTGTTACACGGAAAAGAGATCGACTCCCTTTCAAGTAAAGATATTTTTGATGCATTTTACAAAAATGACCCGCTTGCCGTATCCATTATTGAAAAAGCGATCGATCTTTGGTCTATAGCCGCCGCCAATCTAGTCAGCCTGCTAAACCCTGAAATGATCATATGGGGCGGGGGCGTATTCGGGCCGGCCACACAACTGATAGATCGTATCTATGAAAAAGCTTCCAGATGGGCGCAACCTGTCGCGATAAAGCAGGTAAAATTCGAGAAATCGACTTTACAGGGGAATGCCGGACTATACGGCGCCGGTTATCTGGCACTTACATCAATCATAAAACAACAACAGTCTTGAATGCATATAATAAAAATTTAGTGTATATCGCTGCCTGTATAGGCATGGTTTTTTTCGGGATTGCATTTATCGTCATGGGCTCTGTCCTGCCTTCTCTGACCGCAAAGTATTCCCTCGACGCAGTAGGTTCATCCTCTTTGGTATCACTCCTGCCTGTAGGCGTATTGGCGGGTTCCCTTCTGTTTGGGGTCGTTGTTGACAGGTACGGATATAAATTGTTGCTCGCGGTAAGCACCCTGTTCACTCTATTTGGAATTGAAGGGTTGTCGTTTTTTGAGGACCTGAATATTTTACGCATCTGCATATTTCTTATCGGTTTGGGAGGAGGGATGTTAAACGGATCTACCAACGCCCTTGCGTCTGATATTTCGGATGACAAGGAACGGGGCTCAAGGCTAAGTATCCTTGGGGTATGTTACGGTATAGGTGCATTGGGGATACCCCTTTTATTGGGGATACTATCCAAATCATACCATTATCAGTTCATACTGCAAAGGACCGGATTACTGATGCTTTTGTCCATCCTCTATTTTATCGCAATAAAATTTCCTGAACCGAAAATCAAGCAGGGATTCCCTTTCAAACAAGCCATTCAACTGGTCAAGGAGCCCCTACTCTTAATCATGAGCTTTTTCCTCTTTTTCCAAAGTGGCATAGAAGGACTGACCAACAACTGGACGACCAGCTACCTCCATGGGAGAATAGCCGTCGGCAATGACGAGGTGGCGCTGGGCCTCACATTCTTTGTTTTGGGAATGACCGTTTCCCGTTTAATACTGAGTTATCTATTGCGTATAATAAAACATGAATATATACTTATGGGCGGGATCATGACAGCCGTCACCGGGACAATTATCCTTAATTATGCTTTTGATTTACACTTTGCCGCCATCAGCCTGTTTATTACGGGATTTGGCCTTGCAGCCGGATTCCCGGTTATCATCAGCTACATAGGGACAGCCTACAAAAACATAAGCGGGACGGCCATCGGGCTCGCAATGTTCATCGCATTGACCGGCAATACGCTACTGAATTTTGCAATGGGATTTATTTCGGATTCGTTCGGTATATCCTCCTTCCCGGTCTTTATCATCGTTTTACTGCTTATACAGGCTATTATTCTGTTTACTAATTCAAAAAAATTAAAAAAAGTTTCTGACACATCTATTAAAAATAATTAAAAACATCCATTAAAATTTACAATTATGTTATCACTTGAATGGTTAGCAAATGCAAGAGGCATTATGCAAAAAATCGAAGAGACTCAACTCGAGAACATTAAAAAGGCTGCGACAGTAATGGCAGACAGTATTGAATCGAACCACTGGGTACATACATTTGGTTGTGGACATGCCACAATACCCGTTGAAGAGATGTATCCCCGCATTGGTGGTTTTGTAGGATTCCATCCCATGGTAGAGTTGCCCATGACATTTTTCACCGGGATAACCGGGCAAATGGGCATCCATCAGTTTTTATTCCTTGAACGTGCCGAAGGTTACGGGGATGCCATCATGAAAGCATATAACTTTAATGAGAAGGACTGCATCTGGATTTTTTCCCACACAGGGATCAACAACGTAAACATAGATATTGCTCTTCACGCAAAAAAACTGGGCATGAAAGTGATTGCTTACGGATCCGCTGCCGAAGCTAAAGGCAAGGTAACCCGCCACCCGAGCGGGAAAACACTTTTCGATATTGCCGATATCGTTGTCGATTCATGCGTTCCTGTTGTAGATGCTTCCGTAAATCTGAAGAACCATCGGGACAAAATAGGCCCGGTATCAACGCTTGCATTTGTAACGCTGGTCTGGATGACGATCACTACGGTTGCCGAAATTCTGGCGGACAGGGGCGTGAAATTGTTTATACACCCTTCGCACAATGTTCCGGGAGACACTACCGCCCAGGAGCGTCTGGACGCTTGTCTCGCCGAATACAAGAAACGGGTCGCGTCGGTTTAAAAAACAATCGATGGAGAGTTTATTCCGGATAAAAATACATGATTGGCCGGAGTGTGAGATCTGTTCATGCTCCGGCTGATTTTTAAGGCCTTTTAAACCTTTTATCTCTTTATTTGTTCTAATAACAAACCCAAACCGATGGGGAGTTTATGCACAGCTATTTAGACAAGAAATATTATTATGAAGGTTATTTTTATAACAAAACAGCTGCCTGTTTTATTATTGATCACACTCTTTTCCGCTGCTTGCGGAAGTACAAAAACAGGACCGATGAGTAATGTTGTACCGGCGCGTATGTTGGACGGATACTATGCACATGCGTTATCCGTTCCTTCTCCGAAAAAAGAGTCCGGCGACCTTCCGGTGAAAATAGAGATCGTTCCCGGGAAAAAAATGGAAGTAGATTGTAATCACCACTCTTTGATGGGCCAATTTACACAAAAGGAACTGAGTGACGGTAATCGTTACTACGTTTTTGAGTCGAACGGAGAAACTGCATCCACGCTGATGGGTTGCCCCGATAACACCAAACATATGGAATTCGTACAGGGGAGGACTGTTTTTATCGACAGCCGGGATGCACTTCCTCCGATAGTATATGCTTCGGAGGGAATAGAGGTAAAACAGCGGAACTGGAATCCTTCATCCTCTTACGAAATGGATAAAAACCTGAATTATACCCTTGAGACAGAAGCGACTAAGGCGTTGAAAGCCTATCCCGAATCGTTAGAAGGATACGACCGTTATGTCCTGTTCCTACCCGAAGTAAAGAATTCGCAGAAAGAGCGCAAAGTAGAGATTATCCCCGGCGTTACAGCAGAGGTAGATTGTAATCAGCACGGGTTGATGGGCTCATTCGTCGAGAAAAATATCGAAGGATGGGGCTACAGTTACCTGATCTTTGAGTCGGACGGAGGAATCCGCTCCACACGGATGACCTGTCCCGATAATACCCGCAAGACCGAATTGGTTACCGGCACTACCCACCTGATGGATTACAACAGCCGACTGCCGATAGTGGTATTCATTCCCAAAAAAAAGGATTTTTCCGTGCAGTACAGAGTCTGGGAAGCAGGAGAGCTGAAGTGATAACAGTTCTATTTAACGAATGGTGCTTCAAGTAAATAATCGACACATTTTTTTACTCCCTCAAATTGTGTTCCTACGGGAAGCCTCTCCAATTCAACAAAATAGTCTTGAATATCATTTTTATAGGCTTGAATAAATATATTCTCAAAATTCATCATACCTGATTGACCCAACACGGCTCTATCTTTTATATGCAACAGTTTGATGCGATCGGGATATTTTTGCATGTATTCAACCGGATCATTTTGTCCCATTACTGTCCAATACACATCCAATTCGAATATAACCAATTCAGGGTCAGTTTGCCTTAGAAACCCGTCATAGATTACTTCGATATTTTCCGGCATATTTCTGCCAAAAGCCCTACGACCAAAAATCATTTCCGTTCCGCCGGGAATTACACGAGCAAACTCCATATCGTGGTTGTGATAACCAAAAATCAATCCATTTGCTTTTGCAATTCGCCCTGCTTCATTAAAAACTTCACAGACGAGAGAAACCTCTTCCGTGCTACGTGTAGAAGGTTGTCCGGGTTGGACAATGTAGGTAACTCCAATTTTGGCATGATCATCTGCCGCCCTTTTCCAAAAGTCGGCTATTTCTCCTTTGTTGGAAGAGGTGTACTCGCGCATCGGAGGATTCAGGTGCGAACTGATAATCTTTAAACCGGCATCGTCTGCCATTTTCCGGAAATCGCTCATTTCAATGTCATTTATTTTTCCATCTCTGTAGCCGGCTAACTCCAGAGTGGAATATCCCATTTGGCTTATTCTTTTTAGGCCACCCGGAATATCTTCAAACAGCTCTCTCCCAAGAGAATATATCTGTAACCCTATTTTTTTCCCTGCATTTACTGAAAATGTTGACAGAGTCGAAGCATTTGCCAAATCGGATTTTCCTGCTAATATTCCTCCTAATGAGATAAGGGATACGTTTTTAATAAATTTTCTTCTGTTTTGCATAAGATAAGTAATTTAAAGTTTGGAGTTAATATAATGAATACGGACGTCTATATTGGTAGCAGTTTAATCGATGTGAAGCGGCCTCTTTGTCGTCATCAAAACTAAGTGTAACCGGATTCCATTTTACAGGTCTATTCAACTCACGGGCAATATTAACCAAACAGCATAAAGTATTAGTACTGCATCCTACTTCTACCGGTGCGATAGGATTTCTGCGCGAGCGGACAGAATCAATAAAATTTTGCATATGCGGTGAACTTATCTCAAATGCAAGCGCATTACCTGTCCGCCGACGTTCAGCCTGCTGTGCTTGTTGTGCTGCTGTCTGTACTCTTCTTTCCTCACGTTGCGCCTGGGTCAACGGCCTGTTCCCTGCCAGGTCTTCAGGTACTTTTGACGGATCGGAGCATGCAAGATATCCACGTGCAACTTCTATCCAGCCATCTGTTCCTATAAATTTGACTCCCTGTGCCGATTCATTATCATCGAGATAGGGTTGTTCTGTCATAACAATACCATTTGCATATTTCATGGTAGCGTATTGAGTTCCGTTATAACCTACAGGTATATATTCCACTGGTCCTGACCCATCCATTCCTATAGCGGCCTGTGCAATATCAAACATATGTGCGCCCCAATCGGCCGTATAGCCATTTCCGGTTTCTTGATACCAGCGCCATGCACCCCATAATTTCTCATTTTCCTCGGGATTTAATGAAATAGGCGGACAAAGATCCGGATGGTAATGAATTTTAGGATCGTTAAGGGGCCCCATCCATTGATTCCAGTTTAAATTTGCCGGAACAGATTGTTCGGGTAAGTTCAAAGGAGTGGGAGGCGCACCTACCCTGGCATAAATTTTTTCGATATGTCCAATAGCTCCGGCTTGCACTAATTCTATTGCTTTTTGAAACTCTTTACTGGAACGTTGTTGACTACCTACTTGTAAAACACGTTTATTATTACGGACTGCCTTAACCATTGCCAAACCTTCAGTGATTGTATATGCCAATGGCTTTTGAACAAAAACATCTTTACCGGTCTGGCATGCCTGTATGGTCATGAGAGCATGCCAGTGATCAGGAGTTACAATAGCAACAGCATCGATATCTTTTCTTTCCAACAGGTCTTCATAGAATTCGTACCCGTCACATCTTTCGGAAACGCCTTTTGATTTTTGCCATTCATTGACACGTTTTTTAAAACGTGCTATCTTCATACTGTCCACATCACAGCAGGCAGCTACTTGCACTCCCTCGCATCCGGCAAAACCCCGAAAATCACTTAATGCCTGTCGTCCCAATCCTATAAATCCAAGAACTACACGGTCGCTTGGGGCAACTTTCACACCAGCCATTGACCAACTCGGTAAAATAGTGAGGCCGGCTAATCCAAGAGCCGAATAATTAAGAAACTGTCTCCTGTTAATCTCGTTGTTCTTTTTTTTCATTTGAATATTTTTATTTATTTATCAATATAAAAATTTAAAAAGTATTAAGTTGGTTGAAAGAGGTGTCGGATCTAATTAAATACAATATTTTTTATTCGCACAGTTATCATTCAAAACTTAACCTTAGTTTAAGGTGGAAATCACTTCCAATTTTCATTTTGTACAAGAACACCTTCCATTGTAATAATCTGGTCAAGAGGAATAGGCAGGGTAACCCACTTTTCATTATAAACAGTTCCTACAAATTTAGGCAAATATTGTTGTTCATAATCAATATAATCGGAAAGTTCACTCTGAATAATTCCCCAACGGGCTAAATCGTACCAGCGCTGTCCTTCTAGCGCTAATTCCAATTTACGTTCAAACCTCAATGCGGCTAAAGCGTCTTCTTTTGTTGAAAATTGCGATTCTGAATATAATCCGATTCTGTAATTTGAAGCAGCATTGGTTTTGGTAACTCCATTCACTTTGTCATCTAGTACATATAACGATGTTGTTTCGACCATAGTAGCCGGATCTGCTGCTTTTACGTAAGAATTTGCTGCTCTGGCACGGACTTGATTTACATACTCCCTGGCCTCTTGATGATTACCTGTTTCAATCAGTGCCTCAGCGTACCATAGTAAAACATCGGCATATCGGATTAAGTGAAAGTTCTTGGCGGTAGAGCCTGTGGATGTTGCTACGCTTAAACTGCCTTTATCTGCTTTCTTAGGTATGTATTTCTTATTTAAGTATAGTCCGCCATTTCCGACATCGCGAATCCAACCATCTGTTCTAACCGGAATAGACCAGTCCCAAAATGGCACATTGAAACGTCCGACGCTTACGTCTAATCTGGGATCGGTATAAACAGCTAAATCGGTAGAAGGAATGCCTGCATTTATATTAGTCAAGGCAGCCATATCTCGGTACGCTCCGTTGAGTAAGGGCAGTCCATCGTTATTTACAATGTATGAATTTACCATTTCATAAGATGGTTGAAAAAAACCCCATCCGCCGGTGCCTAACGCTCCTGACATTCCTATATGCGAAGAACCATACATCAAATTGGTATTGGTTTGGGTTCCCGAGATAGACAGCTGCACATCAAAAACGGATTCGCCTGTCCAGTCACTTTTCCCAGCAGTGAAGAGGTCAGCATAATTATCGGCTAATCTAAACCTGGTACCATTGTTATCTTTGCCGGAAGCCATGATCGCTTCTAAAAGCGATTTAACTTCCGTCCAACGGTTTACCATATTATTTGTCCCGTTATAGGGAGATGACTGGTACATTTTTACTTTTGCCAAATATGCAGCAGCAGCCCATTTGTTTGCACGGCCTCGATCAACAGTCCAAATATCGGGAAGATTTGCATAAGCATATTCTAAATCTTCAATTATTTTATCCCAGATATAGATATATTTACCTGACTCATCAACATTTGACACAAGAGGGTTGACTGCACTGGCAAATTCTTCACTGCCTATGTAAGGGATAGCAGCACCGAAGAGCCTAACACCTTCAAAATGCCAAAAACCTCTAAAAAAACGGCCTTGTGCAATGGTTTCCGTATAATAATCTTTCGATTGTCCTTTTATAGCTAAGAGATCATCTTTTATTTTTTCAGTCATGCTCAATACATTATTAGCCCTAAATACGCCGTCGTAAACGCTTTTCCATTTGCCATTCAAGTACGAATTATCTTGAGTAATTCCGTATGTTTCAAGATTTGTAAAATCAGACTGATCGTTAAATGTGGAACCTTTATTGGCACTTCCACCCATTACATCACCCCAAGCATAATTGGTTAGAGTAGAGTAAAAGTAATTAGTGGGATTTAGCATGGAGGCATACATCCCTGTCAATGCCATATCAATACCGGTTTTATTCAATAGATCTGGTTCGCCTACAGCCCCTACTGCACGAACGTCTAAAAAATCCTGGCAAGCACTGAATGAAAAAACAATGACTACTAAATATATAAAATTTCTTTTCATTTTTTTTTTGTTTTATAGATTATTCTTTTATGAGTTAAAACGATACGTTTAATCCGAAAATGAATTGACGCGGTATTCCGTACGATCCATAGTCAATACCTTTATTCAAATCAGAACTGCTGCGAATTTCGGGATCTAATCCTGTATATTTTGTTAATGTAAATACATTAGATACCTGTCCGTAGAAACGAATTCTTTCAAATTTTATTCTGTCAAGTAATTTTTTGGGTAAAGTATATCCAAAGGTCAACGTTTGCATTCTTAAATAAGAACCGTCTTGAACATATTGAGAGTGACCTTCGTTAGCTGCCTCGGTACCTTCTCGTTTGCTTGTTGCCCAAAGCGGGTAAATACCGTTGGGATTATTGGTCGGATGCCATGAATTGTCTCTCCGATCTTTCGAATAATTACTTTGCAAAGCACCAAAATGAGTATAATACATGTAGTGACGAAAAATATCATTTCCAACAGAAAAGTATAAGTATGTTGCCAAGTCAAAATTCTTATAACCCATGCTGATATTTACTCCTCCCGTAAAATCAGGATGTGGATTGCCGATAATTTTTTTATCCAGGGCATCAATTTTACCATCATTGTTAACATCTTCTATTTTATAGCGCCCTATCCAATCATTCGGATTCACATCTTCTGCATTTACAATTGCGTATGGAAGTATTATCTCTCCTTTAGCATTTTTATAATTTAACACGTCGTCGGCACTTTTATAAACACCTACAATATTGTACCCGTAAAACATTCCGATAGGTTGACCCTCCGTTGTGATGTTGACTTTACTTAACCGTGTATTGTTGAATAAATCTGAAGAGCCTAACCTGACAACTGTGTTCTTGTATGTAGAAATGTTACCGTTTATCCTGTAGTTAAAGTTGCCAATCCTATCGCGCCATCCAATGCTTAAATCTATACCGGTATTTTTCATATCACCTATGTTGATATAAGGCTTGGTTGCATTTCCGGCTAAAGCAGACCAGTTGGCAGGAACTAACATATCGGATGTGTTTTTTATATAATAATCAAATCCAACAGTCATTTTGTTTCTTAACAGAGTGGCATCAAAACCAGTATTCAATGTACGGATAGTTTCCCATTTTGCATCCGGATCTCCTAAATTCGAAACAGCATATCCAACAGATGCACCTGTATCTGAGCCATCTATCGCGTATAAATAAGCATTTCCTGTAGCATATTGAAAAGCATAATTATAAGCACCAATATTTGAGTTTCCCGCCGTACCAAAACCAACGCGGACCTTTAAATCATCCAGCCATGTATTTGTAGGTGCCATAAATGCCTCGTCCGTTATACGCCACCCTAAAGAAACAGATGGGAATGTTCCCCAGCGATTATTCTTACCAAACTTTGAGGAGCCATCAACACGAGTAGTTAACGTGGCTAAGTATTTTCCCTTGTATGAATAGTCGACGCGTCCAAACACACCAAACATGGTTGTCAAATTAAGCATATATCCGGCATTAGACACATTGGCGGTTGAACCATTGTTAATAATCCAGGTGTTTGGTACTTTTTCAAAAATATAATTGATTCGTTGAGCTTCCAAATAACGCCCAAAATCTTCTTTCATCGCTTCAGAACCAAGTAGAAATGTCATATTGTGATTATCATTGAAAGTTCTGGTATAGGTTGCTGTATTTGTCCACTGCCAATCAAGACTCCATCTGGCGTTTTCATTCAAAGAGTTGGTGGATGTGCCCTCTTTATTGGTCATGATTGTCCGCTCATTAAATGTCAAGCTCCAATTTCCACCCAACCGAGCACTGTATTGTGTTCTAAGAGTTAGACCTGCAATCGGTTTTAATTCTGCAAATATGGCGGTTTGTCCCCTAAAACCTCTGACCCAATCATCTTTTGCATTGGCAACAGACTGTAATGCTGAATTTGCACGCCCTCCTTCCGGTGATTGTGATCCGGCAAAATCTCCTCCGATATTATAAGCAGGCACCCAGGATTGAATGGTGTAGGTTTGGCCGAAAATGCTCGCATCGCCCTGATCACCACGTTCACCTCCAAATTCCACCACAGATAAATTTGTATTTTGTCCGATTGTAAAATATTTGTTGGGATTGAATGTGGTATTTGCCCGCAACGAATACCTATCGAAAAATGAAGATTTTATAGTGCCCTGCCTCGATGTGTTACCAAATGCTATTGAATAAGCAGATTTGTCGCCGCCACCCAACACGGAAACCTGATGCTCCTGAACCAACCCTTTTCTAACAACCAAGTTATACCAGTCTGTTCCTTTCCGTGCTTCTGCTTCTGAACATCCGTCTTCCAACATTTGGTAATATGCCGATCTGGCCCATGAATTAGCTCCATTATCTCTATATGATGCTTCCCACGCCTCAATGCTCCCGAACTGGGCAATTACCTGTTCTTTGGATAATCCTGCCGGTTTTGTTGCATAAGGCATTGTAAGTTGATCGTTGGCATTGAGCGCCCCAAACTGGGTATGAGATAATCCCGTAGTAACACGCCTAATGTCGCGAAGATTTACGAGTCCCTGAGCTTCAAATTCCATAGCTTCCCATGCATTTAAAACGTCATAACCGTTATTTGCCATGGTAGCAACACCAATTTGACCATCATATGACACCCGAATCTTATCACTTCTTGTTCCTTGCCTGGTAGTAATGATAATAACACCATTAGCACCCTGCGCTCCATAAATGGCTGTTGCAGAAGCATCTTTTAATACTTGTAATGATTCTATATCATTTGGGTTAACCGCATCAATGCTAACGTTCGATACCCCATCAACCACAATTAACGGCCCGGATCCTCTCATAGAACCCACGCCTCGAACACGAATACTCGTACCTGAACCAGGAGCTCCCGTTGTAGAGATATATACGCCGGCTGCTTTTCCTTGCAATGCTTCAGCAAATGTAACTACAGGCACTTCATTTAATTCTTCCGTTGAAACAACTGCTACAGCTCCCGTAATATCTTTTTTTGCTTGAGTGCCATACCCCACTACTACCACTTCATCCAAAATTTCCATATCCTCTATCAAGACAATCCGTACATTCGGACTTACCGGTACCTCCTGAGTAATCATCCCCACATACGATACGACCAGTGTATTGGAACCGGCCGGAACAGTTAGTGTAAAATCTCCATCAATATCTGTAACAGTACCTTGAGAGGTACCTTTCACTTGAATGGATGCTCCGATAACCGATTCATCAGATTCGTCCACCACCTTACCCGTAACGCGAGTCTGCGCAGTGGAAATCCCCATTCCTGTAATGAGGAATAAGGTTAAAAACAACATTAAATTCTTCTTCATTTGTTTAGATTGATAACATATTTTAATTTAAATAACAACATTTACTTATTCATTTCATCTGTTTCAGAGCCAACCCTTATACAGCGATTTCATATTCATTCCGTTAGTGTCCAATAATATCTTTCTCATGATCATATGGATTTATTTTAATCTTGTTACTTGTGTTTCATTCACAAATCCTTGTTCGGTTACAATAAACCGGGCTCTTTTTGCCTGCTCCAAGCGAGATGCGGCGGCCCTGATGGAACCGGCCCTAATCGTTCTTGAAGGAATCCTCACGGTTTCGCCGACCTTTATTGCCAACAATGTAGCGGGTATGGATATTTTAGTAACCGGCTTTATGGCATTTGCCTGATTATTCATATCTTTGTAGAATGTCTGATTTTGTTACAACGTATTAAACATTGTTTAACAATACAAACATACTACATATATTCAGTGAATACAAATATATAACGAAATAATAGCGTAGTTTATATTCATTCTAAATAATATATCTGGGAAAATAACTGAAAAACAGCAAAGAATATGGAATTCATAGACAGGTTAAAATTATTCATAAAATCCAGAGGAGTGGGACAAACTAAATTTGAGGAGTTAGTTGGTTTTTCACGTGGATATATCAGTAAGGTAAAAACTTCGATCGGTGCGGATAAACTGTCCAACATCGTAGAAGTTTTCCCGGAGCTTAACCTGGATTGGCTTATCACGGGAAAAGGGGAAATGATAATCCCTCCAGTTACGGCGGCTCCTTCCGAGCAAACTATCGGGACGATGGAAGAATGTTCTGCTGAATATAAGAGCAAATATCTTGAGATGCTGGAAGAGAACAGGTCCCTCCGGATAGAGATAGAGAAACTCCGTAAAACTTAAACAGTTTCTTGTCCGTAATTATAAAAAATTTCAGTTTTATTGTTTGTATCGGATTGATCGCGCAACAATAGAAGCAATGCCCTGGTAAATTGTTGCAGATCATAGTGCTCAATATCCCGCAAGTCGGCCCAAACGTATGATTGCGATTCGTCGTTCAGCCTGACGTTCGTCTCTTCGGCGCGACACAAGAAATTGATGAAAATAAAATGTTTTTTCTCATGAAACGTCGGGTGAAAAATGCTTTCGTTGATGCCGAGCATCCGGATATCCTTGACGGTTAACCCGGTTTCTTCGAATACTTCCCTTTTCAGCGCTTCTTCCATGGTCTCCCCCAATTCAATGTGCCCTCCCGGAATCACATATCGGTTGCCCCATTTATGCGACTTGCAAAGGAGCACCTTCCCTTCAGAATTAATGATTGTAGCGCCTACAGTAGGCTCAGGATATTGTTTCATACGGTTATTTTTTTCAACATAAAACATTTTATTTCTTTCCCGCAATCTTATTCATAATCATGGTAATTGCTCCGTCGCCGGTTACGTTACACGCCGTACCAAAACTATCCACAGCAATGTAAACGGTGATCATCAGGCCAATCATCTGTTCGTTGAAACCCAGCATGCTCTGAATAATCCCGATGGCCGCCATAATGGCCCCGCCGGGAACACCCGGAGCCGCAATCATTGTAATACCCAACATAAAGATAAACCCGATAAAAGTGGCCGGATCAACCGGAATTCCGAAGAAGTACATCATCGCCAACGAAAACCCGGTGATCTTCATTGCGCTTCCCGCCAAATGAATAGTGGCACAAAGCGGAATCACAAAAGAAGCGATGCTGGGGTTGATCTTATTGTTAAGCGCGCATTGCAGCGTTACCGGAATGGTTGCCGCTGAAGAGGACGTCCCCAATGCCGTCATATAAGCCGGAAGCATTGTCTTTAACGCCTTCAACGGATTGCGCCGCGAAACGGCTCCTGCCACAGAATACTGGATAAGCAAGAGCAGGATATGCAGCACAAAAATGACCGAAATCACTTGCAGGAAAAGCATGATCACGGAGTAAACCTGTCCCGTGATAGAGATGGAGAGGAACATGCCGAAAATATAAACGGGCAGCAACGGAATGATCACAGAGCGGATAATTACTGTAACAATATCGCGAAAATCGGAAAATGCTTTCTGCAGTGTATCGCCTTCAATAAGCGAAAGCCCGATCCCTATACAAAACGACAAAATCAACGCCGACATCACATCCATAACGGGCGGCATCCCGATACTGAAAAAGGATTTCAAGGCTCCATCTTCAATACTTTGTACCGTTCCGGTATCGATAGTGCCGGTAATGATGTTCGGGAAAACCGCCTGGCACGAAAAATAGGTGAAAAATCCCGAAAAAAGCGTGGAGGCATACGCGATAGCTGTCGTGATCAGCAAAAGTTTTCCGGCTCCTTTTCCCAACTCACCGATGGCCGGAGCTACTAACCCTATAATAATCAGCGGGATGATAAACGACAGGAAATTGCCGAACAGATCGTTAAACGTGGCAAAGATACGCGCGAACCACACCGGCATAAACTGCCCGAGAATTATTCCCAAAACAATAGCGATGACAACACGCCCCAACAATGGTATTTTAGATAGTCTCACTTTCCCGGATATTAATTTAGCGCAAAAGTAGCTCTTTTTCCTGATAAACCGGCCTTAATCTCCGTCGAAATGAATATCAGGCATATCGTTGTCTGAAAATAAATGAGTACTTTTGCAATACAATTGTTAAATAAGATGTTGAATAAAGAATCCGATAATATAATTTACTCATCCACCGTGATCGATTTTGTGACGGTTGCCGTGAGATTCTGCACCTTACTGGAAAACGAAGAAACCGTTCCGCGCGAAAAGTGGATTGACGAGATGCTCAAGATCTTACCGCTGATGTACATTAAAGCGTCGCTTTTGCCGCAAACCGTAGAAATAAACGATGAGCCACCCGAAACGTTTGTCAAAGAAGAGGATTATGTTCGTGTAGCGGCCAGTGTTTCATCGATTATGGGCGAAGAGGATGTCTATTTGGATGTTTTCATAGAGGATATGAAATATAGCGAACGGCCAATTTCGGCGTTTGTGTCGGAAAATATTGCCGATATCTATCAGGACGTCCGGAATTTTGTTTCGGTTTACCAATACGGCCTGACCGATCAGATGAACGACGCGCTTCTCGTTTGCAAACAAAATTTTCAGGCCTACTGGGGGCAAAAACTGATCAATGTATTGAGGCCGTTGCATGCGATATTTTACAACGGCGATGAGAACGATAACTTACTGGAAACTGATTTAAACGAGGAGGATTTGTGGGATTAACCATTTCAAAAGAAGAAGTTGCAGAACTTCCCATAGAGTTTTTTGCAGGAAGGACAATAGTTGTGGATCACGAAAGCAAAGTGGAGAAAGCGGTTGCTGACCTGATGGGACACTCTAAATTAGGATTTGACACGGAAACCAAACCGTCATTTAAACGGGGACAGGTTCACAAAGTAGCACTGATGCAGCTTTCTACCATCAACACATGTTACCTCTTCCGATTGAATAAGATTGGATATCCCGATGCGCTGGACGATATTATCTGCAACCCCGACATCAAGAAAATCGGGCTTTCACTTCGCGACGATTTTGCCGCTATCCGCAAACGTTCGGACAAGAAGCCGCAAAACTTTATCGACCTGCAATCTTTTGTAGATGAATACGGAATTGACGACAACGGCTTGCAACGGATTTATGCCATCCTTTTCGGCAAAAAGATCTCTAAAAACCAACGGCTCTCCAATTGGGAAGCCAGCTACTTAACCGAACCTCAAAAAAACTACGCAGCAATGGACGCGTGGGCCTGCCTTCGCATTTATAATCATCTGATTACCAATGGAAACAAATAAAGCAAATTCCATCATCCTGCGCCCCAAAAAGGACGAATCGCTCAAACGGTTTCATCCGTGGGTATTTTCCGGCGCCATTGCTAGAATACCTCAAGGCATAGAAGAAGGCGACATTGTGCAGGTCTTTTCTGCCAATGGTGAGTTCCTGGGTGTGGGGCATTATCAAATCGGAAGCATCTCCGTCCGCATTTTATCTTTTGCAGATGAAACCATAGATGTGGATTTCTACATCCGGCGAATCTCCTCGGCATACAAGATGCGCATGGAGCTTGGGCTGCAGCATGCCGGAAACAATACTTTCCGGCTGGTTCACGGCGAAGGCGACAACTTACCGGGGCTCATTATCGATATATACGGGAAAACGGCTGTCGTCCAGGCACATTCCGTGGGAATGGATACCGACAAAGACAAAATCGTGAACGCATTGCAACATGTTTTGGGAAAAGAAAGACTCGAAAACATCTTTTACAAATCAGAAGGGACACTTCCGTTTAAAGCAGGCATCGAAACCGGCAACGATTATCTGTTGGGGGGACAAAACATTGACTCCGTTGCCCTGGAAAACGGATTGAAATTCAATATCGATTGGCTTCGCGGACAAAAAACCGGTTTTTTTGTCGATCAGCGCGAGAATCGCCGGTTACTCGAAAAGTATGCTGCCGGCAAAAACGTGTTGAACATGTTTTGCTACACGGGTGGATTCTCGGTTTACGCGCTTCGCGGCGACGCCCGGCTGGTTCATTCCGTTGACAGTTCATCCAAAGCCGTATCGCTTACCGACGAAAACGTAAAACTCAACTTTGGGAACGAGCCCCGCCACACCTCTTTTTCGGAAGACGCATTTAAATTCCTGAAAGAATCCGCAACGGATACATATGACATCATCATTCTTGATCCGCCGGCCTTCGCCAAGCACCGTGGAGCTATCGCCAATGCTTTGCAAGGATATAAACGACTTAATCTGGCAGCTTTGGAGAAAATAAAACGGGAAGGGATCCTGTTTACCTTTTCCTGTTCCCAAGCCATCAGCAAAGAGCAGTTCCGTCTGGCTGTTTTCAGCGCAGCCGTCATTTCGGGAAGGAAAGTCAGGATCCTGCATCAACTTACTCAACCCGCCGATCATCCCATCAACATCTATCATCCCGAAGGGGAATACCTGAAAGGATTGGTTTTATTTGTGGAATAAAGTGTGAAAAAACACTTATTATTCACTGAGAACCCCCTTTTTCGGTTAAATAATTTAAAATACGTGCATTTTGCGCTCCGAAGCTATGGTTTATAACAGAAAACCCTTTATATTTGCATCGTGTTTTTCATGGTATTAGATTTAAGGTTAACAATGAAGATTGGTTGTCGTGAGACAACCTTTCCTTTTTTATATACCCCTGTTAAAATATAAATTCCACTTTCTCGGTTCAGTTGATAATATTCACAAATTATAATCTTTCAGATTTCGAAGTTGGAATGTTAATCGCTATTTTTGTACATAAATTCATATTGCGATGGACTTCAGGACACCGGTAATTATTCCGGAATCGACTTTCCGGATAGATCATTCCACAAAGATGATGCTGCTTGGCTCTTGTTTTTCTGAAAACATAAGCGCCAGGCTGCAGGAGTACAAGTTTTTGGTAAAAACGAATCCTTTCGGTATCGTATATAATCCGTCCTCCGTTGCAGCAGTTGTAAAGCGATTGCTTTCAAACAAAGGCTTCGACGAAACCGACCTTGTTTTTCATGACAATGTTTACCAAAGTTTTCTGCATCATGGCCTGTTCTCTCATCCCGACAAAAACAGATGCTTGGGAAACATCTCCCGGTCATTTGACGAAGCGGCAGGATTTATTCTCAAAACAGATGTTTTCCTAATCACTTTCGGAACGGCATACGTTTACAAACTGAAATCGACCGGAGAAGTAGTAGCCAATTGCCATAAATTTCCATCAAGTGCTTTCGTAAGGGAGAGGTTGACGATTGAAGAGATCGTAAAGGAGTGGAGCAGCGTCATCAATGCCATCTCGGCACATCATCCGGCCACAAAATTTATTTTCACTGTTTCTCCTATCCGGCACTGGAAAGACGGCGCGCACGAAAATCAAATCAGTAAATCAATCCTTCACCTGGCGATCGACAGACTGCAGAAAATGTATGCTCCCACACTCTCCTACTTTCCGGCTTATGAAATTTTACTGGACGAACTGCGCGATTATCGTTTCTTTGCCGAAGACATGATGCATCCGTCATCGGTTGCTATCGAATACATCTGGGAGCGCTTTGGCGAAACTTTTTTCACGGGAGAAACCATAAGGGCCAACTCGGAATGGGATCAAATAAACCGATCGCTGGACCACAGGCCTTTAAACAATCAAACCGAAAATTATCGTCATTTTTTAAAACAAACATTACAAAAACTGATCCTTTTCCGGCAAAATCATCCTCAAATAGATTGCAGCCGGGAAATTGAAGAATTAACAGAAAAAACAGACAAATGAAATACTCAATCCTGGAAATAGCCTCCATACTGGGCATAAAGAATCAAAATTTTGCGGACGCTGAAATATCGGTTTTGCTTACCGACAGCCGGAAGCTGGGTAATCCACAGGAAACGCTGTTTTTTGCTATTGAAACCAAGCAAAACGATGCGCACAAGTTCATCTCCGATTTGTACGGTTCGGGCGTAAAGAACTTTGTAGTAACCAAAATCTTTCCGGAATGGAAATCCTTTACGGATGCCAACTTCCTGAAAGTTACAAACACGCTTCACGCTCTGCAGAAATTAGCGGCTTATCACCGGAAACAATTCGATATTCCCGTTATCGGAATAACCGGAAGCAACGGAAAAACCATTGTCAAGGAGTGGCTTTATCAACTTCTGGAAGAAGATTACAACATTACCCGGTCGCCACGAAGCTACAATTCTCAGATCGGCGTTCCATTATCGGTCTGGGAACTGAATGAAAACACCACTTTGGCCATCTTCGAAGCCGGGATCTCCCAACCCGATGAAATGAAGTATTTAGAACCTGTCATCCACCCCACCATCGGTATTTTCACGAAGCTGGGCGAAGCGCATCAGGAAAATTTCACATCGCTGCAAGAGAAATGCATGGAGAAATTGGAGCTTTTTGCTAACAGCAACGTCTTTATTTACGAAGAAGACAATAAGATCATCAATCAATCGGCGGACAGGGCGGTATTGTCGCAAAAATCGTTCTGCTGGTCACGAAAATATCCCGATGCTCCGCTATATATCCGCAAGACGGAGAAAAATGAAAATAAAACCACCATCTATTACTCGTTTCTTAATTTCGACTACTCCGTTTCCATACCATTTACGGATGAAGCATCCGTTGAGAATGCCATCAGCTGCCTGGCCGTCATGCTTTACTTAAATGTAAAACCCGGAGAAATCTCCGACCGCATGATGAATTTAGAGCCTGTAGCTATGCGCCTGGATGTTCGCCAAGGAAAAAACAACTGCACCATTATCAACGACACGTATAATTCGGACATTAACTCCATAAAGATTGCACTGGATTTCCAGCAACAGCGGAAAGTGGAACAATCGCTAAAAAAAACGCTGATCATCTCCGATATCCTGCAAGCGGGGTTAATGCCGAAATCTCTCTACAAACATGTGGCGGAACTGGTACAGCAAAGAGGGATTGAGAAACTGGTCGGGATCGGGCATGATATATGCGAGAACAGTGAAGCATTCACTGTCCGGGAAAAATATTTTTTCCGCTCTACCGAAGAGTTCATCCGTTCCAACAAATGGAAGGAATTTGAAAATGAACTGATTCTTTTAAAAGGAGCCCGAAGATACCATTTCGAGCAAATTAGCGAACTTTTGGAGCAACGTATTCACGAGACTGTTCTGGAGGTCGATCTGGATGCTCTTGTTCATAACTTTAACTTTTACAAATCGAAAATATCACCGCAAACGAAATTAGTCTGCATGGTGAAAGCCAACGGCTACGGGGCAGGGGCGGTGGAAATTGCCAAAACGCTGCAATACCATAGATGCGAATATTTTGCCGTGGCGGTCGCTGAAGAAGGAATTGAGTTGAGAAAAGAAGGTATTTCCACTCCAATAATTGTGCTGAACCCGGAAGTCAATGGATTTGAAGAGCTCTTTTCGAAAGACCTGGAACCCGAAGTTTATAATTTCAGGATATTGGAAGCATTTATCCGGGAAGCCGAAAGACGCGGCATAACCAACTATCCTATTCACGTGAAGATCGACACCGGCATGCACCGGTTAGGATTCCTACCCTCCCAAATACCGGAACTTATTAAAAAGTTGAAGTCGCAAAAAGGACTGAAAGTGAAGTCGGTCTTCTCGCATCTCGCCGCCAGTGAGAGCTGGATGTTTGATAGCTTCACACAAAAACAGATAGATATCCTCCGGGACGCCCATAAGGAAATCGAGGAGAAGATAGGATATCCTGTCTGGAAACACATCCTCAACTCTGCCGGAATTGAAAGATTCATCGATGCACAGTGGGACATGGTCCGACTAGGAATAGGGTTGTACGGAGTGAGCGCAAGCGGATTAAACGGATTGAAGAACGTCTCTACACTCAAGACAACCATCCTTCAGATTAAAGAGATACCAAATCACGAAACCGTAGGTTACGGAAGGAAGGAAGCCCTTGACCGTGACGCAAAAATAGCAACAATCCGCATTGGCTACGCCGACGGGCTGGACAGAAAATCCGGGAACAGAAAAGGAAAAGTATGGATAAACGGCAAGTTCGCTCCCATCGTGGGAAATGTCTGCATGGACCTCTGCATGGTTGATATCACCGGTATCGATGCCGGGGAAGGCGATCCGGTGATCGTTTTCGGAGAGGAGCTATCGGTCATAGAGCTTGCCGAAAGCATAGATACCATCCCTTACGAAATCCTCACCTCGGTCTCTCCCCGTGTGAAACGGATCTATGTGAAAGAATAACAAAAAGAATATAACACATAAAAAAAGCATCTCGGGTGAGATGCTTTTTTTATGTGTATGTCTTACTTCTGAATTATTCAGCGAAGAAGATAGCTACGCGGTTCCAGTCGTTTTCTGCGTAAGGTTGTTCAGTATCACCTTTCCAGTCGATGGAGATGCGGCTGTTGTCGATTCCGTATTCTGATGTCAAAGCGTTAGCAACAGCTTTAGCACGTTTTTCAGAAAGAGCCAAGTTGTAAGCAGGCGTACCTGTTTGCTTGTCGGCATAAGCAACGATCTTAACTGTAGCGTTAGGATTAGCTTTCAAGTATTCGGCAGTGTTGTAAACGCTTACTTGCTGGCCTTTGTCGATCTTGGAAGAATTGATGCGGAAGAATACTACGTTTGGAACGTAAACACTTTCAGTAACTGCAGGAGCAACTTCAGGACAATCCGGGCAAGATTCCGGTCTTTTTCTGAGTTCTTCGTTTTCTGCACGAAGCCTGTTGATCTGGCTGTTCAAATCGTTGATCAGGTTGTAATCCATCAACTCGGCAGGGGTGAATTCCTGTTTTCCGCCAAGACCGAATTGCAATCCGGCAACAGCACTTAACATACCGTCATATTCATAATCTCCTGCAGGTGTTGCTGAAAAATCAAAAGATTCCTGTAATAACCTGTAACCAATTTCCACAAATAAATTAACGCTACGACTTAAACGGAAGTTGTTAATCACACCCACGTTATAAGTCAACGATTGGTTTTGTCCTTTTAGTAAACCATTGCTTGAATTAGGTTTTTTGAACCATTCGTCCATACCATACATATAACCAACACCCAAATAAGGTACTAAACTGTAAACTCTATCAGGATTATAACCTACAGCAGCATTTGTTAAATTATACATTAAATCCAAATGTCCGCCTACCCATTTCATTTTAGCTTTCGTATTGTAGTTGATAACAGGCTCGCCAGCATCTATTACTCCACGAAAACCCCATACCGGTGAATTCCAGCGTCCAACACTTAATTGGCCTTGCCAGCCAATTCTGTCTCCAAATTTGTCAAACTTCTTCATGTTATAGGTGTTAACACCACCTCCCAGACCAATGAACCAATGGTCACTAGCTTTATCCTTCAGGTACACCGTACCATTGGAAACATTTTGTACTTCTTGTGCACTCATACCGAATGCAAAAAGAGCCGTAATTAAAAGTAAACTAAACTTTTTCATAAATTTAAATTCTAATTAAAATTTGTTTTATTACAATAACTCGATAATTAATGTTTATAGTTAATACTGTTGAGTATAATCTTATTTTTATAACATTTATATTTTTAAAATGTTCGCAAAAGTATAAAAAACTTATAAAATTAGCTTTCCTTAAGCGAAATCAACGCAAAGATAAATCTAATTTCCAAAACACAATCGCTTTTTTAAGGAAAAATGATAAAAATGACTTGTTTTAGGGTATTTTTCCACATTTTTTCATAATATAAAAGTGAATATCAACCTAAATAGCTTTTCAACAGCTTGCTTCTCGAATCCTGACGAAGCCTTCTTATGGCTTTTTCCTTTATCTGACGCACACGCTCACGGGTGAGTTGGAATTTATCCCCGATCTCCTCCAACGTCATTTCCTGGCAGCCGATACCAAAAAACATCTTGATAATATCACTCTCGCGCTCGGTAAGAGTTGCAAGGGCACGGTCAATCTCTTTTTGCAACGACTCGTTAATCAATGTCCTGTCCGCGATGGGAGCATCGTCATTTACCAGGACATCCAATAAACTATTGTCCTCACCCTCAACAAAAGGAGCATCCATAGATATATGCCTCCCGGAAACTTTCAGGGAATCGGTCACCTTATCAACAGACAGGTCGAGCTCCTGAGCCAGCTCTTCCGCAGAAGGACGGCGTTCGTTCTCCTGTTCGAATTTCTGAAAAGCTTTACTGATCTTGTTCAATGAACCCACCTGATTAAGCGGCAACCTGACGATTCTCGATTGCTCGGCTAATGCCTGCAAGATAGATTGACGAATCCACCACACCGCATAACTGATAAACTTAAATCCACGGGTTTCGTCGAATTTCTCGGCAGCTTTTATCAGTCCCAGATTTCCTTCATTGATCAAGTCGGGAAGGCTAAGTCCTTGGTTTTGGTATTGTTTTGCTACCGACACAACAAACCTCAAATTAGCCCGGGTCAATTTCTCAAGAGCTTTCCTGTCACCTTTTTTAATTGCCTGAGCCAATTCCACTTCTTCTTCCACGGTGATTAAGTCTTCGCGGCCTATCTCCTGAAGATATTTGTCCAAAGAAGCGCTTTCACGATTTGTGATCGATTTTGTAATCTTTAATTGTCTCATTTACTATATTTTATCCTTTCTGTTTTTAAATCGGAGTGCAAAGTTACTGCTTTTTTTCGCAATAAGAGAATTTTAATGTCACCTTTATCTCATTTGCGTTTAACAGCGAAGGATTTGGAGATCTCCAAACCCTTTGCTATAAAAACACACTTTGACCTGTTTTTGTTACAGGAAAAGCGCCAATTAACTTTAATTAACACGATCCCTCTATTTCGCGCCTTGCGATAAGTCTATGGCAATGTATTGCGTTCTTCCGTTCGGATAGAACCCTGCAATCAAAATAACCCTATCCTGGCCACTTCTGCTAACGGATGAAACAATTTTGGCAATATCGCTTCCACTATTTACAGGCGTATTATTCACCCGCATAATAATGAATCCCTTGTTTATCCCTTCTCTTCTGAATAAACCGTTGTTATCCACGCTTGCCACTTCAACTCCGCTGTTAATTCCAAGTTGCCGTTTTCTGTTGTTCGGGATATCGTTGAATGTAGCGCCCAGCAGGTCCATACTGTCCGAACTCCTTTGAATTTCGGTATTTCCGGCATCGTTTTTCAATTCAATGGTGTATGATTGCTCTTTACCTTTTCTGTCAACGGTAACTTTTACTTTGTCACCGGGGCGGTATCTGCTCAACTGGTCCTGCAATCCGGCAAAATTATGGATTTGTACATTGTTTATGGCTTTAATGACGTCTCCTTTTTCCAGGCCGGCGGCTTTAGCAGCACTCCGATCGCTAAAATCGTCCACCACAACACCATCTATTTGTGCCAGTTCGCTTGCTTTGGCAGGATCTTTTTGTCGAACCATTTCGATAGGCAAAACCTGAATTCCCAGGACAGCTCTTTGTACGGCTCCGTATTGTTTCAAGTCTGCAGCCACCTTCCCTGCGATAGAGATAGGTACGGCAAAAGCCAGGCCGTTAAAGTCACCCGATTGGGAGTATATGGCTGTATTTATACCCACTAGTTCACCTTTCGTATTTACCAGGGCTCCCCCGCTATTTCCTCTGTTGACGGCAGCATCAATCTGAATAAAAGATTGGATACCCAAATCTCCGCCAATTATATTTCCTCTGTTTTTAGCGCTTACTATCCCCGCAGTTACGGTAGAGGTCAGGTTAAACGGATTTCCAACGGCAAGCACCCACTCTCCCACTTGCAAAGCATCGGAATTTCCGAAAGTGAGGTAAGGAAAATCATCCCCTTCAATTTTCAGCAAGGCAATATCTGTTTGCGGGTCTGTTCCGACAACCTTGGCAGTCATTTCCTTATTGTTATTCAGGTAAACCGTTACTTCGGTAGCCCCTTCCACCACGTGATTGTTGGTGATGATGTATCCGTCTTTAGAAATAATCACCCCCGATCCGAATCCGATTTGTTCGCGGGGTTGCGTATCTCTTTCCCCGAAACCGAAGAAGAAATCAAACGGATTCATATATTGCTGCTGCGTGATAGATTTAACCTTAACGTGGACAACACCATTTACCGATCGGGCTGCGGCTTCCGTAAAATCGGGATAACCTTGCTGCGTGGTTAAACTGGTCAGCTTAACATTCTTGTCCTGATCAAATGAATCACCATATTCACTTTGCCCGATACTCACGGAAGAATTTGAAATTCTTTTCGAATTATTTTTCGAAACGGCATTGTACCCAAAAAGAGTAATCACCGAACTGAGTATGGCGACGGTAATAACCATCACGATGTTTTTTACATTTCCAGTATTCATATTCTTATTTTATTAGGTTTGAGAAACTGTTTTGAATTTTAACACTTACACAAATGTAGAAACAAAAAGCATACAAGAGTTTAATTTAGATCTCCTTTTTTGGCACTTTTAACAAAAAAAAGAATCGATTAACCCGCTTTAACCGTGCAAAATACAATTTCAAATTTTTTAAATGTCAGATTGGCAGGCTATCTTTTCAAATGATTCCTTTTGTTGGCATACTTCCTGAATCTGAAGTTATTAAAGGGTTGAAAAAGATCATAAAAGAACAGGTTAATGTGGTACTTTCCGGCACCGAACATCCGGCTGCTTTTACCGATGACGTACACCTGAACTACAAACCTGATAATCAGAAAAATAACACTCAACGCAGCCAACAGGCAACTATTTAAAGTTACTCCATATACAATTCCGGCAACGACGGAGAGATAGAAAAAGTATTTCGAAAAAGTTTCAAAACCAAAAACAAGAGACGATACGCCCCCATAAAACTGTTTGGTATAAAGATACTTGGATTTCAATGCCCTCCACGTAAAAAAATTGTTTACCACATCGCTTTGCGTCATACTTTCCGGCGATATCACCACTCCAACTTTTTTCTTTCCGGCGATCTTGTTGATAAAGAGGTCATCCTCACCATCTTCTATATTCAAAACGGAGGAAAAGCCCTTCTCTTCGAAAAATATTTCTTTCCTGTAGGCAAGATTCCTGCCAATTCCCATAAATGGTTTTCCAAGAAGAGCGAGCGACAAATATTTCAATCCGTGAATCATATTGTCGTAAAGTATAAATTTACGCATCGCCACTTTCTTCCCGATCTGCAACTTACAAAATCCCAATACGATATCTTTTCCTTTCGAAAACTCGTTGGCAAACTCCTGAATCCACTTTCCGGAAGCAGGTACACAATAAGCTTCGGTAAACAATAAAACATCATTTTTGGCCGCCTTGATTCCTAAGGTCAATGCCAGTTTCTTCTCGTTTACATCTTCCGCCCCGGCGGGTACATACGTGTGATAAAGATTAGAATATTTTTGATTGAGCGCTTTGAGTAACACGTCGGTCTCATCTGTTGATCCCATGTTTACGACAATTACCTCAAAATCGGAATAATCCTGTTCCAGGATTGACGGAAGGTATTTCGCCAAATTTTCAGACTCGTTTTTTGATGCAATAACAACCGAAACAGACGGTAATTTTTCTGAAACCTGTTGAGATTTATCCCTCTTGCGTTCATAGAGATACGGTTTCCTGTAAACCAACAAATAGTAAATCAACTGAATAACAAAAAAAAGCAAAACCGCTCCGAAGATAATCCAAGAGAGAGGCGAAAAATCGAAATTCAAATAGCGCGACAAATCCATAATTACAACAAGTCAGAAAAATAAGATTTTGGCAATGCGCGGCAGTTGTACATTGACGCCATCGTTTCGCCGTATGCGCCGGCAGAACGAATAGCTATAAAATCGCCTCGCTGAGACCGGTTCAATAACACCGCCTCGCCGAAAACGTCACTCGATTCACAAACGGGGCCAACAACATCGTAAGTTTCGTATTCCTGATCGGAACTGATATTTTCAATATGATGAAAAGCCTGATAGAGAGCCGGACGTATTAAATCGGTCATACCGGCATCCGCGATCAGGAACTTTTTGGTAGTCCCCTCTTTTATATAGGTAGTCCGAGCAATAAGCGTGCCGCACGATGCTACAAAAGATCGCCCCAGCTCGAAATGAAGCGTCTGATTTTCTTTAAGTTTCAGGTATTTGGCGAACAACCTGAAATAAGATTCAAAGTCGGCAACAGGACAATGGTTGGGATGATGATAATTGATCCCCAAGCCGCCACCGACATTAAGGATCTCAAACGAGATGCCCTGCTGTGAAAACCAGTTCTGCAATTCAACGGCCTTCACGCAAAGATCCTCAAACGACGACAAATCAGTGATTTGCGATCCAATATGAAAATGCATCCCGATCAGTTTCAAACGATTGCTTTTGGCGATTAAATCAATTGCCTTCGGCAGATCCGGTTCGTTGAGCCCAAACTTATTCTCTTCTAAGCCTGTGGTGATGTACCTGTGCGTGTGAGCATCCACATTCGGATTGATCCTCAGCGCAACAGAAGCAATCTTTCCCTTTTCGGAAGCCAAACGTTCAATAGCTTCCATTTCGGGTAACGATTCCACATTAAAACAGAAAATATCGTTATCTAATCCTATTTTAATCTCTTTGTCGGTCTTTCCAACCCCTGCAAAAGCTATTTTCGACGCGGGGAACCCACAATCCAACGCTTTAAGAATCTCGTTTCCGCTCACGCAGTCGGCTCCAAAGCCATAAGATGCTATTTCGCGCAAAATTCTGGGATTTGCGTTGGCTTTTAACGCGTAATGGATGATATATCTCTTGCCTTCGATCTCTTTTTTAACGGCCTCAAGCGTTTGACGCAACAAAGCGATGTCGTAATAATAGAACGGCGTTTCTAAAGAATAAAATTTCTCGACAGGAAATTGACCTTTGATCATCTATTTTAAGTTTTATATAAAATGATGCCGGCAAAAATACATTTTTTTGTCGATATTTCAGGAATTTGTTTCGTATAAATTCAGAAATTCCGGATAACGACAAGCGCTTTATCTATTTTCTCACTCACAGACAATGAAAAATCCAACCAATGGATGGTAAAGCCGCGCTTCTCCATTCCGCGGAACCAGGTCATCTGCCGCTTGGCAAACTGATGAATGGCAATTTCAAGCTGTGAAGACATCTCCTCGAAATTGATTTTACCGGTTACATACAGCGTTACAAACTTGTATTCGAGTCCGTAATAAATAAGATCGCCGGAAGAGACACCTTTGTCGAGCAACGCCCTTATCTCGTCAACCATTCCTTCATCCAGCCTTTTCTTCAGGCGTGAAGATATTTTTTGCCTTCGCGATTCCCTATCGATATCAATCCCGATGATAACACTGTCAACCGGAGGATAATCGAGTTCCGAAGCCGGATGCCGGCTTTGAAAATCCGCAATTTCTATGGCGCGTATCGCCCGTTTTCTTGTGTCGGTATCTGTTGTATTGTGTAGCGGCTTGTACGAAGAGAGGATCCGGGTAAGTTCATCCAGCGATTTAGACTCCAGCCTTTTCCTCAAGTCGATATTTTCGGGGACATCGGGCAGACGATAACCTTTCAGGATAGATTCGATATAAAGCCCGGTCCCCCCACACAGTATCGGTGTTTTATGACGCAACAAAATGTCGTTGTAAACCTTATGAAAATCGTGTTGATAATTAAACAGCGTATATTTGTCACCCGCATCACGAATGTCGATCAGATGGTATGGAACCGGTTTTCCATCAACCGTATAATCGGCTAAATCCTTTCCGGTACCGATATCCATCCCGCGGTAAACCTGACGCGAATCGGCGCTGATGATCTCTCCATCGAGCCGTGAAGCAAGGTGAGCTGCAAAAGTAGTTTTTCCACTGGCAGTGGGGCCAAGAACGGTTACGAGTTTCGGAGTACGGGATACGGGTTGCGAATTATGCATTATGGATTATGAATTACAAATTACGAATTACCAACTTCCTCCGGCTCCACCGCCGCCAAAACTTCCGCCGCCCCCGCCGCCGAAGCCTCCAAATCCTCCGCCACCACCCAAACCTCCGCCCCAGCCGGAGCTTCCGCCTCTCGAAATTGGCGGAAAGAACAGAGGGCCTCCTCCACTGCGGTGATGCCCGTCACCGTCGATATGCTGATCTCCTCCGCCCCGAGACAAGATGGAGAACAGGATAAAAACAGCGATAACGATTAGAACAATTAGCCAAGTAGGAACCCCTTCCTGTTTGGCAGCGTCAGCGTCAAATTCTCCCGACAATCGGGCAACAATCACATCAATGGCAGAGTTTACTCCGCCAAAATAGTCGTTTTCCTGAAAATAGGGAATCATTCTATCGCGGACTATTCTCCCGGCAAAAGCATCGTTGATGGAACCTTCCAGGCCGTAGCCGGTGGCGATAAACGCCTGCCCCCTATTGTTAGCGGTTTTAGGTTTTATAAGCATCAGTAATCCGTTATCTTTGCCTTTTTGTCCGATGCCCCACTTTTCGCCCAGCACAAAAGCGTAATCCGATATAGGATACCCGCTCAAATCATTCACAGTCACCACATAAATCTGGGTGGAAGTAGAATCGTTGTACGCGAGCAATCGCTGTTCGAGAGCCTGGTTTTCGGAAGAGGAGAACACGTTGGCAAAATCATTTACCAATCGGGGCGGAGACATCGGAACGGGAACATCCTGGGCCGAAATTCCCAAAGACGACAATAACAACAGTATAATAACGACAAATCTACTCTTCATCCAATACAACATCGTCGCACAATTCGTTTACATCGTTTTCCAAAATCGGGTAGCGGACCTTGATTAACTCGCCCACCTTACCGACACCCTGACAAATCCCCTCGCAAATACTTCCATTTTTGAAATGAAAAAACATATCCTCAAGCACCGAATCCCAAAAGCCCTCTTTAGCCGCTTCATCAATTCCCGAGTCACCTATAACGGCAGCTTTATGATCGTCGGGAGCAACATAAATCAACACCGCATTACGCAATTCCGTCGTATCCATTTTCAACTGCTTAAATTTTTTGTAAGCTGCGTCCAGAGGATCTTCCTTGCATTTTCCGGCTATGCAGACACGAATTTCGGCAGAAGTTTTGCCTTCAGCCGCACGAATGGATTCAACTATACTGTTTAATTCTTCATGAGTCAACATAATCAAATTGCGGGTTACGGGTTACGGGATACGGGTTTTAGAACTGAACCCGGGGTGCGGTCTCAGCTCCGGGAGCCGATTGGAAATAACCTTTTGGCTTGAAACCAAACCATCCTGCGTAGATCACACGCGGAAACTGGCGGATATACGAATTAAAATCCTGTGCAGTCTGGTTGAATTTGTTCCTTTCAACCGAAATTCGGTTTTCGGTACCTGCCAATTCGTCCTGAAGCGCCAGAAAGTTTTGATTCGCTTTCAGCTCAGGATAGTTTTCCTGAATAAGCAGCAATCGTCCGATAGCAGAACCTAACTGGCTTTGAGCTTGCTGATATTGCTGAATATTCTCTTCGGTCAAATTCCCAGGATCAATAGTCATCTGTGTCGCTTTGGCACGGGCCTCCGTTACTTGTGTAAAAGTTTCCTGTTCGTGTTCGGCGTAACCTTTTACAGTTGCCACCAAGTTAGGAATTAAATCGGCACGGCGCTGGTACGCGTTTTCCACATTTGCCCATTGCGAATTAACGCCTTCCTGCTTGCTTACCATTGTGTTGTAGCCGCAACCCGAAAGCGTAATGCCTACAACGGCTAATAATAAAATGTACTTTAAATTCTTCATCACCTCAATAAATTATAATAGTTCATAAAGCCCAACTACCCCGGGTTTGTCCTCCCAAGAGGTTTTTAAATTAACGTTTGATTATCCGTTTTTGTTTGATTTTTCCCGGGTATAAAAAATCTAACCCGTCCGTCTATCAGGAAAGCAGGCCGGAACTTTCCTTGTTATAATCACATCGCATTGAGAAGTAAGCGCACTGAAATATTGCAAAGCCGCTTAAAAAGATTATCCATTCTATCGAAAACTGAAAAGCAAATTGATTTCAGAAAAAAACTCAAACATTTTGTCAATCCATTAGAAAATAATATCTTTGTACCGGTAAATGACGAGGGGAGCAGGAGCACTGGAATGCTCCTTTTTTGTTTCTTTTCTTTACCTTCGACAAATGATTGAGAAAAGCGAGATAATAGCAACGACCGAGGAGTTTTTAAAAAATTCTCCCGATTACCTGGTGGACGTTATTGTTGCCGCCGACAACACGATAACGGTGGAGATCGATAACGACAACGGCGTAAACATAGACGACTGTGTGAGGTTGAGCCGCCACATAGAATCGAAACTCAACCGTGACACGGAAGATTTCGAATTGACAGTTACTTCTGTCGGGTTGACATCCCCTTTTAAAACCCGCCGTCAATATAAAAAACACGAAGGGAAAGAGGTTGAAGTGCTTACCCGGAAAGGTGAGAAACTAAAAGGGACACTAAAATCTTCAACCGATAATAATTTCACCATCGAGGTTTCAAAAATGGTAAAACCTGAAGGTGCAAAGCGAAAGACAGAGGTAAAAGAAGAACAGATTTACAATTACGACGAAGTAAAATATACAAAATATCAAATCAGATTTTAATAAACGATATGGGCAAAAAAAAGGAAACAATCAGCCTGATAGATACATTCTCAGAGTTCAACGAGCTGAAGAATATTGACAAAGCCACCATGATAAGTGTGCTTGAAGAGTCGTTCAGAAGCGTGATTGCCAAATCGGTGGGCACGGATGAGAATTTCGATATCATCATCAACCCCGACAAAGGGGACCTGGAGATCTGGCGCAACCGCGTTATCGTTGAAGACAACGAGCTCCAGAATCCCAATATGGAGATCAGTTTGAGCGAAGCTCACAAAATAGATGAAGATTTTGAAGTAGGTGAAGAAGTGACCGACGAGCTTCATCTGGAAGATTTTGGCCGCAGGACGATATTAAATCTTCGTCAGACGCTGGCCTCGAAAATTCTCGAACTCGAAAAAGACAATCTTTACAACAAATACAAAGAAAAAGTGGGGGAAATCGTATCAGGTGAGGTTTATCAGGTCTGGAAAAAAGAATTACTGCTTCTCGACGATGAGCACAACGAACTTATTCTGCCCAGAACCGAACAGATCCCCAGCGATTTTTTCCGCAAGGGAGAGCACGTTCGCGCTATCGTTGCCCGGGTTGAGAACAAAAACAACAATCCAAAGATCATTCTTTCTCGCACATCGCCCATATTTCTCGAAAGATTGTTTGAAATGGAAATCCCCGAAATTAACGACGGGCTTATCACCATCAAAGGCATTGCCCGTATCCCGGGAGAACGGGCCAAGGTGGCAGTGGAAGCCTACGACGACCGTATCGATCCGGTTGGAGCCTGCGTGGGGATGAAAGGTTTCCGTATTCACGGAATTGTACGCGAACTTCGCAACGAAAATATTGATGTCATAAACTACACAAACAATATCAATCTATTTATCCAGCGCGCCCTCAGCCCTGCAAAAATCAACTCTATCTCCGTTAAGGAAGACGAACGGCGCGCCGAAGTATTCCTCTATCCCGACGAAGTTTCTCTGGCCATCGGTAAAGGCGGGGCAAACATTAAACTGGCCTCTATGCTGACAGGTTATAACATAGAAGTTTTCAGGGAAATAGACGATTTCGACGAAGAAGATATCTACTTGGACGAATTCCGCGATGAAATTGACGGATGGGTGATTGATCAGTTAAAACGAATCGGTTGCTCAACGGCCAAAAATGTGTTGGCAATGCCGCGTGAGAGACTCATCAAGGAAGCCGATCTGGAAGAAAACACAGTGGACGAAGTGTTGAAAATTCTTCGTTATGAATTTGAAGATGAAGAAAATACCGACGGAGATCAAGAGATTTGAAACTGTAAAATCGTTCATAAAACCAATAAATTTTAGAAAGGACAAACTCAACTATATGGCTGAAAGATTAAGTAAAGTAGCTCGAAATTTAAATGTAGGGATCAACACTTTAGTTGAATTTTTGCACAAGAAAGGAATTACTGTTGAAGCAAATCCTAATACAAAAATTGAGGAAGAACAGTATAATTTGTTGGTTGCCGAATTCAGCAAGGACAAAAAAATTAAAAAAGAGGCTGTAGAAAACCTCGAAAGGATGCATCGGAAGGATGACAAACGGGAAACGATTGCCATCGAAGGGTACGAAATAGAGGAAAAACCAAAGAAGAAAGTAGAAAAAGAGACCATTAAGACTGAAATCCCCGATGAACTGAAACCAAAATTCAACGTCGTAGGAAGCATCGATTTAGATGAACACAAAAAACAGAAAAAAGAGGCCGAAATCAAGCATGAGGAAGCAGAAGCCGAAGTTGATTCAGAGGTTGATGTAGCTGTTAACGTTGAAATTGAGGAAAAGGTTGAGGAAAAGGTTGAGGAAAAAACAGAGGTTAAAGTCGAAGAAAAAGCAGAAGAGCCTGTACAAAAAGAAGTTGAAGAGAAAGCGATTGCACCGGAAACAGTAGAACCGGAAGAGATTGTTATTCCGCACGATGCGACACCTGCTGAAACAGAAGAGGCACATTCATTTGAAATTGAAGAAGCCCGGGAAGAAGCGGCGGATAAAGAACGAGACAATTATTCCGATCAGAATGAAACGATAGAAGCAGAAGAGGACAGTGTTCCGCGTGACAAGAAGCCGGATGAAATATTTCGCATACATAAAGAACTGAAGGAACCCAATATCGTGGTTAAAGGATCTATCGATCTAGAGTCGATAAACGACAGAACCCGCCCGCCCCGGAAATCCAGGGCGCAACGTAAAAAAGAACGTCTAGAACGTGAAAAGGAGCAAAATGCCAAGAAGGCAAAAGAAGAAGCCGTAAAAAATCTGAAAAAAGAATCGATCGAAGAGAAGAAAAAAGGTGCGATAGTTAATGCAGCCGAGGAAGACAGCAAAAAGAAAAAACGTAAACGTATCGATAAAGGTAAAGTCAACATAGAAAAAGCCGGCGCACACGGAGAAAGCATGCGTCGTGACAAAAAGATCCTCAGAAAACCGATAAAAGCCGAAGTAAGCGAGGAAGATGTTCAAAAACAGATAAAGGAAACGCTCGCCCGGTTAACTGAAAAGCGTGGGGGAAAAGGCGGGGCAAGATATCGTCGTGAAAAACGTGAAGCCGTTTCACAGCGACAACGGGAAGAGATTAAACAGCAGGAACGCGAAAGCAAGATATTGCAACTTACCGAGTTTGTTACTGCAAACGATTTGGCCAACATGATGGACGTTCCCGTTACCAGCGTAATCGCTACGTGCATGAACCTGGGCGTCATGGTTGCCATCAACCAGCGCTTAGATGCGGAAACCATCAATATTGTTGCCGATGAATTCGGGTACAAGACTAAATTCGTGAGTGCCGATGTTATCGAGGCCATTGCCGAAGAAGGTGACAATCCCGAAGATTTATTGCCGCGCCCGCCTATCGTTACCGTTATGGGACACGTTGACCACGGTAAGACGTCGCTGCTCGACAGTATCCGCAACACCAATGTTATTGAAGGTGAAGCCGGAGGAATTACCCAGCACATTGGCGCATATAACGTGAAATTGCCAGACGGCAGGAAAATAACGTTTCTGGATACACCCGGCCACGAAGCATTTACCGCTATGCGTGCCCGTGGAGCCAAAGTAACAGATGTTGCCATCATCATAATTGCTGCCGACGATAACGTGATGCCCCAGACCGTTGAGGCCATAAACCACGCCGGAGCAGCAGGTGTTCCTATTGTTTTTGCTATCAACAAAGTGGATAAACCGGGCGCAAATCCCGAAAAAATAAAAGAGCGGCTTGCCGAAATGAATTATCTGGTAGAAGACTGGGGCGGAAAATATCAATCGCAGGACATTTCCGCAAAAAAAGGAATCGGCATCAACGAACTGCTTGAAAAAGTGCTGCTTGAAGCCGATTTGCTGGAGTTAAAAGCAAACCCCAACCGGAAAGCAACAGGATCTATCGTGGAATCGTCACTCGACAAAGGCCGGGGCTATGTGGCAACCGTTTTGGTTGAAAACGGGACGCTCAGGCAGGGAGATGTGCTGCTGGCAGGTTCCTACTACGGACGCATAAAAGCTATGTTCAACGAGCGAAACCAGAAAATTAACGAAGCAGGACCGGCAGAGCCGGCACTGGTTCTCGGACTAAACGGCGCACCACAGGCAGGAGACACGTTCAACGTCATGGAAAGTGATCAGGATGCACGCAACATTGCCGCACGCCGCGAACAGTTGCAACGCGAACAATCGCTTCGCACGCAGAAGATGCTTACGCTGGACGATATCGGCCGCCGCATAGCCATAGGAAACTTCCAACAGTTGAATATCATTGTAAAAGGTGACGTGGACGGTTCGGTGGAAGCGCTGTCAGACTCACTCATCCGCCTCTCCACCGAAGAAATTCAGGTAAACGTTATCCACAAAGCTGTTGGCCAGATCTCGGAATCAGACGTTACCCTTGCAGCCGCATCAGACGGGGTGATTATCGGGTTTCAGGTCCGTCCTTCGCTGAGTGCGAGACGTGAAGCCGAGAAACAAGGTATCGACATCCGGCTGTACTCCATTATCTACGATGCTATCGAAGAAGTGAAGGCCGCCATGGAAGGTATGCTTTCGCCCGATATTAAAGAAGAAATAACGTCGAACGTGGAGGTGCTTGATGTCTTCAAAATCACTAAAGTAGGAACTGTTGCCGGCTCAATGGTTCGTGACGGAAAAATAAAACGCACCAATAAAATTCGTCTTATTCGGGATGGAATTGTTATCTTTACCGGCGAATTGGATTCACTGAAACGATTCAAGGAAGATGTCAGGGAAGTTGCGGCAGGATACGAATGCGGTATCAGCATCAAAAACTTCAACGATATAAAAGTAGGTGACATCATTGAATCTTACGAACAGATTGAAGTGAAGAAAACATTGAATTAATTTACATCTAAAATATGGTTATTATGAACAGGACAAAGTTGATAAGCCTGAGTGTTCTATTTTTAACAATAAGCGCCATCCTCTCGGCTCAGAACTCACAAGTAACTGTTGCTTATGTGAATACGACCGACCTGCTGAATGCTTTTCCGGCAAAGGAAGCTGCCACACAAAAACTTATCGTGTTGAGCGAGAACTATAAAAAGGAACTTGAACTGATGCAAAACGAATACAACAAAAAATATTCAGATTACATCACCTATCAGAGTTCATTAGCAGAAAACATCAAATTGCGCAGGATGCAGGAACTGACTGAACTGGAGAATAAAATGCAGCAGTTTATGCAGTTGGCACAAAAAGATATCGAGCAACAAGAGAAAGCAATGCTTGAACCGTTGAAAAAGCAGATCTCCGATGCAATCCGCCAGGTAGGGATCGAACAAAACTATACGGTCATCTACGATCTTGCCAACCCGGGAATTGCTTTTGTAAATCCGGCAGCAGTTGATGCAAATCCTTTGGTGAAAGCAAAACTGAGATGAATGGCCCCATCGGCATTTTCGACTCCGGATATGGCGGGCTCACCGTATTGTCCGAAATTAAATCGTTACTACCACAATACGATTACATCTATTTGGGCGATAATGCCCGGGCGCCTTACGGGAACCGCTCTTTCGAAATCGTCTATAAATTTACAAAAGATGCCGTCAACTGGTTTTTCAAACAAAACTGCCATCTGGTTATCTTAGCTTGCAACACGGCGTCAGCCAAGGCATTACGAAGTATTCAACAGATAGACTTACCCAGAATGAACCCGACAAAACGAGTGTTGGGCGTCATCCGCCCTACGGTTGAATCCGTTGCCGGTTTCACAAAGACCGGCCATATCGGTCTGTTCGGGACATCGGGAACCATAAAATCCCAATCGTACGATATGGAGATTGCCAAATTGTATCCGCATCTGACAGTGTCGGGTGAAGCTTGTCCGATGTGGGTTCCGCTGGTGGAAAACAATGAGTTTGATAAACCCGGAGCCGATTATTTTATAAAACAACACATCAACAACCTGCTGGAGAAAGACGACCAGATCGACACCATCATTTTGGGATGCACACACTATCCATTGTTAATCAACAAAATAAAGAAATTCCTACCCAAAAATATTCAAGTTATATCGCAGGGAAAATATGTAGCCGGAAGTTTGAAAGATTATCTTCTCCGCCATCCGGAAATGGATAATAAATGCTCTAAGAATGGCACAGTGAAGTACTTTACGACCGATCTACCCGAAAAATTTATAGACATGGCATCATTATTCCTGAAAGAAAATATTGAAGCTCAAAAAGTAAATATCGATTGATTATGCTAAATTGGTTTGATCTTTTAGTACTTATTTTCTTGATTGTCGCTTTCATAAACGGATATCGGAAAGGGCTGGTGAGCATGCTTGTCGGGCTGGCAACCGTGGTTCTCGCAGCTGTTTTCGCCGGAAAGCTGGCGGATACCCTCCTGCCCCATATACAAAAAATGTCCGGCTCCTCGCCACAGGTGGCTACCGTACTCTCGTATGTGGCAGCTTTTCTGGCAATCGGGGCCGTTGTTTCAATGATTGGTTTTCTTGTACAGAAATTATTTGAATCGGTAAACCTCAACTTCTTCAATCGCATTCTGGGAAGCATTGTTTCCATAGGAACAACCGTTGTTGTATTAAGTATTCTGCTCAACCTGATTCTTATGCTCGACCGGAAAGAAAAAATCATTAAACCCGATATAAAACAGAAATCGTTTTTCTATGAAAGGGTGCGTGTTGCGGTACCTGCCATCGTCCCCTACCTCGACAAGGAAACATGGGAAGAATATGTCCCGGAAAAATACAGGGAACAGATAGAAAACAATATAGGAGCCGGACAACCCATTGACTCCGCTTTTCAGAAAAAATATTTCGAAACAGATTCGATTTAAAAACATCATATTATGCTCATCCACAAAGAAGGGAGAAAAACACTGTTTGTCACAACAATTATTTTAGTATTGCTAAACGGCTTAACGTTCAACTTTTTTCCCGAAAGCCTGTTCTCTTTTATTCTTCTGTCTGTTTCGGTTGTCTTTTTTATCTTAGTGATGAATTTTTTCAAAAAACCAAGCCGGGTTTACGAAGGCGATCTGCTGGATTACGTGAATGCCCCTACCGACGGAAAAGTAGTGGCTATCGAAAAAGTTTTCGAGAACACATACTTCAACGAAGAGCGAATACAAATTTCCATTTTCATGTCGTTCTTCAATGCTCACTCAAACTGGGTGCCCGTAACGGGGAAGGTGGTACATGTTTCACACGACAAAGGCAACTTCCATGCAGCCTACCTGCCTAAGTCGAGCCACGAGAACGAACGGAGCAACATCATCATCGAGACGCCCGACGGGCAACAGGTGCTTACGCGGCAGATTGCCGGAGCAGTGGCGCGCCGGATAGTCACTTACGTTAAGGAAGGCGAATATTACCATATCGGAGACCGGCTGGGTTTTATCAAATTGGGGTCGAGGATGGATCTCTTTTTGCCTCTCGACAGCGAAATCCTGGTTCAGATAGGCGATGAAGTCCGGGCCAACGAAAAATTGCTGGCACGATTGCCACAAAAACGAAACGAGCATGAAAAAACAGATTCCTAATATAATCACGCTACTGAACCTCTTCTCGGGTTGCATTGCCATTGTCATGGCATTTAAAGGGAACTTTCCAGCTGCCGTGATTTGGATAATGTTGGCAGCAGCCTTCGACTTTTGCGATGGGTTGGCCGCACGATCGTTAGGGGTTTCTTCTAAAATGGGTGTGGAATTAGATTCGCTTGCCGATGTAGTCAGTTTCGGCGTTGCACCTGCGTCGGCCGTCTTTATCCTGTTGCAGGACTTTACGTTTTTCCCGTCATTCCTTTCCCAACTCAAACCGTTCCTGCCCTATCTGGCATTCCTGATTCCGATTTTCTCGGCATACAGATTGGCGAAGTTCAACATCGACGACCGCCAGACAACTTCTTTTCTGGGCCTTCCTACGCCAGCCAACGGATTGTTCTGGATAACATACGTTTACGGTACGCATTTGCAGGCAGGCACCAACGGATTTTATTTCTACCTGACAATTGGCTTTATCCTGGTTCTTTCGTTACTGATGATTTCAGAAATCCCTATGTTTTCACTCAAAATAAAAAGCCTGAAACTAAAAGGGAATGAAAAACAACTGTTGCTTATTGTCCTGATGATTGCGTTCGTTTCACTTTGGGGCATCCTTGGCGTTGCCTGGGGAGTTCTGGCGTATATTGTCCTTTCTGTTATTCGTTAATTTTTCAAAAGCATTGAAATACATTTAATTATTCCTATTATCTTTACAAATATTATCCGAATTAAATGAATTGAAAATGGGATATCTATTTAAAATCTTACTGATATTCGCTATTATTTACATGGCAATCAATTTTTTGGGGCGTGCTCTTTTCGGGACCAGACGAAAACCTCAGGCAAACCCCAACAACCGGCAATCGCAGCAACCACAAAAAGAACCCGAAACACAAGAAGAGCGGATTCTCGATTATCAGAAAAAAAGTTTTGAAACTACCGATGCCATTGATGTTGAGTTTGAAGAAATAAAAGAGAAAGACAAATCACCGTGACAGTTTCTCAGTACAAACATATATTTTAATTTTTTATGACAGATATTTTTGAGCGGCTTAAAGGTATGGAAGGGCCGTTGGAGCAGTACCGCAAAAAAGCGGAAGGCTATTTCATGTTTCCCGAACTGGAAGGGGAAATTGGGCCAAGAATGAAGTTTCACGGGCGTGAAGTAATTACCTGGAGCCTGAATAATTACCTTGGCCTCGCCAATCATCCCGAAGTAAGGAAAGTGGATGCGGAAGCTGCCGCAAAATGGGGAATGGCATATCCGATGGGGGCCCGGATGATGTCCGGTCAAACAAAATTCCACAAGGAACTGGAAGAGCGGCTCGCCAAATTTGAAAAAAAGGAAGCGGCGTATTTACTGAATTACGGTTACCAGGGAATGGTTTCCATCATCGATTCGTTATGTACCCGTCACGATGTAATTGTGTACGATTCCGAGTCGCATGCTTGCATAATGGATGGTATTTTCCTGCACAAAGCCAAGGGCGGAAAAAGCTTCGTTTTCCCACACAACGATATGGAGCGTGCCAACAAAATGCTCCGATTTGCCACCAAACAAGCCGAAGAAAACAACGGCGGAATTTTGTTGATTACCGAAGGGGTTTTCGGAATGGCGGGCGATTTGGGTAATCTGCCGGAAATAACGGAACTAAAGAAAAAATACAACTTCCGGCTGATGATCGACGATGCACACGGTTTCGGGACAATGGGAAAAACGGGAGCCGGAACAAGCGAACATTTCGGATTGATGGACGAAGTGGATATTTACTTCGCCACATTTGCTAAATCGATGGCGGGAATTGGCGCTTTTGTAGCATCGGACAAAGCTATTATTGATTCGCTGAAATACAACATGCGTTCTCAGATCTTCGCCAAATCGCTCCCGATGCCGATGGTTATCGGCGCACTCAAACGATTGGATATTCTTCAAAACCAACCCGAAATAAAAGAAAACCTCTGGAAAATAGCCAAAGCGCTTCAAGACGGCCTTGCAGCCGAAGGCTTCAATATCGGCAACACGCAATCGCCGGTCACTCCTGTTTATTTCAGTGGCTCGGTACCCGAAGGGACAAATATCGTGATTGACCTGCGTGAAAATTACAACGTTTTCTGCTCAATTGTGGTCTATCCGGTAGTACCGAAGGATGTTTTAATGCTTCGCCTGATCCCTACTGCATCACACACGATGAAGGAAGTAAACGAGACTATCGAAGTCTTCAAAAAAATAAAAGTCGATCTCGAAGCCGGAAAATATAAAGGCGACGAAGTAAAGCAAATGGCATTGCAATAATTGAAAACAATGAGGCTACGCGTAAAAAGGCAAAAAAAATATTACCTGAAATGCACCGGATGCGGATTTGAAACACCCAGTTTCAGGGCGTGGTTCGATCAGTCCCAGAAGTGTCCCAATTGCGGCAGTAAACATTCCGAAGTTTGGTACAATACCTCTTACAAAGAATTGCCGCGTTTTATAAAAGGAAATCCGCAAAACTTCTGGCACTATTTCCCTTATTTGCCCTTGGTGCTCAAGAGACACATCATTACCCGATACGAAGGCACCGCACCCATCGAGCGGTGGCATTTCCTGGAAGAGTTTGCCAAAAAAGAATACGGGTTAATCATTGAGGTTCACGCTTACCGCAACGATTTGAACGGCGGGACCGGAACCTTCAAAGATGTTGCCGCAGCGCTTGCCGCAAGCATTTTCAAAGAAAATGACCTGAAGCAATATTGCATCGCATCCACCGGAAATTCGGCTACCGCTTACGCCAAATACCTATCTATTGCCGGAGTAAACTGTTCGGTTTTCATGCCCGAAGACGCTATCCGGGCCTCCGAAGCCACCATCAGCTCTTTTGGGCAACAGGTCTTTCGCGTGATGGGCGATTACGCCAAGGCTAAGGAAGTGGCAGCCGAATATGCCGGGCGCCACCACATCCATATGTCCACAGGGAACATCGACCCTATCCGGATCGAAGCAAAAAAGACGATGGTTTTTGAATGGTTACGCCAGCTCGGTAAAGCGCCCGATGTATATATTCAGGCTATCAGCGGCGGCACGGGGCCATTAGCGATTGATAAGGGAATTCGTGAAATCAGGCCTGTTTATCCGAATCTTAAAAATCCACGCTTTATCATGGTTCAATCCGATGGTTGCGACCCCATGGTGCAAGCCTGGGAAAAAGCGGAAGCCGAAGGCTTTCCCGCAGGGTTCGAAAAAAATTACCCCATCATCGACAATCCGAAAACTGACGTTCCAACTTTGGCAACGGGAAATCCTGCCACCTACCCGATTATTTCAAAATTAGTCAGGAAAACCAACGGCTCATTCATCAGGATGCGCGAATCGAAACTGATTCCGCTGGGAAAACTAATCGCCTACGAACAGAAAATGGTTCCGGGACCGGCATCAACCGTTTGTGTGGCCGGATTTTTTAATGCATTGAAAAAGAAACTGATCAAAGACGGCGAAACGGTAATGATTAATATTGGAGAAGGAGCTGTCCGTGCGCCCTACTTCCTGGAGCAAATGATCTACACCACGCAGGAAGTCACCAATGCCGATGAGTGTGTGCCGCACGAAATAGGCGGTTATCGGGAACAGCTCTGGAAAGATGTATTGGAGTAACGGGCGCTTACGCTTATGCAAGAGATTACAAACAAAGTTATATGGATCACAGGCGCTTCCTCGGGAATCGGCGAAGCGTGCGCGTATATTTTCGCATCCAAGGGCTACAAGTTGATTCTGACAGCCACACGTGAGAAGCGGTTGGAAAAAGTACGCCAAAAGTGCATCGGGTTAGGTGCGGAATGCGAGATCTTGCCTGTTGACCTTTCTCAAATTGAACGATTGGACGCCATTACCGACCGGGCAATCTCTTTCTTTGGTAAAATTGACGTGATGTTTCACAATGCAGGCATCAGCCAACGCGGTAAATCGGTTGAGACAGATTTCGCGGTGGATAAGAAAATCATGGACGTAAACTTTTTTGCTCCCGTAAAAATCACCAAGCGGTTGCTCCCGGAAATGATTGCCGGCGGAGGCGGAACTATTGCAGTAACCACGAGTATTTCAGGGAAATTCGGATTCCCGTTGCGCTCGGCTTACGCTTCGTCGAAATTTGCACTTTACGGATTTTTCGAAACCGTACAAGCCGAGTATTACGCCCAAAATATCCGTGTGGTTATGGTTTGTCCGGGACGGGTAAAAACAAACATCTCCTACAATGCCCTCGAAGCGGACGGCAGTAAACATGCTCAAATGGACACCGGACAAAACAACGGCATTCCGGCAGAGAAAGCCGCCCGAAAAATTGTAAACGCCATCCGAAAACAAAAACCGGAAGTGCTGGTCGGCGGAAAAGAATTGCTGATGGTTTATATCAAACGTTTTTTTCCGGGATTGGCGAGAAAGATCGTTCGTAAAATAAAAGCAACATGAAAAATAATTACATCATCTCCGGCATTCAGCAAATCGGTATCGGCGTGGAAAACCTGTACGAAGCGTGGAAGTACTATATCGACGTGTTCAATATGGATATCCGTATTCTGGAAGACAACAAGGTGGCGGAGCTGATGATTCCTTACACCGGCGGTGTGCCGCAACGCCGCCATGCGGTAATTGCCGTGAACCTCCAGGGTGGCGGCGGCTTTGAAGTGTGGCAGTACACCGGGCGAAAACCGAAGTTGCTCGATTTTGAACTGAACATGGGCGATTTGGGTGTGCTGGCATGTAAAATAAAAAGCAGGGATGTGGCGAAAACTTTCGAAGAGTTTTCCCGGAATCCGAAAGTCGATATCGCTACTAAATTAAGTCAAAACATAGACGGCAGGCAAACTTTTTACGTGAGGGACCCTTACGGGAATTTGTTCCAGATCATCCACGACGAATATATTTTCAAAAACGAAGGCCGCCTGACAGGCGGTGCAGCAGGTGCTGTTACCGGTGTAACTGACATTGAAAAAACAACGGTTATTTACAAAGACATCTTGGGCTACGACAAGATCATCGCCGACGAGACCGGTGTTTTTGCCGATTTTGAAGGATTGCCGTCGGGCAGCCAGAAATTTCGCCGCAGGCTGCTTACGCACTCCCAGCCGCGAAAAGGAAGTTTCAGCGAACTTTTCGGGCCATCGTATATCGAATTGGTGCAACCGCTGGAACGTACGCCGCGCAAACTCTACGAAGGGCGTTTCTGGGGCGACCCGGGATTTATCCAGATCTGCTTCGATGTCCGGAATATGGACGCGCTGGGTAAACGCTGCGCCGAACTGGGGTATCCGTTTACCGTAGATACGACACAAAAGCTCAAAGAAGGCTCTTCGTTCGATATGGGCGATGCCGCCGGGCAATTCGCTTACATTGAAGACCCGGACGGGACATTGATCGAGTTTGTGGAAACGCACAAAGTCCCGGTGGTGAAAAAACTCGGTCTAAGCATCAACCTGAAAAATCGAAATCCCGAAAAACCTCTCCCGAAATTCATGTTGAAAGCGTTAAGCGTCCTACGTGTCAAGCAGAAAAAGTAGTCGGCACACAATTTTTCCGCCGTTTTTCCGTTATAGCTTCAATGAAAAAACGGCGGTTTGTTTTATTGTTTGCGATTTTCCTCTTCTGCGTTGCTCAAGTGCAAGCGCAATGGGATGTGTTGTTCAGCCGGTCCTGGACGGCAAGGACGTATTATAACCCCTCGTTTGCAGGCGAAACCGATAAAATTCAGGTTTCGGGAACCTATAAATACCTGTGGGCAAATATAGAAAACGCCCCCAGGCACATTTTCCTTTCGGTTGATATGCCGGTTGAGTTTTGGGGATTACAACACGGCATTGGCATTCAAACTTTCTCAAATGCAATCGGGAACGAACGGAATTCCCTTTTAGCCGCCCAGTACACCTATAAACAAAAATTTGGAAAAGGCATGCTCAATATCGGCGTTCAGGCCGGAACATACGCGCTCAATTTCGATGCAGCGTCTATTAACCTCTCCGCCGACTCCGCAAAAAACAACCGGAAAATCATCAAAGCCAATCTTACGGATAAAAAAACCGTCGATTTAAATGCCGGAATTTCGTGGACGACAAACAATTTTCACATCGGTGCGGCGGTCATGCACATCAATCAGCCGTCGTTCTATTTCATCCCATCGGAGAATACGGCAAACGATTCAACATTTTCAAAAATCGCCGTATCGTATAATTTTATGGCCGGATGCAATATAACTGCTTTTCATCCGTTATTTGAAATACAACCGGCAGTTCTCTTGCTGACGAACTTCACCGACACCAGGCTGCAAACGATCTTGAGGATGGTGTACAACAAGAAGTATTCGGCAGGTGCGTCGTGGAACGGGAATGAAGGGTATTCTTTTTTTGCCGGGGCCGTCATTGAAAACGTCGAGGTTGGTTATGCTTACGACCTGTACCTGTCGGGTATAGGAAAAAGTAGCGGCGGAAACCACGAAGTGAGCTTCAGGTATAGGCTACCGATTGAGTTGTTCAAGAGGAATCCGATGCCGTACAAAAGTATCCGGCTTCTTTAAAGTTCAACGTTCAAAGTTTTCAGACTTTTAGACTGTTTTAGTCTTTTGTCTTTGTTCTTGGCTCTTGGTTCTTGGCTCTTTACTCTAAAGCCTTTTAAAACTATATGACAATAAAAAAATTAATTATTCCGGTTCTGCTTCTGGCTGCGTTGGCCTCTTGCGGCCGGCAAGGTATCGGAAGCAGTATAGGAGGTGAACTGACCGGTGTTCCCGTTGGAAAAGTCTGGAACGAACCCACACCCTATAACATGGTGCTTGTCACGCGCGGTTCCTATCAAATGGGTCCCGGCGAGATAGATTCGCTGTGGGGGATAGATATTCCTACGCGCGGCGTTTCGGTAGATAATTTCTGGATGGACGAGGCCGAAATTACCAATTCGCAGTACAAGCAATTTGTGTTCTGGGTACGCGACTCCATCATCCGTGAGCGTCTCGCCGATCCGGCTTATGCCGGCGACGACCTTTTCAAAATCACCGAAGACGAATACGGCGATCCCGTACAACCCCACCTCAATTGGAATATCCCCATTCCCTGGACAAGAAATACCGAAGAAGAGGAAGCTGCCATCAACAGCGTATATATAACTCATCCCATTACCAAAAAGAAAATGCTGGATGCCCGCCAAATGAATTTCCGCTATGAATGGTTCGATGCCACTGAAGCGGCAAAACGTCAGAACAGGTTAAATCCGCAGGAGAGGATTTTGAACACCGATATCACCGTAAATCCCGAAGAGGTAATTATGATATCGAAAGATACGGCATATATTGATGGAGAGGGGCGCATCGTGAACGAAACCCTTACACGTCCGTTGAGCAGCTTGTACGATTTTGTACACACCAAAATAGTAAATATCTATCCCGACACCACTTGCTGGGTAAACGACTTCAGCAACGCAAACAATGAACCGTACATGCGTAACTATTTCTCTCACCCCGGATATGCACAACATCCTGTGGTGGGCGTTTCGTGGGAAGCGGCGACAGCGTTCTGCGAATGGCGCACGATGTTTCTTCGCCGGGGATTGCAACGTCAGGATGTTAAGATCGAAAAATACCGTCTCCCCACCGAAGCCGAGTGGGAAATGGCTGCCCGAAGCGGAAAAACAGAGAACAAGTATCCGTGGGGGGCAAACTCTACAGAAGCGAAGGACGATTGTTACAGGGCAAACTTCAAACCGGGAGAAGGCGCTTATGCCGCCGACCGTAACCTGATTCCGGCCAAGACAAAGAGTTACCGGCCAAACGGCTTTGGATTGTACGATATGGCCGGGAACGTGGCGGAATGGACATCAACGGCTTATACCGAATCGGGAAATCAAATGATGAGCGACATGAATCCCGAATACCGGTACAATGCCGCTGTTGAGGATCCCTATGCGTTGAAGAAAAAAGTGGTAAAAGGCGGCTCATGGAAAGATATCTCCACCTTTATCCGGTCGGATATGCGTGATTCGGAATATCAAAACCGCGGACGGTCGTATATCGGATTCCGATGTGTAAGGACACAGTTGGGGCCTCAGAAATAGCCTATAAACAACAGAATATGAATAAGATAATCAGAAAAATAGAAAATACCCTCCAAACCGATAACGGACAGCGATTTCTTCAATACGCCTACAGCTTTGGTGCGGCCATCGTTATTTTCGGGGCCATGGTCAAAGTGTTGCATTGGTGGGGTATTTGGGGGAATATCATCTTCGGTACGGGAATGGCAATAGAGTGTATTGTTTTCATCCTCTACGGATTGGACCGCCCGCCAAAGGGATATGAAAATGTCCGTCCCGCCACCGTCGGCTCCAAAGATTCTACGGATCAACCTGTATCAGCTTCAGACAACGTAATGAAATTTGCACAAGCAACGGAAACGCTTACAAAAATATCGGGCTCGCTACAGGAGTCTTATCGGTATATTCTCGATAATTCGCAGAGTATCAACCTGAACACTTTAGGATATATTCAGCAAATGGAAGCACTCAACCGCAATATATCGGGATTGAACACCATTTACGAAATTCAGTTAAAGGGGATCAGCGGGCAAATTGACACGCTCGACCGTATCAATAAAGGGCTGGACAGAATAAAAGAGATGTACGAAGGAAGCGTTCCCGACAGTTCTGTCTTCCGCCGGGAAACCGAGAAAATGACCCAACAAATCCGGGAACTGAACCAGATTTACGGCCGCTTGATTGAGGCGATGACTTCACAAAAATCGTAAATTGAATGGTATATAACAACCCAAACTCTCCCCGTCAGAAAATGATAAACCTGATGTATCTGGTGTTTATCGCTATGCTGGCGCTCAACGTATCATCAGATGTGCTCAATGGATTCGATATTGTTGGCGACAGCCTGAACAATTCATCGGATAATATGCACACAAGGAATCAGTTGATTATGGGTGAGCTTGAGAAATATAACACTCAAAACAGGGAAAAAGCAGGCGAGTGGTACGACAAAGGCATACAGGTAAAACAGATGAGCGATTCGTTAGTGGACTACATGGAGGGCCTGAAAATGATGATGGCGAAGGAGGCGGATGGTAAAAAAGGCGATGCCTGCAAAATTAAAAATAAAGATAATTTAGATGCAGCATCCGTTGTGATGCTATCGCCTTCAACCCGGCGGGGAAGTAAATTGCGTACAAACATCCGAAGTTACCGCCAAACCGTAACGGAACTCATCCACGATCCCAATCGCCGCAAAATCATTGAAAACAATCTCAGCACCGCTCCGTCCAAGAGGAGCGATCCCAATAAAAACTGGGAGGAATCGCTCTTTGAGAATATGCCTGTATCGGCAGCCGTGGCCATTCTTTCCAAGATACAGAACGATGTCAGGTCATCGGAAGGCGAAGCACTGAACAGCCTGCTCAACAGCGTCGATGTGAGCGATTTTAGAGTAAACCAAATAAATGCATACGTTATTCCTGAATCAAAAGTGATTATTCAGGGCGGTACGTATAACGCCCGGATCGTCCTTTCGGCAGAAGATTCCACACAAACTCCCAACATATTCGTAAACGGCAAATCACTCGATCCTTCAGCCAAAGGGCTTTTCTCCGCAGTAAACACCGGTACGGGAACTTTTCCGGTGGAGGGTTATATCGAAATGGCGGGAGGCGACGGCAGTATAATGCGCAGGCCCTTTTCGGACAGTTACACCGTTATCGAGCCTATGGCTACCATTGCGCCGACACTGATGAACGTTCTTTATGCGGGGATAGAGAACGAAATAAGTATCTCGGTCCCGGGAATTACACCGCAAGACGTTACGGCTACAATGACCAACGGCTCACTCGTCAGGAAAGGCAACCTATGGGTGGCAAAACCTTTGGCTGCCGGCCGGGATGCCACCATCTCGATATCGGCGAGGACGGGTAGCCAAATACGGCAATTAGCAGCCAAAAGTTTTCATGTTCGTGCATTGCCAAACCCCACCCCTTACATCGAATATACCGATGTCAACGGAAATCCGGTTATGTTTAAAGGGGGAGGCCTGTCAAAATCCGTTTTGGTAAATGCTTCCGGAATAAAGGCCGCCATCGACGATGGAATTTTAAACATCCCCTTTCAGGTAACCGGTTTTCGCACTGTGTTTTTCGATTCTATGGGAAATGCTATTCCCGAGATCTCAAACGGAAGCCGGTTTTCGGAAAGGCAAAAAGAGCAAATCCGCCGGTTGCAGCACGGTAAATATTTCTATATATCGGGAGTGAAAGCCACCGGTCCCGATGGTTTGGAAAGAGAAATAGCGGTAATTGAAGTGAGGGTGAACTGATTAATGATAGAAAATATACGACAATGAAACTTACAACAATACTTATTTCGTTATTCTTTTTTTGTGGAATAGGGAACAGTTTTGCCCAGGAAACAGCCCGCGCTGCACAATCTACGGATATCGAAGGTGCAAAATGGATACGCGAGGTTTATCGTTACCTCGATTTATCAAAAGAAAAGAATGCCCCGCTCTATTACCCGGTAATACCGGAACAGGGACGGATGAATCTTTTCACAATGATTTTCAAACTCCTCTCCGAGAATAAAATTTCAGCTTACGAATATTTAGACGGCAGAGAGGTTTTCACGGATGAATACAAAATTGATTTCAAAGAGTTCCTCGACAGGTTCGGGATCTCCGTCATCAGCGATGTGGACATTCCCAGTCACGAAGTACGGGGTTATTACCTGAAAGAAGTTTACTATTTTGAGACCGGAACATCGAATTACGGCGTAAAAACAATTGCCGTATGCCCCATTATATATCGTCAGGGTGATTACGAAGCCAATACCGTCCGCTATCCGCTTTTCTGGATCCCATACGATGAGCTCCGCCCGTATGCGTTGCGTATGCCTATCATGACATCGAGCCTCAACAACACCATGACAGGGACCATCGACGATTTCTTCCGCAGGAACAAGTACGACGGTGAAATTTACAAAATCACCAACCCGCGCAATCTCGCCATTTCGCAATACACCTCCACACCCGAAGAGATGAAAGCTGAGCAGCAGAGGATTGAACAAGAGCTCAAAGATTTTAAAGAGAGGTTGTGGAAAGAGAACAGCGACTCAACGTTGGTTCAACCTGCAATAAAAGGGCGCAAGGCAAGAAGAAACGCAACAAGGCCTTCATCAACGGGAAGTTCAAACACAATGCGGGACAGAAGGTATTAGTATATCCTCTCAACCATTAGTTCCATCGGTTTTCTGATTTTGGCCAACTGAATCAGTTTGTCCTCTTTCTCGTCCCGATAACCCAGGGCCAGCATCACCACAGCCTCTTCTTTTTCAGTATTGAGATTGAGAATCTCATTAAGCGCCTGTGAGTCAAACCCTTCTATAGGAGTAGCATCAATTCCCAACTCTGCAGCGGCAATGGTAGCATATCCTAATGCAATATAGGTTTGCCGAATCATCCAGCTAAACCTGTTCACCTGTGGGTTATCAATCACTTTGCGGATTTTGGAACGATAACCGGCAATGTATTCATCGGTGGAATTTCTCAGGCGCTTCATCTCTTTCAGATAGCCTTCCAGATATTCAGGGCCAAGTTTTTTCTTAGCTTTAAAAATAAGCAGATGGGAACATTGTTGAATTACAAGTTGCGGACAGGATTTTTTAAAGATCTCGTCCAGTAACTCTTTATTCCGGGCAACAACCACTTTAAAAGGCTGTAAACCATATGCGGTAGGCGTCAAACGAATAGCTTCCAGGATAATACCGAGATCACCTTCGGGGATCTTTTCTCCTGTCATCCGTTTCGTGGCATAACGCCAGTTGAGGGTTTCTATTAATTTCATTTTTTTGATAACCTGAACTCCATGTTATAAACCTATTCCCCGGTATTCGAACCCATAGGAAGAGAGGTCTTCTTTGTTGTAAATATTCCGGCCGTCGATAACTAAATGCGTGCGCATTATTTTTTTCAGTATTTCCCAGTTGGGAAGGCGGAATTCTTTCCATTCCGTAGGAACGATAAGGGCATCGGCATTGTTTGCAGCGTCGTAAATATCTTTGGCGTAATATATTTTATCGTTTAAATGCTTCTTCGCTTCAGCCATCGCCGCCGGATCATATGCACGGACATTTACGTCTGATTTCAGTAAACTGTTAACAAGTTGCAGAGACGGAGCATCGCGCATGTCATCTGTTTCGGGCTTGAAAGATAGTCCCCAGACAGCAACGGTTTTACCTTCTATACTGCCGTTGAAGAACTCGTTGAATTTTTGAAAAAGAATCTTCTTCTGGTTTTCGTTTACCTGCTCCACCGCCTTCAACACACTCATCTCGTATCCGACATTCTCGGCCACTTTTATGATGGCTTTCACGTCCTTTGGGAAGCAACTTCCGCCGTAACCGCAACCCGGGTAAAGGAAGTTCTTCCCGATACGCGTGTCGCTGCCAATCCCCCGACGCACCATATTTACATCGGCGCCCACCCGCTCGCACAAGTTGGCAACATCGTTCATAAAGCTGATTCGCGTTGCGAGCATAGCGTTAGAAGCATATTTGGTCATTTCCGACGAAAGAATATCCATAAAAATCACACGGAAATTATTGAGCAAGAACGGGCGATAAAGCCGCGTCATTAACTCTTTGGCCCACTCCGACTCCACGCCCACCACTACACGGTCGGGACTCATAAAATCGTCAACGGCCGCGCCTTCTTTCAAAAATTCGGGATTGGAAGCCACATCAAATTTCAGATCGTTGATACCGCGTTCAGCTAATCGTTCCTGCACCCGTTCTTTTATCCGGTGCGAGGTGCCCACCGGGACGGTACTTTTTGTGACGATCAACAGCGGTTTTTCAATGTGCTCGCCAATGGTTTCGGCAACAGTCCAAACGTATTTCATTTCAGCATTGCCGTCTTCGTCCGAAGGTGTCCCGACAGCTATGAAAACCATATCCATATTGTTTAAAACCGATGGCAAATCGGTCGCAAACTGCAACCTGCCGGCATCGTAATTACGAATGACGATATTTTTCAATCCGGGCTCATAAATAGGGATAATGCCTTGTTTCAATCCTTCGATCTTGGCTTTGTCAATATCCACACAGGTCACCTCCACACCCATTTCGGCAAAGCAAGCGCCTGAAACCAACCCTACATATCCTGTTCCAACTACTGCAATCTTCATAACTTTTTTTTTATTATAATCCGTTTAATTTTTTCTTCAGGTTATTGATGGGATAGAATACCGTAAGCAACGAAATGATGCTAACTGCCACAAAAACAGTTACTATATCCCAGAATCGCACAATTACCGGATAGGCATCTACCACATAAGCTCCGGGGACATTACTCAGGCGAAGCAACCCAAAATGTTGTTGCAACAGACACAAGGTCAACCCGACTACAATACCCGAAACAATTCCGAAAAAGGCGATCAACCAGCCTTCGTACAAAAAAATACGCGAGATAAGGTTGTTGCTTGCTCCCATATCTTTTAAACTTTTGATGTCAATCGTCTTTTCCACAATCAGCATCGACAATGATCCAACAACATTAAAAACAGCTATTAAAAGGATAAATGCCAGGATAAGGAACGTTACCCATTTCTCAATCTGCAACATCCTGAACGACTCAATTTGCTGTTCGTACCGGTCTTCCACTGAAAAACCGGATCCCAATATCTTCTCAATTTCAGCTTTCACTTTTTTGACCGAAGCATCGGGAGAAAGCATAATATCGAGGGAGGAGACTTCGTTTTCATAGCTGAACAGCTCACGCGTCAAACTGATGGGGACAATTGCCATCTGGTCATCCACATCGGGTTGATTGAGGCTGAAAACCCCGCCCACCATAATCTCTTTTCGGGTAAACGCAGCCGACGGATTAGCCAGATTCACATTCACATCGCGCTTGGGAGCGTAGATTTCAACCGGGGTTACAAATCCTGCCCGTGCGCCCAGCGTCATTGCCAAGCCGGCCCCCAGGGTAGTATAATTAACAACGTCTTCGGTAAGGCGAAACCTGCCGTCAACCATAAGTTTATCCATATCGGTCATCAACCTGAACTCTTCCGATACTCCTTTTACCAGAACCGGGACCTGACGGTCGCCGTATTTATACAACGCATTCTCTTCCAATGACTCCGATATCATCTGAATACCTTCAACCCGTAATGCCTTGTCGAATCCGGGTGTATGGTAATCGAATACTTTTCCGGCTTTGGCCGTAATTTTCAAGTCCGGATCAAAAGCACTGAACATCCCTTCCACAATTCCGCCAAATCCGTTGAAAACCGACAAAACACAAACCATCGCCATAGTTGCAATAGCAATTCCACACACCGAAATGAGCGAAATAACGTTGATGGCGTTATGTGATTTCTTAGAGAATAGATACCGGCTGGCGATAAAAAGTGAAAGATTCAATGCGATTTATTTTAACAATTTATCTATATTTTCGATGTAATCGAGCGAGTCGTCCAGATAAAAAACCAACTCCGGAACTATACGCAACTGTTTTCCGATCCTTTTTCCCAAATTGAACCGGATTGACTTCACGTTATCGTTGATGTTCCGCACCATTTCGCTCCCTTTTTCCGAAGGGAAAATGCTCAGGTACGAGTGTGCCATTCCCAAGTCGGGGGTTACACGAACATGCGTAACCGAGACAAGCACGCCCTGCATTTTCTTGGTTTCCATCAGGAAGATCTCGCCGAGTTCTTTCTGAATCAGCCGGTTTACTTTTTGTTGTCTGTTTGTCTCCATTCTTTTCTATTTTTTTCGAATAATCGTCACTCCGTCCCGTATGGGGAGGATCACTTTTTCTACCCTGTCGTCGTTAGCCAGTTTCCGGTTGAATTCCAAAATTCCCTGAGTTGCCCAATCGTTACTCTCCACTTCTTCCACTACTTTTCCATACCAGAGCGTATTGTCAACAAGGATAAACCCGCCTTTCCTGATCTTCGGAAGCGTTGTTTCAAAATATTCCCAGTACTGTTCCTTATCGGCATCGATAAAGGCAAGATCGAAACTTCCCTCTTCAAATTCCGGAATTATTTGTAAAGCATCTCCGATATGCAGTTTTATCTTGTTCCCAAATTCAGATTGCGCAAAATTTGAACGGATATAACCTTCCAGTTCATCGTCGATTTCTATGGTATGCACTTCGGCATTTTCTTCCAGCCCTTCAGCAAAACACAACGTGGAATATCCTATAAAAGTCCCTATTTCCAGTATCCGTTCCGGACGAATCATTTGCGTCAGCATCTTCAGGAACCGGCCTTGCAAATGACCCGATATCATACTTGTACGCAGCAGTTTAACGTGGGCATCCCGGTCAATCTTTTTCAACACGCCCGGCTCCGCATCAATATGGGATAAAATATATTCTTCTAATTTACTATCCATTTTTATTGTGTATAATCCGGCAGGTTGTATTTCTCTTTGGCTTCCAGAATCTTCCACACCTCGCTGATGTCGAGGTATGTGGTTCCGCCGGTTTCTCCAAAACTTCCACCCAGATAAACCACCCGGTCTTTCTTATCTATCATTTTGTGTTCGAGCATTTTCCGAATAGCAGCCACATAATATGCACGGCGGCTCTCTTTGGTATTCTCAATGCCTTTTCCCGGCAAATGTTCCGCCCAGACCCCATAGGAAAGAGCCAGTTCCCGTGCAAGGCGATCGGTAGTGGTCATGGCAAACACGGGTTTTCTCCCCCGAAAGGCAGCCAAGACCCGAGCCGTACGCCCGGTATGGCTGTCGGTAAAGATGGCTTTCGTGTTCAGCCGCGCTGCCGATTTCACCGCCTGCTTGGCAAGGAATGAAGTCACCTCGTTGTCATCAAATGCGTAAGGGACACGGATGTCATTTTCAGCCAGTTTTGTTTTTTCCGTTTCGTGAACTACTTTAGTCATCGTGCGCACAGCCTCCACCGGATATTTACCATACGCTGTTTCACCGCTAAGCATTATGGCATCGGTACGGTAGTAAATGGCGTTGGCTATATCGGTGATCTCCGCCCGGGTCGGCCGCGGATGCTCAATCATAGAGTGGAGCATCTGCGTAGCCACAATCACCGGTTTTTTATACTGAATCGCCTTCCGGATAAGCATTCGTTGAATAGCGGGAATTTTTTCCTGTGCCACCTCGATACCCAGATCGCCGCGGGCGACCATTATTCCGTATGCCTGGCGCAGAATCTCGTCGGCCTTGTCCACCCCCTCCTGATTTTCTATTTTTGCGATGATCTTTATCGGGCTTTTCAATTCATCCAGGATAGCCTGAACTTCCATCACATCTTCCTTGCATCGCACAAAAGAGTGGGCAATGAAATCAATGTTGTGCTTATCTGCCAAAGCGATAAACTCCCGGTCGCGACCGGTAATGGTCGGCAGATTGATACGGACACCCGGTATATTGACACTTTTACGGCTTCCGACCGTTCCGTCGTTTTGCACGCAACAAAGCAGGTGATCGGAATTCTTGTCGATCACTTTCAGGTCAATCTCTCCGTCATCAATCAGTATATCGTCCCCCACATTCATCTCATCGGCAATGTTAGGGTAAGAGACATAAATGACCTCTTTGGAGGAAATTTCCCGGGGATTCCCCACAACTTTCACCCTATCGCCCGTGGTGAGTTTGATGGGTTCGGTGGCGACAGTTGTTCTTATTTCCGGGCCTTTTGTATCTACCAGAATGGCAATTCTGTCCGATACGGCACGAACGTTGTTGATAATTTTCAGGAATCCCTCTTCATCAAGGTGAGCGGAATTTAACCTGACAACATCCATTCCTTCGTCAAAAAGTTGCTTTAAGAAAGAGACATCGCATCGCTTGTCCGAAATTGTGGCTACAATTTTAGTATGTTTAAGCATCATTTTTTTATGTTACGTTATTCCATCGAATTACAACCGAATAACTATTGAACAATAAACATTTTTCAGGTAGTTTTGTTTGCTATTTTTATGGCTTCGATAGCTAAACGATAGGAGTTAAGCCCAAATCCGCCGATCACCCCTGCACAAACTGCCGAGATCATAGATTGATGGCGGAACTCTTCCCGATCATAAACGTTGGAGATATGCACTTCAATCACCGGAGTTCTCACCGCTTTTATCGCATCGCGGATAGCAACCGAAGTATGGGTATAACCACCGGCATTGAGAATTATGCCGTCGTAATCAAATCCGGTTTCGTGGATCTTGTTGATGATCTCCCCTTCAACGTTCGATTGATAATAGTGCAACCCGATTTCGGGAAACGCTTCCTGCAACCTTTTAAAATAGCTTGAGAACGATTGATCTCCGTAAATATCCGGCTCCCTCATTCCCAAGAGATTAAGATTTGGGCCGTTGATAATCTGAATTTTCATTGTTTTGTTTGTTTATCAAATGTAACGGTACAAATTGAAACGTCCGGTAAAAAAAGCGAAACGCCAGCCGGCGTATCGCTTTTACATATTCAAAAATGCCTCATTGTTATTCTTCAACTTCGAAAGCGGCATTAGCCATTCGCTGGTATGAACGGTAGCGCCATTGTGCGTTTTCCCGGGCAGCTTCGAACAGTTCATCGGCTTCGTGTGGAAACGATTTTACCAGTTGTGTATAACGTACTTCGCCCATCAGGAAGTTGCGGAACTTGCTCCAATCGGGTTCCTTGCTGTCGAGCGTGAACGGATTTTTACCTTCTGCTTCCAGTGTTGGATTGTAGCGCCACAAACTCCAATAACCGCATTCAACAGCTTTTTTCTGTTCGGTTTGAGCCATGCCCATTCCGCTTCTCAACCCGTGGCTGATACAAGGCGAATAAGCAATGATAAGCGACGGGCCGTTATATTCTTCCGCTTCCTTCAACGCTTTCAGGTAATGAGCCTGATTGGCGCCCATAGCCACCTGAGCCACATATACGTAACCGTAAGTTGCCGCAATCATACCCAAATCTTTCTTGCGGATACGTTTCCCGGCAGCGGCAAATTTAGCGACAGCAGCTGTTGGGGTAGATTTAGAAGACTGTCCGCCGGTATTGGAATAGACTTCGGTATCGAGCACCAGAACGTTAATATCCTGCCCCATGGCCAACACATGGTCGAGGCCGCCGAACCCTATATCGTATGCCCAACCGTCACCGCCAAACACCCAAATGGATTTCTTGGTCAGGTACCTTTCGAGCGAGAGGATTTCTTTGGCAATCCCGTTTTCCATACCGTTAAGTGCTGCCACTACCTGAGCCGAAATTTCTTTTACAGTCTCTCCATTTTCCTTATTTTCGATCCACTGTGCGAACAGTTCTTTCTGCGGTTCGGAAAAGTCTGCCGATTCACGGGCTTTCTGCATCAAACTCTTGATGCGGTTACGCATGCTTGCCTGAGCGATAACAAAACCAAAGCCAAACTCGGCATTATCCTCAAACAACGAGTTTGCCCACGTCGGGCCTTTACCGTCTTCGTTTTTGGTATAGGGCGTTGAGGGAGCCGATGCCCCGTAAATAGACGAACACCCGGTAGCGTTGGCAATCATCATACGGTCGCCGAATAGCTGCGTAACGAGCTTAATATACGGAGTTTCACCGCATCCCGAGCAGGCGCCCGAAAATTCAAATAACGGTTTCGCAAACTGGGAGTTCTTCACGTTGAGTTTGGTATCTACCAGATGAGCCTTGCTGCTGACGTTTTTCACCATATAATCCCAGTTCTTCTGGTTATCGTATTGCGTAGCGATGGGTACCATTTCGAGGGCGTTTTGTCCTTTTTTGCCCGGACAAACATCCACACAGTTACCACAACCCAAACAATCAAGTACATCCACCTGAATCCGGAAAGCCGTTCCTTCGAATTGTTTTCCTTGCGTTTTCAGAAGCGCCACGTCCTCTCCAAGGCCTTTCTGTTCTTGCTCATCGAGAACAAACGGGCGGATAGTAGCGTGCGGGCAAACATAAGCACACTGGTTACACTGGATACAGTTGTCGGGGTTCCAAACAGGAACAGAAACGGCAACACCTCGTTTTTCGTAGGTGGCTGTACCGTGTTCCCACGTTCCGTCTTCACGGCCTGTAAAAGCCGATACCGGCAAATGATATCCGCGCTGGGCGCTTATAGGGCGAACAACTTTTTGAATAAATTCCGGTGCATCGTCCTTTTGAACGGTTTCCACATTCAAATCGGCCCATTCCCGCGGAACTTCAACTTCCTCAACATCCCCTCCGCGATCGACCGCAGCATAGTTCATCTTTATAATTTCTTCCCCTTTTCGGCCGTACGATTTCACAATGAATTTTTTCATCTGTTCCACCGCCAGTTCATAAGGGATAATGTTGGATATTTTGAAAAATGCCGACTGAAGAATGGTGTTGGTCCTGTTGCCTAACCCTATCTCTTCAGCAATGTTTGTTGCATTTATGATGTAAAACTTGATGTTGTTTTTTGCAATATATCTCTTCACGTTGTCCGGCAGATAGTTGCCGACTTCTTCTTTAGGCCACAATGAGTTGAGCAGGAAGGTCCCTCCTTTTTTCAGTCCGGCGGTTACATCATAAAGATGCAGGTAAGCCGGAACATGGCAGGCAACAAAGTTGGGTGTATTCACTAAATAAGTGGAGCGGATACGGTTATCGCCAAAACGGAGGTGAGAACAGGTAAATCCGCCCGATTTTTTAGAGTCGTACGCAAAATAGGCCTGCACATACTTGTCGGTATTATCCCCTATAATCTTGATGGAGTTTTTGTTGGCTCCAACTGTTCCATCGGATCCCAAACCGTAAAACTTGGCTTCGTATGTAGTTTCATCCATCGAAACTTCCTCAACCTGTGGCAACGATTTGAAAGTCACATCATCCACAATTCCGATAGTGAAATCATTCTTCGGCATCTTCATCGCCAGGTTATCATAAACCGATATAATTTGTCCCGGAGTAGTATCTTTTGAGGACAAACCGTAAATGCCGCCCACGATTACGGGGGCATTTTCTTTTCCGTAGAAACTGTCTTTCACATCCAGGTAAAGCGGTTGTCCGGCTGCGCCGGGCTCTTTGGTCCTGTCGAGGACAGCAATTCTCCCGGCAGTTTTTGGGATGACCGACAAGAATGCTTCGGCTTTGAACGGACGATACAGGTGAACCGCCACCATACCCACTTTTTCGCCGTTGGCGTTTTTATGGTCCACCACTTCACGGATGGTTTCAGTAACAGACCCCATAGCGATGATCACCCTATCCGCTTCGGGATCGCCGTAATAATCGAATAACCCGTATTTACGTCCGGTAATAGCTGACAGTTTCCCGAGGTACTTCTCAACAATACCGGGAACGGCGTTGTAGAACGGATTCGCCGCCTCGCGAGATTGAAAATAGATATCATCGTTTTGAGCCGTTCCCCTGGTAACGGGTGCATCGGGGCTTAACGCTCTTTGCCTGAAACCGGCTAGCGCTTCCTGATTGATTAGCGGAGCAAGTTCTTCACTCGACAACGCTTCAATTTTTTGAATTTCGTGCGATGTGCGGAAGCCGTCGAAAAAGTGCAGGAACGGTACCCGGCTTTCTATTGCCGCCAAATGGGCAACAGCTGCCAGATCCATCACTTCCTGTACCGATCCGGTAGCAAACGATGCAAAACCGGTGGGGCGTGCCGCCATAACATCCTGATGGTCGCCGAAAATGGACAATGCCTGCGCGGCAATGGCGCGCGCCGATACGTGAAATACTCCCGGGAGCAACTCTCCGGCAATTTTATACATGTTGGGCAACATCAACAATAAACCCTGTGATGCAGTAAATGTAGATGTTAATGCCCCGGCTTGCAACGAGCCATGAACGGCACCTGCCGCTCCGGCTTCGGATTGCATCTCCTGAACCAATACAGGTTGCCCGAAAATGTTTTTCCTTCCTGCAGCTGCCCATTCATCGATGTACTCTGCCATCGTCGATGAAGGTGTAATCGGGTAAATAGCAGCCACTTCACTAAACATATAAGCGATATGTGCTGCGGCCTGATTACCGTCACAGGTTAGATAGTTCCTTTTTTTTGTCATGACAATATGATTATTTTATTGATTTGATTTTACGAAAGACTTGAAGAATATAAGTATTGTGAAATCTGACCACGAAATTACTATAAAAATATGGAACAGGCAAAAGATTGCATTGTTTTTAGGTTTTTGCAGAAAATTTAAAGCCAGTCACCTCTTTCAATCCTAAAAAATATGTTAAAGAATAATCTTTCTTGAGGTCTGACTGTTATATTTTATGGATGTCAAACGAGTACGAACATTATTACACCCCGCAGGCACAATTAAATTGTCTTGGTTCAAAGAAAAAGAAAGTGAAGAGTGAAGAGTGAAAAATTTTTCGTTTTTAGTTCTTGTGTCTTGTGTCTTGTGTCTAAAATTAATTGTATGAAAATCCTTATCATAGCAAACCGGCTTCCTGTAAAAATAGAAAGGGAGGAAGATTCTTTTGTTGTGAAACGCAGCGAGGGAGGGTTGGCCACAGGGTTAGGTTCATTGGAAACCGATGCAGAGATGCATTGGGTGGGATGGCCGGGAATCCATGTGGATGACGAAAATGAAAAACAAGAGATTACGGAAAAGCTGAACGAGTTGAATTATCATCCTGTTTTTCTGTCCGACGAACAGATTGAAAATTATTACGAAGGCTACAGCAACAGCACAATCTGGCCGCTTTGTCATTATTTTTTCTCGTTCATTCAATACAAAGCCGAATACTGGGAAACATACCGGCAAGTCAACGCACTCTTTTGCGAAAAAGCCCTCCCCTTTATCGAGGACGACGATATTATCTGGGTGCAAGATTACCAGTTGATGTTGTTGCCGAAAAAAATCCGTGAAAAAAAGCCGAAGGTGAATATCGGGTATTTTCACCATATTCCTTTTCCGTCTTATGAACTGTTCCGTGTACTCCCGGAAAGGGAAGAAGTACTGGAGGGGCTGCTCGGAGCCGATTTAATCGGGTTCCATACACACGACTATATGCGTCATTTTATCAGCGCCATTTACCGGGTTCTCGGCCTGAACTGTAATCTCGACGAGATCAGCCTGAAAGACCGGATCGTGCATGTAGATGCATTTCCAATGGGCATAAATTATGAACAGTATCACCAGGCGCCCTCACTTCCGGATGTGAGAAAAATATCGGAGAGGCTGATAGGAGAACTGGGCAACCAGACCATTATTTTATCGGTTGACCGGCTCGATTACAGCAAGGGGATTCTTCACCGGTTGAATGGGTTTGCCAATTTTCTTGAACATCATCCCGAATATCATAAAAAGGTATCGCTGGCAATGATTGTCGTGCCCTCACGCGATGCTGTGGACAGATATGCCGATCTGAAAATCCAGATAGACCAGTCTATCGGTAAAATAAACGGTATCTATTCCACACTCGGCTGGACGCCCGTTTATTATTTCTATCAGAGCTTTCCATTTAACGAGCTGGTAGCACTTTACGATATTGCCGACATTGCAATGGTTACCCCGCTGCGTGACGGTATGAACCTGGTGGCCAAAGAATACCTTGCTTCCAAACGGGAAAAGCCCGGTGTTTTGATACTCAGTGAAATGGCTGGAGCAGCTATCGAGTTGACCGATGCCATCGTTATTAATCCGAACGACACACAAGAAATCGAAGCGGCCATCCTGCAAGCGTTAACCATGTCCAAAAAGGAACAACGCGTCCGGCTCAACAACATGCAAAAACGGATATCTACCCAAACTGTAAAAAAATGGGCTAACGATTTTGTAAAGGAACTTCTCTACATAAGCAGGCAAAACAAAGAAATTTCTCAGAAAATTATAGGTAAACGCCAGCTCACACAAATAAAAAAAGCATACGACCAGGCTTCCGGAAGATTGATTCTGCTCGATTATGACGGCACCTTGTCGCCTTTCGTGAAAAACCCCGAGGAGGCCGTTCCCTCCAAAGAGTTATTGAATTTATTAGAAAAGATGACTTCCGATAAAAAGAACAAAGTGGTTATCAACAGCGGAAGAGACCGTCAGGTGCTGGACAGGTGGTTCAAAGGACTCGATCTGGATTTTGCTGCCGAACACGGCGCATTTTTCAAAGAAAACGGCAAATGGCACAAAAACGTTCAGGAAAAAATAAAATGGGACGATGAGATCCTCAGAATCATGGAGCATACCATCGATAAAACCCCGCATTCGCACATGGAAGTAAAAGACTCTTCGCTGGTCTGGCATTACAGGAATGTGGATGTATGGCTGGCCGAACTGCGTGAAAAGCAACTTATCAACGCACTGATGGGGCCGGCTTCACGCCTGAACCTGCAGATTGTTCCCGGAAATAAAATTGTAGAAATCAAATCACCGGACTTCAACAAGGGCAGCGAAGTAAAACGGCTTTTACAAAAAGCCAGGTATGACTTTATCCTTGCCATTGGCGACGACACTACCGACGAAGATATGTTCCACGCGCTTCCGCCCCACGGGATAAGCATAAAAGTAGGACACTTTTCACCCGTAGCCAAATATCGGATCCCGGTTCAATCTTCGGTAATTCCTTTTTTTGAAAACCTGATTCAATGAGTCCAGCAGCACGTATAATATAGTTACGGTCGTATAAACCTCGACAGGACCTTCTCTTCCGAAAGCAGCGTAGCCGTGTTTATGAACGCCAGGTGAGAGTATGCCTGCGGGAAATTCCCGAGCTGACGTTTGGTCTCGAAATCCAAGTCCTCGCTGTACAATCCCACATGGTTGGAATAAGAGATCATCGATTCAAAAATTTCGCGTGCCTGATCTACCTCTCCGATTACAAAAAGCGCTTCTATCAGCCAAAACGTACAGATGGTGAACGATGATGCGGGTTTGCCGAAATCGTCTTCGGCTTTATACCGGTACATCAATCCATTGTGAAACAAATTCTCTTTTATGGACTTCACGGTTTTCACATAACGTTCGTCGCGGGCGTCAATAAAGTCATAAAACTGCATCAGTAAAAGAGACGAATCCTGATCCATGTTCTCATAAGCCTGCGTAAAACACTGCAACTCTTCGTTCCAACCCTTTTCGTGTACCTCTTCCTTGATACCGTTTGCTTCTTTGCGCCACAATGCCGCATAGTTATCTTTGTGCAGCAGTTCCGCAATCAGCGACGCCCTGTCAAGGGCAACCCAGCTCATCACTTTTGAAAACACAAAATTCAATTCACGCGTACGGAACTCCCAAATACTCTGATCGGGAGAACGCCACGATCTCAACACCATCCGTACCATATTCCTGACCACTTCCCAAATCTCCTCCACTTCGTCCAGTGTCCCCGGGAAGTACAAGTAGTATTTGTAAATCACATCCATCAGATAACCCAGCGAGTCGTTTTGCTGCTGGCTATATGCAGCATTCCCGATACGAACGGGATGAGAATTCCCGTATCCGGCCAAATGAGAAAGAATTTTTTCGGTCAGGTCTCTTTCACCCCGAATTCCGTACATGATCTGAAAAGTATCGTCACGCGATTTCAAAATGCGTTTTATAAACCCGATAAATCGCTCGGCCGCACCGTGATGTTTCATGTGCAGCAAGGTGTCGATCGACATGGATGCATCGCGAAGCCAGCAGAAACGGTAATCCCAATTACGGGTTTCCCCGATGTTTTCGGGTAAACTTGTTGTAACGGCAGCCAGCATCGCTCCCGAATGGTACGACATCAGTTTCAACACCAGCATACTGCGGTTAATCATGTCTCCATATTGTTTGTATTCGCGTGACCGGTTAGTCCAGTTAAGCCAATATACTTTCGTACGCTCGTACTCCAGCAAAATCCGGTTCTCATCTATCGTTATAAGTTTTTGGTTGTAGGAAAGGAGGAAAAACTGATGATCCGTCAACGTCAACTCTTCGCCGCTCAGGATAATATCGAAATCCACGCTCGAGTAGAGGTAAATTTTATCTTCCGCATCCACCGTCGAAGACGTCCTGATGTAGTTGGGAAAAACCTTGTGTATGGTCTCTTCTCCGGCATAATTCATTTTCGGATCATACAGTATGCGTATTTTGGGTTTGCCATATAAAACACGCAAATACCTGTGCACTTCGGGAGGTAAATAATATTTCTGTTCGCCTATCTTGTATCGGGGCATATAGTCCAGAACGGTAAACGCCCCTTCCGATGCTTCAAACCTGGTAGAGAGAATATTGGTATTCCCCAGGTATGTTTGTGTTATGGTATATTCTTCCGACACCAGAAAAGCAAAACTTCCGCCTTTTTCCTCATCCAAAAGCCTGGTGAAAACCGAAGGCGAATCGAAATCGGGCAGGCAGAGCCAATCGATGCTCCCTTCTTTGGATACTAACGCCGCCGTGCGGCAATTTCCTATTACTCCGTAATCTAGATTCTTCATTCGTCGTTCTTTATTCTAATTCAACTACGAATGCAAAGATATGGAATTTCTTTAACGAACCGTCAACTCTCCGCGTAACGAAACCGACATCAACCTCCTTACCTGATCGGGAGTTTTGCCATTGCCCTGTAAAATCATCAACTTCGCTAAAGCGGCTTCCGTAGTAATATCGTGCCCTGAAACAACGCCCAATTTTTCTAAATGCTGTCCCGTTTCGTACCGATGCATTTCCACATTCCCGTAAAGGCATTGCGTAACGTTCACAATAACAATCCCCTTGTCTATCGCTTCCTGCAGGGCATCAATAAACCATTGATTGGTAGGCGCATTTCCCGAACCGTAAGTTTCCAGGACAACGCCTCTCAAATGAGGTACCGAAAGAATCGACCTGACCACACTTTCCTGAATCCCGGGAAATAATTTCAAGATAGCTACGTTATTATCGAGCCTGAAGTTGAATACAACGGGTTTGTCATAATCCGGTAGCAAAATAAACTTATCGTGGTAACGAATATCCACCCCCACTTCGGCCAGATACGGATAATTAGGGCTGTTAAACGCACTGAAGTTCTCTGAATTTACTTTTGTTGTGCGGTTTCCCCGCATCAGCAGGTTTTGCATATAAATACACAACTCGGGTACAACAGGCCTTCCCGATTTGTCTTTATCGGCAGCAATTTCAAGAGCGGTAATCAGATTTTCCTTCCCGTCCGTACGGAGCTTGCCGATAGGCAACTGCGAGCCGGTGAATATAACAGGCTTGGTCAGGTTTTCGAACATTAAACTCAATACCGACGCCGTATAAGACATCGTATCCGTGCCGTGCAGAATGACAAAACCGTCGTAATCGCTGTAGTTATCTTCAACTACTTTGGCTATATCCTGCCAGTTTTGAGGAGTAACTTCCGATGAATCAATCGGCGGGTCAAACAAATAGGTGTCCACATTGAAATTTAAACGCTTCATCTCCGGAACGTTCGATTTCAAGTGGCTGAAATTAAAAGCTTCCAATGCGCCGGTTTCCAGATTCTCAACCATTCCAATGGTTCCACCGGTGTAAATAAGCAAGACTCGTGCGTTTTTGTCAATCATAATAGCCTAAATTTCCACAAAAATACAAAACAAATTGACACTTTGCCACAAATGGCTGACTTTTTTTTAAAGAACAAAACTGTCTTTTTTTTGTTTATTATACATTCGCAACATTAAATATCAAACATCAAACTTATGACACATTCAATTAAAACCATTTGGAGAGAAAACAACATTTTTGAAACCGACATTGACGGACACAACGTTGTAATCGACCTGGCGGAAGAAGCCGGCGGCAATGATGCAGGCCCGCGTCCTAAAAAACTACTTTTGGTAGCGGCAGCAGGTTGTTCGGGGCTTGATGTGGTGGAAATCATAAAAAAAATGCGCATCGATATTAAAGGATTTAACATTCAAATAGAGTCCGATTTGGCAGACGAATACCCCAAACAATACACCAACCTGAGGGTAGTATATGAATTTGAAGGAGAAAATTTACCGAAAGATAAATTAGAGCGTGCCTGCCAATTATCGTTCGATAAATATTGCGGTGTTTTGGCGATGTATAAAAAAGCTGTTCCGGTCACTTACGAAGTAAAAATCAGAAATTAGTCATTTTTTCCGCATAATTAAAGAAAAAATTCTCTATTTTGCCTATCTTTGTAACTAAATTCAAAAAGATTGTTTAGAAACAGTTTCTTATACCCAAGTGAATATATTCTTATAAAATAAAAAAATTATGCAAACAATTGACACTTTCAATTTTGCCGGTAAAAAGGCATTCGTTCGTGTGGATTTTAATGTTCCGCTCGATGAAAACTTCAAGATTACTGACGACACACGCATCCGTGCCGCTATTCCAACATTGAAAAAAATCCTCAAGGACGGAGGAAGCGTGATTATTGGCTCTCACTTAGGCCGCCCGAAAGGCCCGGCTGATAAATATTCGTTGAAACACATCCTTCCGCGGGTTTCCGAATTATTGGGTGTTGATGTTCAGTTTGCCAGCGACTGCATTGGCGATAAAACCGAATCAAAAGCAGCCGCTTTGCATCCGGGAGAAGCTTTATTGCTCGAGAACCTTCGTTTTTATGCTGAAGAAGAAGGAAAACCCCGTTTACCGGAAGATGCTTCGGAAGAAGAGACGACAGCTGCAAAAAAGGCAGTGAAAGAATCGCAAAAAGAATTTACAAAAAAACTGGCTTCGTATGCCGATGTTTATGTAAACGACGCTTTTGGCACCGCTCACCGGGCTCACGCCTCAACCGCACTTATTGCCGATTATTTTGATGCCGGCCACAAACTGTTCGGATACCTGATGCAGAATGAAATTAATGCGGTTGAAAAAGTGATGTCCGACACGGAAAGGCCGTTTACAGCCATTATGGGTGGATCGAAAGTTTCCACAAAAATTGACCTTATCAAAAATCTGCTCGATAAAGTAGATAATTTGATTCTTGCCGGCGGAATGACCTATACCTTTGCAAAAGCCGATGGCGGAAAAATAGGCGATTCTATCGTTGAAGACGACAAGCTCGACCTGGCAAAGGAAATAGTTGCCCTGGCCAAGGAAAAAGGCGTAAATTTAGTACTGGCAACCGATGCTAAGCTCGCCGACAGCTTCAGCAATGACGCCAAAACAGCTTTTGGGTCTGTAAAAGAAATTCCCGACGGTTGGGAAGGGCTGGATATTGGTCCGGAATCGGAAAAAATATTTGCCGAAGTGATTAAAAACTCCAAAACCATTTTATGGAATGGTCCCGTGGGCGTATTTGAATTTGATAATTTCGACAAAGGTTCACGTGCAGTGGCCGATGCCATTGTGGAAGCTACCAAAAATGGCGCTTTCTCTTTAATAGGGGGTGGCGATTCGGTAGCGTGTATCAATAAATTCGGGCTTGCCGACGATGTTTCCTATGTTTCCACCGGTGGTGGCGCATTGCTCGAAATGATCGAAGGCAAGGTGCTTCCGGGAATTAAGGCGATAAGGGGATATTGATAAGAACGCTAAAAATATAAACCGCACGAACAATGCTTGCCCGTGCGGTTTTTTTATTTTAAGGAAATGCTTATGTTTGCAAATTCATTTTAAAAATCACAAGGTTAATTATGGAAATCTCAACAGCCAAAACAAATCGTATAGAGGTGGTAGATTCATTGCGTGGATTTGCAATAATGGCAATCCTCCTGGTACACAATGTCGACCATTTCTTTTTCCCTGAATTCCCGATCAGCTCACCACACTGGCTCAACGTCTTAGACCAAATTTCCGTAAAAGTAATTTTCAACTTGTTTAGCGGAAAAACGTATGCTATTTTCACCATGCTTTTTGGGTTTACGTTTTATATCCAGCACAACAATCAGAAGAAAAAAGGAAAAGATTTCGGATACCGTTTTTTGTGGCGCATGATTCTTCTTGCGGTGTTTGCCCTGTTCAATGCGGCATTCTTCCCTGCCGGCGACGTGCTCATGCTGTTTGTTTATGTTTCCCCCATTTTGTTTATTTGCCGCAACTGGCCGGATAAAGCCGTCCTGGTATTGATCATTATCTTACTTCTTCAACCGGTCGAATGGGTTCAATTTATCGTATCCCGGTTTGATCCTTCGTATCAATTGCCCGATTTTGGTGCGGTTTCGCTCCACCAACAAGTAGTTGAAAGCAGTAAGAACGGCAATTTTTTTGATTTTATCCGGGTCAATACAACGCTTGGCTTAAAAGTAAGCCTTTTGTGGGCTCTTGGCTCGGGGCGCTTTCTGCAAGCTGCCGGATTATTTTTATTGGGATTTTATATCGGAAGGAAAAAGTTCTTCATCAGCTCTCCGGATAATTCACGTTTTTGGAAGCGGGTTTTGGCTGCTTCATCCGTTTTCTACGCCATATTCTATATCATCAAAAAGCTGCTGATGCAAACCGGACCCATGACTCAACAAACAGTGGGCACTATATTTGATATCTGGTATAAATTAGCTTTCACTTTCGTTCTGATTGCGTTATTTGTGTTACTCTACGAAAAGGATTTCTTCAGGAAGAGGGTGTCAGGCTTACGTTTTTATGGAAAAATGAGCCTCACCAATTATGTCTCACAGTCCATTTTCGGGGCGCTGATCTATTTACCCATCGGGCTGCATCTCGCGCCATATTGCGGTCGTACATTGAGCCTGCTGATCGGAATAGCCGTCTTTTCTTTGCAGATGATCCTTTCAAAATGGTGGCTCAGCAAACACCGGCAAGGCCCTTTAGAAGGGATCTGGCACAAATGGACATGGATAAATTTCTGAATGCTTAGCAGAGCCTATCGGTTTTTTTTGTAATTTTGGGCTCTATTTCTTTTGAAAGCAAAACCCTTATTTGTCATTCTGAGGAAGAAGCTAAATAAATGATTTTATAATGAATATTTCATACAATTGGCTGAAAGATTACCTGCAATTTGATCTTTCGCCACAAGAGACAGCTGCTGCACTCACCTCCATTGGATTGGAAACAGGCGGCGTGGAGGAGATTCAAACCGTTAAAGGCGGACTGGAAGGATTGGTTATCGGTGAAGTATTGACCTGTACCCATCACCCCAACTCCGATCATCTGCACCTGACTACCGTAAGTACCGGAAATGGAGAAGAACCGTTAAAAATAGTCTGCGGAGCACCCAACGTGGCCGCGGGACAAAAAGTGGTGGTGGCGCCCGTGGGTACTAAATTATATTTTGGGGATGATGAAGTGACCATCAAACGGTCTAAAATCCGGGGCGAAGAGTCTTTTGGAATGATTTGTGCGGAAGATGAAATAGGCATTGGCACTTCACACGAAGGAATCATTGTTCTTCCCGGCAATGCTGTGGTTGGAACACTTGTCAAGGACTATTACAACGTAAAAAGCGACTTCGTCCTCGAAGTCGATATCACACCAAACCGCATAGATGCCGCATCGCATTACGGCGTGGCACGTGATCTGGCGGCCTATTTAAAACAAGCCGGGAAACCGTTTTCACTGACGAAACCTTCCGTTGACGATTTCAAAACAGATAAACCGGAGGGCGGAATTGACGTAGTAGTTGAAAATACCACCGCCTGTCCGCGGTATTCAGGTCTGACCGTTCGTGGCGTCACCGTAAAAGAGAGCCCCGATTGGTTAAAAAACAGACTGTCGGTTATCGGGCTTCGGCCTATCAACAACATAGTGGATGTCACAAACTTTATCCTTCACGAGACCGGACACCCGATGCACGCTTTCGATATTGATTATATTGAAGGGAACAGAGTTGTCGTCCGTACATTGCCCGAAAAAAGCAGGTTTGTCACACTTGACGAGCAGGAACGCGAGCTGAGCGCAGACGATTTGATGATTTGCAACGCCAACGAGGGAATGTGCATGGCCGGAGTTTTCGGAGGGTTGAAATCGGGTGTTACCGAAAAGACAAAGGATGTGTTTTTAGAATCGGCATATTTTAATCCTACCTGGGTTCGCAAAACCGCTCGCCGACACGGATTAAACACCGACTCATCGTTCCGTTTCGAACGCGGCGCCGACCCCGATAACACCGTTTATGTACTCAAACGCGCAGCGATGCTTATCCGGGAAATTGCCGGCGGAGAGATCGAAGGCGAAATCCGCGATGTCTATCCGGTAGAAATAAAAAAGAGAGAGACGATTCTGCCGTTCCAAAAAGTGAATTCACTTATCGGAAAAGAGATTCCGAAGGAAACAATTAAAAGCATCCTCCAAAGCCTGGAAATTGAAACAGAGCAGGAGTCGGAAAATGAACTGACGCTCCGTATCCCCACCTACAGAGTAGATGTTACCCGCGACGTGGATGTGATTGAAGATATTCTCCGTGTCTATGGATACAATAACGTGGAGTTCAGCGATTCGCTAAAAGCCAATTTGTCTTATCAAACCCCTACCGACCGTAAGCATAAACTCCAAACCCTTATTTCGGAACAACTTACGGCAAGCGGCTTCGATGAGATCATGAACAACTCGCTTACCCGGAAATCGTATTACGAAAACAACGAAACTTTCCCGGAAAAGAATGGGGTAAAATTGCTCAATCCGCTTAGCAACGACTTGGGAGTGATGCGCCAAACGCTTCTCTACGGCGGTTTGGAGAGTATCGCCTATAACCGGAACAGGAAGCATTACGATCTGCATTTTTACGAGTTCGGCAACTGCTACTTTTTTGATGCGGACAGGAAGAGCGAAGGTAAAATCTTATCGGGATATTCCGAAGAGACCTATCTCGGACTTTGGATCTGTGGCGACAGCAACCCGAAAAACTGGGCGGCTCCGCAAACGGGAACATCCGTTTTTCAGCTGAAAGCACATATCGAAAATATTTTCAACCGATTGGGCTTTACTCAGAATCAGCTGATTTTTGAACCGGTTCAATCCGAAATCTATTCTGTGGGTATGAATATCCGCACTTTTAAACAGCAGATCGGAAGTTTTGGAATTGTCTCGGACAACATCCTTAAAAAGTTCGATATCGATACCGATGTTTTCTTTGCCGAAATGAACTGGGATGTGCTGTTGAAGGAAACTTCGAAAAGCGAAGTACGGTTCTCCGAAATATCTAAGTTCCCACCCGTAAGCCGCGACTTAGCACTACTTGTCGATAAAAATATTACCTTTGCAGCTATTGAGCAAACAGCAAAAAATTCGGAAAGGAAACTGCTCAAAGAACTATCGTTGTTTGATGTGTATGAAGGGAAAAACCTTCCCGAAGGCAAAAAATCGTACGCGGTGAATTTCGTGTTGCAAGACAAAGAAAAAACCCTAAACGATAAACAGATTGATGCCGTTATGCAAAAGATTCGACAAAATCTGGAGAATGAACTGGGAGCACAATTGCGATAGGGAGACAAGGGAAAAACAATAGTTGAATCATTCACAAACGAACGAAAAGACAAAAGGAATATTATGGGAAGAGCATTTGAATATCGCAAAGCGCGAAAAATGAAACGCTGGGGCAATATGGCCCGCGTTTTTACCAAGCTGGGAAAAGAGATTACCATCGCTACCCGTGACGGCGGCCCCGATCCGGGCTCCAATCCACGTTTGCGTGTACTTATACAGCAGGCAAAGAAAGAAAATATGCCGAAAGAAAATGTGGAACGCGCCATCAAGAAAGCGACAGACAAAGAAGCCACAGACTATAAGGAAATGGTATATGAAGGATACGGCCCTTACGGTATTGCCATAGTGATAGAAACTGCTACGGACAATCCCACACGCACAGTGGCCAACATCCGCAGCTACTTCAACAAACATGGAGGATCACTGGGAACTACCGGTAGCCTTGAATTTCTGTTCGACCATAAATGTGTATTCAGAATAGCGGAGAAAGAGGGTATGTCTCATGAAGACCTCGAGCTGGAGCTCATAGACTACGGTGTAGATGAAGTAGAAGTGGATGAAGGTGAGATCATTCTGTATGGCGACTTTAAATCGTATTCCGAAATTCAGTCATACCTCGAAGAGAACGGCTTTGAAATCCATTCTGCGGAGTTTGAGCGCATACCGAACGATACAAAAGCACTCAACGAAGAGCAACGGGCACAGATTGAAAAGCTTCTCGAGAAGTTTGAAGACGACGATGATGTGCAAAACGTTTTCCACAATATGGAAGAGGAATAGGAAGAGTCAAGACAAAAGAGTCAAGAGCAAAGACAAAAGACATTGAACTCTGAACAAAAAGCCGGGACCCAAGACGATAAAATCTTGATTCCCGGCTTTTTATTTTTCAAGGGAGTATCCCATGAACTGTGTAAGTTGGTAATCTGAAGGGTTCAAGTCCGGACTTGAACCCTTCAGAAATTTTTATTAACTTACCATTTTAACAGTTATGAGAAAAGAAGAATTATTAAACGACG